>Ga0184633_10000471_pt1 | contig 14648 bp, 13 predicted proteins | sample PLM31_170_b1_FD_133156 | JGI IMG/M metagenome (GOLD analysis project Ga0184633, IMG submission 133156) | Groundwater sediment microbial communities from an aquifer in East River, Colorado, USA - PLM3-1_170_b1 | ecosystem: Environmental > Terrestrial > Soil > Riparian zone | place: USA: East...
CCAAGCGAGAGCACGATCTCGCTCACCAGCGCCTTGTTCAACGGGATGCCCGCGGCCGCATAGCCGGTCGCGGTTGGGGGATGCGCGTGGCAGACGGCGTTGATGTCCGGCCGGCGGTTGTAAATCAACAGGTGCATGGCCAGCTCGGAAGAAGGATTCCGCTGGCCGCTCAGTTTGCGCCCGCGCAGGTCGGTGATGACCAGGTCGTCGGGCGTCATCATGCCCTTACTGATGGCGGTGGGCGAGGTGAGCACGCGGTGCGGGTCGAGCCGCACGGAGATGTTGCCGTCGGTGGAGGCGACGAAGCCGCGCTCGTGGAGCCAGCGGCCGACGGTGCAGATATCGCGGCGGTGCTCGTCTTCGCTCTTCACGTGGCCGGGCGAGATGGATTCCGGAAGCATGCTGGGTGGTCAGACGAGCGTCAGGGTCTGCCGCAATCCCCTCCTAGGCGTAAATCCCGCGGAGCTTCAGCGCAAACGCGACGCGGTCGATGGCCAACATGTAGGCGGCGATGCGGTTGTCCACGTCATGTGTGTCGGCATAGCGCACCACTTCGTCGAAGCTGCGCTCAATGACGTCCTGCAGGCGCTGGTTGACCTCGTCTTCGCGCCAGAAAAGCCCTTGCCGGTCCTGCACCCATTCGAAGTAGCTGACGGTGACGCCGCCCGCATTCGCCAGAATGTCGGGGATCACGAACACGCCCTTCTTCTGCAGGATTTCGTCGGCGAGCGCCGTCGTGGGGCCGTTGGCGCCTTCGCAGAGGATGCGCGCCTGGACGCGGTGCGCATTTTCGGTGGTGATCTGGTTCTCCACGGCGGCAGGCAAAAGAATGTCGCACGGCTGGAAAAGGATCTCGTGCGCCGTGAACTGGGTGCCGCCCGCGGGGAACTCGGGCAGCGGCCTGCGCTGCACGTACACCCAGTCCATCACCTTCGGAATGTCGAAGCCCTTTTCGTTGTAGAGCCCGCCGTGGACGTCGGCCACGCCGACGATCTTGTAGCCGGCGCGGTGCATCAACATCGCGGCCATGGAGCCCACGTTGCCGAAGCCTTGCACGACCACGCGCGTCGTTTCGCGCTTCATGCCGAGCCGCGCGAGCGCCTTGTCGCAGACGAGCTGGCAGCCGCGGCCGGTGGCTTCCTTGCGCCCGAGCGAGCCGCCCAGGTCGAGCGGCTTGCCGGTGACGACGGCGGTGGTCGTGTGGCGCACGTGCATCGAGTAGGTGTCCATCACCCAGGCCATGGTCTGCTCGTTCGTGCCCAGGTCGGGAGCGGGCACGTCGCGCTCCGGCCCAATCCATTCGCTCAGCTCGGCGGTGTAGCGCCGCGTAATGCGCTCGAGCTCTCCCTGGGAGAGCTTGGCCGGGTCGCAGATCACGCCGCCCTTGCCGCCGCCGAACGGGATGTTCACCACGGCGCATTTCCACGTCATCCAGGCGGCCAGCGCGCGGACTTCGTCGAGGGTCACGTCGGGCGCAAAGCGGATGCCGCCCTTGCACGGCCCGCGCACGATGGAATGGTGCACGCGATAGCCCACGAAGATTTCCAGCCGCCCGCTATCCATCGCCACCGGGATGTACACGGTGATTTCTTTGTTGGGATATTTCAAATAGCGGTAGAGGCCGTCTTCCAGTCCCAGCTTGCGGGCGGCCGTCTCAAAGCGCGCATCCGCCGACTCGTAGACGTTGAGTTCGTTTTGCACGGCAAGGGTCGCCATCCCAATTTCTCCTTGGCCCGTTGCGATTGCGGTGTGGCTTGGAGGATCGCTCCTTACGCGGCGCGCTCTGCGCTGCTGGGGCGGGGGCCAGTATACGAACCTGCGCTGCGGCGCGCAAGGATGCGCGCGCAAGCGCGTGCGGTTCAGGCTCGCGGGCCGGAGACGAACTCTTCGAGCAGCAGGCGGGCGAGTTGCTTGGAATTGTGGCGGACGACGCCGTGCTCTTCGAGCAGGTTGTCGAAGACGCAGCGCAGGCCCATGCGCTGGAGCTCGGCCAGGTCCACCCGGACGGGTTCGGCGCCTTCGGCACGGTAGCGCCGCGCCACGCCGGGAGAGACCGGCTGGTGGTTCAGCACCACCCAGTCAATCAGCTTGTCGCGCGTGTGTTGGTGGATCGTGCGGATGTGGTCGGCCACGGAATAGCCCTGCGTCTCGCCGGGCTGCGTCATCAGGTTGGCGATATACACGCACGCGGCGGGCGATTTCTCAATGGCCTCGGCGACGCCCTCGACCAAGAGGTTGGGTATGACGCTCGTGAAGAGCGACCCGGGCCCCAGCAGGATCAGGTCTGCGCGGCGGATGGCCTGGAGCACTTCGGGCAGCGGCCGCACGCGCCGCGGCGCCAGTCGCACGCGGCGGATGCGCTTGCGCGCACGCGCAATCCGCGTCTCGCCGGCCACCACACTGCCATCTTCCATCACCGCCTCGAGCGCGACGTTCTGCGTGGTGGAGGGGAAGATGCGCCCGCGGATGGCCAGCACTTCACCGCTCAGCCGCACGGCTTCCGTGAAGTCGCCGGTCACGTGGCTCAACGCGGTGAGGAACAGGTTGCCGAAGCTGTGCCCGCGCAGACCGCGGCCTGCGGGAAAGCGGTATTGGAAAAGGCGGCTCAGCAGCGCTTCATCGGCCGAAAGCGCCACCATGCAGGAGCGAATGTCACCGGGCGGGAGAATGCTGTACTCGCGCCGCAGGCGGCCGGAGCTGCCGCCGTCGTCGGTAACGGTCACCACCGCAGCGAGATCGCGAATCGGCTCGCCGCCTGCCCCCTCCCCCTGGCGCGCAACGTATTGCTTCAGTCCGCGCAGAACAGTGGAAAGACCCGTGCCGCCGCCGACCGCGACAATTCGGACGGGCTTGCTTCGTAGAATGGATTCGGCTTTCAATTCTGAACGTTCGAACAGGCTACTTGTCAGGATTCTCGCGTTCGGGATACAGCAGTTCGGTGAAGCGCGGATCTTCCTGCAGGAACGCAAAGTCCTCGTCGTTGCGGGCGTGATACCGGTTCTCCGGCCGCAGGTCGATGGCCGTCTTCAGGTTTTCCATCGCCGACTCGGCTTCACCGGTCAAACAATCCAGCGCAGCAACTGCATAGATGATGTAGTCCGCCTTGGGAGCCAGCTTGCGCGCGCGCAGCAGGTGTTCGCGGGCTTCGTCCCAGCGGCCCAGGTTCATCATGGCCACGCCGTGCTGATAATGATCATCGGCCGAGCGCAACGCGGTCTCAGGCGTGCGCGAAATCCGCTGCTCGCAAATGCGCATGTGCACCTGGGCGCGGTCGGCCAGCTCCTTGCCGGGCCCGGCAATAACTTTTTCCAGCGCCTGCTTGGCCTTGTGAAACTTTTGCTGGTGGAAATAGCGGACCGCTTCTTCGTACCGCTTGAGCTGATGCTGAAAGTGGGGATCTATGATTTCCTGCGGGACTTTCTTGGCAGCGGCGCCGGAAGATACGCCCTTTGTTTTCAATAGCTTGGAGCTGGACGAGGAGGCCCGCGTCACGCGTACGCCGCGCCGCTTAGCCGCTTTTGTGCTTCGAGCCACGAGTGCATGTTAGCAGAGCTTTTTCCGAGCGTCAACGCCCTTGTTTTCCTATAGCTAAGAGCAATGATCTCGCATGTCCTTGAGAAATAGGACATTGGGGTGCGTTCCGGACGTTCGGGACAAGCAGATTCCATCGCCGTGAGAGGCCTTCCTTCTCAGGAAACATCGCCGCCTTTGCGGATTGGCCCTTCCAAGGGCGTATGCTATAAGTACCCTGCCGGCCCGGCCCGGACACTTGTGCCATTTATTAATTTCCCTGCTCGCGAAATCAATTGCAAGCTCGTCTACTACGGCCCCGGTCTGGGCGGGAAGACGGCCAACCTGCAATGGATCTATGAACACACCGGCGCGGCGCAAAAAGGCAAGATGATTTCGCTGGCCACGGAAACCGACCGCACGCTCTTCTTTGATTTTCTCCCGCTGGACCTCGGCACCGTGCGCGGTTTCCGCACGCGCTTCCATCTCTACACTGTCCCCGGTCAGGTGTTCTACGAAGCCAGCCGCAAACTGATCTTGCGGGGCGCCGACGGCGTGGTGTTCGTGGCTGATTCGCAGGAGGAGCGGCTGGACGCCAACCTCGAGACGCTCGAAAACCTGCAGGAGCACCTGAAGGAGCACAAACTCTCTTTCGAAACGATTCCTTACGTGCTGCAACTCAACAAGCGCGACCTGGGCAACATCCTCTCCCCGGACGACCTCAGGAAACACCTCCACACGAAGGGCGAGCCCATCGTCGAAGCCGTGGCGGTGACCGGTCAAGGAGTCTTTGAGACGCTGAAGGAAGTGGCGAAGCTTGTCCTGGCCGAGCTGAAGAAGAACGCCTGAAAAGTCAAAGCAATCTGAAGGTCACTTTCGACAGTGTTTCGAGGATTCGCCTGTGCTGGACTGGGGCAGGACGCGAGACCTGTTCAGCGGAAGCTGGCCAGGGCTGCGGCTTCGTCGTCGAACGCAGCAATTATGGTCAGCAGGCGCGTCATCTCCAGTACATCACGCACGCGCCCCTGAGGCCGAAGAAGCTTCAGGCTGCCGCCGGACCGGCCGAGGGTGACGAACGCGCGCACAAGCGAGCTAATCCCCGAGCTATCGATTTGCGCCACACGCTCGAGGTTCACCAGCAGCTTGCGCGCGCCGCCATCCACTAGGCGACGCAGCTCCGCAGCAAGCACTTCCTGGCCCTGGCCCGTGATGACGCGGCCGACAAGGTCGAGAATCGTGACGTCGCCGGACTGACCTATGGCAACTTCGAGGCTCACCACTGCCCCCTGAGCTGCTTCGGCTACGGCGGAGTGCCCGGGCGGACTCCCGTGCCCGGGGACAGACACTTCGTCGGGGTCAAGCGGCTTAGGCGCATTATACGCCCGCTGACGCGCCTGCGTGCAGAAGCGTGCGGCTGCGGCTGAGGCGTCGATTGTTTCATCCTGAAACGCGTTGCATCATTCGCCGCGCTCGCTGCTGATTCTCTCTTTTCCCCGGCGAGCGGCGCTTATAATTCATTGATCGAAGCAGAAGCGGCCCGCCGCGGGCCGACGTGAGCGATGCCGCGATGAATGCAGCCCCCCAGCAACAACCTGAGGAATCCTTCGAGAGCCGCCTGCAGGAAATCCGCGGTCAATTGAGGAAGCTGGAGCGCCGGGACTGGTGGCTGTGGATCCTGGCCATCATCGTGATGCTGCTGCTCACGGTGGCGGTCGTCTCGCTCAGTTTCCCAGACCTGCTCAAAGTCGAAGACCCGTTCTTCCAATTCAGCCTGAACCAGGCGGTGCGCGGGCTCGTGGGTCTGGTGCTGATCTTCAATACGTACACGGTCTACCAGCAGGTGATGATCAAGCGGCTGCGCCGGCAGCTCTCGGAACAGCTCGATGTCATGGCGCGCCTGCAAAACCGCGCGGAAGAATTCCATAAGCAGGCGACCATTGACGCGCTCACGGGGCTCTTCAACCGCCGCTTCGGCGAACAGCGCATTGCGGCAGAGGCGTCCCGCTCGCGGCGCTACCACCGGCCGCTGGCCCTCGTGTCCCTGGACCTGAACAGTTTCAAGCAGATCAACGACCGGTACGGCCACCCCGCCGGGGACCAGGTGCTGAGGGAGTTTGCCGCGCGGTTGAACAGCGTGATCCGCGTCTCCGACGTGGCCGTGCGCGTGGGCGGCGACGAATTCCTGGTCATCCTGCCGGAATGTCCCACCGAGCAGGTAGAAGCCATGCTGGCGCGCCTGGGTCCACTCGAGGTGAACTATCAAGGCCAGCGGATCCCGGTGACCTGCTCGGCCGGCTGGGTGGGCTATGAAGCTGGAGAGACGCCCGAACAATTCCTGGAGCGGGCAGACAAGACTCTCTACGCTGACAAGCGTGCGCGCAAAGGGCTTGCCGGACAAGTTCCCGCGGTTCGCTGACCCCAAGAAAAAACCAGCAAAGAAAAAGGGAGGTGAAAACCTAGCGGCTCTCACCTCCCGGGGTGGGGTGGGGTGTTGCTGGAATAAACTTGTATCGGCCCGGCCTCAGCCGGGCCTAAGCCTCACTCGCGTTTCGGTTCCCGTTCCACATCTAGGAGATGCACCACCACACTAGCAACTCTGAACTGCGGAATAACATACCCCAACAGTGGTGTCAACCTATCATTTGTAGATGGCCTGTGCCCGGGTCGCCACACCGGCCTGGCCGGCTGCGGATCCACCTCAATGCTTGTCGCGAGAGGCCGCATTCTCTTGCAGGCGCGGTGCCGCATCCAGGACCTGGCGCACGGCGCCTGCGAGCTGTGCCGGGGTATAAGGCTTCTGAAGAACGACCAGACGGTTTTCGCCGAGGCCCTCGACCGCGGCCATCTCCGCGCTGTAGCCGGTGGCAAACACGGCAGGCAGGCCCGGCCGCAGCGCCGAGATGCGCCGGTACGCCTCCGGGCCGCTCAGTCTTGGCATGACCATGTCCAGCACGACGAGCGCAATGGAATCGCCGTGGCGCTCAGCGACCTGCACCGCTTCCTCACCGTCGGTCGCGAGCAACACGCGGTATCCCAGGCGCTCCAGGCTTTGGACAGCCATGGCGCGCACGCCGTCGTGGTCGTCGGCGACGAGGATCGTCTCGCTCCCCTCCTGCGCTGGCTCCGCGCGGCGCTGGCCGCCCTTCGTCTTCGTCTCGGCCAGGGCCTCGGTCACCGGCAGATAAACACGAAACGTGGCGCCGGCCCCGAGCTCGCTCTCCACGTCAACGACGCCGCCGTGCTGCTTGACGATTCCATAAACGGTGGCCAGGCCCAGGCCCGTTCCTTTGCCCACCTCCTTGGTGGTGAAGAAGGGCTCAAAAATGTGCTCACGAATCGACGCATCTATTCCCACGCCGGTGTCCGATACACTCAGGCTGACATAGGATCCCGGTTGGGCCTCAGGGAAACGCCGGCAAGCTTCCGGGCTGAGCTCCGCGTTTGCCGTCGCGATCACCAAGCGGCCGCCTTGCGGCATGGCGTCGCGGGCGTTTACACACAGGTTCATCAGCACTTGCTCGATCTGCGGCGGGCTCGCCCGGACCATGCAGAGGTCGGGGGCCAGCACGGTTTTCAACTCGATGCCTTTACCGAGTACGTTGTCGAGCAGGTTGAGGAGATCGGGAATGATTTCATTGAGTTGGATTCCGGTGGGTTCGAGCGCCTGCCGCCGCGCGAAGGTCAACAACTGCCGGATGAGGGCGGCGGCGCGGTTTGACTGATCGGCGATTTTTCGAAAATAGCCGTGCGGAGTGCTGCCCTGCGGGGTTTCGTCCTGGCCGAGCTCGGCCCACCCCAGGATCGCGCCGATCACGTTGTTGAAGTCATGGGCAATGCCGCCTGCGAGTTGACCGATGGCTTCGAACTTCTGCCCCTGGCGAAGCTGCTCCTCGAGTGCGCGACGCTCGGTGACGTCCTGCTGGATGGCGATGAAGTGGGTGATGGCGCCGGCGTCGTTCCGCACGGGAGTGATGTTGCTCTCTTGCGCGTAACGGCTCCCGTCCTTGCGCCGGTTGATCATCTCCCCGCGCCAGGTCCACCCGGCCAGAATGGTGTCCCAAAGACGCCGGTAGAATTCGTCATCTTGCTTTCCGGACTTCAGGATTCGGACGCTTTGCCCGACGGCCTCCGCGCGCGCGTACCCGGTCATCTTTGTGAACGCGGGGTTCACGTATTCCATAACGCCATTCGGATCCGTGATGACCACGCCTTCGGCGGATTGCTCGATGGCTGTAACCAGGCGCAGGTTCTCCTCCTCGGCGCGCTTGCGACTGGTCACATCCTTCATGACCACCAGCACGGCTTGCCGCCCTCCGTAATCAATCGCGTGCGAGTCAATCTCCACGTCAATCACGGTTCCATCTCTGAGGCGGTGCCGCCATTCTCCCGAGGAGAGCACTGTCTCATGCGGATTTCCAAGGTAGTCCATGAGCCGGGGAAGGTCCTCGGCAGGCCGGATGTCGGTGATCTTCATCCCGAAAAAATCCAGCCGGGAGTAGCCGTATTTCGCCACAGCCGCATCGTTGACCTGAAGGAATGCCAGCGTTTCCCGGTCGTACACCCACATGGGCAGCGGATTGCTGGCAAAGAGCAGCCGGAAGCCTTCCTCGCTCTGCTGGAGCATTTCCAGCATGAAGGCGTGGGCGTCACGGAGGGACTTCTCTTCGAGCGCGCGGCGCACGGCGACGGGCAGCTGCGCCAGCCGGTCCTTCAGGACGTAGTCCGCCACGCCCTGCTTGATGCAATCGACAGCGGATTCGTCCCCCATGGTGCCGGTCACCAGGATCAGCGGGGTATCCCGCCCGGACTCCCGCAAGAGGGCGAAGGCATCCATGCCCGTCCAGTTGGGCAGGCGAAAATCTGCCAAGACGACGTCGTATTCAGTTTCCTGCAGGCGCGACTCGAACTCCGCGCGTTCGGCGACGATGTCGAGGCGGAGGTCAAAGCCCCCCACTTCGAGCGCCCTCTTGACCAATTCCACGTCTTCGAGGTTGTGCTCAGCCATAAGAACGCACAGCGGCTGCCGACGGGACGGTGCGGGTCTTTCCGTTCGGTTGGGCATAGTGATCGTTCCTTATTGCCCCAAAAGACTCGTGGGCGGCGGAGGTTCGTTCACCACCAGCCAATAGAAGCCCAGTTGCCGCACCGTCTCGCGGAACTGGTCGAAGTCCACCGGCTTCTGGATGTAGCTGTTCACGCCCAATTGGTAGCCGTTGACCATGTCTTTCTCTTCCTTCGAGGCCGTCATGATCACGACGGGAATGGGCCGGGTGCGCGGATCGCCCTTCAATTGTCGCAGCACCTCGAGGCCATCCACCTTGGGCAGCTTCAGGTCGAGCAGAACAAGTTTCGGCACATGATTGAACGACCGGTTGCTGTATTGCCCGCGGCAGAAAACGAAATCGAGCGCCTCTTCCCCATCGCGGGCCACGTGGATGCGGTTGGCAAGGTTATTTTTGCGCAGCGCATGCAGCGCCAGCTCCGCGTCGGACTCGTTGTCTTCCACCAGAAGGATTTCTATTTCGTCGGTTGCCATCGCGTGTTCTCCCTCCCATGAGGCGCCGAGGCGGGAGCCTGGGGCGCCCCAATCGTGAAGTAAAAGGTGGCTCCTTTGTCGAGCTCGGCCTCGGCCCAAACGCGGCCGCCGTGCTTGTGGATGATGCGCTGCACGGAGGCCAGGCCGATGCCGGTGCCCTCGAAGTCCTCCTGCCGGTGCAGCCGCTGGAAGACGCCGAAGAGCTTGTCGGCGTACTTCATATTGAAGCCCACGCCGTTGTCGCGGACGAAAAGGACTGTCTGCCCTTCCTGCACGGCCTGCCCGACCTCGATCACGGCGCGTGCCCGCGGACGCGTGTACTTGATGGCGTTGGAAAGCAGGTTGGCGAAAACCAGCTTCATCAGGCCGGGGTCACATTCGACAAAGGCCAGCGCGCCGATTTTCCACTCGATCTCACGACCGGCCGTCTCTTCGCGCAGGTCCACCAGCAGGCTCTCGACCAGTTGGCTGAGGCCGGTGATCTTCGGCGTCAGCTCGCGGCGGGCGATGCGGGAAAGATTGAGCAGGTCATCCACCAGGTGCCCCATGTGCACGGTGGCTTGGCGGACGCGCTCCAGATGACGCCGTCCGTCGGAGTCAAGCTGTACGCTGAAGTCTTCGAGCAGGATTTTTGAGAAACCGTCAATGTGACGCAGGGGCGAACGCAAGTCGTGCGAGACCGAGTAGGTGAACGCTTCGAGTTCTTTGTTGCTGGCCTCGAGCTCCGCGGTGCGCTCGCGGACCCGCTGCTCCAGGCCCTGTTGCAACTGCTTCCGCTCGGTGGCATCGCGGATGGCGCCGATGGCCAGCTTGCTGCCACGGGCCAGAATCGGGCTCAGGCTGATCTCCACCGGAAACTCCGTGCCATCCTTCCGTAGCCCGTAGAGGTCCAGCCCGGCTCCCATCGGGCGCACCCGCGGGTCACCAAAGAAGCCGACCCGGTGACCGGGGTGTTGCTTTCTAAACCGCTCGGGTACAAGAAGCTCCACCGGTTTCCCGAGAAGTTCCTCACGGTCATACCCAAAGAGTTTTTCGGTCTGCACATTCACCCGTTGGATTATTCCCTCCGGGTTGACGATCACCATTGCATCGGGCGTGGCCTCCAGTAAGCTGCGGAACGTAGCCTCGCTCTGCCGGAGAGCCTCTTGCGCTTCAAGACGGCTCATGTTGCGGCGCGTAAACCAGAACGCGGCAGCCAGGAGCGTGAAGCTGAACATACTGCTCGCGGCCACCAGCAGAATCGCATGCCGCGCTGTGGACTTGCTCTGGGCGTCGCGCTCGACGAGCAGGCGGCCTTCTTCCTTCTCCATGCTTTCCAGCACCGCCAAGATCTCGTTGGTCAACTTGCGGCCCTGTCCCGAGGCCACCAAATCCATCGCCGCCTTTGCGCCACTCCTCTGCCGAACGGCAAGGACCTCGTTCATTTGCAGCACCCGGCCGCGAACCATGGGCCGAAGTTCGGTCAGGCGGTTCTGTTGGCGCGAGTTGTCGGCGGTGAGCTGTCTCAACCGATCGAGTTGCGCGGCCAGGGCCTCGGTGGGCGCGTGAAAGTCGGCCCGATACGCCTCCGAACCCGTGATGACATAGCCCCGCACAGCCGTCCCGGCGCCTTGCAAGCTCGCGCGCAGCCCGGAGATCTCTGCCAGCACCTGGTGCGTATGCGAAACCCAGTCGGCCGCGGCAATCAGGCCAACCAGGCCGCGGTAGGAAACCGTGACGACGACCCCGGCCATCAGGACAATGCCGGCGATCCCCGCAAAGATAGGACGTTCCCATTTTGCGGCCATGGTGCGCCCAGTTTGCACGCCTTGGTGGCCGCCAAAATTCGTCCCGGCGTAGCCGCCGCGCGCTCATAAACGATCAGGGTTTTCTTGCAGGAAGGGGGTTTCCATTGTGTCGCAACTACCTGCATTGTCAAGCCCGGCTCGTGCCAGGCTCCGCGAAACAGGCAAGTCGGGAGGCAGCCGAGGCTGGAACCGGGCCAGGGCCGGGCGGCCCGCGCCCGAGGCCTGCGCAGCGATGCAGGAAGACGATTTCAGCGCTGCGGGTGGGCGGCGAAATACGCGTCGAGGCCGGCGACGATTTCGCCCATGCCGCGCTGGACGTTGCGATTGAGCGCGGCGACAACTGCGGGCACGTCCTTGCCCGCGACCGGCTCGTCGTGAGTGTAGGCCCGGGACCAGACCGTTGTGCCGCTCTTGATTTCGTAGAGCTCGACTTCAAACGCCACGCGGGCTGTGAGCGGCGCACCCGAAAGCTCGTCCATCTCGTGCAGTCGGCCGCGGACGATGTAGTCGCCGCGGGCGTTGCTGCGCAGGAGCTGCACGGTGCCGTAGCGGCCTGAATCGCGCAGCATGCGCACGAGCATGGCCTCGAGCATGTCGGTCGGCGGCTCGGCCCAGCGATGATACTCGTAGGTCCCCAACTGGCCGGGCCCGGTGCGATACACAATGCGGTCGTTGCGGAACAGGTGCGGCGCCGTGATGCGGCCCACCAACAGCGCCACGGGATAGACGTTCGTGCCCGCCGGCGGCGCCGCGGGCACGTCGAGCTGGTAGTACTTGCTCGGGCGCGCCGCGCCGCAACCCGCGAGGCCGGCCGCCGCAACCGCCAGCAGAGCAATCGCAATCTTTCGAAGCATGAGCAATCTCCTGTTCGCGCGCCCGCTCAGGGTTGCTTCGCCTGGCCCGGCTTGCGGTCAGGCGGGCTGGACGAGCGGATCAGCGTGGAGGGCCGCGTCTTGATCGTATCGGTGAACTCTTTCAGATTTTCCGTCGTGTGCCGCAGGTTCTCGAGCATCTCGTCAATGTTCTCCGAATTGACGTCCAGCGTGCGGTCGAGCTGCCCGGCAAGAGAAGCCGTCGAGGTGAGCGTCTTGCGCAGATCGGCGATGGCGGCGCGCAGGTCGGCGCGGTTTTCGCCGAGCGCGGCGTCCACGCGCGCCAGCGCCTCATCGGCCCGCTGGATAGTTTTCTTGAAGTCGTCGAGCAGCGGCGCGAGCTTTGCGCTGGCCGTCTCGACGTGCGTCATCGTGGACTTCACTTTCGGCCGGTCCTCTTCGAGCATGCCGCGCACGTTGGCGAGCGACTCCGAGAGGTTCGCGCGGTTCTTCTCATTGAGCAGGTCATTCACGCGCGTGATCGTCACCTGCAGCTGCTGGGCGCGCTGGTTCAGGTTCTGCACCAGCGTGCGCGCGTCCGGGGCCAGGGCGTTGAGCTGCGCGGTGATGTCGTTAAAGCCCACGTAGGGCTCCGCGCGCAGCGCCGCGCCCGCGGGCGCCTGCGCCGCCGTGGCGGTTCCCGGGGTGATCTCCAGATGGTTGTCGCCGAGCGGGTTGAGGCTCATGATCTTCACCACACTGTCGGCCTTCACGGGCAGCTCTGCGCGCACGCTGAAGGTGACCTCCACCGGCGGGCTGCTCTGCGGGTCGACGCGCACGCTTTCCACGCGCCCCACCCTCGGCCCGCCGGCATAGCGCACTTCGGCGCCGGGCTCGAGGCCTCCGGCAAACGGGAAGTAGGCACGGTAGGTCTTTGACGCCCGGCCAAACGCACCGCTCAGCGCAAACACGGTGTAAATCAGGAGCGCGGCGGCGACGAGCACGAACGCGCCGACCACTGCCTGTTCGCGTCTTGGTTCCATGGCTTCCTCCCCCGGCTAGCGCTGCCTCGGCCGGCGCTCCTCGGTGAGCATTTGCAGGTGGTCCATCTCTTCGAGTACTTCCGCCTCGGGCACGCGGTCCAGAAACTGCCGCACGCGCGGATGCGCGCTCGCCTGCAATTCCTCTTTCGTGCCGATGGCGATGATGCTGCCTTTGTCGATCAGAATCATGCGGTCGGCGATCAGAAACGCGCTGACCAGCTCGTGCGTGACCACCACAATCGTCATCTGGAAGGCCTTCTTCAGCTTCAGGAGCAGGTTGTCGATCCCCGCGGCGATGATGGGGTCGAGCCCCGCCGAAGGCTCGTCGAAAAACAGCATCTCCGGATCCATGGCCATCGCGCGCGCAACCGCCGCGCGCTTTTTCATGCCGCCGCTCAATTGCGCGGGCATGTACTCTTCGAAGCCCGCCAGGCCCACCTGTTCGAGCTTCAGCCGGACCACGATCTCGATCGTTGATTCCTCGAGCGGCGTGTGCTCGCGCAGCGGCAGCGCCACGTTTTCACCGACGGTCATCGAGCCGAACAGCGCGCCGCCTTGAAACGACATCCCGAGCTTCTTGTGGATCGCGTCCATCTCCGCGCCGCTGAGCCCGGCGATGTTCTTGCCTTTCATCCAGATTTCGCCGCCGCTCGGCTTTTCCAGGCCCACGAGCGCGCGCATCAGCGTGCTCTTGCCCGACCCCGAACCGCCGAGGATGACCATCGTCTCGTTCGGGCGCACGTCGAAGCTGATGCCGTGGAGCACTTCGCGCTCGCCGTAGCGCACGCGAAGGTCATGCACGGAAATGATGGAATCGCCGGTTCTCACGCTCACGTCCGTCCTCAACGCGGGCTCAGGAAATAGAACAGCGCCGTAAAAACCAAGTCCACGCAAGTCACCAAAAAAATCGAAACCACGACCGCTGCGGTGGTCGAGCGTCCCACAGATTCGGCGCCCGCGCCTGTGGAAAACCCTTCGAGGCAGCCGACCGCAGTGATTGTGGCGCCGAACATCACGCTCTTGACCAGGCCGGTCATGATATCGCGCAGAAAAAGCGCGTCGAGCGAAGCGCGCAGGTAGCCGCCGAGGGTGAAGCCCGCGCCCGTGACGCCGAAGAGCGCGCCGCCCAGGATGCCCATCAAGTCCGCCCAGGTGGCCAGGCACGGCATTATCACCAGCATGGCCAGAAACTTCGGCGTCACCAGGAACTGCACGGGATTAAGCGCCATCGTCTCGAGCGCGTCAATTTCTTCGGTCACCTTCATCGTGCCGATTTCCGCGGCAAACGCCGAACCCGAGCGGCCGATGACGACGATGGCCGTCATCAGCGGACCGAGCTCGCGCGTCATGGAAATGGCCACGGCGCTCGAGACGTAGTGCAGCGCGCCGAATTTGCGCAGCTCGTACGCTCCCTGCAGCGCCAGGATGACGCCGATGAAAAACGTGATGAGCGAAAGGATGGGGAGCGCTTCGACGCCCACGGCCATGGCCTGGTGCACCGCGCGCTGCAGGCGCAGCGGCCGGCCGCGAAAGGGCCCGATGAACGTGTAGTACGCCGCGCCTAGTCCAAGCCGCGCAAGGCCCCCCAGGTAGGCCAAGCCCCCCAAAGTGGCGCGGCCGACACGAACCGTCACCTCAACCATGTTTCCTCTGGCAGCGCGCAGGCGGGATACACAAACCGCCGCCCCGGCAGCTCACCCGCGCTAGGAAGCAAGCGCCTGGGCTTCGTCCTCGTACACTTCGAACAGCTTGATCAGCCTTGAAAGCTCGAGCACTTCGCGCGCCGCCGGGCTCAGCCCCAAGAGAATCAGCCGGCTGCCCAACTCGCGCGAGGCCTTCAGCCCTTCGACCAGCGACGCCACGCCGGAGCTGTCAATATACCGCACCGCCTTCAGGTTGACGACGACGCGCGGCGCCCGCTTCTCCCGCAGCGCGGCCAGCATCACTTTGCGCACTTCCG
>Ga0184633_10000472_pt1 | contig 14634 bp, 16 predicted proteins | sample PLM31_170_b1_FD_133156 | JGI IMG/M metagenome (GOLD analysis project Ga0184633, IMG submission 133156) | Groundwater sediment microbial communities from an aquifer in East River, Colorado, USA - PLM3-1_170_b1 | ecosystem: Environmental > Terrestrial > Soil > Riparian zone | place: USA: East...
CTCATGGCTGCGCGATCAGGTAGCGGGATACTGACTTGATAAGTGAATTATTACTGCTCAGTATTAATATCCCAGCAGATATTGCTGAATAGTGGTCGATGACCGAGTTGCGTATGCGAACGAAAAGAGTTTGCTGACAGCATTCGCGACAGCATCTCCTTGGTCCTAGAGCCCGAAGATTAGGCAAGAAGGTGTATAATTATGGATGAAGAGACAAAAGTTACCGTTCCAGCTCAGGAAAAAATAACCAGGCACGCCTGGAGAACGCTTGCTATCCTCAGCTGTCTGGGCTTGATTGTCATGTTCGCAGAGACGATGGTGCTGCCTGCGATTCCAGATTTTATCAGAGATTTCAGCATTTCCTACAACACGTCATCTTGGGTGCTTTCGTCCTACCTAATCGCAGGGGCGGTCATGACCCCGATTGCGGGCAAGCTGTCAGACACCTACGGCAAAAAGAAAATCTTGCTCATTGTAATGGCAGTCTATTCTGCAGGTATTTTGGCAGCCGGCTTTGCGAACAGTTTCGAATTCCTGCTTGCGGCCAGGGTCGCTCAAGGCGTGGGATTTTCAATGTTCCCAATCGCTTTTGCTATGATAAGGGAAATATTCCCAGAGAGCAGGCTCGGTGTCGCGCAATCTATTTTCAGTTCGACATTTGGTGGAGGCGCAGTCGTGGGATTGTTGGTCGGCGCCAGCATAATCCAATATTACGGCTGGCATGCCACGTTCTTTACGGTTTTTCCTGTCGCGGCCGTCCTAGCCCTAGTGATCGTAAGGTTTATCCGAGCCGAGAGAGTGTCACTACCGCCGCAGGTATCGGATAATGTAGCTGAGAAAGACGGTACGAAGCCACCTGTAGCGCCACTAGACCTTAAAGGAGCGCTGGCTTTGTCCGTCACGATAATTTCATTCCTTGCGGGCATCTCCTACCTAGAGAACAGCATCCAGTCTGCCGGACTAGAAGCCATCGGTCTCTTTGCGGCGGCTGCAGCATCGCTTGCGGCACTGATAGTCATCGAAAAGAGATCACAATACCCACTGATCGACCTAAAGCTGATCACCCAGAAAACGCTGCTTTCAGCAATTGTCATTCTATTGATAGTCGGCCTCTGCACGTTCATGATCTACCAGACGATACCGATAATGGTAAGGAGTCCGCAGCCGCTGGGTTTTGGAGGGAACGTAATTTCTGTCGCCGCTATTCAGCTTCCGTTCATGGCCATCATAATGGTTGGCATGGTGACTTCAGGCTTTGTCGTGGCGAGAATAGGCAACAGGAGGCTTACCGCAATCGGAACCATAATTAGCGCGATCGGATTTTTCAGCCTACTCCTTTTCCACTCGACAGAGTTCATGGTTACTGTCACTCTGGCAATAATCTCGGCAGGGCTGTCGCTTGCCTTTACCGGTGGCTTCAACATCGTACTCATGTCGGCTCCAATACATGCAACCGGTATAGCGCTTGGAATGACAGTGCTTCTCAACCTGATTGGGCAGGCCGTGGGGCCGTCGCTAGCTGCGATATACCAGCAAATGTACCGGGGGACTGTGGCTGGAGTACCTGGCGACTTTCCTACGGCAGATGCGTATAACCTGATATTTGCTACTGCAGCCATCATATCTCTGGCAGCGGTCGGCTTTTCAATTGCGTTGTATAGAAGCAGAGCGCCCCCTCAGACGATCATCCCTGATGCGGCGTCTTCAAGTGTACAAGAACAGGGCTGATTGATCAAAGCGATAACTTAAAAAAACCAGCTGGATCACTCAATTCGCAACCATGAGTGAAAACAGGAAAGCCTATGACAAGGTCTTCAGCCTGATGCGCGAGCATCATGATTGGTTTAACAGATCTATTCCGCTTATAGCAAGCGAAAATATCCCAAGCCCTGCGGTAAGAGAGGCGCTGATGAGCGATTTTGGCAACAGGTACGCCGAGGGATGGCCCGGCGAGCGGGTATACGCAGGCTGCATTTACATCGATCAGGTCGAGCTGATCTGCAACGATCTTGCGCGCAGGGTATTCAGGTCAGAGTTTGCAGATTGCAGGGCAACGTCTGGGGTGGTAGCAAACCTTGCGATTTATTCTGCGTTTTCAAATCCGGGCGACTACATGTTGGCCTCGTCGATCCCGTCCGGGGGCCACATTTCACATGGAAAGAAAGAGCACTCTGGGACAGCCGGGTTGGTCCACGGCCTGAACATAGAGCACTATCCGTTCTCAAAGGAAGAAATGACAATTGACGTCGATGCGACAAAGAAAAAGATAGAAGAACTGAAACGGGACGGAAAGGCTCCCAAGATTGGCATGTTTGGCGGCAGCCTGTTCCTTTTCCCGCACCCGGTGGAAGAGCTGGCTGGTTTCATGCACGACCATGGAATGTACGTCAACTATGACGGGGCGCACGTGGCCGGCCTCATAGCGGGAGGAGAGTTCCAGGACCCGCTCAGGGAAGGGGCAGACTCGATGACCATGAGCTCCCACAAGACTCTCTGGGGGCCGCAAGGCGGCATGATTGTGTCCTTTGAAAAGCACGCAGAGGCGATCAAGAAGGCGATTTTTCCCGGCAACACAAGTAGCCACCATCTGCACCATGTTGCCGGCAAAGCCATAGCGCTTGCGGAATCCTTGGAGTTTGGCAAGGCGTACGCAAAGCAGGTGATACGAAATGCCAAGGCGCTTGCAGAAGCCCTTGCGGGGTTTGGCTTTGGCGTGCTTGGCGAAAAGCGAGGCTATACCGCGTCACACCAGATCGCAGTTGATGTCACAAGGTTTGGTGATGGCGGCACGATTGAAAAAGATTTAGAAAAGGCAGGGATCATTCTTAACAGGCAATTATTGCCCGGCGACATCAAGGCTGGCAGGCACTACATGCACCCTGGAGGCGTAAGGATAGGAGTCCCGGAAGTGTCGCGCCTGGGAATGAAGGAAAGTGAGATGAAGGAAATTGCCAATTTCATCAAACGCGTGGTCGTTGACAAGCAGGACAGCAGCAGGGTGGCAAACGACGTTGCTGAGTTCAGGAAACAGTACCAGAATGTCCAGTACGCGTTTGACAACTCGGTCAAGGCCTATGAATACATAAGCCTAGTTAGCCACACATGATTTCAGGTATTCCATTTGGGATGGGCTAATTGGTCTACAATGAGGAACTAACCAACAGGATCCACACTCTGACAAAGGACAGAGGTCTGGTCGAGAAAAAGATGTTTGGAGGTGTGGCCTTTCTCTTGAACGGAAACATGTGCTTTGGTGTAGCCAAGGATGATCTAATGGTTCGGGTCGGCCCTGAACGTTACAAAGACGCCCTCGCACTTACAAACGCAAGGCCAATGGAGATTACTGGACGACCGATGAAAGGGTTCGTATTCGTCAATTCGAACGGATGGTCGAAAAATGCGACTCTGACAAAGTGGTTGGAAATGGGCATTGATTATGCTTCTTCGCTTCCTAAAAAGAAATAACTTGTTTGCTGTAATAAACAGGGAAAGCCAATCAAGGGTCTATTTGGGCAGAGCGCTACTTCTTGCTTGGGAGAGACATCAATGATTTCTGCATTAAGACAAACTTCTTATCCAAGTTAATCAATCGTTTCTTCCGAACGTGAAAACCGCTGAAAAGCGTAAGGGCACTGAAACTCAGAGCTTCGGCGTTTCTAAACGTGAGGGTCACGATTCTTCAAAATTTTACGCTCGCAGAATGTATGATGGCAATGGGAAATCTGAAGTTATTGAATATGACGAGATTCAGATCCTACAAGATAATCTCGATAAAGTCTTTTGCAAGAGTTCAGAAAAAATGGATGAGCTTCCAGATTCAAGCATCCACCTAATGGTTACCTCTCCACCATATAACGTAGGTAAGGATTATGATCACGACCTATCCCTTGAAGACTATCTAACCCTATTGCGAACTGTCTTCAAGGAAACTTATCGTGTACTTGTCGGTGGGGGACGTGTGTGTATTAACGTTGCAAATCTTGGAAGAAAGCCGTACATCCCTCTTCATGCATATGTAATTAGAGAAATGCAAACTTTGGGATTTTATATGCGTGGAGAGGTAATTTGGAACAAATCTGCCAGTTCTGGAACATCTACGGCTTGGGGTAGTTGGCAGTCTGCTTCCAATCCAACCCTGAGGGATACGCACGAATACATTCTGATTTTCTCGAAAAAAAGTTTTTCTAGACCGAAAAGCAGAGAAGACACGATAACGAAAGAGGATTTTCTCACTTTCACTAAAAGCGTCTGGGACTTCCCTGCTGAATCAGCAAGACGAGTTGGACATCCCGCACCCTTCCCGATGGAACTACCTCGCAGATGCATAGAACTTTATACTTTCAAAGGGGATGTTGTCTTGGATCCCTTCTGCGGTGTAGGATCCAGTTGCTTGGCAGCCATCAAATCTGAGAGACATTTCATCGGCTACGACACAAATCCTCGTTATGTTGAGTTAGCCAAGAAGAGAATTAACGACCTACTGCTTCAATCAAAGCTGGGTCAATTCTCGGACCAGTAGTCCAACCATCTCTGGTATTGGTTTGTATTTCTCGGTCGGCCTAATCCAAGAAATGACTATTTTCTTTGTATCGGAATGAAGTGAAAGACGCAACATTGCATCTCTGCTGATTTCTACCCCACGCGGGTTTGTGCCCTGTTTTGGCAGCAAGAAATACTTGTCTCTGCCAAAGGCGCTGAATACCTCCTCCTGAACCTTCAATGGTATGTAAGCAAATACACCAGGGCCTCCCCAGTTTACTTGTACCATTAACATATCATACTTTGGCTTATAATTAGCCACGAATTCCCTGGCCTTCTGGGCATCCACAGTCCATACGGCCTTCACTCCGCCTATTTTTGCGCCAGAAATTGTCTTAATTGATATCGGATGGTTGTAGACTAGTACATCGATTTCAGTCTCCGTTATCGTGATATCGACTTTCACATTTTCAGCACCAAATTTTGTCATCATCAAGGCAATGAGTATGCGCTCTCTGACCGACCCGATCTCCATTCCTACTTTTCCAGCTCGGGAAGCGTCTTGTTCTGCAAGGAAGAACAATTTTGGTAGAGTAGCCTTAATCTTATCAACCAGAATAGGATCGTCGAATATCCTGCCGAATGGAGCCTGCAATAGTCGCGAGCAATCCCTAGGCGAACCTAATAACGCTTTTCTAAGTAGCTAAAGAAGCTCGCCTCAAATGAAACCGCGCTCAATATCAGACGTCAACATGATCAGACGCCCTGACGGCATTCGAACCCGAAAAGAAGCTGTGGCAATGATCATTCAGGCAAGTTTTCATTGAGCATGAGTGCAAGTAGTGCCGCTCTCAATTCCTTTCCATAGGATGCTTGCTTGAAGTATGTTGCATTCTTCGTATGGTCCACAGCTTGCGATATTTCGTCGACCCGAGGCAGCGGGTGCATAACAGCCACGTCCGGTTTGGCCTTTGCCAGAGTGTTTTCGTCGATGGTATATGTGCCTCTGACTTTTTCGTATTCCTGCAGATCGGGAAAGCGCTCCCGCTGGATCCTTGTGACATAGATCACGTCGGCATCGGTCAGCACGCCATCTTCTAGCTCGCTGTGCTCCTTTATGTTCAGCTTGCCCTGCACTTCGTATATCGATTCCTTCCTTATCTGCAGGCTCGGTGGCGACACAAGGTGCACGTCGACGTCGTAATTCGTCAGCCCGTAGAGCAGAGAATACACTGTCCTGCCGTATTTGAGGTCGCCAACTATGGCGATTGAAAGGCCGTCGATCTTTTTCTTTACCTTCAGTATTGTGTATAGATCTAACAGGGCTTGCGTCGGGTGCTCCTCGCTCCCGCTGCCGGCGTTTATTATCGGATTCTGTGATAGCTCGGCGGCAAACCTGCTCGAGCCGTCGAGCGGATGGCGAAGCACAATGACGTCGGAATAAAGGTCGATTATCCTTATCGTATCTGCAAGGCTCTCCCCCTTTTCCACAGACGATGACTTTAGGTCAGAGATTCCGATCGAGCTCCCTCCAAGGGACGCCATGGCGGCTTCAAAACTCATCCTTGTCCTGGTGCTTGGCTCGTAAAAGATGTAGCCAAGAGCCCTTCCCTTGCCAAGCTCGCCCCTTTCACTTGGTTTGAGGCTGCTCACCTTGTCGGTAGTGTCAAATATGAATTCCAGGTCGTCTTTAGAAAAATCCTTGATCGACACAATGTCCCTGTCATAGAATGGGTTGGGAGACAACCTGATTTTCCACGGAACGGCTGTGTAATAAACGCTCTCCTCTCCACGCGCTGAAAAAGGAGAGCTGAAAACCTTCATATGCAGCGCCGCAATCCGGTACAAATCCAGAGATGGCTATCTACAGGTACACGGCGTACAAGACCCCCAACATCGGCATATTCGTCAAGGCCAACGACAGCATCATAATGGTGCCGCATGGCTTTGCAGAAACAAAAACACAAAAACTTGTCGAGTACCTTCAGGTGAGCGAAATCTATTCTTCAGTCGCAGGAACGCGCCTGCTCGGACCCATGACCGTGATGAACAATAACGGCATACTGCTGCCTTCCATTGCATCCGATGACGAGGTGCAAGAGCTGCGGCAGTCAAGCCGGCTAAATGTCGAGCGCGTAGACAGCAGGTTTACTGCGATCGGAAACCTCATCGCGACAAATGACAACGGCGCCATCCTATCGCCGCTTCTCGATGGGCAGGTGAGCCAGCAGGTGCAGGATGTGCTTGGCGTGCAGGTCCATTCAATGACTGTCGGCAGCTTTGTCCAGACAGGCTCCATGATCGTTGCAACCAACGGCGGCGCGGGAGTGCATCCGAAGGCGACCGAGGAGGAGGTCAACGTTGTCTCTGAAGTATTGCAGGTGCCTGCAGAGCCTGTGACTGTAAACGGCGGCGTGCCATTCCTGTCCTCTGGCATTATTGCAAACACAAACGCAGTTGTAGTCGGCAGCCTCACCAGCGGCCCCGAGCTTATCATGCTGAGCAGGATATTCAACGCATGATTGTGGAGATCCTCTGCGTCGGAAGCGAACTCTTGTCTGGAATAACGCTAAATTCAAACGCCCACTGGCTGGCCGGTCAGATTGCAAAGGCGGGAGCCACACTCAGCAGGATCACGGTGATCGCAGATGATCTTGCAGAAATTTCTTCGGCAGTCAAAGAGTGTCTTAGAAGAGCGCCTGATCTGCTGATCACGACAGGGGGGCTGGGCGCGACGTACGACGACATGACGCTTGAAGGCGTGGCGATAGCGCTTGGCAAGAAGTCAAAGATTGACGACAGCGCGGTAGAAATGATAAAGCAAAGCTATGCAAGGCGCTCACTCAAACACGAGATGAACAACGTGCGCCTAAAGATGGCAACAATACCGGAAGGCTCGACTCCGATTCAAAACCCGGTTGGGAGCGCACCCGCGGTGATGGATAGGTACGGGAAAACAACTATTTTTTGTCTTCAGGGTGTCCCCTCTGAAATGCAGGCAATATTCAATGAACACATTATGCCAGCAATAAAAGATCAAGTTGGCAGATTCGTCATAAGAGAGATCAATTACAACACTCGCGGCGTGACTGAAGCAATGATAGCTCCTGCGCTTTTGAAAATAGTCCGCTCAAATGCAAAAGATGCGCTCTACGTCAAGACCCATCCAAAGGGATACTACAGGAATAGCACTCCGCAGATCAGGATACAGCTGGTATCGCGCGGAAGCGATGAAAAAAAAGTAAAGAAAACGCTTGAAGCCGTCGCCGGCAAAATCGAAAAAGAGATCGCAAATTTAGGCGGCAAAATAATGTGATCCTGTTTCTGTTTTTTGGAATCGCCGCGGGCGTCGTCAGCGCGCTGTACCTTGCATACAACTACCAGCCAATACTGCTCAATGGCACGATTCACGCCGCAATATTCTCATCAGGGCTTGCCTTCATGTATTTGGCGAAAAGGCTCACTGCGTGCAGCGCTGGTTGGTATCTGGCAGGCGCGCTGCCGGTGCACCTGGCAATTCATTTTTTCATTATTGGCGATCTGGCTCAGTTGATCGGTGTCAGCCACATCTTGCTGAACTTTTTGTCCTTGCCTTGAACCACGGTGTCAAACAATGACTTTAGCTCTTTTGTCATCTTGCCCACTTTGCCTCCGTCGCCTATAAGCCGGTGGTCTATCTCCCCAACTGGCTTGACTTCTGCAGCGGTTCCCGTAAGAAATACTTCGTCCGCCATGTACAGCTCGTCGCGTGAAATGTCGCGCACATGGCAGCCGATCCCATTTTCTTTGGCTATTGCCAGTATGCTGTCCCTTGTTACCCCGCTCAGGGCGCCGGAAGTTGTCGGAGGCGTTGCAAGCTCACCGTCGTTTACAATGAAAATGTTCTCGGCGCTTGCCTCGACCACCATGCCTGCAGTGTTGAGCATGACGGCTTCGTCAAATCCTGCCTTTATCGCCTCGACTCGCGCCAGCGCGGAATTGGCGTAGTTTGCAGTCGCCTTGGCGTGCATTGGCATGGTTCTGATGTCCAGCCTTGCCCAGGCCGACACCATCAGCCGCGCCCCTTTGTCCCCGCCGTCCGCCTTGAGGTATTCATCCCACCTCCACAACGCTATGGCAACAGAGACTTTGTTTGGCATCGGGTTTACGCCCATCTTGCCGTAGCCATAGTACGCTATGGGCCTGATGTAGCACTCGTCCACTCCATTTGCCTTCACGGTATCTATTGCTGCATCTTCCAGCTGCTGCTTTGAAAAACCAAGATCCATAAAGTACACTTTGCCGCTATCCAGCAGCCGCTGCATGTGGTCGCCAAGCCTAAAGATTGCGCTGCCGCTCACCGTCTTGTAGCACCGTATGCCTTCAAAGACGCCGGTAGCGTAATGCAGCCCGTGAGTCAGGACGTGGATCTTTGCGTCGTCCCAGTCCACTAGCGAGCCGTTGATCCAGATCTTGCCTTGTGTCATTTGGTCCCACGGATTTTGCTTCTGGTTGAGTGAATCGCCTTTATTGCATCGGCTACGCTGGTTCCCTTGTCCTCCACGATTATCAGTATCCTGGAGGTTTCCTCTTGAGCGTCAAGGTTAAGGATGTTAATGTCGTGCTCGCTTACAGTGCTGCTTGCAGTCGAAGCGATCTTTGGTACGCGCCACATCTCGTCTCCGATGAGCGTGACTACCCCACGGCCGTATACAATCTCTGCCTTTGGCTGGTAGGCGTGTATGTGCCTCTCCTGCCTCCTCACATAGTCCGCGTCAAGAAAGAGCAGCCTTGTCATTTCAGTGTCGTCTATCATGTACGGCGATAATTTCACGAAGTCGTGGTACTGCTTGTCGCGCTCCAGCGACGCCACAAGGTGCGATGCTGCGATGCTCTCCATCCTTACCACCGCGCAGTTCTTTTTTCCGGTCACTATCTTGATCGGGTTGCTTTTGCTAGCCTCTTCAGGTAGCTTGCGCTGTATCATCGTTATTCCGTCTTCGGGTTTTGCCATGTCGGTGATGACTATGGGTATGTCAAGTTCGTTGTCGTCTATTTCCTTGATGGCTATCGGGTCAAGGATCTTCATGCCGAACATGCCAGCCAGCTTGGCCTCGTTGTAAGAGAGGTATCGTATGAACTCTAGCTCTTCTTTGACTATTCTTGGATCTGCGCTAAGAACCGCGCTGTCCTTTTCAAAGTCGATCTTGACGTCGTCATAATGTTCGTTGAGCAGGATTGCTATGTCTGCAGCCGTCCTGTCGGACCCTCCCCGCTCGTACGTAGTTTCCAGCCCGTCGACGGTCCTTCCAATAAAACCGCCCATGGAAACTACGTCGCTGTGCTCGACCAAGTCTACCAGGTGGTCGCTGTTATTCTTTGACTCTTGTATCAAAAAGTTGGCAGCCTCAAAGTTGTCGTCGGTGATTATTGGCCATTTGTCAATTGAAACGTGCGATGACTTTACTCCAAAGCTCCGCATCACATAGTCCATGAGGTACGACATCGTGACTTCGCCGCTGTATGCCAGAGTTCTTGACCTTATCACGTCAACGAAGCGCCTGTTTTCAGCCGCCTGCTTTAGCGCAATTATCACCTGCCTGTAAAATTTATCCAGGCTATCCGCGAACTCTTCCTTGTAGCGGGTATCAGTTACGTACTTGGCTGCTATTCTTTCGTAAACTTCGCGAAGCACTTCTATTTCAACTGGGTTTGATGCGGCATAGCTCCGGCCCACCTTGATCGCCACGTCAGTCATGGAGCTTACCCTGCCGTCATGATCGATAAGTGGCGCCGAAAACACGGCGATGACTCTTGACTGCTCCTGCAGCTGCTTTATCCTGTCCACTATCTGCGGTATCATGGCACCCTCTACACCCAAAGCGCCGCCGCCGAACTTGGCAACAGTAATAGAAGTCATCCGCGTGGTATCTCTCGAAGCTAGGTGTTTAGTGTTTCCATATATTAAAGATCGGTCAATCGTGGATGAACATTCTAATCGCATCAAAACTTATCGATGCTAGCCGGTCGGGAATGAAGAAGATGTATAACCAATAACGATCATGATATGCCGTATCGCATGGCATTGTATCTGGTGAGAGCCAAGCCAAACAAGGCACTGGAAGACCTGCGCAAAGAACTGGACGCGGGAACAATATCGAAGCTCAGACCATTTGGAGAAACTCTGCAGTATAGCCTTGAGAATGCAAGGATCGACAAGGACGGCCATGCGATCTGGGTAGAAGAAGATTATTGCTCGCCCCCACTTGCAATGGAAAGAGATAGCGTGCTGGATCGATACTTTAACGACATCACAGTCGAGCGGATCGAATCAGAACAGGAAGGAAGGGACAGGATAAAGGAAAGGCCGCGGCTCTGGAACTTTTAGGACTGTAATAACTGAGCGTGAAAACACGGTATTTGGACAGTCGACATGTGGGTTTGCTATAGGTCAGAAGATATAGTTGGTTCCCACACTGTTCTGTATGAAAGCATCGGGCATGTTTCTGGCTATTTCGCTCATAGCTTTCAAGCCGGAGCAATGACAAGGAACAACGAACCTAGGCTTCAACCTCTCCAGTTCATCAACAGTTCTAGGGATTATGGCTTCAAAGAGTCCGCCTGTTAGGTGCATTCCTCCGACCACGGCGTAGATTCTATCTTCTCCGGTCAGTTCTTTTGCGTAATCCAATGTGTTTATTATTCCCGCATGTCCACAGCCTGTGATAACCACGAGTCCCTTGTCTTTGACATTGAGTATGACTGCCTGATCATCTTTAATCAACGGATCTTTTTCCATCGTTCCCTCTTCTACCTCTGAATAGTGGTTAGGAAACCCTTTTTCGAAATTATTGGTTCTTACTATTTCTCCTGTGACGAGGATGCCGTCATCGGACAACAGGCTATGAGAGTGCTTTTCTATTATTTCGTACCCTGCTTGGGTCAAAAGAGATCTGTTCGGTGCCGGCAAATTTATTGTTCTACCGTCTTGAAACCTTACCATCCTGTTTCTAAAGGCGTCTTCGTGAAGAACTAGAGGGATTCTTTGTTTTGTTTCCATCTTCTTTCTGATATTGAGCAAACCCCCTGCGTGGTCAATGTGCCCGTGGCTCGAAATAACTAGTTCGCAGTTAGATAGATTGAAATCAAGTACATCTGCGTTGTGAGCAGCAGCCAATGGATCTAGACCGGAATCAAGTAATAGTCTGTGCTTTCTTCCATTCACTTCCAATGTTACAGCTGCAGAAAAACCATGTTCCGCTATGAGTGGTCGTTCATACCAATTTTTAGCTAGAACTGGTCGATGTGCTACTTCAGTATTTGGCAAAAGCACATCTACGTTATTGTCAACTAGACAGGTAACTTCTACCTTCTCAACTTCCCTTAAGGGCATATGTATTCTTGTGGTACGCTCTTCATAAAATCTTTTAATTGCATTTTTCTGAACGTCAAATAAAAGCGGATATAATTTTGCCTGCCTTGTCTGCTCCGTTCGCGCTGACCGGATTCTGTAGTTTTCCAAGCTTTTGTTCGATAAGCGATTCAATACGCAGAATATCATCGTACTTGTAGCCAAGACGGGCCGCGCCATGTTCCTGCTCAAAATGCCCCTTTACCGGAATAAAGATTCCAGGAGTGCCGCAGGCTATCGTCTCGTCCATGGTGGATCTTCCAGCCAGCGATATCACCAAATCGGCTGCATGGATCAGCTCGTGCAGATTGTCGACAAATCCGAGAGTGCGATACTCCTGTGAATCAGCAAGTGTGAGCGAAGGACCTGGAACAATGACAAGCTCTGCATCGAGCCTGCCCTGCAGCCTGCGGTAGGCCTCGATCGTTTTTTCAATGAGGAACCTACCTGCATCCGTTCCCCCAACGGTTACAAGAATGGTATTTCTTGCAAATCCGAATCGCTTTCGCAGCGCATCGCGATCGGCGCCACTCTGCCGGACTATCGGGCCAACATGAACAATGTTGTCTCTGTCTTCTCCGACATCTGGAATTATGACGCGATCGCATGCCTTCATCAATTTTTGCATCGACCTGTTCATCTTTTTCTCTATGACCGAAGCAATGCCACTTGTGAAATGAGTCTCGGTGATGTCCGTGATCAGGATCCTCTTGCGCTTCATTTCTTCAGCGACTGCTATCGATGCAAAGTCTTCATCGCTTACTACCAGCCCTTTTCGGCTGTTCAGAATTTCCCTTGCGATTTCCTTGCACTTCCTGTAGTAAGAGTAATAGTCCATCAGCCATCTGAACGGACGCTCAAGCTGCCCTGATTTAACTGTGAATTTTTTCGGCCGGTAAACGTCCAGAGTAGTAAAGCCTTTTCTCTTCAAAAGATCTGCCGCAGCTTCACCGCTAACAAACGTAATGTCAGTACTTAGCTTTTCTGCTATGGCAATGTCCCGGGTCGCATGACCTAGCCCGATCGGGCTGGTGAAAAATAAGATCATTTTACATTGCTATCAGCTTCACGTGATCCATCTTTTTGTTTGTCTGGAATTTCTTGGCCATGCCCCTTATTTCTTCAGCATCACCTTTTACCAGGAATATTTCAAGGCACCTGTCGCCGTCTATCTTGTTGTGGATGTGCGTGCCTATCAGCCTGTCATAATCGTGCCTCATGATTGTCACCTGGTCATCGGATTTTTCGTCGTGTATGGCGAGCAGGACCGCGAACAGGCTTCCAGAAAGGTCCTGCCTGTCTTTCTCTTCTGCCAGCAGGTTTCTGATGCCGGCTCGCACTATCTCTGACCTGCCCGAGAAGCCAAGGGCTTTCTGCAGTTTGTCAACTTCAGCCAAGATCTCTTGGTTGAGCGAGACGCTTACTATCGTCAACGTATCAGGATATTATTAACATCCTTATAAGTAATTGCATATTTGTTATTAACTAAAGTATATATTCTTAATAATTAAATCAGAAACAGTGAACCAGACCAGGGCTGCGCTGACAGCCATCGCTGTCGCTATCCCGATAGGCATGATTGCTACAATATACACAGGGAGCGGAGCGGAGCAGGAAGGCAATGAGGACGGCAAGCTCCAAGTGGTGGCTTCATTTTACCCTCTTTACGAATTCACTTTGCATGTCGCCGGCGACAAGGCAGACGTATCAAGCCTGGTGCCGGCAGGCATCGAACCGCATGATTGGGAGCCCACGTCCAGAGATGTTTCAAGGGCACGATCAGCCGACTTGGTGGTTATTAACGGTGGCGGCTTTGAGAGCTGGGCTGATCAAATCGATGCCAAAATGCTTGTCTACACGAGTGAAGGCATCGAATTCGATCATGGAGGAGCGATCAACCCACACATCTGGCTCGATCCGATCCTGGCAGAGCACCAGGTAGAAAAGATCCGGGACGCGATGGTCTCTGCGGACTTGGAAAACGCAGGTTATTACAACGATAACGCTGCACGCTTTACTGCAGAGCTCCATTCGCTTGACAATTTGATCAAGACAGAGCTGGCAGATTGTGCAAAGTCAGATTTTATTGCTTTCCATGATGCATTCACACATTTTGCAGAAAGGTACGGCCTGATCCAGCACAGCGTGCAGGGTGCTTCGCCGGAGGGCGAAATACTTCCACAGAGGATAGCGCAGGTAATCGCAATTGCAAACAAGCTGGACACTAATGTCATCTATTCTGAAGATCTCATCGATAGCCGGCTCGCCCAGACGATTGCTGACGAGATACCCGGAGGCACTGTGCTTGTGCTCAGCCCGATTGAGGGCATTGACCAGGACGAGCGTGAAGCTGGCATCGGCTATATCGAGAAAATGAGGCAGAACGTTGAAAACCTGAAGGTGGGTCTGGAATGCAGGTAGTAGAGATCGACCGGCTTTCTTATGCCTATTCCGGCAACCTTGTCCTTGACAACATTTCATTTTCCATAAGCGAGGGCGACCTGCTCGGTATGATTGGGCCAAACGGCGCCGGCAAGACCACGCTTTTCAGCTGCATGCTGGGTCTCCTTGGCGGCTACAATGGCACGATCAAGATTTTTGGCGAAGACATCAGAAATAACAGCAAGGTCTTTCGCAGCATCGGATACATACCTCAGAGGATGGCTATCGAGCAGGGTTTTCCGGCAACAGTTGAAGAGATCGTCTCGCTTGGCATTACTTCCGGAAAGATTTCCAGTGAAAAAATTTCAGGCGCGATTGAAATC
>Ga0184633_10000473_pt1 | contig 14620 bp, 13 predicted proteins | sample PLM31_170_b1_FD_133156 | JGI IMG/M metagenome (GOLD analysis project Ga0184633, IMG submission 133156) | Groundwater sediment microbial communities from an aquifer in East River, Colorado, USA - PLM3-1_170_b1 | ecosystem: Environmental > Terrestrial > Soil > Riparian zone | place: USA: East...
CTCCTGCAGGATCTGGCGGCTGATCCGGTTCATCTTGTTGATCGTCTCGATCATGTGCACCGGGATGCGGATCGTGCGCGCCTGGTCCGCGATCGAGCGCGTGATCGCCTGCCGGATCCACCAGGTCGCGTAGGTGGAGAACTTGTACCCGCGCCGGTACTCGAACTTGTCGACCGCCTTCATGAGGCCGATATTCCCCTCCTGGATCAGGTCGAGGAACTGCAGGCCGCGGTTGGTGTACTTCTTCGCGATCGAGATCACGAGCCGGAGGTTCGCCTCGGTCATCTCGCGCTTCGCGCGGCGGGCCTTCGCCTCGCCGGTCGACATCTGCCTGTTGATCTCCTTGAGGTCCTTCAGCGGGATGCCGATCTTGCGCTGGATCTCGCCGAGCTTCGTGATCTCCTCGAGGATGTCCGGCTCGTAGCGCGAGAGCTGCACGCCGTACGGCCGGCCGGCCGCGATCTCGTTCCTGATCCAGCGCTGCGAGGTCTCACTGCCCGGGAACACCTTGATGAAGTGCGGCCGCGGCATCCCGCCCTTCTCGACGCACAGCTGCTGGATCTTGCGCTCGTGTCGGCGCACCTGGTCGACCATGCCGCGCACCGAGTCGCACAGCCTCTCGATGATGCGGGCCGTGAACCGGATGTGCATCAGCTCGGTCGAGATCTGGTCGCGGATCCGGACGTACTCCTTGCTCTTGTGCCCGTGCTTGACCAGCGCCGCCTTCAGCTTCTCGAGGAGGCGATGGATCTTGCCGTAGCGCTCGAGCGAGTCCTCCTTGAGCTGCAGCAGGCTCGCGCTCAGCGCGCTCGCCTGCTCGTCCTCGTCCTCCTCGGACTCCTCCTCGATCTCGGCCTCCTCCGCCATCTCGGGCAGCGGCTGGTCCTTCGCGTTCGGGTCGACCAGGCCGTCGACGAGCTCGTCGATGCGCATCTCGTCGCGCTTCACCTTGTCCGCGAGCTCGAGGATCTCGACGATCGTGGTCGGCAGCGCCGAGATCGCCATGATCATCTGCTTGAGGCCGTCCTCGATGCGCTTCGCGATCTCGATCTCGCCCTCGCGCGTGAGGAGCTCCACCGAGCCCATCTCGCGCATGTACATGCGCACCGGGTCGGTGGTGCGGCCGAACTCCGGATCGACGGTCGCGAGCGCGGCCTCCGCTTCCTCCTCGGCGTCCTCGTCGGCGACCGCCTGGGGCGTCGCCTCGGTGATCAGCAGCGCTTCGGCATCCGGCGCCTCGTCGAACACCTGGATGCCCATGTCGTTGAAGGTGGTGATCATCGACTCGATCTGCTCGGCGTCGACGACGTCGGGCAGGTGGTCGTTGATCTCGGCGTAGGTGAGGAAGCCGCGCTCCTTGCCGAGCTTGATCAGGTTCTTGAGCCGGGTGCGGCGGACCTCGGCGTCCTCCGGCCGCGCGGCGGCGGCCGCGATCAGCGCGCGCTCGGCCTCGCGCGCCTTGGCGCGGTTGACCTTGAGGCGCTTGATCGGCTCGCCTTTGACCGGCGTGAGGAGCTTGCCTTTGCGCAGGTCCTTGCCGTCGATGCGCGCTTCCGGCGCTTTCCCGGCGGGCTTGGCCGGCGGCTCGGCGCGAGCCTTGGCGAGCGCTTTCAGCTTCGGGAGCGCCTTGGGCTTGGTGCCGACCTTCGCCTTCGCCGCGGCGCCCGGGCGCGCCTTCGCGGCCGGCGCGGGCTTGCGCGCGGCCGCGGGCTTGGCGTGCGAAACCGGCTTCGAGCGCGCGGCGGGCCGCGTCTTGGCGGCGGCCTTGCGCTTCCCCTTGTCGGTTCCGCGCGGCTTGGCCCTCGGTTTCTCGCGTTTCGCCATGGTGTGATCCCCGGGGTAGTGGGTGGTGCGTTAAAAAAACTTGCGATTATAAGCGCTTAGATGGGGTCTTGGCGCCCGTCGGCAAGGTCGGGCGCAGGCTGCCGGAGCGCTTCGCGCTCCTTGAGCCGATCCACCAGACCGGTGCGTTGATTCTTGGAGATCATCTCGTTGATTTCTTTCTGTTTTTCAAGCTCTCTCAGCTTCCGGACCGCGCCGTCAAACTCGGGCCTGACCTGTTCGATGTCGAAACCAAGACGCATCAGCTCTGCCTCGAGCTCCTGCAGATACCCCAGGAACGGCGTGCCTTCGAAGGCGGTGGACAAGGGCTTCGGAAGCGCCTGGCCGCCAGAGAGCCGCTCGTGAACTGCGCGGAGAACCTTCGCCTCGGGCGTGTCGTCGTTCAGTTGTCCGACCGTCAGCTCCGACGCCAGTTCTGGCGCCACCAGCAGTCCCCTGAGGAGATAGACCTCGGAACCCCGTACCGGGGCGCGATCGGCACGTGGGGTGGCCGCGCGGTCCGTACGGCCGATCGTTCCGTCGCGAAGCTCCAGCAGGCGCGCGACTTCCGGGGGCGTCATCGCGGCGGCCTCGGCGAGCGCCCTGACGAGCTGGATGCGCAGCGCCGGCGCGGCGACCCGCCGCACCAGCGGTTTCGCCTCCGCGATCAGCCGCGAGCGGCCCTCGAGCGTCAGCAGATCCGCGCGGGACCCAAGGGTCGACAGCAGGAACGCCGACAGCGGCTGGGACTGCGCCATCTCGCGCTCGAGCGCCTCGCGCCCGAACGCGCGCACGTAGCTGTCCGGGTCGTGCTCGGCGGGCAGGAAGAGGAAGCGGATCGCCTTGCGGTCCGAGAGCGACTCGAGGCTCACCTCGAGCGCGTGCCACGCCGCGCGGCGGCCGGCAGCATCGCCGTCGAAGCAGAACACGACCTCGTCGGCCTGGCGCAGCAGCTTCTGCACGTGCACGGGCGTGGTCGCCGTTCCGAGCGTCGCCACGGCGTTCGCGACGCCATGCTGCGCGAGCATCACTGCGTCCATGTAGCCTTCCACCACGACGACGCGGTTCGCGGCCCGCACCGCGTCGCGCGCCTGCGGCAGGCCGTAGAGCTCGCGGCCTTTCTCGAACACCGGCGTCTCGGGCGAGTTGAGGTACTTGGGACCGGCGGACCCCTTCCCTTCCCCCGCGATGGAACCGGGGGACCCCTTCCCTTCCCCCGTAGCGGGCCCGTTCTCGCCCTCGATCACGCGGCCGCCGAACCCGATCACCAGGCCGCGCTGGTTGAGGATCGGGAACACGATTCGATCGCGGAACCGGTCGTAGCGCTTGCCCTCGTTCTCGATCACGAGCCCGCACTCGACGAGCGCCTTGGCCCCGTACTCGGTGAACACCGTGGCGAGGCTCTGCCATCCCGCCGGTGCGTAACCGATGCCGAACCGCGCCGCGGTCTTGCCGGCGAGCCCGCGCCCCTTGAGGTAGTCGATCGCGCGCGGCGACGCCTTCAGCTGCTCGCGGTAGTACCGGGCGGCGCGGGCGAGCAGCTCGTAGAGATCGGGCTCGTCCGGCGAGGTGATTCGCCGGCGCTCGTCGGGGCGCAGCTCGGGCAGCTTCAGCCCGACGCCCTCGGCGAGCTCCTTCACCGCCTCGACGTAGCCGAGCCCCGCGTACTCCATGAGGAACCCGATCGCGTTCCCGTGCGCGCTGCAGCCGAAGCAGTGGTAGAACTGCTTCGTCTGGCTCACGGTGAAGGACGGCGTCTTCTCGCCGTGGAACGGGCACAACCCGACCCAGTTCGCGCCGCTCTTCTTGAGCGGGACTCGGCCGGAGATGACGTCGACGATGTCGACGCGGTTGAGCAGATCCTGCTTGAAGGAGTCCGGGATCACTCGCCTTGCCGGAACGCGATTGCCATAGCCCTCATCGCCTTGCAAGAATCGTTCCGGCTGCTCCTCTGACGCACCCTGTTCGAGGCCCGGTCTCGCGCCGGGTTTCGTCCGCGCCCGGCGTTCTTGGCCGGGCTATTCGTGCCCAGCGTTCTTGGCCGGGCTATTCGTGCCCAGCGTTCTTGGCCGGGCTGTTCGCGCCCGGCGACTAAGCCGGGCTATTCGTGCCCGGCGATTAAGCCGGGCTCTTCTTTATAGGCGATTTTGCCGGTTAGGCAAAGCCGGGGTCACGCCGACAGCTTCGCCTTGACGCGCGCCGAGACCTGCCCCATGTCGGCCCGGCCGGCGAGCTTCGCCTTCACCTGGCCCATCACCTTGCCCATGTCGGCGGCGCCCTTCGCGCCGGTCGACGCGATCGCCTCGGCGATCACCGCCTCGACCTCCGCCGCGCTCGCCGGCTGCGGGAGGTACGCCGCAAGCACGTCGATCTCGAATTGCTCCTGGTCGGCGAGATCCTTGCGACCGCCCGCAGTGTACTGCGCGATCGAGTCGCGGCGCTGCTTGATCATCTTCTCCACGACGCCGATGACCTCGGCGTCGGACAGCTCCTTGCGGTCGTCGATCTCCCGCTGCTTGACCGCCGCGAGCGCGAGGCGCACCGCGCCGAGGCGCCGCGCGTCCTTCGCTTTGAGCGCGGCCTTCATCTCCTCGTTGATGCGGGTCTTCAGGGACATCAGCTGATGAGGGACGGCGGCGGAAGGATCCGCGCGTTGGGCTCCCCGAAGGGTGTGCTCAACGCGCGGAATTCGGACGTCAGCTCGGCTGACGTCCTAATAGAGTTTCGGCGGCAGCTGCTGGCTGCGCAGCCGCTTGAAGTGCCGCTTGATGGCGGCGGCGAGCTTGCGCTTGCGGGCCTGGGTGGGCTTCTCGTAGTACTCGCGGGCGCGCAGTTCGGTGAGGAGCCCCGTCTTCTCGACAGTGCGCTTGAAGCGGCGCAGGGCCACCTCGAACGGCTCGTTTTCCTTGACGCGGACAGTCGGCATCGGGGCTCCGGCGGATCGAAGGCGCGGGAGTATAGCCGAATCAGCGGGTTGCGGACAAGGCGACGGGCTTCGGGACCGCCTCCCCGGCCCGACGCGGCTCGCATCGCGTCGGGCGTTCGCCGGCTCGGACGTGCGCAGGCACGTCCTTCGAAACCCCGGCTCACCCCAGAAAAGAAACGGCCCGGAGGTCCGGGCCTGGAGAAGATTCGACCAGTTGAGAGGAAGCAGCGTCACCATACGCCAGCCCGCCTGACAAAACGCTTACTTGGCGGCTCCCGACCTGACCGATCGACGCGGCTCCGGGCTCTCGTCACTCCGCCCGCTTGGCGCGGGAAACGAGACGGCGACCACCGTGCCAGCGCCCGACGGCGGCGTCCGGATGTCGACGTTGGCGCCATGCCGGAGGGCGATTTCACGCACGATGGCGAGCCCGAGACCGGTGCCTTCGCCCGTCGTGCCGCGCACCCGGTGGAACCGCTCGAACACCCGCTCCCGCTCTGACTCCGGAATCCCGGGACCGCTGTCCTCCACCTCCAGAAACGACTGTCCGTTGCGGCGGCCGGTGCGCACCGTCACCTCCCCGCCCGCCGGCGTGTAGTTGAGCGCGTTCTCGAGCAGGTTCGCCGCGAGCTCGCCGAGGAACTGCGGCTCGCCCTCGACCGGCGCCGCCTCGAGCTCGAACCCGAGATCGACCCGCTTGCCATCCGCGCGCGCGACCCAGTCGGTGACCCCGGCTTGCGCCACCGCTGCGAGATCCGCCTGCTCGGCGGCGAACGGCCGCTCCGCGGGCGGCGCGATCGCGGCGAGGGTGAGCAGCTGCCGTGCGAGATGCGCAGCCCGGCGGGTCGCGGCGGAGAGACGATCGACGGTCGGCGTGAGCTCGGGCGGGAGCCCCTCGCGGCGCGCGGCCTCGACCTGCGCCTGCAGCGCGGCGAGGGGTGTGCGCAGCTGATGCGCCGCGTCGCCGACGAACCGCTGCTGCACCTCGATCGATTCGGCGAGCCGCCCGAGCAGACGGTTCAGCTCCTGCACGAGCGGCCGCACCTCCGCCGGGGCGCGCGCTTCGGCCACCGGGCGCAGGTCGCGATGCGAGCGCGCGGCGAGCTCGGCGCGGAGCTCGTCGAGCGGCGCGAGCCCCCGCTTCACGCCGAACCAGACGACCGCAAGCGCGGCCAGGAAGAACAGCAGCTCGGGCGCCGCGTTCGTCAGCAGCAGCTGGCGCACGAGCCGGTCGCGCTTCACGAGCGTTTCCGCGACCTGGATGAGCACCGGCCCCTCGGCGAACGGCACCGCGATCGCCGCGATCCGGACCGGCTCGACCCCGACGGTCCCGTCGTAGAACACCGGGGTGCCCGCCACGGGCGGCTCGGACGGCGGCGGCAGGTCCGCCTGGCCCCCGAGGAGCCTGCCGCGCGCGCTCACCGCGAAGTACACGCGGTCCGTCGCGTCCACGCGCAACATCTCGGACGCCACCGCGGGGAGATCGAGTTCCACCGGCCCCTCGGTCGCCGAGAGGCGCTGGGCGAGCGCGAGCGCCGGGTCGAGGAGCGCGCGATCGTAGGCCTCGGAGGCGATGGCGAGGGCGGTACGGTAGCCCGCGACCTCGCTCGCGACGAGCACGATCGCGAGCGGCAAGAGCAGCCACCCCAGGAGCAGCCGGCGGATGCTGCGCTCAGCCACGCTGCGTCTCGAGGAGGTAGCCGAAGCCGCGGACGGTGCGAATGCGCACGCCGGCGGGCTCCAGCTTGGTGCGCAGCCGCGAGACGTAGACCTCGATCGCGTTGTGGCTCAGCTTCTCGTCCCAGCTCGAGAGCGACTGCACGATGCGGTCCTTGGAGAGCGCGACGCCCGGTTGGGTGACGAACAGCTCCATGAGGGCCCATTCGCGCGCGGTCAGATCGAGCAACTCGCCATGGACGCGCGCCTCGCGCGCGACGAGGTCGAGCGCGAGCGCGCCATAGGCGACGCGCGGCGTGGTGGGGGTCCGGCCGCGCCGGATGAGCGCCCGGACGCGCGCCTCGAGCTCGTCGAACGCGAACGGCTTGACGAGGTAGTCGTCGGCGCCGAGATCGAGGCCGCGGACGCGGTCGGTCACCGCATCGCGCGCGGTGACCACGATGACCGGGACGTAGCGCTCCGCCCGGCGGAGCCGGCGCAGCCACTCGAAGCCGTCGACGCCCGGCAGCCCGACGTCGAGGATGACCAGGTCGAACACCTCGTGCTGGACGGCCAGCAGCGCGCGCTCGGCGCTGTCGACGGAGTCGACCGCGTAGCCCGCCTGACGCAGGCTCCGCGCCAGCCCGTCGGCGAGCATGGCGTCGTCTTCGACGATAAGAAGGCGCATTCCGGAAATGTTAGTCGCGCGCCGGCGAATCGGCTACCCTGCTACTCTGCGGCGATGCTCGTCCTCGGCATCGAGACTTCCTGCGACGAGACCGGCGTCGCGCTGTACGACAGCGCGCGCGGGCTGCTCGCGCACGAAGTGCACTCGCAGGCGGCGCTGCACGCCGAGTACGGCGGCGTCGTGCCGGAGCTCGCCTCGCGCGATCACATCCGGCGGACCCTGCCGCTGCTCGAGCGCGTGCTCGCGCGCGGGGGTGCGCGCCTCGAGGACCTCGACGCGGTTGCCTACACCGAAGGCCCCGGGCTCGCCGGCGCGCTGCTGGTGGGCGCGAGCATCGCGACCGGGATCGCCTACGGGCTCGGCGTGCCGGCGATCGGGATCCATCATCTCGAAGGACATCTCCTCTCGCCCCTGCTCTCCGCGCGGCCGCCCGCGTTTCCGTTCGTCGCGCTGCTCGTCTCGGGCGGGCACACGCAGCTGATGGACGTGAGGGACGTGGGCCGCTACGCGCTGCTCGGGGAGACGGCCGACGACGCGGCGGGCGAAGCGTTCGACAAGACCGCCCAGCTCCTCGGCCTCGGCTATCCGGGAGGGCCCGCGCTCGCACGCCTTGCGGACACCGGCCGGCCGGGGCGCTTCACGCTGCCGCGGCCGGTGATCGCGAGCGGCGACCTCGACTTCAGCTTCTCGGGACTGAAGACCGCGGTGGCGACGCTTGCCCGCAGCCGCAGCCTGGACGAGCCGGCGCGCGCCGATCTTGCCGCGGAGTTCCAGGAAGCGATCGTCGACGTGCTGGTCGTTAAATGCCGCGCGGCGCTCGCGGCGACCGGCCACCGCCGGCTGGTCGTGGCGGGCGGCGTGGGCGCGAACCGGCGGCTGCGGGAGCGGCTCGACGCCGCGGCCGCGCGCGAGGGCTTCGAGGTGTTCTACCCCGAGCTCGAGCTCTGCACCGACAACGGCGCGATGATCGCGTATGCGGCGGCGCGGCGGCTCGACGCGGGAGGCGGCAAAGCACCGACCGGCTACGCATTCACGGTGCGGCCGCGCTGGGCGCTCGCCGAGCTGCCCGCGCCCTAGCCCTCCGCCCGTGCCTTCTTCTCGCCGATGCGGCCCTCGGTCCCGGCGACGAGCTTCTTGATGTTCTCCGCGTGGCGCCACACGAGCAGCGCCGAGATCGCCAGGACCGGTGCGGCATAGACGTTGAAGCCGAGGACGAGCGCGGTGGCGAACGGCGCGAATGCCGCCGCAACGAGCGCGGCGAGCGAGGAGTAGCGAAAGAAGAACGCGATGACGAGCCAGGTCACGAGCGTCCCGAGCCCCACGCGCCAGTCGATCGCGAACAGGATGCCCGCGGCGGTTGCGACGCCCTTGCCGCCCTGGAAGCGGAAGAACACGGGAAAGAGATGGCCGACGAACACGGCGAGCGCGACCGCGGCGATGCCCGCGTCGTCGACCCCGTAGCGCCACGCGAGGCGCTGCGCGAGAAACACCGCGACCCAGCCTTTCAGCGCGTCGCCGACGAGGGTGAGCGTCGCCGCGAGCGTGTTCCCGGTGCGCAGCACGTTGGTCGCGCCCGGGTTGCCGGAGCCGTAGCTGCGCGGGTCCGGCAATCCGAACGCCTTGCTCACGATCACCGCGAACGAGAGCGAGCCGATGAGGTAAGCGATTACAATGAATGCGACCGTCGCCATCGCGCGCGCAGTGTAATCCTTCCCGTCCGCCGCCTCCCATGAACCAGCTCTTCCTGCGCGACGTCCGGCTCGAGGCCAAGGTGGGGATCTACAAGCGCGAGCGGGTGACCTCGCAGCCGATCGCGCTCGACCTCGAGATCGAGCTCCCGGCCGACCGCGTGTTCGCGACCGGCAAGGTGGCCGACACGATCGACTACGCGGTGGTGGTCGCGCGCCTCCGCACCGAGCTGGAGGCGCGCCGATTCGGTCTGGTCGAGGAGCTCGCGGAGTTCATCGCGCGGCTATTGCTCGACGAGTTCGGCTCGCCGCGGGTCCGCGTGAGCATCGCGAAGCTGGGGATCCTGAAAGACGTCGGGCGCGTCGGCGTGACGGTCGAGCGGGCGAGGCGCTAGCCGCGTCAGTCGGTCAATCCGACCTCGACCAGCGTCGGCTTCAGCACGCGCACCAGCGCGTTCGGGTCGATCCCGACCAGGAAGCCCCGCCGGCCGCCGTTGATGTAGATCCTCGGCAGCCCGGCGTCTCGGAAACGCGCTTGCTCATCACCCTCGCGGATGGTGCTTCGCGTGCAGCGCCTTCAGCCGCTCGCGCGCGACGTGGGTGTAAATCTGCGTGGTCGAGATGTCGGCGTGGCCGAGGAGCAGCTGCACGACGCGAAGATCCGCGCCGTGGTTGAGCAGGTGCGTCGCGAAGGCATGCCGGAGCGTATGCGGCGAGAGATGCTTCCCGGGGGTGGCGCGCGCGCCGTAGCGCCGGATGAGGTGCCAGAACGCCTGGCGCGTCATCGCGTCGCCGCGCGCGGTCACGAACACCGCGTCGGCGCCGCGCCCCTTGAGGAGCGCCGGCCGCGCCTCGCGCTGGTAGCGCATGAGCCACGCCGCCGCCTCCTCGCCGAGCGGCACCATCCGCTCCTTCGACCCCTTGCCGAACACCCGCACGACGCCCATGTCGAGGCTCACCTCGCCGTCCTTGAGCCGGACGAGCTCGGACACCCTCAGGCCGGTCGCATAGAGCAGCTCGAGCATCGCGCGGTCGCGCAACCCGAGCGGGCGATCGACGTCGGGCGCCCCGAGCAACGCCTCCACATCGCCTTCGGTGAGCGTCTTCGGAAAGCGCGGCACCCGCTTCGGCGGCTCGAGCCGCAGCGTGGGGTCGGCCGCGATGCGATTCGAGCGGACGAGGTACTGGTAAAAGCGCTTGAGGCTGGATGCGAGCCGCGCCTGGGTGCTCGCGCGAAAGCGCTTGGCTCCGCCGTGGCGGAACGCGAAGTAACCGAGCACCTCGGGCTCGGCTACGGCGTCGAGCGCCTTCCCGCGGCCGGCGAGCCAGTCCGCGAAGAGCGCGAGATCGCGGCGATACGACTCGAGGGTGTTCTTCGCCAGGCCGTCCTCGAGCCACAGCTGGTCGCAGAACTCGTCGAGGAGCGCCGCGTCGCGCGCGTTCATCCCTGGAAGGCGATGCCCTCGTGGGCGAGCAGCCACCGCTTGATCGTGATGTGGAAGCCGTCGTCGCCCCTTGCGAACCCGCCGATGCCGCCGGAGGCGACGACGCGATGGCATGGAATCGCGAGCGGGAAAAAGTTGGCGCCGCAGGCCTGGCCGACGGCGCGCGGACCGGAGCGGAGGTCTTTCGCGACCTCGCCGTAGCTGCGCACGCGACCGCAGGGGATCTCGGCGATCTTCTCCCACACGCGGCGCTGATAGCGGGTCCCGACCGGCCGGAGCGGCAGCTCGAGCCGGAACGCCGGATCCGCGAGGTACCGGTCGACCTGCTCGCACGCCTCGCGCGCGAGCCGGTCCTTCGGCGAGATCTCGCGCGCCCCGTGCGGCAGGTAGACGATCTCCGCGACGCACTCGTCCTCGGTGCCGACCGCTTCGGTGCGCACCCCGACTGCGCCGAACGGCGTCCGCATCACCGCGTCGAAGCGCGTCAGCTCGGCCGGTGACAGCAGCCGGCCCTGCGTCGCTCGGTGCTCCATGCCTCCGACCGTACCGACGCCGGCGCCCGCCGTCAACGCCCGCCGCAAGCTCACTCGGGCCGCGTGCCGTCGATGCAGGTGACCGCGTGGCCGCCGATCCACGTCCGCCGCGTCCCCGGGTCGACGCGCACGGTGACGTAGCCGTCGCGACCCAGCTCGCGCCCCTGGCTCGCGACGTACTCCCGCCCGGCCCCGGGGAGCGCGCCCGCGGCATCGAGCAGCACCCCGACCGCGGCGTTGCCGCTGCCGCAAACGGGATCTTCGGGGATGCCCTCAGCGGGCGCGAAGCTGCGCACGGCGAGCGCGTGATCGGCGGCCCGAGCACGCCCGAACGCCGTCACGCCGGTAATGCCGAGCGCCCGGCTCGCCTCGGCGATCGCCGCCAGGTCCGGCGCCAGGGCGCGCACCGCCGCCGCGTCGGCGAGCTCCAGCACCACCCAGCGCGGCCCGAGATCCACGACCTTCGTCTCGCCCAGGAGCGGAGTCAACAGCCCGAGCGCAGCGCAGATTCGCGCCAGCGCCGCGGGATCGACCTCGGCGAGCTTCGCCGGGGGCACCTCCACGGCGATGCGCCGGTCGCTTCCCTCGCCCTCGACCGCGAGCGTGAGCACGCCCGCACCGCACTCCTGCCGCAGGCGGCCGTCGCGCGGGCGGGCGATGCCCGCCTCCAGCACCGCGTGCGCCGTGCCGATGGTCGGATGCCCGGCGAATGGAAGCTCCCGGCGCGGCGCGAAGATGCGCACGCGATAGTCCGCTCCCGGCTTGGTCGGAGGCAGGACGAACGTCGTCTCGGAGATGTTGGCCCAGCCCGCCATCCGCTGCATCGCTTCGGGATCCAGGCCGGCGCCGTCGAGCACGACGCCCACGGGGTTGCCGAAGAAGGGCCGGCGGGTGAAGACATCGACTTGCTTGAAGCGCAGCGCTGGCATGAACGGCCTCCGTGCACGAAGCGGGTGTCAGCGTACCAGCGCCGGGCCTGCGGCCGGGAGCGACTCGGCCAGGCGAGGCGGGCTCGCCCTGCCCGGGAAGTAGGTCGCGAGCCGCGGCGGCAGGTTCGGGCGCCCGTCGCCGCCGAGGCTCGGGTGATGCCGGAGCCGCCCGAGCAGCACCACGACTTCGCGGCCTTCGAGCACGCCATGGAGCGGCGTGTCGAAGCGCATGCGCGTCCCCGCGTCGACCACCGCGCGGCGCGCGTCGGGCGTGAGGCGCAGCGTGACGATCTCGTTCGCGCGCCCGCGGAAGGCGGCGACGTGGTGGGCGGTCGCGTCGCTCGCGACGACGACGAGCTGCGACACGTCCGTGAGCGAAGCCCCGAGGGCGACCCGCTCGATCGCGCCTGTCCGAACCTCGACGCGCCACAGGCCGCCGGCCCGGGCGACCACGAGCGCCGACCGGTCGGGCAGCAGCGCCAGCGACCCTTCAGCCTCCCCGTCGGGGAGCTGCGCCAGCACGCGGGAGGCGCCGCGCGCCGCATCGACCGCAACGATCGCGCCGCCCGCGGCGAGCACGAACGCGGGCGCTCCACCGACGACTGCGATGTCGGCGAAGCGGCCATCGGGCCCGGCACGCGCAACCACCGTGCGTCGGACCGGCAGGGCTGCCAGGTCGATCACCTCGACCGTGTCTGGAGTGAGCGCCCACAGGCGACGTGCCCTAGCGTCATAGCCGAGCTGCACGATTGGGTGCGGCGCGCTCTCGGGCCGCACCGTCGCGATCATGGAGCCGTCGCGCCGGACCATCGCGATCGCGCCGGTCGCGTAGCTTCCGACGAAGAACCGGTCGTTGACCGGGTCGTGCGCCACCGCCGACGGGTAGAACCCGGGCGGGACCCCGAGCGTGACCTGGGCTGGCTTGCAGCCGGCGAGGCCGAGGAGAGCAACGAGGAGGAGTCGGCCGCGCATGAGAGTGGTCCGCCGGGTTCGAGCCTGTACAATAGCGGCCGCTTCCGATACACCACATGTACACTTTTGCAGAAACCTGAGCATCTGTACCGGCTGAGCGACCATGACAGGCCTCCAGCACGTCACCGTCACCCCGCTCTCGCACGACGCCCCGCTGCCGCTCGTCGAGCAGATCACAGGGTTCCTGCGCACCCGGATCGACGAGCGGCACCTGCGCGCGGGCACCCGGATGCCCTCAATCCGGCGCTTCGCCGAGGACAACGGCGTGTCGCGGTTCACCGTCGTCGAGGCCTACGACCGGCTCGTCGCCCAGGGCTATCTCGAGTCGCGGCGCGGCTCGGGGTTCTACGTCCGCGAGCGGCCCCAGCCGGTCCGGCGAGCCGAACCACGCGCGCCGACCGCGACGCGGATCGACGTCGTGTGGCTGCTCCACCACCTCTATGCCGGGAACGACGGCCGTGACGTCCTCCTCGCCGGATCGGGCTGCCTGCCGGAGAGCTGGCTCGACGAGGAGATGCTGCACTCGGGATTGCGGGCGCTCGCGCGGCGCGAGGCGAGCGCGCTCACGGGCTACGGGACGCCGCGCGGCTACGCGCCCTTGCGCGATCTGCTGCAGGTCTATCTCGCCGAGCTCGAGATCCGCGCCGCGTCCGACAACATCGTGCTCACCGCCGGGGCGAGCCAGGCGCTCGACCTCGTCGCGCGCTACTTCCTGCAGCCGGGCGACGCGGTGCTGGTCGACGATCCCGGGTACTACGTGCTCTTCGGCCGGTTGGCGGCAATGGGCATGCGGCCGATCGGCGTGCCGCGCACCGCGGACGGGCTCGACGTCGAGCGCCTCGACGCGCTCGCCGCCGAGCACGCGCCGAAGCTGTTCATGACGAACTCGGTGCTCCACAACCCGACCGGTACCTCGCTCTCCGCGGCGAGCGCGCACCGCGTGCTGCGGCTCGCCGAGGCGCACGACTTCCACATCGTCGAGGACGACATCCTCGCTGACCTCCATCCGGGCCGTGCACACCGGATCGCCGCGCTCGACCAGCTGAACCGCGTGATCTATGTCGGCAGCTTTTCCAAGACGCTCGGCGCCGGGCTGCGCGTCGGCTTCCTCGCTGCGCATCCCGATCTCGCGCGCGATCTCACCGCGCAAAAAATGCTCGCGAGCCTCACCACGCCCGAGCTCGGCGAGCGGCTCGTCTACCAGGTGCTCTCCGACGGCTACTACCGCAAGCACGTGGACCACGTCCGCGCGCGGATCGCGCGCGCGCTCGAGCCGGCGATCCGCAACCTCGAAGGCGCGGGACTGAAGCTCTTCCACGAGCCCACGGCCGGCATGTTCCTGTGGGCCCATGCGGGCGAGCAGCGCGATGCGGAGACGCTCGCCGCGAAGGCTGAAGGTCAGGGGATCATCCTCGCGCCCGGGAGCCTCTTCAGCCCGTCGCAAGCGCGCTCGCCGTGGATGCGCTTCCACGTCGCCCACGCGGGTAGCCCGAGGCTCGCGAAGTTCTTCGAGGCGCTGAAATAGATGCCGCGCGCCATCCGCAACGTCGCGATCATCGCCCACGTCGATCACGGCAAGACGACGCTCGTCGACCGCCTGCTGCAGCAGTCCGGCGCGTTCGCCGCGCACGAGCACCCGCCCGACCGGGTGATGGACTCGAACGACCTCGAGCGCGAGCGCGGCATCACGATCTTCGCCAAGAACTGCGCGATCGACTATGCGGGCGTGCACATCAACATCGTCGACACGCCCGGGCACGCCGATTTCGGCGGCGAGGTCGAGCGCGTGCTCGGCATGGTCGACGGGGTGCTGCTGCTCGTCGACGCGGTCGAGGGACCGATGCCGCAGACGCGGTTCGTCACCCGCAAAGCGCTCGCCCTCGGCCTGAAGCCGATCGTCGTCGTGAACAAGGTCGACCGGCCCGGCGCGCGCGCCGACTGGGTGGTGAACCAGACCTTCAA
>Ga0184633_10000475_pt1 | contig 14600 bp, 16 predicted proteins | sample PLM31_170_b1_FD_133156 | JGI IMG/M metagenome (GOLD analysis project Ga0184633, IMG submission 133156) | Groundwater sediment microbial communities from an aquifer in East River, Colorado, USA - PLM3-1_170_b1 | ecosystem: Environmental > Terrestrial > Soil > Riparian zone | place: USA: East...
AGGCCACCGCCGAGCTGCTGCGCCGCATCGCCCAACGCCTCCCCGCCCTTCTTGCCGAGCCCAACGACACCACCTCCAACGCCTTTCACGCTGACGCCGAGCTGCTCGGCCAACCCCATCGTCATGGCGGTGACGAACGATCGCTGGAGCTGGAAGTGGGGATCGCCCAGGTCGCCCTCGACCCTGAATGCGAGCTCGATCCTTCCCTCGCGGGTTTTCAGCAGATTCACGACGCCCTGTCTCGGCATTCCCATGAAACTATTGAGCATGCCCGGCGTCGAGCTGAGCTGGAGGTCTGCCAGGGTTGCCTTCCCCGGCGCATTGACCCTTCGTTGACGGATCTGAAAGTCGAGATCCATATCGAGATATCCACGCTCCACCTTGGCCTCGTGAACCGTCAAGAGGTAGGGAGAGAGAAGTGTGAGATCGATCGAACGAAGCGTTGCCTTGAGCGAGGCGTCTTGCGTGGCTAGCTCAACCCAGCCCGAGATTCGCACCCGACCGTCTGCCTTTCTTCCGCGGATGATCCCCTCGAACTCCAGGGGGCTCCTTCCAGATGTTAACGGAACGGCAAGCTGCTGGACGCTCGCCTCAACCTTTTCCACGCGAAGACGGACAGGAGGGCCCGGAACGGTCCTATCGATCAGGTCGAGTTGTCCCTCATGGAGTCGAACCTGAGCGATCGCCACTCGGGTTGCCCGGCCTCCTTCCCCCGCCACTCGATCCGGCACAGCCAAACCCAGCGGAAGCTCCACCTTTCCATTTGGTTTGAGCGTGATCACGGCAGCCGGCCGATACAGCTCGACACCTGAAAGCCGGATCTGGTCGGTGGCCAGGCTGCGAAGGCTTGGGGTCACGATCATCCGTTCAACGGTCAGAGGATCGGGACCGTCCTTACCCTTGATGCGCAGGTTCTTGACCGTGACATCCCTGAGGCCGATCTCGACACCGTCCACCGCAGCCCCGGGTCCGAGGCCAGCCAAGAGCCGGGTGTGGATCGTCCTGGTCAGCGCCCTGTAGCCTACGATCACCGCGGCGGTGAACAGAACGAGACCAACGGCGAGGAAGATCAAGACCTTTGCCATGCGGCTTACGGTCATCGGCAGCCCCCCCATCGATCGTCACTGCGCCCCCTCACTCTGCTGCTTGCGCCAGACCGACTGCATCCCCGGAAGCGGGTCCCCGGCTTCATTGTAGGCCAGGCACAACTCGGTCAAGTAGCCTTGCCGCCCGAGCTGTGCGGCGACTGCCTTCGCGTCCTTGACCGGGACGGTCGCAGGCCTGGCGCCGGGCTCGAAAGCATTGGTCACGAACTCGTACCCAGCCTCGATGAGTCGCCGGATCGCCGGATCCTTCGATGCCATCAGCTCGATGAACGCCTTGCGGCCAAAATCCATCGCAATCCTCTCCTAGGGTCGTTCCAACTATCTCAACATAGATTGGTGCGCACTGTGCCGGGCCAAGAAACGAGCATAGCAAGGCGTTGCTCCAGGGGCGGATCGAGGCGTACGTTCTCAGGTACGTCGCAGGGAGCGCCCCGAAGGCAACAACGCCGCTAGGCGAAGGTAATTGGAATGGCACTAGTGCCCGTCTGGGCGTCGCCGCTTAGCAGCGAAATCGAAAATGACCTGCTCCTGGACCAGCGTGTCGATCGATGGCCGGCGCTTGGACCTGACGATCCGGATCGCCTCTTCAGGGCTCATTCTCTGGGCTACGAGGGCGCAGGCAAGCATGGTGCCGGTCCGACCCTGGCCGGCGAAGCAATGGACAGCGACTGCCCCAGTGCCTTCGGCCGCCTCCAGGAAGCCCAGAAACTCCTCGATCTGCTGGATGGTCGGAGCGCAATAGTCCTGAACCTGCAGATGAAGGTATTGAAGGCCGAAGCTTCTGACGATCTCTTCATCTAACGCCCTCTCGGTCACGGAGACGATGGCGCCGATCCCCTGGGCTTTCAGAAAGATGAGATCCTCCTGCAAAGGTCTCGACCGCCCCGGCCTGGCCATTCCGGCCAACCTCCCCTCGATCACAAAGCTGAAATTCTCCGCCATCGGTCAGTTCCAGGTTATTCCCGAGTCTTTCCTATCCCGCATTTGACTCTAACCGAGGTACGCACCGACTAGTACGCGTCTGACAATCTCCCTTAGCTGGTGGGCATCGTGCCGAGCCAAGAAACGAGCATAGCAAGGCGCGGACCCCAGGGGCGCACCCACTTCGCGGGTACCCGGCGTACATTATCTGGTACGTCGTCCCGGTCCGTGAGCCCGGTCCGTGAGCCCGGTCCGGGATCGCCCTGGGGGCCAGCAACACCGCTAGGCGAAGTTGATTGGATCGGCACTAGCGGACCGGACCGCCGAAAGCCTCGTCAGCCTCCCGATAAAGAGCCTCCGGACAATCTTGATATCTGGGAGAAAAGTGGAAGAGCACCAGCTCCTTCACGTTCGCCTGACGGGCCAGGAGCCCCGCTTGCCGGGCCGTCAAGTGATGGCGCTCTGTCGCGAGAGCCCGATCCTGTTCAAGGTAGGCCGCTTCACAGAACAAGATGTCGGCATCCTGAGCCAGGACGGTAATCCGCTCCCGATTCTCGTGCGAGTACAGGGCGTCCGTGACGTACGCGAGCTTCTGGCCTCTCGTCACGCTGACAATCTTCTCTTTGAGATCGCCGAGTGTGGCCTCCCTGACCCGTTCACCGATGGCCTCACTGCTTGAAGCGCGGACCATCATTGCTTCGGGAGCGCCAGCGCGAATCAGCCGCTTGAGTTCATTCAGCCAGGGCCCTGGGGAGAGGCCGAGGCGTCTCAGCGCGTCGGGATCGATATTGATTCGGTCGGCCTCTGCGATCGCGAAGGCCAAGCACGGGATCTTGTGATCGAGGTGGACAGCCTTGGCCAGGAACAATGGATCATCGACCAGCACGCCACGGAACGGCGAAGGAGGTGGCAGATCGATCCGCTCAAATCGGGCGCCGCAGGGGAAGCGGGCGACCGCGATCTTCTCTTCGCTCACCTCGTGGACCTCGAACGCGAGGGTGTAACCTTCCACCAGGTTCCAGGTGTAGCCGCTGAGCTTCCCTTCGATGTTGGCAATGATCCCGGGGGGCCCGAAGAGACGGATCACCCGATCGCGGCCGAGCGCGATTCGCAAGAGGTGATCGAACCCGATGAAGTGATCGACGTGGGTATGAGAGACGAAGACGTCGGTGACTTTGAGCAGGTCGGCCGATGGCTGCGCCGTCAGGTCACCAATGTCCAGCAGAAGCGCGCGACGCTCCCATCGCAGCCGCACGAAGAGGCCGGGGTCTCCAAAGACGCCGTTGAGCAGCCTGGGTTGAAAGAGATTGGTCATACCGGAGGCGCTCGGGCAGGCCACACTGTGGACGCGGGAGGCGAGCCTGGAGACCGGGGATGGTCAGGAATCTGGGTGCGCCATGAGTCTCGGGGTCAAAGGCCTCCTGCCCCGAGCGGCCTACTTCCCTTTCCCTTTTTTCACAAAGGTTTCGATCGGGAGCGCTGGAAGGGTCATGATCTGCACTGTGCCCCGAGAACCAAGCTCCATTGAAACCTTGGCAATGGTTTCATTGTCCGCCGCCTCGACCACATTCACGAAGTCATACGGCCCGAGGACCGCATACTGGGCGACCACCTTTGCGCCGAGTGATTCGATCTCTTTGTTCACCTCCCGGATCCGGCCGGGGTTGGCCTTCAGCGTCTTTCGCCCCTCATCGGTCAGATTGGTCAGCATGATATACGTCGCCATCGCCGCGCCCTCCTTTTCGCTATAGTGCCCTGTCTGACCCTACCACCCTTGTCATAGAGGGTCAAGCACATTGGCAGGTACGGTAGTGTTCTAATTTGAGCGGGGGCGCTTTTGGCCTACGATTTCGTCCAAGAGACTGAAAGGCTCATCTCGAAAGGGGGATTGAAGGGGCCAGCTTACTTTGACGGAGGTCGCCAAGAGATGCTGACGCTGCCTTGGGGTGTACTTCGGCGACCTCGTTCTGGGTAGATCAGTATTCTTCACAAAAGCAAATCGCCAAGCTTTCCCGAACTCAAAGAGGTTGACAGCGGGCAAGTCAAAGCCACCTACGAGCAAACAGGTCGTCTCGACGGTTTTGCCGTTAATCAACCGAACCGGTCTCCTATCGCTGGCATCGCATTGAAAGCTGCCTACATAGCCAGTTTCGGTTCGGCGTACCGAATTGCTCTGGAGTGATTTGACCTGAACGGTGACGGGCGTACCTCGATAGGAAAAGCCAAAATCGCCGGGTCGCGTTCTATCGTGGTTGTCATATCTTTCTAGCCCAACGATCCTTTTGTCAGAACCACTTCTGAGGAAGTTTGTATTCAGCCACAAATCCGATGAGAATGCCCCGAAGACTTGGACGCGATGCGAGAATGTCATTTAGCTCCTGAATCGTGAGACCCCACTCCTCTAGTAGACCCACCTTTTAGCCCCTTCCCCCAAGGGTTTCTTCCCTCGGTTTTGATGAACACCAAGAAATAGGAATGGTTCTTCCTCGCATGTTCTTGTTTCAGGATCCGACTCACTGCTGGTCTATTGGATCGAACCAAAACAAAGAGATCTTTCGCGTAAAACCCAATGGACTGATACTCATTGATGATCTCAACGTGGGTGAGCCTCTGCATGTTCGCGCTAACTTCATCCTGGCATTTCACAATCAGGACGCCGCAGTTTCGTAAGGCGCGGTAGGCTTCTTTGCCGCCCCGGAAATAGAGGTCCAGTACGACTTCATGATACTTTGGCCCGTCCGCCGTTTTCTCTCCGTCCGAATATGTATTGCGAAAGGCAGCGTAGCTGCCAGATCCGGCCATGTTGGCTTTGTCCCGGCGGTATAGCCCCTCCATGTAGGGAGGATCTAAAACAATACAATCAATAGTCCCGTCTGGATAGGGCAATCGCCGACAGTCCACACCGTCCTTGATGTCTGTGGCGAGGAGCTTGTAGCTTCCCATTGGGATGTGTTTCCAAAAGATACCAGAGCCGTATGTCACGTCTGCTACTACCGAGCCCTTCGGGACATGAAGCCCAAGGATGAGCGGGAAAAGCTCTTCGTTGGTTCCGACGCGGGCACTGACAACAAGCTGGCTAGTGGTAATCCCACCTGGAGACTTTCTCTTACGGACGCTCTTGGAATCATCGGATGAATAGAGTGGCAGTTGTTCTCTAACTGTGGCCCTCATAGAAGATCCTCCAATGACCACACCTGGCCGGTTATTCCTGCCGCCATCGGCGGAGTTACCCGTAGACTACCATGAATCCTCACAAAATTGTAGTGGGCAAAGTGAAGGGCCAAGGCGTCTTTCAGGCTGCGGAGCGATTTCGAGAACGCGTTGGTCAGTCTTGTGAAACGCCGCATCTGGGCAGTGTCCTAATTTCGGCCTCTAGGATCAACGGTGTACTATTCTAGAGAATACCACCACACTATTCCGGTCGGAGTCAACCGAGCAAATGAGCAGCGGCTTTGTCAGGAGGGCGATCCTCAAGAAAGCGGGTAGCGCAGGGTGGCTTGCGCAAACTTCTCGGGCCAGATGACCTTCTTCCTGCCATCTTGCCACTGAATCAGAAGCGTCTGGTGGCCGATCTGACGGCCGGTCTCAGGGTCGAGCTTGAACCGCCCGAAAAGGCTTGTCAGCTCAAGCTCGCGCGACGCCGCGAGGAGCCGCTCATCGTCAAGGCTGCCGGCACGGTGGAGGCACTCGGTGAACACGATCCCGGCGGCGAAGGCCTGTGCGGCCGGATAGTCCGGGACCTGGTGGAAGCGCACCCGGTATTCGGAGAGAAACCAGGCCGAGTCGGGTCCGGCGATATTGTCCCACTTGACGTCCGGCTCCCATTGGCTCGGTCCGATGACCTCTTCCGCGAATTCCCCGATTTCCCGGTGGAACGCGCCGAGGCCCGCAGCGACGACCGCAAGGGCCTCCACCCCAGACAGGCCCATTCGCTGCTTCACGACCTCGACATCGTCCTGAAAGCTTCCGACCCCGACAAGAAGGTCAGGCTCCCCCGCTAGCGCCTCTCGAAGAACTGATCCTGGATTTGAGATCGAGGAGTCAAAGGGAATCAGCCGGATCCGGTCAAAACCGGCAGCCTTCGCCCCCTCTAGCGCGCCTAGAGCCACATCTGCAGCAAAACTTCCCGCCTTCGCGTGAAGAATAACGATCCGACGGACATCGGGATTCCTCTGACGGACCAGGTGCGGGAGCGCTCGGAAGTAGTCGCTCGCAGGGCTGACCAAGCTGAGCAGATGCCGCCAGCCCTGGCTGGAGATCGCGTCAGAGGCGCCGCCGTGATTCCAGAGGATCTTCCCATGAGCCTCAGCGATGGGGGCCACCGCTATGGTTAAAACGCTCGAATAGGGGCCCAGGAGCAGGTTCACGCGATCCCGGGTCAGCAGGCGTAGGACATTTTCCCTTGCCCGTTCGGCGCGGCTCCCATCGTCATAGACGATTAGCCGAAGCGGGAGGAGCGAGCTGGAGTTGGCATAATCGACCCATAGCTGGAGGCCGTTCAGGGCCTCTTGGCCCTGGAGCTTGTACTTCCCGCTCAGGGACAGGGAGACCCCGGCGAGGATCTCGCTCCGAGCCGACACGTTTAGCCCTTCTCAGCGCTCTCCCGGCCTCAGAAAGTGGGCGCGCCCCGGGACCCGCGCCGCGCGCCCCAGCGCCACGGCGAAAATGGCGGCCTTGCCCTGTGCGTGGGGAGAGAAGAAGGCGGTCACGTCGTCGTCGTAGAAGGTCGTGCCTGTGGCGCCCAGTCCCAGGGCATACGCGCAAAGATACAACTTTCCCCCCACGATCCCGGCCTCGAGTTGGGCCGCGCTATAGCCACGATTCCCGTACCGCTCGAGGATCCGCGTCAGGTCAGCAAGGAAGAAGACAACCACGCTGGCGTCGCCGCCGAGCCCCTGTTCCAGGCAGAGGTATCCCGCCTCGCGCCGGGAGTCTCCTTCCTTGAGCAGCTCCAGTGCGCGCCCCGATGGCGAAAAGTAGTACGCTCCCCTCGGCAGTCCCTCCACGGCGTTGACGATCAGGTAGGTGTCGATGAGGCTCGTCCCCACCCCGCCCAGAAAGTCCGCTGGGATTCCCCGGGTCGATCGATCGAGGATGGTGGAAAGCTGCGGGAACGTCATCGACGCGTGGGCGAACCGCCGCGTCGAGCCACGGCGCACGATCACGTCGCCGAGGGTCCGTCCCAAAAGGAGCGCGCCCTCCACAAGGGGGTTCAGGGGATACCGCGTCTCGCCAGGCGGCACTGAGGGCGGCGGTTCAAAGGCGGCGCGCCACGCCAGCACCTCCTGTTCATTCGTCAGCATTGCGGCGGCGCGCATCCGGCGGATTTGGGGATGGTCCACCTCCTCCTTCGAGAGGGGGACGGTCTCAGGCGAAATCTGCGGAATCTCGGGAGGCGCCGGAGCCGGAGAGTTCGCCCCCAACGGGACGAGACAGAGGCTCGCCTCCCGCTCACCATCAATGCCGAGCAGGTGATCCACGCGCGCATCGAGAAAGCCCATCACGACGCGAGAAGCGAGCCGCGCCGAGATGGCCGTGGCCAGCAGGTTCGCCAGGATTGTGCCGCCGTTCCAGTAGAAGTGGCGATAAGCGCGGGCCCGGTACTTCCAAGCGTTCCGCCAGAAAATGGCTGTCAGGATCAACGTGACAGGAGCCCGAGCAATTATCTCTTCCCCTGCGGCCGCGCGGACCAGCTCGCCACGGAAATCGCCCTCTCGCAGTTGGCGCAGTGCGAAGTCGGCTGGGGAGAAGTGGTAGACGCCGGCGGCAAGGCCCGGCAAATCGCGGCAGACGGCGTAGGTCTCCACCTCATAGAGCGCCCCGGTGCAGGCGGCCGCGCGGAAGTAGTGTTCTTCACCTCCAGGGTACAGCTTCTTCTTGGTCAGGCCAGCGCAATAAAAGAGGACTACGGCGAGCAGCCCAAGGTCAAGCGACCCGTCCCCGACCGCCCCGAACTCACTGACAGCGGCGACAGCCTCCGCGGTCGGGGCGTCGAGGTCACGAGGTAACGGAATGACCGGCAAGGTTGGATAGAGCTTGAAGAGGAGCGGCTTGGTCTCCCAGTCGAGGAAGTGGCTCCCTGACCGGACGCTCCAGGAGGAATGCTTGGTCTCGGCATGATAGTCGAGGGCCTCTTGAATGTCCTTATTCCCCCCCTTACCTTCTCTCCTCATTGCTCTGCCTGCTCAACCCTGACTAGCAGGTTCATGACAAAATGGAGCTTGACCCGATCCCCCGGTCGTGCATTCACATAGATCGATTCCGTGCCGATCCTGCCGCTACCGATCTGCCCTTCGGGCTGGCCTGCGAGATGAAAATACACGTCATAATAGGGCGACCCATGAATGGACAGGGGTCTCACCTCTCTCAGCACACCGTCTCGCACCCCATGAATCATCTCGCCCTCCTGAGTCTGGCCACCTGCTCGTTCCCCTCAACCTCGCCTTCTCCCCTGAGGGGAGAAGGCGAGGTTGAGGGGCAAAGGAGCAGATGGATTGGGTTCAATCAACAGACAGGTGTGTAACCCGGAGGGAGCGGAGAACCGAGAATGACCCATCGGCAGGCGCTCCTGCGAGGCTGCTCAAAGAGGAGCACGGGGACAAACAGATCGAGCGGGCGGCTCTCCAGCAAAAAACTAAATTCTACTCAGACTTCCACTTCGATATCCGAACCGCTCACACGGACATGATAGCTGGCCACCCCGGTCCGCGCAGGAGGCCCAAGGACTTCCCCACTGGCGACCTTGAACTTCGCCCCGTGCCAGGGACAGGTCACCACATCTCCTTCTACATGGCCCTCAGAAAGCGGGCCACCCCGGTGGGTGCACGTGTCATCGATGGCATGAAAGCTCCCGCCGAGATTGAAGAGGGCGACCGTTTTCCCGCCCACTTGCACCTTTTTCGACTGGCCAGGAGCCACCTCACCGGTTGTCGCTACCTTCACGAAACCCGCCATATCTCTACCTCCTTTCCGTCCTCTAGTGGTCCTCCAACTATTTCCCCCTAACTTGGTGGCACGTTGTGCCAAGCCAAGAAACGAGCATAGCAAGGCGCGGACCCCAGGGCCGCACCCACTTCGCGGGTACCCGGCGTACACTATCTGGTACGTCGTCCCGGTCCGTGAGCCCGGTCCGGGATCGCGGACAGGGAGCGCCCTGGGGGCCGGCAACACCGCTAGGCGAAGTTAATTGGAACGGCACTAGTGCCGGGCCAAGAAACGAGGTTAGTAAGGCACTGGCTCACAAGAGGCCGAGCTGAAGTTTGGCCGCTTCGGACATCCTCGACTGGTCCCAAGGGGGATCCCAGACGACGTCAACCCTCGCGTCCATCACGCCTGGAACCGCCCCAACCTTCGCTTCCACCTCCGCAGGCAGCTCTGCCGCGGCCGGACAGTTCGGCGAGGTGAGCGTCATCACGACCTTCGCTTCGCCCGAGGGTTCCACCTTGACCTCGTAGATCAGCCCAAGTTCGTAAATGTTGACTGGGATCTCCGGATCAAAACAGGTCTGCAAAACCTCGAGGATCTCCGCCTCGATCTCTTTGGTATTCACCGGCGTCGTGTCCATCACATCTCCTGAGACCGGCTGGGGCCAGCCGGCCATCGATGCTGTTTCTGAAGCTCTTCTGTCCTATTCCGTGGAGACAGGCTCCGGCTTCCCCTCAATCGCGGCATGTAGGGTATGCCACGGCAGGGTGGCGCATTTGACCCGCACAGGGAATTCACGGACACCTGCAAAGGCCGCAAGCTTCCCCACCTCAAGTGGATCGAATGTGATACTGAGATCCGCGGTGACCATCTTATGGAACGTCTCGAAGAGACCCTCCGCCTCTGCCACCGTCTTTCCTTTCATGGCGGCGGTCATCATCGAGGCAGAGGCCTTGGAGATCGCGCAACCGGACCCTTGAAAACTGACATCCTTGATCAACGCGTCTTCCAGACGCAGATAGACTGTGATCTCATCCCCGCACAGCGGGTTGTACCCTTCCGCCGTGCGGTTCGCGCCCTCCAGCTTCTGGAAGTTTCTCGGCCGTCTATTGTGGTCAAGGATGACCTCCTGGTAGAGCTCGCGCAGGTCAGACATCAGCCGAACAGCTCGACCACCTTGTGGAGCGCCCGCGCCAGCGCGTCGATCTCTTCCCTTGTATTATAGAACGCGAGCGAGGCCCTGGCGGTGGCCGGCAGGCCGAATCGCTGTAACACCGGCTGAGCGCAGTGATGGCCCGTGCGGATCGCTATCCCCTCCTGATCTAACACCGTGCCGATGTCGTGTGCGTGCACACCGTCAAGCACAAAGGACAGGATGCTCGCCTTCTCCTTCGCCGTACCGATGACCCTGATGCCCTTGATGCCCGAGAGAGCGTCCGCCGCATGGACGAGCAGCTCGTGCTCGTAGGCGTCTATCGTGTCCAGCCCGATTCCGGTCACATAGTCGATCGCCGCGCCGAGCCCGATGACCCCTTCGATGTGGGGCGTCCCGGCCTCGAACTTGAACGGCACCACATTGTAGAGGGTCTTCTCGAAGGTGACCGAGAGGATCATGTCGCCACCGCCCTGGTACGGCGGCATCGCCTCGAGGTGGTGAGCCTTGCCATAGACGACCCCGACCCCGGTAGGGCCGAACACCTTGTGGCCGGACAAGACATAGAAGTCGCAGTCGAGCGCCTGAACATCCACTGCTAGGTGAGGGGCGGCCTGCGCCCCATCTATCAGGACGGCCACCTCCCGGCTGTGCGCCATCTCCACGATCTGCTTGACCGGGTTGATGGTGCCGAGCGCGTTCGACACGTGCACCACCGAGACAAGTTTTGTCCGCGGACCAAGGAGCGCCCCGTAATCATCGACCAACAATTCGCCGTCGTCGTTGATCGGAATGACCCGCAGGACCGCGCCTGTCTGCTCACAGAGGATCTGCCACGGGACGATATTGGAGTGATGCTCCATCGCGGAGATGACGATCTCGTCTCCCGCTCTCAGGCGTCCCTTGGCGTAGCTCTGCGCGACGAGATTGATCCCCTCGGTGGCGCCGCGAACGAAGATGATCTCTCGGGCCTCCGAGGCATTCAGAAAGCGCGCCACCTTGCCCCGCGCGCCCTCAAAGGCCCGAGTGGCCTGCTCGCTCAAGAAGTGAATCCCGCGGTGGACGTTCGCGTTTTCCGCCAGGTAGTACTGGGCGACGGTGTCGATCACGACCTGCGGCTTCTGGCTCGTGGCCGCGCTGTCAAGATAGACGAGCGGCTTGCCATACACCTGTTGCCGCAGGACGGGGAAGTCCGCCCTGATTCTCTCTACGTCAAATGGCCCATGACGTTCACCCAGCCTATCCCGTGCGGCCATCTCTTTGGTGGCTTTCATGGCGCGTCCTCCCCAGCCGACGAACGGAGCGCGACAGGCCGCGAGCCTTCCGAAAGCCTTGCCGCCAACAGATTCTCGAGCTGGGCGCGGAGCGGCTCGATCCTGATCCGGCTGATGATTTCGCTTGCGAACGCATAGGTCAGAAGGCGTCGGGCAGTGGCGAGATCGAGGCCGCGCGAGCGCAGGTAAAAAATCGCATCCTGGTCAAGCTGGCCGATGGTCGATCCGTGAGTGCACTTCACGTCGTTGGCGTGAATCTCCAACTGCGGCTTGGTGTTGATCACGGCGTCCTCGGAGAGGAGCAGGTTCTTGTTGGTTTGCTTGGCGTCGGTTTTCTGGGCGTCCTTATGGACGTAGATCTTCCCGTTGAATACCCCCCTCGACTTCCCATCGAGAACGCCCTTATACAGCTCACGGCTGCTGCAGTGTGGCATCACATGGTCGATCCGCGTGTGGTTATCCACGTGCTGTCGTCCCGTCACCAGGTAGAGGCCATCGAGGGTGCAATCGATCCCTTCTCCCGCCAACACCGCGTTCAAGTCGTTTCGGACGAGGGCGCCGCCCAGGTCGATCGAACGGGAGGAAAAATTGCTGCGTCGATCCAGGTGGGCCTGCACGGTCGCGATGTGGAAGGCCTCCTGGCTCTCCCGTTCCAATTTGTGGTGGGCGATGACGGCGTTCTTGCCTCCGACGATCTCGGTGACTGCGTTGGTGAAATAGACGTCGTTCCCGAGACCGATGTAGCTCTCGACGATCACCAACTGGCTGTCGTCACCCGCCACGATCAGGTTCCGCGGGTACGACACGGTGGCCATCCCGCGCCTAGTTGAGACGAAGAGCAGATGGATCGGCTCCGCGAGAGCCGTGCCCTTTGGGACGTGGACGAACGCGCCGTCCCTCATAAAGGCTGTGCTGAGAGCGACAAAGGGGTGATCCTGGAAGCTGGCGTTTCGGGCCAGGTAGGGCTCAACAGACGCTGGATCAGTGTTGAGGGCCGCCGCAAGACTGGTCGCGATGACGCCCTTCGGGAGCGACCGGAGCGAAGAAAGCGCCGGGGAGTACTGACCGTTCACAAACACGAGTCTGGCGCTCGTCAGCTCCCCGAAGGTGGCGCCCGCGAGGGCCTCGGCCGTCAGCCCGTCGATCCCGGATTCAGCAGGCTTGAAACGGATCTTGGAGATCGGCGCTACGCTGGTATACTTCCACTCCTCATGCCGAGTGGTGGGGAACCCCAGTTCGGCAAAACTGGCAATCGCCGATCTGCGGATCTGGCGAAGCCACGACGGCCCCGTTGTGGCTCCATTCCTCTCAAAAAGTTCAAAGTCTGAAAGGTAGCTATCGATAGTGTTCGAGACGTGAACCATCGCGCGGGCTTTTTCTTCTAGTGAAGTATTTCAGAAATGGCTTGACAGGGAGATCGCTCGGGCTGACCCTTCGACAGGCTCAGGGTGAACGTTATTGCCAATGCATGTAAAAATCCCTGCACTACACGACCGTTTGGGGGACTGCCTCACCCTCTACCTTGATCCAGTCGTAGCCTTTCTCTTCGAGTTTCAGGGCCAGGGCCTTCCCGCCCGACTTGACAATCCGACCGTCGAAGATGACGTGCACGTAGTCGGGGACGATGTAGTTCAGCAACCGCTGGTAATGGGTGATCACGATCATCGCCCGGTCTCTGCTCCGGAGCGCGTTGACCCCATTCGCCACAATCTTCAAGGCATCGATGTCCAGGCCGGAGTCGGTTTCGTCAAGGATGGCAAGCTTGGGATCGAGCACCGCCAGTTGGAAGATCTCGTTGCGCTTCTTCTCTCCGCCGGAGAACCCCTCGTTGAGCGGACGGTTCATCAGGCTCTGGTCCATCTCCACAAGTTTCATCTTCTCCTTGACCATGGCCAGAAAGTCGATTGCATCCAGCTCTTCAAGGCCGCGGAACTTCCGAATGGCATTGACCCCCGCCTTCAGGAAATACATAGTGCTCACCCCGGGGATCTCTACCGGGTATTGAAAAGCCAAGAAGATGCCCTGGCGAGCGCGGTCTTCCGGGGACATTGCCAGCAGATCCTTGCCCTCATAGGTCACCTTCCCGGCGGTCACCTCGTAGGTCTCTCGCCCGGCCAGGACATGCGCCAGGGTGCTCTTGCCCGAGCCGTTCGGGCCCATGACGGCGTGAAGCTCGCCGGCCTTCACCGTGAGGTCGATGCCTCGCAGGATCTCGGTGTTGCCGACCTTCGCATGGATGTTCCTAATCTCGAGCATTCATCATCCTCGGCGCATCGGCCCCTCATCCTCGCCTTCTCCCCCGAGGGGAGAAGGAAAGGTTGCACCTAGCCGACGCTGCCCTCCAGGCTCACGCCCAACAGCTTCTGGGCCTCGACGGCAAACTCCATTGGCAGTTCGCGCAAGACCGTCTTGCAGAAGCCGTTGACGATCATATTGACGGCATCCTCGGCCGAGATCCCGCGTTGCTTGCAGTAGAAGAGCTGATCTTCGCCGATCTTCGAGGTCGAGGCCTCGTGCTCCACCTGCGACGTGCTGTTATTCACCTCGAGGTAGGGAAAGGTATGGGCGCCGCACTTGTCGCCAAGCAGCAGCGAGTCGCACTGCGAGTAATTCCGGGCGCCGGTCGCGCCCTTGAGCATCTTCACCAGCCCGCGGTAGGTGTTCTGCCCGTGGCCCGCGGAGATCCCCTTTGAGATGATCGTGCTCTTCGTGTTTTTCCCCATGTGGATCATCTTGGTTCCGGTATCGGCCTGCTGATAGTTGTTGGTGAGCGCCACCGAGTAAAACTCGCCGATCGAGTTCTCACCCTGCAGGATGCAGCTCGGGTACTTCCAGGTGATCGCCGAGCCGGTTTCCACCTGGGTCCATGAGATCTTCGAGTTCTTGCCGACGCACTTGCCGCGCTTGGTGACAAAGTTGTAGATACCGCCCTTGCCCTCCTTGTCGCCCGGATACCAGTTCTGGATCGTCGAGTATTTGATCTGGGCGTCGTCGAGGGCGATAAGCTCCACGACCGCCGCGTGCAACTGATTCGTGTCCCGCATCGGCGCGGTGCACCCCTCCAGGTAACTGACGTAGCTGCCTTCGTCGGCGATGATCAGCGTCCGCTCGAACTGGCCGGTATCTGCCTGGTTGATCCGGAAGTAGGTCGAAAGCTCCATCGGGCATCGCACGCCCTTCGGGATATAGCAGAACGACCCGTCGGTGAACACGGCGGAGTTC
>Ga0184633_10000476_pt1 | contig 14592 bp, 12 predicted proteins | sample PLM31_170_b1_FD_133156 | JGI IMG/M metagenome (GOLD analysis project Ga0184633, IMG submission 133156) | Groundwater sediment microbial communities from an aquifer in East River, Colorado, USA - PLM3-1_170_b1 | ecosystem: Environmental > Terrestrial > Soil > Riparian zone | place: USA: East...
CCTCAGTCCGCTATCCTGCCCATCGGTGAGCAGCAGGATCGCCTTGCGGCCCGGACGCCCGCGAAAAAGCTCGTGCGCGGTCAGATACGCGGCCTCGTAGATATTCGATTCGCGCGAATTCGCCACCATGGCCATGGCCGGCGAATCAATCGCGCCTTCAAGCAGCGCGCGGTCGCGGGAAAACGGCAGCAGCAGGTGCGTGCCCTTCGCAAACGCCACGACGGCGACTTCGTCCGCAGGCGAAAGACTCGCGGCCAGGGCGCGCGCCGCGACTTTCATCTGCGCGAGCTCGCGGAAGATGCTCGGGCTGGTGTCGATAACCAGCACGATGCTGGCCGGCTCGGTAGACGCGTCGAAGTGAGCAATCTGCTGCTCCGCGCCGTCTTCGAATACACGGAAATCTTCGCGGCGCAGGCCGCGGAGGTTCGTGCCGTCGCGGTCGAGCGCGACGCAGCCTACTTCGACCAAACTGACGCGCGCCCGGATCGTGCCCGCCGCAGGAGTGCCGCTCGCGCCGGGCTCCGCTGCGGAGCTCGTCCGCAGTTCGCCCGTTTTCGGGTCGCGGTCGTACACCACGCCGCGGTCAAGCTGCCGCGGCCGCGGCAGCTTCGGTTTCCCGGTGGATTCGCGCTGCGCGAGCGCAGGCTCCGCGCACATCAGCGCAAGCAGGAAAAGAACGGCAAATCGCGCCGGTTCACGCATGGGAGGAAAGTATGCCAGAGGAGGGACAGCGGGGCAGCTAGTCGAGGTCGAAATCCCGCACGGGTTTTTCGATGGGCTGGTCCTTGGCCTTCTTCAGGCCTTCTTCAAACTTCCGCGCGAGCACGTCTTCTTTTTTTTGCTCCGCATCCCAGGATTCGCGGAACTTGTCTTCGCGTTTGCGCGCCTGTTCCTGCAGGATGCGCGCCGCGTCGCTGATATCTACGTGGGGCGCGGCTTTGGGCGGGGCCTCGTGGGAGAGGACGACGGCGAGCTGCGGGTCCACCGTCAGCTTGGCCTGGCAGCACGGGCAGGTGACTTCGACGGTGGCGGCCTTTTTCGGCATGACGTTATTGTACGCCAGCCGAGCCGCGCGTGGCGCCGGCGGCGAATCAGGCCGGGGCGGGCTTTTCGCCTTTGGTGAAGCCGGGTGCGGGGCGAAGCTCGGGCCGCGGCGCGGGCTTCGGCTCGGCGCCGGGCACAGGCTGCGGCGGCGAAGGCGGCGAGACGCGCGGCTTCTCCGGAAGCGGCTTGTCTTCGAGGAGCAGCTTGAGCTCGACGGCATCGAGGACTTCACGATCGAGCAGCGCCTGGGCGAAGCGGTCGAGCGTTTCCCGGTTGGTCGAGATGAGGCCATGAGCCTTTTCGTAAGCGGTCGTGACGATCTTCTGGACCTCAACGTCAATGCGGATGGCCGTGTCTTCGGAATAGTCGCGGTGCTGCGCAATTTCCCGGCCCAGGAAGATAGCTTCCTCTTTCTTGCCGAAGGACAGCGGGCCGAGCTCGCTCATGCCCCATTCGCAGACCATCTGGCGGGCGATGTCGGTGGCGTGCTCGATGTCGTTGTGCGCGCCGGTGGTCAGATGATTCAGCACGATTTCCTCCGCGGCTCGGCCGCCCATGGCCACGGCCAGCCGGGCCTCGAGGAAATCTTTCGTGTAGGAGTGGCGGTCGTCCATCGGCAACTGTAGGGTCACGCCGAGGGCCATGCCGCGCGGGATGATGGTCACCTTGTGCAGCGGGTCGGCGCCCGGCGTCATCGCCGCGACGAGCGCATGGCCAGCTTCGTGGTAGGCCGTGTTGCGCTTTTCTTCCTCGGACAAGATCAAGGACCTGCGCTCTGCGCCCATCAGGACCTTGTCCTTGGCCATTTCAAAATCGGCCATGGCCACGAACTTGCGGTTCTGCCGCGCCGCCCACAGCGCGCTTTCGTTCACCAGGTTGGCCAGGTCGGCTCCGGTAAAGCCCGGCGAGCCGCGCGCGATGATGGAGAGTTCCACGTCTTCGGCCAGCGGCACTTTGCGCGTGTGCACGCGGAGGATCTCTTCGCGGCCGCGCATGTCCGGCGGCGGCACCACCACGCGGCGGTCAAAGCGGCCCGGGCGCAGCAGCGCCGGGTCGAGCACGTCCGGCCGGTTCGTCGCCGCGATCAGGATCACACCTTCGTTCGATTCGAAGCCGTCCATTTCCACGAGCAGCGCGTTCAGGGTCTGCTCGCGCTCGTCGTGCCCGCCGCCCAGGCCCGCGCCGCGGTGGCGGCCCACGGCGTCGATTTCGTCGATGAAGATGATGCAGGGCGCGTTCTTCTTGCCCTGCTCGAAAAGGTCGCGCACGCGGCTGGCGCCCACGCCGACGAACATCTCGACGAAGTCCGAGCCGGAAATCGAGAAGAACGGCACGTTGGCCTCGCCGGCAATCGCGCGGGCGAGCAGCGTCTTGCCGGTGCCCGGCAGCCCCACGAGCAGCACGCCTTTCGGGATGCGCCCGCCGAGCTTCTGGAATTTTTGCGGATCTTTCAAAAAGTCGATGATTTCCTGGAGCTCTTCCTTGGCTTCTTCGATGCCGGCCACATCTTTGAAGGTGGCTTTCTTCTGCTGCGCGGTCAGCAGGCGCGCGCGGGATTTGCCGAAGCTCAGCGCCTTGTTTCCGCCGGCCTGCATCTGGCGCATCATGAAGACCCAGAAGCCCACCAGCAGGACAAGCGGCAAGGCGTTGACCAGAAGGGTGAGCCAGTCGCCCCGCGCGACTTCCTTGATGCTGATGCGGACACCCTTGTCACGAAGCTGCTTGGCGAGGTCCTGCGCGGACTCCTTGAAAATCGTGACCCGGAATTTGCCCTTGGGCTCGCGCAGTTGGCCCTCCGCCTCATAGCTGTTCGGCGAGAGGTAGAGCGTGACGTCCTCGACGTTGCCCTTGTCCACGTGGGCCATGAGGTCGCTATAGGAAAGGTCCTGCGGCTTGTTCGCCTGCCCGCTCCGCGAGACCATCGTCCACAACACCACGCCCAACAGGACGATGAACATCCAAAACAGGATCGTTTTTGCCGTTGAACTGGAATTCACAGGTTACCTCGCCTGCCCGCCTCGGCGGGCCTGCCGCGCCCGCTTGCCAGCCTTGGCCCCGGCGCGCCGGCGGGAGCCGCGCAGCACCCCGACGCAGGGCAAATTCCGATAAACGCCTCGGGCTCCCGGTAATCCATATCCCACATAATGATTAGATGCCGCGGAGAAGCCAATGTAGTCAGGCTTCAGGTCCACTTTCCGCTCGCGCGGCTTATCGAGCAGCACCGCGATCCGCAGCGACCGCGGCCGGTTTTCCAGCAGCCGGCGCACCAGGAACTCCTGCGTCACGCCGGAATGGAGCACCGCTCCGACCACCAGCACATCGCGCCCCCGCAGGTTCGGCGGATGGCTGAAAAATACTTCGCGGCGGTCATAGCCGCCCAGCTTGATGTCGCGCATCTCTGTGCGCACAAAATGGCAAATCACGGGCTGTCCAATGCGCCGCACCAGGTCCGCGGCGAAAATGAAGGCGTTTTCCAGGACGATCACCACATCCACCGTCCGCCCCGCGTAATCCCGGGAGATCGCGCGGCCCAGATTCGCAACCCGCGCCGCCACCCGGGCGGGGGAATAAACCTGCTTCACGCCGGACTTCACAGCGTTTCCTCCACAATCACCACGCCCGCCTTCGTGTCCTTCTGCGCGGCAAACTGCGCAGCCGGAGGCAATCCGCGCGCCCAGGCCACGGACCCGGCGCTGGTCAGCACCGGCCAGCCGGCGCGCTCTCCGCGGGCCACGCGGCTCTCCTGCAGCAGGCGCTTCAACTTCGAATGGCGCTGGTGTCCCCGCGGCCGATAGGAATCCCCCGGACGCCAATTCCGGAGAATCAGCGGCGCGCGCAGCCGGTCTGCGTCGAGCGTATTCGCCTGCATCTTAGTGTCGCTCCGGCTTGCAGGCCAGTCAATCACTTTCAGGCAGAAGCGGCGTCCAATTTCCGGGATTGAAACAGTTGCGACACGCACCCCGCTCAGCTCCACACAATATTCATACGACGGCACTTCCGTTCCGGTTTCGCCGCCCCCGCGTGACGCCCGCACGCCAGCGGCAAAGAAAATCAGACGGTCGAAGCTCCGCTCTGCGATGATGCCTCCCGGCAGCTCGACTCGGTGGCCGCTCTCGCAGGCCGTAGCCAGGTGCAGCACCTGCTCCACGTGCAAAGCGCCCAGTTGCTTGCGGTCGCCTTTGAGGGCTTCATAGATACGCCGGATGAGACGCTTGGTGAGCGCGGCCTGCGGCGCAGGCTCCGGCGCGGCTGCGTCGAGCTCGAAAGGCACAAGCAGATCCCGGATGCGGATGGCGTGACCCTGCGCGGTGCGCTCGACCAGGGCGGCCTGGCGGTCCGCCACGAGCGCCGTCCAGAATGCTTCGTCCTCGCGCGCGAGCGCGGCCAAAGTCCCCAATCGCTCCACCGCTCTCGGCTGGAAATCCCGCTCGAGCACGGGAAGCAACTCGTGGCGAATGCGCGCGCGCAGCCGCGTGGTATCGCGATTCGAGAGATCCTCGCGCCACGGTTGCTTCCGCTCGCGAAGGAATTCGCGCAGCGCTTCGCGGCGCGCTTCGATCATCGGCCGCACGACGTGGCCGGCGACCGGATAGATCGCAGCAAGCCCTGCCGGACCGGTGCCGCGAACCAGATGCGCCAGCACGGTTTCTGCCTGGTCGTCCGCGGTGTGCGCAACGGCGACCCGCGTCGCGCGGCCCGATTCCACTACGCGCGAAAAGAATTCATAGCGCAGCCGCCGCGCGGCGTCCTCCAGATTCCACCCGCGCTCTTCGGCCCGCGCCGCCACGTCTTCCCGGGCGGAAACAAACTCCAGCCCCCGCTGGGCGGCCAGCGCGGCCACGAACGCTTCATCCGCATCCGCCTCCCTGCCGCGAAGCTGATGGTTGAAATGCAGCACCACAAGCGGAATCCCCATCGCCGCGCGCAGATCATCGAGCAGGAGCAGCAGCGCCACCGAGTCCGCGCCGCCCGAGACGCCCGCGGCCACGCGGTCGCCCGGCCCGAGCATCCGGTGCCGCTCGATGGTCTCGCACACGATTTCGTGAAGTGACTTCATGCCGTCTCACGCACAGCAGGTTCTTCGACTATGGTAGCAGCCCTGCGCAGCGCGGTAAAACGGCAACGAGAGCAACGGGGGAGAAAAGGCAGAGCCGGCAACGGGCTTAAACGTTGGAGATTTGCTGCGTCATGAGTTCGCGGCTGTAGGCGATCCGCCGATCCAGCGCGACCGCGGCAAAGTAGGCGCAGCTCCTGCGCTCACGCTCCGCCCAGTCCGCCACAGTCGGGGCAAGCCGCCCGACAGCCTTCCGGGCGAGGCTCAGAAGTTTGAAATATGCGCGCACAGCACGGATGTCGTTGGCGTCGGTGCCGGGCTCCGGGCAGAGCCCGAGCAACTGCAGTAGGCGCTGGAATTCGTCCGCACGCACGATGCGGTTCTCAATGCCGGTGATCTCGCGGCCCTGCAGGGAGAGTTCCTGCTTGGCGTACCCCGCGATGACGGAGCGGCAGTAGGACACAAAGAACTGCAGCAGTGTCGCAATCGAAATCACGAAGATCAGCGCAGCAATCATCGGCTCCTTGTCGCCACCAGACGTGCAGTAGCCAGGCGCGCCTCCTCGGGAATCTTCAGGAAGGTGTACGACCATGCCACCGGAAGCCAGATGGCCATCAGGTGCGAAACGTACCGCCAGATCTGCCAGTCGGGATGGAGGTTGCGCAGCGCGTAGCAGCCTGCAAACGCGCTGAAGTAGACGCCCAGCGCGAGGACGAGCTGAATCAGGCGCGTGCGCGTCTCGCGCAGCTTGAGCATCGCGCCCCAGAGCAGATAGGTGAGCACGACGCCCACGAAGTAGAGGTTCTGGGAAAGCTCCACAACGAACCGGGTAAGCATCCGGTCGCGCGAACTATCCACGATCAGATAGGAAACAAGCGATGTTCCTGCAAGCAGTAGAATTGCGCCCACGCGGAGGTACTTGGCCGCACCCATTTCGTCGAATACATGCGCATATAGGCCCGTGAGAGCGAGATACAAGCAGATCGTGAGAAGCGCATCAGAGAAATAGTAAAAATAGAAATATTGCGTCGACGTGTAGCCGAAGCGGAACAAAACGAACACGCGGCCCAAGCTCAGGAAGAGTGACGCCAGGATATAAAAATTAAGGGTAAAATAGCGACGGAAGGAGCGTGTAGCGATCGCGCACACCACCACTCCCACCTGCGCGACCATGCAGATCAACCACACCGCGTAATCAATCGGACCAAGCACGCTGCTTACGCTCCGTGCCCTGGTCCGGGGAGCTGTTTAACGAACGCCTAACTGCTCGCTACCGGCTCCAGGGCGATGGCGGAATCGGACCCGCACCATTCGACCACGGCGAAGGGGGGATCGGACCCGCACCATTCGACCACGGGGATGGCGGGATTGGACCCGCACCGTTAGCCACAACAACGGGTGTTTGCCCATTGGCGTTCACCACGTTGCGCAGGCCAACCGCACTAGCCAGCACAAGCAGAACGAGAACTACTACCGCTAACCACCGGTTCATAGACCCTCCCTGGGTCTTAAACGGGAGGGATTATAGTGGTTTAGCGGCCCAAGAAGGGCAAACGTACCGTTTTGTGTCTAAACGGTAAACACCCCCACCCCTGCCTGCGCCGGCAGCCTTCGCCGGCCGGCAGAGTGAGTAGAATCCCAATTGTCCGTGGGCAAGGTAGCGTCTGGATCGGAATGGAGTCAACGGTACGATAGTACTACTGGAACTCGCTTCCCCGAGCTGGGGGGAGCCGCCTAATCGGCGCCCGATTGTGCGCTAGCTTACTTTCTCCGAATCACGCGCTCCCGCGTACGCACCTGCTACCTCGTTTGCTTGACACTCCGGCAACGCCATCCGTAACATGTCTGAGCCTCGTTTGTGCCGGTGTAGCTCAGGGGTAGAGCGAGGGTCTCATAATCCCTAGGTCGTGGGTTCGAGTCCCACCGCCGGCACCAACCTAATCTGCTGTCGGAACTAATTTCCACAGCTAGTACTTCCACGGGGAACCAAGCTCCATTGACAGTACTTTTAAGGAGCGTATACAAGCTGGGCCAATGGGAACGGGATCGGAACTGCGGCCGGCCCCTCGGCATCGCCATCGTCGGCGGGCTGATCGTCAGCCAGATGCTGACGCTGTAGACGACGCCCGTCGTGTACCTTTATCTGGACCGGTTCCGGCTGTGGGTCCGCGGTCGCAAAGAATCGCGCGCCGACGAACGCGGCATCGTCCAGCCTTCTGCGTCTCCTTCAGCCCCACAGCATTGACACGGCAAGCCGCCCAGTTGAGTTTTGCAGCGGGGCACGATGCAAGATTCAGCGGCTCCCATCCGCCCGCAAACGCCTGACGCAGCAAGGGACAACGCGCCACACACATTCTTGCAGCCCTGTGGCCGATGAGTTTCGCAGCGACCGCTGCTGAGAAGAGCTTCTGCTCTCGCCGAGCGAGTCGCATTCGCTTCGCTCGCATCTCGCTGGTTCTGAACAAGAACACGGCACTCCGCTTCGAGGATCACTTCGCGAACCCGTTGGTACGCGGGTTGCCTTCTGTCTAAGTGCGAGTACTCAGGGAGCGAAGAGACTCGCGGGAGGTCCGCTATGACCGTGCTGCTTATTCTCGCCACTTTCGCTGTCTTTCTGACTATTGATTACCTCTACAGCCGGCGCCGTGCGGTCCAGGCGGCGACGGTTCCTGCGCGCCAGGCTCAAGCCGCGGCGCGCGTCCGGCCCAGCCTCGTGGCCGGCTTTGAGCTGCCGCTGAACCGGCGCTATCACCCGGGTCACACCTGGGCTGCCAACCAAGGCATGACGCGGATTCGCATCGGCTTGGACAACTTCGCAGCGCACCTGATCGGAACGGCCGAAAAACTCAGCGTGCCGATGCGCGGGCGCTGGGTCCGTCAGGGACAGAAACTCGCCACGCTGACCCGCAAGGGCAGCGAAGTGGAGCTGGTCGCGCCGATTGAAGGGATGATCGTGGACGTCAACGACGCCGTGCTAGAGGATCCGCAGAAAGCTCTGGCAGATCCCTACGGCGCAGGATGGCTCGTCGAGGTGGACTCACCTGACGCGAAGACCAACTTCCGCAACCTGCTCACTGGCTCGCTGGCGGAAGCGTGGATGCAAGACGCAGCAGCTCGCCTGGCAAGCCGGTTGTCGGCAACAATCGGAACTGCGGCCATAGCCACGGCCCAGGATGGCGGCGTCGCGATGCCCGATCTGGCAAAGGATCTGCCCGAGGCCGACTGGGCGAAGCTGGCGCGCGAGTTCTTCCTGAGCTGAGAGCCGATGCATACATCGCCCAGGCTCGAGCGGCGCAGGGCCAGGCGGCCTCTGCCGCTTTTTCTGCCTGGGCCATGGCTCCGCACCGATTGGGCAACGCGCACCGCCAGATGCGTTGAATTCCTCAATGGTGGTGGCGTTTCTCTCCTCCGCAATCGCGAGAGCCTTGGAAACTCCAACAAGCCGCTTATAAGCAAAGCCATACAGACCGATGTGATTTGCAACAGAGCCCGGCCGCTGGCAGGCTGATTGCCCTGTATCAAACTTGGAGATGTGCCCTGATGCCCATGAGCAAAGCTCTCCTGTACGACGCAACTCTCTGCATTGGCTGCAAGCTCTGTGAGCAGGCCTGCGCCGAACGCAATCATCTGCCCTACAACGACACTGTCGCCGCCGAAGAGAAGCTTTCCGCACACAAGCTGACGACGATCCGCACCCGTGAAGGCAAGTTCATGCGCCGGCTGTGCATGAACTGCGGCGACCCCACATGCGCCTCGGTGTGCCCGGTGGGAGCCTTCCGCAAGACTGCTGCAGGGCCAGTGACCTACGATTCCTCGCGCTGTATCGGATGCCGCTACTGCATGCTGGCCTGCCCGTTCCAAGTGCCCGCGTACGAATGGAACAAGCGCCTGCCCATTGTGAAGAAGTGCGACATGTGCGCCGACCGAGTGGCGGCGGGCCGGCAGACCGCGTGCGCGGAGATCTGCCCGACCGGCGCGACGATCTTCGGCGAGCGCGATCAACTGCTTGCCAAGGCCGAAAAGCGCATCCGCGAAAAACCCGAGCAGTATGTGAACCACATCTTTGGCGCCACGGAAGTGGGCGGTACGGCGGTGCTGCTGCTTTCAAGCGTCCCCTTCGAACAGTTCGGCTATCGCGCGGACCTGCCGCATGAGCCGCTGCCCATGCTCACCTGGCGTGTGCTCTCCCACGTGCCGGACATCGCCGTGCTCGGCTCGGTGCTGCTGGGAGGAATCTGGTGGATCACGCATCGGCGGGAAGAAGTAGCCGCGGCGGAGCGCGGCGAGAAGGCGAGGAACTCATGAATCTTTCTCTTTCTCAAACGCGATTTAGTCTGTGGCAATGGATCTTCGGCCTGCTGGTTCTTCTCGGCTTGTATGCGACCGCAGTGCGCGTGTTCCAGGGACTGGGCGGGGCCACGCATCTGACCGACCGCTTTCCCTGGGGCCTGTGGATCGGCTTCGACGTGCTGTGCGGTGTGGGGCTCGCGGCGGGCGGCTTCACGCTCGCCGCGTTCGTGCACATCTTCAACATTGAGCGCTACAAGCCCATCCTGCGGCCCGCCATCTTGACGGCATTCCTGGGCTATCTCCTGGTGATTGTGGGGCTTCTGTTTGACCTTGGGCGTCCCTATCGCATTTGGCATCCCTTGCTGATGTGGAACCCGCGCTCCGTGATGTTCGAAGTGGCCTGGTGCGTGATGCTCTACACGGCGGTGCTTGCCCTGGAATTCGCGCCGACCTTCTTTGAACGTTTGGGCTGGCGGGTGGCGCTGCGCTGGATGCGGGTGGTTTCGATCCCGCTCGTGATTGCGGGAGTGATCCTGTCCACGCTGCACCAGTCGTCGCTCGGCAGCCTGTACCTGATCGTGCCGAACAAGCTGTACCCCCTCTGGTACACCCCGCTCTTGCCGCTGTTCTTCTTTGTTTCCGCATTGTGCGTGGGCTTTGCGATGACCATCTTTGAGTCCTGGCACAGCAGCCGCGCCTTTGGCCGGCAACTAGAGTTACCGCTGCTGGCGAGCATGGGACGGGTGCTGGCGGTCTTGCTGGCCGTGTATCTGACGATGCGCTTTCTCGATCTGCTGCACCGCGGCGCGCTGCCGCTGCTGCGCGAGCCGCGCACCGAGACCTATCTGTTCTTCCTCGAGATCGCCCTAATGCTGGTGCCCATGTTTCTGCTGTTTACGCAGCAGATCCGCAGGAGTGCGGGTGGCCTGTATGCGTGTGGGGTGATGGCTATCCTGGGCTTCGTCACCAACCGCCTAAACGTGAGCGTCACCGGCATGGAGCGCGGGTCGGGCACGAGCTATGTGCCCAAGTGGACAGAGATCGCAGTGACGCTGGCGATCATCGCGATCGGATTTGCCATCTTCCGCCTGGCGGTGAAGCATCTGCCGGTCTTTCCGGCCGAAGCCGCAGCGCCGGCAGGAGAGACGCGCCGAACCTTAGCCGCCGTGCCCGCAAATGACTGACCGATGACAGAGCATCAGCACGCGGGTTTCCGAAGCAGCCTGGCCCTCAAGCTGGCGCTGGCCATGGCCGTGAGCACGGCGCTGTTCTTTCTTGTTTTCGGCTATCTCAACCTTAGGCTCGACCGCCAGCATTCCGAGGAAATGGTGCTGCAGAGCGCCGACCGCATCAGCGATCTGATCCGCCGTAGCACGCATTACCAGATGCTGCGCAACGACCGCGAGGCTCTGTATCACGTGATCCGCACGATCGGCGCCGAGCCGGGTATCCGCCGCATTCGCATCTTCAACGAAGAGGGGCGCATCAGCGTCTCCACCGATCCCGCCGAAGTGAACACGTTCGTGGACAAGCGCGCCGAAGCCTGCTACGGCTGCCACGCCCCGGAAGCGCGCACCGGACAGCCGCTCGCCAAGCTGGCGCGGAACGACCGCGCGCGCATCTTCACCGACGCGCAGGGCCAGCGCGTGCTCGGCGTCATCCGGCCCATCGAAAACGAACCGGCGTGCTCGAACGCCGCATGCCACGCGCACCCGCCCGACCGGCGCGTCCTCGGCGTGATTGATACCGACCTTTCGCTGGCCACGGTGGACGCGCGGCTTGCTGAACATCAGGCGCACCTGGCCCAATTCACCGGCCTGATCCTGTTGCTCATCACCGGAGTGAGCATGGTGTTCATCTGGCTGGTGGTGTACCGCCCTGTTCAGGAGCTGCGCGCCGGGACGCAGCGCTTGGCCGCCGGCGATCTGAGTTATCGCCTGCCCGTGCGCTCAGCCGACGAGCTGGGCGAGCTGGCGTCATCCTTCAACAAGATGGCGGGCGAACTCGCCGACGCGCGGGCCAACCTGACGGCATGGGCGCGAACGCTCGAAACACGCGTCGAAGAAAAGACGCGCGCGCTCGAACGCGCGCACGAGCACGCGGTGCAGATGGAGAAGATGGCGTCGGTCGGTCGGCTGGCCGCGGTGGTAGCGCACGAAATCAACAACCCTCTCTCCGGCATCCTGACCTACACCAAGCTTCTGAAGAAATGGCTGGGCCAGAATGAACTCGACGCGGCGCGGCGCGAAGAGGTGCGCAGCTCACTCGAGCTGATGGAATGCGAAAGCCGGCGCTGCGGCGAAATCGTGCGCAATCTGCTGACGTTTGCGCGCGCCGCGCCGATGAATCTGGAGTGGTCGAACCTGAACGCCGTGGTCGAGCGCGCGGTGAAGCTGCTCCACCACCAGCTCGACTTGGCCGGTGTGCAATTGCAAACCGGGCTGGCCGAAAAACTGCCGCCGGTGCGCTGTGACGCTTCGCAGATCGAGCAAGTGCTGCTCGCGCTGATGATGAACGCCACCGATGCCATGCCCCGCGGCGGCATCCTCTGGCTGCGCAGCAAGAAGCTGCCCGATGCCGCAGAGGTCCGGCTCGAGGTGCAGGACGACGGCGTAGGCATCCCGGCGGACGTGCTGTCGCACATCTTCGAGCCTTTTTTTACCACGAAGGAAAACAAACGCAGCGTCGGGCTCGGCCTGGCAGTCAGCCACGGCATCGTGCAGCGCCACGGCGGGCGCATCGAAGTCGAGTCCGAGCCGGGCCGCGGCACGAAGTTCACGGTGATTCTGCCTCTGCAATTGGAACCCACCGCAACAAACAAGGAACCCCAAGCGAGCCGCCCCGTAAGCGAGGTACACCAACATGCCTGAAAGAGGCAGATTGCTGATCGTGGATGACGAGCCGATTGTGCGCGACTCGCTCGGCAAGTGGCTCCGCGAGGAAGGCTACGAAGTGGGCGTGGCCGAAAGCGCCAGCGAAGCGCTGACGCGCGTGGCCGAATCGGCGTGGGACCTTGCGCTGGTGGACATCAAGATGCCAGGCACGGACGGGATCGAGCTGCAGCGGCGGCTCCGCGAAGTGGCGCCGGAACTGATCGTAGTCATCATGACGGGCTACGCATCGGTAGAAACCGCAGTGCAGGCGCTCAAGAATGGCGCCTACGACTACGTAACCAAGCCGTTCGATCCGGACGACATCGCCAACCTCGTGCGCCGTGCGCTCTCGCACCGCCGCGCCGAGCAGGAGAATGTGCGCCTTCGCGAAGTGGTCGCCGAAACCGTGCACCCGCCCGAGTTGATCGGCAAGAGTGCCGCCATGAAGCGCGTTTTCGAGGCGATTGAAACGGTCGGCCCGACGGAAGCGACCGTGCTGATCACCGGCGAGAGCGGCACAGGCAAGGAACTGGTCGCCCGTGCGCTGCACGCCGCGAGCCCGCGGCGCTTCCACCCGCTGGTCGCGATCCACTGCGGTGCGCTGACGGAGACGCTGCTCGAGTCGGAGCTCTTCGGCCACGAAAAGGGTGCGTTCACGGGCGCACAGTACCGCAAGAAGGGAAAATTCGAAATCGCCGAAGGCGGCACCGTGTTCCTCGACGAAATCGGCGACATCAGCCTGAAGACGCAGACGGACCTGCTGCGCGTCCTTCAGGAGCACGAGATCACGCGCGTCGGCGGCAACCAGCCGATCAAAGTGGACTTCCGCTGCGTTGCGGCCACGAATCGGAACCTCGAAGCGCTCGTGGAGGAGGGGAAATTCCGCGCCGATCTCTACTACCGCCTGCACGTCTTCTGCATGGACGTTCCCCCACTGCGCGAGCGCCGCGAAGATATCCCCCTGTTGGTGGAGCATTTCGTCCGGCGCTTCTCGCAGCAGATGAACAAGCGCATCGCGCGCGTCTCCCCGCAAGCCATGGCGCTGCTGCAGCAGTACGACTGGCCGGGCAACGTGCGCGAGCTCGAAAACGCCGTCGAACGCGCCATGGTGGTGGCGCAGGAGCCTGAGCTGCGCGAGGAAGACTTCACGCTGAAGCTGCACGCGCACGACGCCGCCGCGCGCACGCTCGAAGATGCCGAGCGCGTGCACATCCTGAAGGTGCTCGAGGAATGCGGCGGGAACCAGACGCACGCGGCTGAAGTGCTCCAGATCGACCGCGTGACCCTGCACAAGAAGCTGAAAAAGTACGGCTGGAAGCGATCGCTGGCTGAGACTCATATCTGAGATGGCCCCAGATGGCCGCCATTCAGTTGCTAGCGTTGGGGAATGTGGAGGGCTCGCTTCTTTCCAGCCTGCGGCAAGGGCTCGAGAGCGAGCTGGACGTCTCGTGCGCAATCCTTCCCGAGCGCTTCGATCCTGAGTTCGCCTTCCACGCCGAACGCGCGCAATACCACGCCACGGAAATCCTTCACCGCCTCCAGGCGCGATTCCACGCCGGCGGGCAGCAAGTCCTGGGCGTGACAGGAGTGGACCTCTACATCCCCATCCTGACATTCGTCTTCGGGGAGGCGCTCGTGCACAATTCGTGCGCCGTCGTTTCGTTTCACCGCCTGCGCCAGCAGTTCTACGGGCTGCCGGCGGACAGCGCCCTGCTTGACCAGCGGCTGCTCAAGGAAACCATGCACGAACTGGGGCATGGGCTGGGTCTGATGCATTGTGAAGACTACCGCTGCGCCATGGCGCCCTCGCACGCCGTGGAGTGGATCGACTTGAAGGGCAGCGCGCTCTGCGACGGCTGCCGCGCGCGAATCCCGACCCTGCGTTGATTTTGCAACAGGCCGTCACGGGCCTATACGATTCGGCAATTTGACCCACAAGGTTCAAAGGGCTTGAGGCATTTGCCGCACGATCGGCGGCGTTGCGTTTTTCATCGCCGCCCCCAGCAACGCGAAGTGAACCGGTGAACCCTGGAGCATGCAGTAGCACTGCATTCCATGTACCACAATTTCTGCCGCGTCCATCAAACGCTGCGCGTGACCCCGGCGATGGAAGCAGGCGTAACTGACCACGTTTGGTCACTTGGGGAAGTCGCGGGGCTACCAGATGCCGAAGAAGCGAGATTTGCGGCTTAGAAAAAACAGCCCACGGACCTGTGAAGAACGGGAACGGCTACAAAAGGCCTGTCAGGATGCTTTACAAGCCAAGTATGCGCTCGAAGACCGATTAGCGCGTGAAATCGTATCCAACGACCGGAGCCAAGCCAAACGAGC
>Ga0184633_10000478_pt1 | contig 14568 bp, 11 predicted proteins | sample PLM31_170_b1_FD_133156 | JGI IMG/M metagenome (GOLD analysis project Ga0184633, IMG submission 133156) | Groundwater sediment microbial communities from an aquifer in East River, Colorado, USA - PLM3-1_170_b1 | ecosystem: Environmental > Terrestrial > Soil > Riparian zone | place: USA: East...
CATTCGGGCCAAGGCAAAGCTCAAATCGGAAAATTCGAGACCACGGGAGGAATCATGGATTCCAATCGATCTAACCGGAGGCAGTTCCTGAAACAAACGGCTGCACTGGCTGGTGTGGCTACAGGCGCAGGATTGACCGTGAGAGGCCAGTCAGCTCAAGCACAACACCTCCACGGCGCGCCCCCGCGCCGAGGGGCCAGATACAGCATCGATCACATGACTCACTACACCCCGCTGCAGGATTATGCGGGCATCATCACGCCGGCCCCGCTCCACTTCATGCAACAGCACTCGTCAGAGTTTCCTGAAATCGATGTGCAGCAACATCGCCTCACGATCCACGGCTTGGTGGATCGTCCTTTGAGTTTCACCGTGGAGGAGCTGAAGCGGCTGCCTTCCGTATCCCGGATTCATTTCCTGGAATGCCATGGAAACAGCTCTCCCGCGACCCATGGTGCTGGCAATCCGAACATGGGGTTGCCGGTCCAGTTCAACCACGGCATGACCAGTTGCAGCGAATGGAGCGGGGTCCTGCTTTCCGTGTTGCTCAAAGAGGCCGGCCTGCAGAAAGAGGCGAGCTGGCTGGTTTCGGAAGGGGGGGACGCTGGCAAGTTTTCTCACACCCTTCCGCTGGCAAAGGCCATGGAAGACGTGATCGTGGCCTACGGCCAAAATGGCGAGCCGTTGCGCGTGGAGCAGGGTTACCCGATTCGGCTGGTCGTCCCCGGCTGGGAAGCGCCCTTCAGCGTGAAGTATTTGAGACATATCAAGGTGGTGGACCAGCCCTACGTGGCCTGGAATGAAGGCATGAATCATTCCGTCACGAGACCCGACCTGCGCGACAAAGCGCGCTGGTACCACTTTCAGTTTGGCCCGAAATCCGTGATTACACGGCCTTCAGCTGGACTAGAAATGTTACGGGGATATGCCCAGATTACCGGCTTGGCTTGGTCCGGTGCGGGCGTGATCAGCAAGGTCGAAGTGTCCACCGACGGCGGACGGAGTTGGAAGGAAGCGAAGCGTCATGCGCCGGTGCTTCCGAGGGCGCATACCCGGTTTACTTTCGACTGGGCTTGGGACGGACAGGAAGCGGTGATCCAGTCTCGTTGCACGGACGAAGCGGGTGAAGTTCAGCCGTCCCTGGCGGAGTTGAGTAAAAACTGGGGCATGCACTTGGAGGATTGGAAAAAAACCCCACGTCCCCGCGCCATTCATTTCAATACCATTCAACCCTGGAAAATCGCTCGCGATGGGAGCATTTCCGATGACATGTTCGCTTAGATTCCTCTTGCCAGCGATGATCCTGGCAGGGTCGGTGGCGGCGCTGGCGCAGTCGCAGCCGCGTGTCTATCCCAATCTGGGCACGCCCCTGAGCCAGGCAGACATCCAGAGCTTTGACCGTATGATTGGCCCGGAGGGAAAGGAACTTCCTCCCGGGCGCGGAACCGCCAAGGAAGGCGGGGTGATCTTCGCCAAGCGGTGCGAGATATGCCACGGGAAGAATGGGGAAAACCCGCTCCTCCGGAGTCTGGTGATCGGCAGTCCCGGCAAGCCTTATCGCGGCGCTTATTACGGTGAGGAAAGGAACGGTCCAAGCTACTACCCGTACGCGACGATCGCATGGGACTATATCAACCGCGCGATGCCCGTCACCAATCCGGGATCGCTCACCCCGAACGAAGTCTACGCGTTGGTCGCGTTTCTGTTCTACCGGAACGGCATCATCCAGGAAAACGACGTCATGGATGAGAAGACTCTGCCGAAGGTCGAAATGCCGAACCGGAATGGCTTCGTTCCGGCAGTGCCGGTGTATCCCCCGGAAAAGAAACCCAGTTGGTACTGAGCGCGAGCGGCGGCGGGCATCGGGCTTACGAGATGATGACCCTAAGCCGCTCGTTCTGATGCTCTCCCGACACTAAAAGTTGCCAACCGCGCGGCCCGCGACCGACACTGGCGCCAGCGACACGACCGCGACCACGAACAAGCCTCGATTGCTCCACCGCATAGCTCCTCCTTCTACAAGTCACCCTCGGCACTGATTATCGTAACGGCGAAAGGCGTGTCAGGTGGACGCTCCGCCCCCGCGGGGCGGAGCGGGCCGACCCCTCTTTGGGACTTCGAGTCCTGTCTTCCTCGGCCAGGGTGATCAGGTATATCCTCTCCGATCGACGCTGGCTTTCAGAAGGAGACCTAAGAGCATGAGCACCCAGCTTTCCGGCTGGATGATGTCGATTACGTTCGTGGTTGCGCTCTTGCTGGGGCTGCAGGAAGTACCAGCCGCCGGCCAGCGCGCCCCTTTTGCGACCCCGCCACCGGGGTCAGGTCCCACGCCCATGAGGCCCTATGGTCAATCCGGGGGCTGTTCGGAAGAGCCCGCACAATTTCACAGATGCGGGACGGCGAAGGCGAAGGAGTTCAGTCCGCCCCGAACCCCGGACGGCACGCCCGACTTTCAAGGGTATTGGGGTCGAATCGGCGTTCGTAACATGGAGAACATTGAAGAGCATCCTGAGACAATGGATGGTTCCGGTGGGACGAGCTCGATCATCGATCCGGTGGACGGCAGGATTCCGTACCAGCCCTGGGCTGCGACCAAGAGGGATGGCCACTTTGTGACCTACCTGAATCCTGCCCAGCTTTGTTTTCCCCAAGCGTCGCCGAAACAAGCATACGGGCCCGGGGGCTTTCAGGTTATTCAGAGCCCGGGCTACGTGATCATGCTCAATGACTTTGCCCATACCTATCGCATTATTTCTACCGATGGCCGTCCGCATGTCGGACCAGACGTCCGCCTCTTCGAAGGGAACTCGCGTGGCCGCTGGGAGGGCAATACGCTGGTCATCGACGTCACCAACCAACGCGCCAGAACCTGGCTCGACCACGTCGGGAATTTCTACAGCGACGCCGTGCACGTCGTCGAACGCTTTACGATGTTCCACCCGGACGTCATTCACTATGAGGCCACGATCGACGACCCGAGCATCTACACGCGGCCTTGGACGATGGCGTTGGGGTGGCGACGCAATACGGAACCGGGTTATGAGATGTGGGAGAATGCGTGTTGGGAGGGCGTGAGTCAAGGCGGCCTGAAGCGAGTCGACTCCGGCTTGAAGTTCTACCCTGGTGCTTTCTCGAAGTGAAAATCGAGTGACGCTCGGCGGCGTCGGAATTCCTGCCGCCACCCGGGCTGATGACCCGACCGCTTTACGCGTCAGAATCCGCTTGGCCTCACCCAGAAGCTCTCCCGCCACGTCTCGCCCGGCGGCAGGCTCTGGAGCTCTTTGTATAGGCCCTTGTGCGCAAGATTGATGGCATTTGTGACGCCGGCCATCGGCTCGAAGCATATGAAATTGCGATCCTGCGCGGCCTGATTCTGCCCGCCACGGCCGGCCTGATTGGCGGGTCCGAGATTCTGGCTGCCGCGCCCCGTGTTTGCCGGATGCGGGGCCCAGATCACCATCGCCCGGTAATGTGGGCCGACGAGGATGTCGAGCCGCTGCGATTTGCCGAACACCGACATCGTCGCACGTCCCTGCGCGTCCCGCACGAGGTCTCCGAACACGTCGTCGAGGTTGTATTCGCTGAGCGGTGCCGCATGAGGGTTGGGGAAGAGCCGCTCGATGGGCTCGGTGTCTCCCGTGGGCACCTTGCTGGGCGCCAGGAGCCAGTGCGTGCGCGCTGCGACCGCGATCTTCCAGTCGGTCCGCGGAGAATCCGTCAACTGGAAATACGGGTGGAATCCGATCGCGACGGGCATCGGCTCCGTGGACAGGTTCGCGATCGTGGTGCCCACCTCGAGCACGCCGTCCTGCAGCCGATACGTGATCTCGATCGTGTGCGCGAAGGGCCACTGCTTCATCCACATCGGCTGGCGGTAGAACTCGAGCCTGCTCGTCACCCACGCCGACGCCGCGTCCGCGTTCACCTCGACGACCTGCCAGTGGTTGTTCGTCGACAGGAATCCGTGGATCGGTATCGCGCCTCGCACGTTCCCCAGCTCCATGTCGAATGCGTATTTCTTCCCGTTGGCGTAGAAGGCCTGTTCGTCGAGGCGGTTCGCCCACGGTCCGACGAATGGAATTCCGCTCAGGGCTGGGCGGGCTTTGAATTCTTCGACCGACGCGTACGGCCAGCGCAGCACGTTGTGGCCCTTGACCTTCATCTCGAACGCCATGTTGCCAACCGAGGGGATGACGGAAACGACTGTTTGCGTCTTCGTATCCTGGAGCTGCACGGCGTCGCCCTTCGTCCGCGCAGAGTATTGCTGCGCCGAAGCGGGAAGCGCGACGACGAGAACTCCTACGATTCCGAATAGCGACGTGCGGCGGCTCATCGCGCCGGCGCGGGAAGCGTGAAGGCGTAGAGCGTGTTTCCAGCTGAGATCGCAAGGAACTGCCGGCCGTCCACGGAGTAGCTCATAGGCGAGGCGGCCATGTTGCCACCAGTCTGAACATGCCACAGGTGTTGGCCGGTCTTGGCGTCGAGCGCGACGAGATTGCCGTCGCGGATCGCCCCGAACACGACGCTGCCCGCTGTGGCGAGTACGCCGTTGGTATTTGAGCCCTGAGCCAATTCACATGTACGAACGGCGTGCCCGACAGCAGCTTCCCGTTCGTGCGGTCGATCACGTAGAAGATCCCGTTGCGGTCGGCTTGCAGCAGCAGCTTCCGCATCTGGCCATGCCACATGCGGTCCACGAGGATCAGATCCTGGCAGGAATCCCAGTCGTGGCCGTCGTTCGGGGTGAACTGGTAGTGCCATTTGCGCTGCCCGGTGTCGGGATCGATCGCCACGACTGAGTCGCTGAACAAGTTGTCGAGATCGCCGCGAACCGACCGGTCGATCTGCGGTCCGGGATTTCCCACTGTCCAGTACACGAGATTCAGTTCGGGATCGTACGAACCGGTCAGCCACATCGGGCTGCCACCGAGCTTCCAGCTATCGCCAAGCCACGTGTCGCTGCCGAACTCACCGGGGGCCGGCACGGAATACCATCGCCACGCATGCTTTCCGGTCGCTGCGTCGTACGCATCCAGAAACCCGCGCGCGCCGAACTCGCCGCCAGTGATACCGACGAGCACCTTGTCTTTGACGATGAGCGGCGCGCTCGTGATGCTGTAGCCGAGCATCGTGTCCCCGACCTGAACCTCCCAAAGAGGCAGCCCCGTTCTGGCGTCCAGCGCGATCAGCGCCGCGTCGAGCGTACCGACGAACAGTCGATTGCCGAGCACAGCCACGCCGCGGTTGTACGGGTTGATTTCGTAGGGATTGCGGATCTTCTGCGATCGCGAATACCGCCAGATTTGACGCCCAGTTCGAGCATCAAGGGCGACCACGACGCCGGGCTGTGTGGTGTACATGACGCCGTCGACGACCAGCGGCGTCGCCTCCAGCAGCGAGTCGCCGGGCATCGCAAACGCCCACGCTGCCTGCAGCTGCCGCACGTTCGTCGTGTCTATCTGTTTCAGCCCAGAATAATGCGTGCCCTGGAAGTCTCCCCAATACATGAGCCAGTTGTGAGGTTCCGCTGACGCCTTCAGCAATCGATCGAACGTGACGCCGCCTGGAATCGAGGCCGCGCTCGTCACCTTGAGGTCGCGTTCGCGCAGGGTGCCGAGATATGTCAGCAGATCGACGAGCTCTCCGCCCGAGAGCCTCGTTCGGTAGTCGCCTGGCATGAGCGACGTGTTCTCGACGCGCAGGTCGGCGAGCTGTCGCTTGTCGAACAGATGAAGCCGGCCAGAGGCATCCACCATCTGGACGGAAAAGGTGTCCTCGTTGCGACGTACGCCGCGCACTTCCCGGTCGTCTCTTGTTCTGGCGACGATCACCTGCGGGCGGGCACCCGGCGCGCCTCCGCGCCCACGCCCTGCGGCGAGGACTGCGGGAGACGTCCCAGGATCGAGACTCTTCTCGCGAACCGTGGCCGTCGGTATTCGGCCCGCGCTGGAGAGATCGGGCCCGACGACTCCGCCGCGGCCGTTCACTTGATGGCAGCTCGCACAACCAGCCCTTCCGAAAAACAGCGCTTCGCCGGCTGCAGGGTTCCCACCCACGGGTGCCGCGACGGGCGTCGCCGAAGCCGACAGGCTCCGGATGTAAGACACCAGCTGCCAGATCTGCTCATCGCTGAAGCCCCTGAACGGCGGCATCTGGGTCCCCGGCACGCCTTCGCGAATGGTGCGGAAGAGACCGCCATCTTCGGGACCGCGTGCAAAGGCGCCGGTATTGAGCGCGGGACCGCGATCGCCCTGTCCGGCCGCTGCATGGCAGGATTGACACGTCTGGTCGTAGAGCTGCTGTCCGGCCGCGATCGCCGTGGGATTGTTCCCAAGCGGATTCCGCGTCGTGTCGGTCTGCTGCGCAGAGAGCGCGCCGACGCCGATGATCACCGGCGTCAGCAACCGCAGTCCTCTGAATCGCGTCACTAAGGGCTGATTATCGCTGAAAAGCAGGGGGTGTCAACGGGGCTTGTAGTACATTTATAGGGAGTACATGATCTGACCATCCCGAGAGCATGGCAGGCGAGGCTGGTGGCTTACTTGGAGGAACCGATGACATCCTTGCGTTCGATGGCCGTGATTGTTGGCGCTGCTCTCGCATTCACCTTTCAGACCGGATTGGCGCAGGCGGCAATCAAGACTCAATATGTGGATTACAAGCAGGGCGATACGCCGCTGAGCGGCTATCTCGCTTATGACGACAGCATCACGGGCAAACGTCCCGGCATACTCCTGGTGCACTATCGCGGCGGCTTGTCGGACACGACGCTGAAAGACGCCGAGATGATCGCCAGGCTCGGCTACGTGGTCTTTGCCGAAGATATTTTCGGCAAGGGCGTGCTGCCGAAAACCGTTCCCGAGATGACGGCCTTGACCGACATCTACAACAAGGATCGCCCGCTCATGCGCACCCGCTCTCAGGCGGGATTCGAGGTGCTCCGCCAGAACCCGATGGTCGATCCAACCAAGGTCGCCATCATCGGCTATTGCTTCGGCGGGACCGTGGCGGTCGAGTTGGCGGAAACCGGTGTACCCGTCGTGGGAATGGTTGCGGTCCACGGTTCGTTCCGCAATTTCACACCGGAAGCCGCGAAGAACATCAAGGGTCGTGTCCTCATCCTGCACGGCGCCGAGGATGTCGTGGCGCCCCTTGAGGAGGTCAACAAGCTGGTGAGCCACTTGCGGGCGGCCAAGGTCGACTGGCAATTGGACTTGTACAGCGGCGCCCAGCACGGCTTTACCAACCCGTCAAACGCGTCGGAAGAGCGCGCCGACCACGAATACAAGGTGGCGATCCAAAGGTTCTTCAAAGAGATTTTCGGAAGCTAGGACACTGTTGAGGAGCTATGGCTACAAAGATTTCCGTTGCGGCATTCCCGATCGTCGTGCTGCTGATACTCGCCCCAGTGTGGGAGGCAGCACCCGCCGCCAGTCAAGATTCTGCCAGCCTTATCACCTTCTACAAGGACGCGCTTCCGATCCTGCAGAAGAACTGTCAGAGCTGCCACCGGCCGGGTCAAATTGGGCCGTTCTCGATGCTCACCTACGACGGCACCAGGCCGTGGGCGAAGGCGATCAAGCTGGCGGTCGCTTCGAGAGCGATGCCGCCCTGGTTCGCGGATCCGCGCTACGGCCATTTCAATAACGACCGGTCGCTGAAACAGGCCGAGATTGACACCATCGTGGCCTGGGTCGATCACGGCGCGCCCGCCGGCGACTCACAGGACGCGCCGCGCGCGATTGAGTGGCCAGCAGGCGGTTGGCAGATCAAGCCCGATGTCAGCTTCGACCTGCCGCCGTATCCCGTCCCGGCCCGCGGAATCAGAGAATGGGAACGCGTCGCGTTTCCAGCTCCGTTCAAAGAGGACACGTGGGTCACGTCCGTCGAGATTCTGCCGGGAACGCCGGCGGTCGTGCATCACATGTGCTTTGCGTTTCACAAGCATCGACCGACCACTCCGTACAACGTCTACGAATGGATGGATGTACCGCGGGATGAAGACGGGGTCATGAAGAATCGTGACGGGACGACAAGCGGGCCAAGCGAGGGGATCGTCGTAAGTCGAGAAGTAGGCAGCACCGAGGAGAAGCGCCGCCAGGGCCGTGCCACGGTTTCACTCACGAGCCAAAACGAGTTCTGCTACCTGCCAGGGTTGCCCTACGAAGACTACCGCCCGGTGAACGCTGGCGTGTTTGTCCCGGCAGGTTCCGACATAATCGTGAGTCTTCACTACACGGCTACCGGTCTGGCGGTCGTGGATCGGAGCAGGATCGGCTTCACGGTGACGAAGGTGCCACCAGACAAGAAGTTCGTTCCGCAGGAAGGGGCCGAGGAGGAGGCACCGCCGGTTGGGCGACGACAGGCCAACGCTGAGCTGGCGATTCCGCCGTATGCCAGCAACTATCCGGGGCCTCCGGCGGACATCACGTTCCTCAAGGATGTCGAGCTTGTCTGGTTACGGCCCCACGCGCACGTGCGGGCAAAGAGCGTCGAATACAAACTGATCTATCCGGATGGGCGGGAAGAAATCGTGCTCAGCGTTCCGCGCTACAACTTCAATTGGCAGCTCACGTACAGAACTTCGGTGAAGATACCCAAAGGTGCCAGGATGCACGTCCAGTTCTTCTACGACAATTCGACTGCGAATAAGTACAACCCTGACCCCGGCAGGTGGGTCTATTACGGGGGGCAGAGCTGGGAAGAAATGGGCACGCCGAACATGGGATTCCTTATCGATCGAGACGCTGATGAGAACGACGTCATCTGGGAGCGCTGATCGAGCATTGGCGATGAAGACGCTGTCGTTGGTATCGACATTTCTCCTGCTCTTTGTGACCGCATCGGCTGCGGAGGAAGTCAGCTTCAAAGCGGCAGACGGATTCGCGCTGAAGGGCACCTTCTATCCGGCAGACAGAGGCGGACCAGGCATTCTCTTATTGCACCAGTGCAATGCCGACCGTCGGATTTACGAACAGCTCGCCATGATGCTGAACGCAGCCGGATACAACGTGCTAACATTTGATTTCCGCGGCTTCGGCGGCAGCAAGGCTGGGGAGTACACGGAATTCACCGCGCAGCGTCAGAAAATCCTGGAAAGGATGCCGGGCGACGTCGATGCCGCCTTGAGCTTCCTCATCTCCCGGAGCACCGTCAACAACAGAGCTCTTGGTATTGTGGGTGGCAGCTGCGGTGTGCATCAGGCCGTCCACGCAGCCAGACGTCATCCAGAAGTACGAACGCTCGTGCTCCTGTCTGGTGCGACGGATGCGGAGGGTGAGGCGTTCGTCAAAAACTCGCCCAGGACTCCTATCCTTGGGATGGCCAGCGAAGAAGATGCCAGTGACGCGGCGGCAATCAAGAACATTGTGGGGCTTTCGACACACCCGGATAGCCGCGCGGAGATGTTGAAGGATGCCGGACATGCCGCGTCGATGTTTGCCAAACAGCCCGAGCTGCAGGCGGACATCGTGATTTGGTTCAGATCCAATCTGCCGCCCGCGGGTTATGGTCTTCCACCCGCGATCAAATAACCCGTACCCTTTTTCGCTGCTGATGGCAGAATAGGGCCAACTGCTTTTTTGGGAGGGACAGGTATGCGGTTCATCCTTCCGGTGTCGTTCGCGCTGGTCATCACGTTTGCCACGGTCCCAATGAAGGCGGGTCAGTTGGCGACAGGCCAGGCCCAGATCACCTTCACGAAAGACGTCGCGCCCATCCTCCAGAAAAATTGTCAGGCGTGTCATCGGCCGGGCAGCATCGCGCCGATGTCGCTGTTGACGTACGAGGATGCGCGGCCTTGGGCGAGGTCCATCAAGCAAAAGATCGCCGTGCGAGAGATGCCGCCGTGGTTCATCGACAAGAATGTCGGCATCCAGCACTTCAGCAATGACAGGTCGCTAACAGACGACGAAATCGCGATCATCGTCAAATGGGTGGACGAGGGAGCGCCGCAGGGAAATCCCGCCGACATGCCGCCGCCCCGCCAATTCCCCGACGCTGAGGCATGGCAGATCGGTAAGCCGGATCTCATCGTGACCTTGCCAAAAGACATTGTTGTGGCGGCCAAGGCACCCGATCAGTGGCCGGATATTCTTGTGGACCCCGGACTGACGGAAGATCGTTACGTCCAGGGTGTTCAGATCATTCCGGCCAAGGGATTCCCGGTCATCCACCATATCCGAACCTCGGTCGTCGAGCCCACTGATATGAATCGCAGCAGCGGTCAGCTCGATGGAACCGATGGATCGCTTGAGGTGGGAGAGCAGGGAGTTTTTCTCAATGAGTATGCGATTGGAAAGCAAGGCGACGTGTTCCCGGAAGGATCTGGCCGGTTGATCAAGGCGGGGACGAAGATCAACTTCCAACTTCATCTCCATTCGAGCGGCAAGGACACCCCCACGAATGTCGCCCTCGGCCTCAAGTTCTATCCCATCGGTTATGTCCCGCAGCATGTGATTTCTTCGACCACAGTCAGTGCGCCACAGGTCGATCTCCGGCCTCACACGGATAACATCCGGTCGGATGGCTATCTCATGCTGAAGAAGGCCGCCCGGTTGCTCTCATTCCAGCCGCACATGCACAACCGCGGAAAAGCGGAGTGCCTGGAGGCCATTTACCCTACAGGAAGGGTCGAGATGCTCTCTTGCGCCAAGTTCCGTTTCAACTGGCACATCAATTACGTCTACAGCGATGATGCGGCACCGCTCCTGCCGGCAGGCACAATGCTGCATTCGATTATGTGGCATGACAATACGGCCAAGAACCCATTCAACCCGGATCCGGATGCACAGATCACATATGGGCAACGGACCATCGATGAGATGGGTTCGGCGTGGTTAAGCTGGTACTACATGTCCGACGAAGATTTCAAAAAGGAAACCGAGGCGCGACGAGCACGTCGAACCACACTCACGAGCTCACGCTGAGAAAGGAGCGCGGGGGTGGGGCCCCGCGAGCGTTGAGCAAGCGCCTGCGGCCCGAGCGAGGCGCCGGAGGGAAGCCCGGCGGAGCCGGGCCGCCGAGTGAGAGCGAGCGGGGGTGGGGCCCCGCGAGCGTTGAAAAAGGACGTCGGAATGAAGAAGTACATGTTGGCGATAGCTTCTTCCGCTCTTCTTCTCGCTGGGATAGTCCATACGAGTGTGAATGCCCAGATTAGTTATGCCAGAGGGCAAGATATCAGTCCGACATTTGATGGATGGGAACAAAACTCTGACGGAACCTATACGCTGCATTTCGGCTATTTCAATAGAAACTCCGAGGAGGAGCTCGATGTACCGATCGGTCCGGACAATAACTTCGATCCGGGCGGTGATCGAGGCCAGCCGACACACTTCTACGCGGCGCGAAAATGGTGGGTTTTCAAAGTGGTTGTGCCCAAGGATTGGCCGAAAGACCGGCGAGCGGTGTGGACATTAACCACGTACGGAAGGACCAACCAGGCGAAAGGGTGGCTCCAGCCGGAATGGGAAGTCGACAAAGACCTCATTTCCAAGAATGCTGCGCGTGACCCTTCGTTGATGACCTCCGGGAGTAATGAAACAGACCTTGACCATGAGAATCGTCCACCGTCAATGACGGGCAGCCCTGCTCAAACGATCAATGTGTCGGATACGCTGACGTTGACTGCCACGGCGACGGACGACGGACGCCCAAAACCCATCCCTGATCCGGCTGGCCGCCTTCAACAAGGTGTGCGCCTCCGTTGGATTTTGTACCGAGGTGCGGGCAAGGTTCGGTTTAGTCCCGACATCATGAGTCAGCGTGTCTATGGAAAACCCGCCACGTTAGAAACGAAGGTAAGCTTCGCTGTACCTGGCGCCTACCGGTTGCGAGCCATTGCCAGTGATGGCCAGGCGTTTTCCACCTACGATGTGGACGTGACGGTCAAATAATGAGCAATGGGCAATGAGAAGCAATGAGCAATGAGCAACGGGCAATGAGTGGCCCCCTAAGGGACGGAGCCCCACGAGATTAGTTTAGAGCGCATAGCAAAACCTCCCGTTGCGCGCTCCCCATAAGAGCATCAACCGGCTGTTGCGCGTAACGTGGCCGGTTATGGCCGCCGCGCTGGTCCCAGATGCGTTGTGGGATCTGGTCGAACCGTTTCTGCCCAGTTCACCGGCACGACCGAAAGGTGGACGGCCACGGCTCCCGGATCGCGCGTGTCTCACCGGCATTGTCTTCGTCCTTCGCAGTGGCATTCCGTGGCAGATGCTGCCGCAGGAACTCGGGGGAGGGTTTGGGATGACCTGCTGGCGGTGCTTGCGCGACTGGAAACAAGGCGGGCGTGTGGGATCTGCCGACTCCGCCTCCGTTACGACAAGCGGGCCCACATCCACGAGGCGTTCCTGTCACTTGGCTGTGGGCTGATCTGCTGGCAGTCTCTGCGAAAGAGTCTGGATAATGGCCTGAGCGGATGACCGGAGTGCTGGAGAAGCTCAGCTCCCGAAGTATTCGCTTGGCGCATATAATCGCGATACCGCACCATCATGCCCATGACACCCGAGCGCTGGCGGCGCGTCGAAGAGCTCTATCACGCGGCGCTCGCGCGTGACGCACGCGACCGGGCGCTGTTTCTCGGGGACGCCTGTGCGGGGGATGACCGATTGCGACGCGATGTCGAGTCGCTGCTCGCGCAGCCGGCGTCGGCGGAGGCATTTCTCGAGGAACCGGCTGTGGTCATGGCGGCACGCCTCGTGAGCGATCCCGGCCCGTCGATACCAGTTGGCCATCGAATCGGCGGGTATCAGGTTCAGGCTCCCCTCGGCGCGGGCGGCATGGGCGTCGTCTACCGCGCGCTCGACACGAAGTTGAATCGGCCGGTCGCCATCAAGTTGCTGTCCGACGACCTGGCCGACGCTGCCGCTCGCCGCCGTTTTCAGCGCGAAGCGCAGACCGCATCCTCGTTGAACCACCCACACATTGTGACGGTCTACGACGTTGGGGAGGTCGATGGCCGTCAGTATCTGGTCACGGAGTTCGTCGACGGCGGCACGCTCAAGGACTGGGCTCAGACCACGAAGCGCACGTGGCGACAGATTATCGAGCTGCTGATAGGCGTGGCCGACGGCCTTGCCGCCGCACACGCCGCCGGCATCGTCCACCGGGACATCAAGCCCGAGAACATCCTGGTGGCGAAAAACGGCTACGCCAAGCTCGCGGATTTCGGTCTGGCCAAACTCTGGGAACCCACGGACAGCCAGGCAGTGACCCGAACGCGTTCGGCAGGGCAGACGCGACCCGGCATGATCGTGGGGACCATCTCCTACATGTCGCCGGAGCAGGCGGCGGGCCAGCCGGTGGACGCGCGCAGCGACATCTTCTCATTCGGTGTCGTCCTGTACGAACTGCTTGCGGGCCGGCGGCCTTTTGAAGGCACGACGGATCTGGAACGGCTGCAGGCTCTGGTCAGCCGGCCGGCACCGCCATTGGCGGAATCGTCGCTGGACCTGCCCGCGGACCTGCGGAATGTGGTCGAGAAGGCCCTCGAAAAAGATCCCGCCGAACGCTATCAGACCGCACGGGAACTGGTCGTTGACCTGCGGCGGTTGACGCGGGTGACAACAAGTGCGAAGCCCGCCGTCACAGCAGCCATCACCAAACGCTGGAAGGTGATCGTTCCTGCTGCTGCGGCTGCGCTGGCGTTCTTCGTCGCAGGTTACTTCTACTTCCATCGCCCGCCAACACTCACGGACAAAGACACGATTGTCCTCGCTGATGTCACGAACACGACAGGCGACCCCGTCTTTGACGGGACGCTTCGCCAAGGGTTGGCAATACAGCTTGAACAATCGCCCTTCCTGAAAATCATGGACGATGAGCAGGTGCGACAGAACCTGCGGCTGATGAGCCTGCCTCCCGGAGCGCGCATCACCAACCAGATCGCGCATGAGATCTGCGTGCGCGACGCAGCCGCGGCTACCATCGGCGGCTCCATCGCAAGTCTGGGTAAGAACTACGTCGTCACGCTCCAGGCGATCGCGTGCGAGGGTGGCGAAACCCTTGCTCGGGAACAGATCCAGGCGGACGACAAGGAGCACGTGTTGAACGCGGTGGGAACCGCCGCGACGGCCATGCGCGCGAAGCTCGGAGAATCGCGCAGCTCGATCCAGAAATCGAATCGTCCGCTGGAACAGGCGACCACGGGTTCGCTGGAAGCTCTCCAGAGCTACTCGGCAGGCTACGACGAGTTGCGCCAGGGCCGATTCCTGGCTGCTGTTCCTTTGTTTGAGCGCGCCATCGCGATCGATCCGAATTTCGCCACGGCTTACCGATTCCTCGGGACCGCTTTCAACAATGCTGGGGACGCAGGGCTCGAGGCCGAATACAACCGCAAGGCTTTTGCGTTGATCGACCGCGTCTCCGAGTATGAGCGGCACCACATAGCGGCCGGCTACTACCAGTCGACTGGCGAGTTGGACAAAACAATTGACGCCTATCGAGCGGGTATCGGGAGCTATCCCCGCATCTGGGGATTTCATAACAACTCGAGCGACAACTACATAAGGCTGGGGCAATTCGAAGAGGGACTCAACGTAGGCCAGACGGCTGTTCAGTTGCAGCCGA
>Ga0184633_10000479_pt1 | contig 14562 bp, 11 predicted proteins | sample PLM31_170_b1_FD_133156 | JGI IMG/M metagenome (GOLD analysis project Ga0184633, IMG submission 133156) | Groundwater sediment microbial communities from an aquifer in East River, Colorado, USA - PLM3-1_170_b1 | ecosystem: Environmental > Terrestrial > Soil > Riparian zone | place: USA: East...
CGAGATCCATGGGCTGAATTGCGTGTTCGCGCGGGCGCGGACGACATCGGTGTCGAAGCGTTGTATTCCGAGCTCGAGCACGTTGTGCTCGACCTCCAGCCCCAAGGCGACACCGCGCCGCGGCCGAACGCCCACTTCCACTGAGTACTCACGCCGATGGCCCGAAAAGAACCCACCGAACGACACTTCCCCGTTCACCGAGATCTTCCGGTGGTCCGCGGTTGAACCCTCAACCTGATATCGCGTGAACCGATACGCTCCGCCAATGGGCAAGACGATGCCGTCGGAGATCTCGAAGTCTTCTTCCAGGCGCTCGTATTGAGGGGTCACATCGATCGCGACTCGGCTGCCGTCGTTGAAATCGACCTCAAGCGGTTGGAGTTCGAGCTCACGGGTCAGGGGGCGGTTGCCAAAATCATTCTGAATGTCCAAGTCAAACGAAAACTCGAATCCGCGGATCAGCGGGTGATTGCGCAGCCGCGGCGCATACTCAGCCGATGGATTGAGGCGCTTGTAGCCGCGCCGCTCGACAAAGCCGATCGCCGGATCGTAACTCGGCTGCACCTCGCGTATGGCGATCTCCGCGCTGAATGGATCGTTCGGATAGGCCATGCGTAACCCATACCCGGAACTGTCCCTGGTGTCGATCGGATTGCTGGTCCAGAGATAGAAGCCGCTCATCTCGAAATTCTTATTGTCACGGAATGTGGACGTCTGGAGCTCGAAGTCGACCCCCGCCGTCTGGCGATCGACGTCCCCCACGGTCCGCGCCGAGCGCCGTGTGTAGAGGGCACCGAAGTACGATTGCTGAAAGGCGCGGCGGCGAAGACGAAGCACTGAGAAGTCCTCACCGGCACGTGCCTCGTCCTTACGGGTGCGCACGTGCAGCACGCCAACGTCGAACGCGCCGAGCTGACCCGTCAGCTTCGCGCCCAGGTCGATGCGCTGCGGGGTGCCGCGCTCGTCAAGGCCGATCCGCCGTGAAAAAAACGGCACGATCGCCTCGTCGGATTCGCGCGAGAAGTCGAAGAAGCTCGACCCCTCCAGGAAGAAATCCCGCTTCTCCGGAAAAAACAGCGGGAAGCGCGTCAGGTTGACCCGCCTTTGGTCGACCTCGGTCTCGGCGAAGTCGGTGTTGAGGCTGACGTTCGCGCGAAGCGCAGGGGTCAGATTGTAGAAAGCATCCATCCCGATGTCGCCGGCGGCAACAGCTGACGAACGTCCGCGACCAGGCGCGGACGACACGTTGCCGACCACATACGGCTTGAGATCGAGGCCAACACCTTGCGAAATGTCGCCAACCCCTTCAAGGCGTCCGGCGTTCGACATCCGCGCCACCCCTTGATTCCGGGCGTGCCCGCTCCAGAGGACGTCCTCGTTCTTACGGCGAATGGTCCGCTGAAAGTTCATCCCCCACGCCCCGGCGTTCGGGTCGAAGTTCAGCGTTTTGAACGGAATCTCCACCTCTGCGGTCCAGCCGCCGGCCGTTCGGCGCACGCGCGCGAGCCAGATGCCATCCCACGACTTGTTGATGCCGGCCCCGAGGTCGCCGAAGCCGGCGTCGAGAGATGGGTCGACGAGGCCATCGCCCATGGCCCCCGCTGGATTGATTTCGAAGAAGTACCCGCTGCGTTCATCGAGGAACGTGTCAAGCGTCCACATGAACCGATCGTCCGTCTCGAACGACTGATCCCGCTGCATCTGGTTGCCGAGTAAACCATCGGGATCGGTATCGTGAAGAACCACGCTGAGAATCAGCCGTTCAGGATCGTAGAGGACCCTCACTTCGGTACGTTCGGTCGCCGGAGCGCCATTGTCCGGATCGCGCTGGAGGAACTCTGTGACGGCCTGCGTGCGTTGCCACGCTGGCTCATCGGGCGCCCCATCGAGCCGAATCACGTCGCTGTCCTGGAGACGCACGGCCGTCACGACACGCGCGGCCAAGGAGACCGGTGTCACGTCTTGTGCCGATGCATACAGCGGAATGAACAGCAGGCCTTTGCAGAAAAGAAGCAGGCTGCGCCGGTGGGGCATCATGACTTCTTACGCCCCCGACCTTCTTTTCGTTGCCAACCTGTTCTGACGACGGACCGACCCGCACGAGTGGACTGTTGGGTTCGATTGTGAGAACCTTGGCCGTCGCAGTTCTGCGGTCTGACGGGAAGACATCATGAAGAACAAGCCAAAGCCTAAGGGCAAAATCTCCCGGCGTCAGTTCCTCGAGAGCACGGGCACGGCGCTGGTCGTCACGACAGCCGTGCCGGCTTTGCATGGGCAGGCGCCCGTTGATGTTGCCGCGCGGACCCCTGCGGATCAGCCCGCCAGCGTTCCGCGCACGGTGATCCGCCTTACCGTCAACGGCACCGCGCAGCGCGTCGAAGTGGAAGATCGATGGACGGTGGCAGAACTGCTGCGCGACCATTTGGGCCTGATCGGCACGAAGATCGGCTGCGACCGCGGCGAGTGCGGCGCGTGCACGGTGCTGCTGGACGGCAAACCGGTGTACTCGTGCAGCAATCTGGCGGTGTGGATGGACGGCCGGTCGATCGAAACCGTCGAGGGGCTCGCGCGCAACGGCCAGCTGAGTCTGCTGCAGCACGCGTTCATCGAGCACGACGCTCCGCAGTGTGGATACTGCACGTCGGGTCAACTCATGGCCGCCACCGCGCTGTTGCGGACCAATCCGCATCCGACCTCTGAAGAGGCGCGCGCGGCGATGACCGGGAATCTGTGCCGCTGCGCGAACTACAACCGGTACGTGGAAGCTGTAGTCGCGGTTGGCGCGGCAAGGCCGCGTTCGTCGACCGGCCGCTCAGGAAAGGGAGACGGGCGATGAGTCAGCAATCCGGCACGCCTGGCACCTCGTCTGTGATGCCCCTCAAGCCCCTCAAGACGGTCGGTCATCCGACGCCGCGGATCGACGCGGTCGAACGGGTGACGGGCAAGGCGACGTATTCTCGCGACGTCCAGTTACCGGGCATGCTGTACGCGAGCGTCTTACGAAGCCCGCATCCGCACGCGCGCATCCGATCGGTCGATGTCTCGAAAGCGAAGGCACTTCCAGGCGTCAAGGCCGTGCTGACGCACGAGAATTGCACCGTCGTCTGGGGCGCAGGCGCGGTCGCCGGCGGCGTGCAGTACAACGACGAAATCAAACGGATCACGAAGCAGCGTCGCTACGCGTTCAACAACCCGGTGCGGTTCGTTGGCGATCCGGTTGCGGCCGTCGCCGCGGTCAATCGTCACGTCGCTGAGGAGGCGCTGCGTCTGATCGCCATCGAGTACGACGTGCTCGAGTTCGTGCTCGACCCCGAGGATGCGCTGAAGCCCGGCGCCGTTCAGATCTGGCCTGAGGGCAACCTCTCCCTGAACGATCGCAACGAAGCGCATCCCACGGGGGTGAAACGCGGCGACGTCGAAGCCGGATTCCGCTCGGCCGATCACGTCTTCGAGGATCGCTATACCACGGCGTTCGTCCACAACGCGCAGATGGAGCCGCGCTCGGCCGTTGCGTTCTGGGAAGGCGACAGGCTCACCGTGTACACGCCGACTGGCGGGATCGCAAACTGCCGCCACGACATCGCCCGTGATTTGGGAATACCCGACGAGAAAGTCCGTGTCATCTGTCGGTACATGGGCGGCAATTTCGGCAACAAGAATCAAAACCAGGACGCCGATCTGATCGCGGCGATGCTCGCCAAGGAAGCGGGCGCGCCGGTGAAGCTGGAGATGTCGCGCAAGGAAGACTTCATCGGCATGCACGGTCGCTGGCCGACGATCCAGTACTACAAGGTCGGCGTCACAAACGACGGCACGCTGACGGCGATCCAGTTGCGCGGCTATAGCGGCATGGGCCCGTATCGAAAAAACTCGGGCGCGATGGCCGGCGTCGAGCTGTATCGATGTCCGAACGTCGAGACCGTGATCCATCCCGTGTACACGAACAAGACCGTATCGGGAAACTTCCGCGGACCGCAGTATCCGCAGGGGTTCTTCGGCATCCAGTCGATGATGGACGACGTCGCGTACAAGATGAAGATGGATCCGGTCGACTTCGTGCTGAAGAACATGCTCGGTCCCAGCACGGAAATGTCGTTCACAAACTACACCCTCGAAGAGTGTATCCGCCGGGGCGCCGAGGCCTTCGACTGGAAGAGACGCTGGCGTCCGCAGCCCGGGTCGGACCCCGGACCGATCAAACACGGCGCCGGCATGTCGTTCATGGCATTTCGCTCGGCGCTCGGGCGCAGCAACGCGGTCGTGCAGGTCGATGGCAAGGGACGCTACACGCTATTCGTCGGCGTCACCGACGTCGGCGCCGGCGCGAAGACGACGATGGGCCTGATTGCCGCCGAGGAACTGGGCGTGCCGCTATCACAGGTTGAAGTGGTCTGGGGCGATACGGACCGCTGTCCGTACTCGGTTGGCGAATCCGGCAGCCGGACCACCATCATGACCGGCTACGCGGTGATCGAAGCGGCGCGCGATCTGAAAAGGCAAATCGCGGAAAAAGGCATGCCGAAGGACCGCGACGTTCTTGTTGCGTCTGCGTCGCCCAATCCGACAGTCGAAGGCGGTAAGACACGCAGCTCCTTCGGCGCGCACTTCGTGGAAGCCGAAGTCGATACCGAGCTCGGCCACGCGCGTATCTCGAAGTACGTGGCCGTGCATGACAGTGGCCGGCTGATCAACCCGCTGACGGCGACGAGCCAAATGAAAGGCGCCGCCGTCATGGGCATCGGCATGGCGCTGCACGAAGATCTCGTCTACGACCGCCGCACCGGTCAGCCGCTGACCGCCGGTTACTACGGCGCGCGCATTCCGACTCACCGCGACGCGCCGGAGATTGAGGTCATGTTCATCGAGAACGACGACGGATACGGGCCGTATGGCGCAAAGAGCATCGGCGAAGCCGGCAAGATACTGTCGCCGGCCGCTATCGGCAACGCGGTCTACAACGCAATCGGCCGCCGTATGAAAGATCTGCCCATCACGCGTGACAAGATTCTAGGAGCCCTCGCATGAAAGCCTTTGCCAACGCCAACGCTCGCGATCTCCAGCAGGCGGTGACGCTCGCCGAACAGGCCCGCCGCGAGGGCCGGGTGGCTTCGTTCGCCAGCGGCGGCAGCGACCTGCTCGCCCTTGCGAAGGAGCGCATCGTCGCGCCCGACGTGCTCGTCAACCTGAAGACCGTGAAAGGCCTCGATCGGGTGACGACGGCAGCCGGCGGGACGGATATCGGCGGTTTAGTCACGCTCGACGCGCTCAGCCAGCACCCGACCGTTCGTCGCGAGCACGCCGTGCTGGCGGAAGCGGCAGGGAGCGTCGCGACGCCCCAGATCAGGAACGTCGGCACGCTGGCGGGCAACGTCTGCCAACGTCCGTGGTGCTGGTATTTCCGGAATGGATTTCCGTGCTTCAAGAACGGAGGGCGGACCTGCTTTTCCGTCACCGGGGAAAACCAGTTCCATGCGATCTTCGGCGGCGGCCCCAGCTACATCGTCCATCCGTCGGATACGGCGCCGGCGCTCGTCGCGCTCAATGCGAAGTTCCGCATCGTTGGGCCGTCAGGCGAGCGCCTCGTCCCGGCAGCCGAGTTCTTTGTGCTGCCGCGCGACAATGCGGCTCGCGAAAACGTCCTCGGTCCCGAGGACGTGCTGGCGTCCGTCCAGATCCCGGCGGCGCGTCCGGGAACGCGCAGCACGTATCACAAAATCCTGGACCGCGAGGCGTGGACGCACGCCGTGGTGAGCGCGGCCATGGTGCTCGAGATGGACCAGAACGTGTGCCGGAGCGCGCGAATCGTCCTTGGCGGTGTCGCGCCGATTCCTTGGCGGCTGCCGGAGGTGGAGCGCCTGCTGGCCGGGCAGCGGATCACGCCGGATCTGGCCGCGAAGGCCGCCGAAGCGGCGGTGGCCGACGCGCGCCCGCTCGAAAAGAATGCGTACAAGATTCCGCTCACGAAAGGTGTCGTCAGGCGGACGCTCCTCGAGTTGGCAGGTCGAGCGTAGACGATCATGAACCGTCGCGATTTTCTTCTGCTCAAGACGGAGCCCCAAGGGCTCCAAACGATGCCCCGCGTGGTCGAGCTCTCGTGCGAGCGGCTCTACATGCGGTGTCTGGACACGCAGGTGACCGGTGGGCAGCGCGACGAGTCGGCCGATTCGGCGGAGACGTCGCAGTGGGGCGGCGAGCCGCCGGCAAGATTCGCCGAGCGTACACGGCAACAACTGTTCGAGGAACTGGATCGCGAGCTGCGTGAGGTCGAGGTGCTGCGAGTCGTCGACAGCCAGTGGCTCGTAGGCGACCTGCGGCGAGATTTCGACAATCTGATGGCTTTATTTCGCGCGCGCGGTGGACGCGTCATCAGCTGAAAACCAACTCAACTAGAAAGTAAAAACTAGTTCCTACTTGTCTCCGCTATCAGTCGAGGTCCATCCGCACCACGTTGAGCCCGTAATACAGCTGCTCAAGAAATGCGCCTGACTGAACGAGGGAAAAGAGAGGCTGAGAAGTCGTCGTGACGATTTGCAAGGATCCGTCGAATTGGTCAAACCAACCTAACAGCTGTTTTTGCTGTTTGGCATCCAGTCGGGCCGCCTCCAACAGAATTAGCGTTCCTCCAGATGGTTGCACCAGCGGTACGCCCTTCTTTGGCTTGCACCGCCAGATCGGCTTCCGAAAATGGGGCCTTAGCGCGACAAGCATCGCGTCGGTGGCAGCTGGTGCCCCAGCCAGCAAGACGTTGTGACGTCCCGCGGTAACCAAATTCCATTCGGGCAGGAGATCGGGGCGAAGCCAAGTCGGTTGAGGCGGCTCGGTCTTGTCCTTCCCAGACCCGATTGCTGGCCGAGGACGCCGGCGGATTGCAGGTCGCATACGACAGGTCCTTTAAAGGACTCGTAGCTTCACTAGAGAACAAGACGGTGTCAAGAAGTATCGGGCATTTCCCGAATCAAATTGCACGGAAGTTGCGCCCGGCGCTTCGTTGCAGCCCCGGAAGTAGCCACTCGGCCCACTTTTTCAGGGGCCCTCCAGCAACGTGTTCTGCACAGAAACTTCAATGCTCGCCGTCGTCTCATGGCCCGCCGCATCGCGCGCCACTGCCGCGAGCGTGTGTGGCCCATTCGCCGCCGTCACAGCATTCCATGCGAGCTCGTATGGTGCGACGTGATCCTCGTCCCCCAAAGGTGCGCCGTCCACCAGGAACTGCACACCGACGACTTCCACATCGTCGGTAGCAGTGGCCGCCACCGTTACCATCCCGTCAACCGTGGACCCGGCCGCCGGACTCGCGAGACTCACCGTCGGCGCGGCGGTATCGTTCATCAGAGTGACGCTGACAGTCTCTGGACTCTGGTTGCCAGCCGCATCTCGAGCCACCACCGTCAGGACGTGACTGCCGTTTGACATGGTGGCGGTATCCCAAGCGAACTCGTACGGCTCGCTGGTCTCTTCTGTGCCCAACGGGTTGCCATCCAGCGCAAACGTGACGCCAACCACGCCGATGTTGTCAGAGGCAGACGCAGAGACCGTGGCAGTCCCAAACAGAACAGCGCCATTCGCCGGCGCAGTCAAGGTGACCGACGGCGGCGTGGCGTCGGGCGCACTCCGTACCGCCTCGTAAAGATTCAGCCGGCCCTTTCCCATGCCAGGTTGCATCCTGTCGGCTCTTCCGAGGAGGCTGTCAGTCTTGGCCTGGTCCAACGTCGGATCTACTTGCAATAGCAAAGCTGCCCCGCCGGCGGCCAAGGGGGCGCTGAAAGAGGTGCCCCACACGCCGGCATAGCCGCCTCCCGGGTACGTTGTGATGATGGCTTCGCCCGGGGCGCCGAGGCTCACGAGCGCGTCTCCATAGTTGCTGAACGAGCTCCGAGTTGGCGGATTGGTCGTGCTAGTAGATCCGACCCCCACGACGTTGCGCAGCGCCCCTGGATACACGAGCACTTCCTGGCCCAAGTTGCCCGCGGAGGCGACGAAAATCACACCTCTGCTGGTGGCTTCGCTGATCGCGTGTACGATCTCCGGCGACGCGCTAGTAGCGCTGAAGCTCATATTGATGATGCGTGCGCCGTTCTCTACCGCGTAGTTGATCGCGCGGACGATATCGAACACACACGAGGTGCCGTCCGCGCTGAAAGCCTTGAGCGGCATGATCCGCGCCGACGGCGCCACGAGATGGACGAGGCCCGCAACCATCGTCCCATGACCAAAGGCCGGCGGCAGCAGGGCAGGATTCAGTGACAACGCCGTCGCGTGGTCCAGAATCGCCACCGTGGATCCATTCAGCGATACAGCAGCCTGTTGATCGAGGATCTCGACCGTGGACTGATCGAGGATCTCGACCGTCGATTGATCGACATCGACCCATTCCGACGCGTCGCCGGCGACATCACGGACGAAGTCGTACCCCGGTACCAATGAGCCCTGCAGCAACGGGTGGTGCGGATCGACGCCCGTATCGATTATTGCGACAATCCCGGCACCCGTCCCGGCCGCTCCATGGCTCTCGGAAAGGCGAATTGCACTCGTCGCCGCCTGGTTGACGTACCGGGTCCACGCCTGATCGCCGAAATACTCGACAAGCGTTCGGTCGGAGAGCCCGTCCAGAATCTCGACCGTCGACTGGTTGTTCAGACTGATGCCGGAGGCAAGTTCGGGAATAACGACTACCGCATTCAGTTCGAAATGTGCGACGTCGGGATCGGCCTGGACCTCACCCTCCAATTGCTGGAGCTCAATGGCGTCGGGGTCCCCGATTCTCAGTCGTCGACCGAACGTGCGACGTCCGCTGACGAGAAAGACACCGTGCGCATGTTCATCGAGGGGTCGGATAACAGTGAGACCATGTCGCGCTGCGATCGCCGCGATGCGATCCACTGGCGCATGCAGGATGAATTCATTCCTTACTTCGAGGGCCGACGGTGGAATCCTTCCAACGCCGCGAACAAAGCGCTCCTGGGCCCTGGCGACTTCTCCCTTCTCGATCGACAATGCGACGAGCAGGAGCAGAGGCGAGAGCCAGGCGAGGCGACGGCTCTTCATGACCCGAATACCGCGCTTCGCCACACCCATGTTTCAGATCGGGACGCGCAGGGTTAGCAGCAGGATGACAGAGGCGCGGCAGGCCAACCCTACAACCTTGCCGAGGGCCTGAACACGCAAGAGCGGAAGCTTATCTCAGAATGAGGAAAGGGGTTTCGAAAAAATTTGCAGTTTCCCTACGCGGCACCGCCCGGCTTGCCACTAGTCTGCCGGCGGGCAGACTTCGCTGGCCGAGGTCGACTGGGCCGCCCTGGGGCAAGGCGATTCAACGGTACCTCGAGGCGCTTCCCGGCCGCACGAAGAGGAACGCACAACCGAAGGCGGCGATCTGGATCATACTCGAGCTGAAACTCACCTAACTTGTTGGAAAGACTGCTCGCTACCAAATTTTGCCGCTCCATCAACCAGACGGGCACGTCAGCGGTGCCCTCCGCCGGCTTGGCCTGGTCGGCGAGCTGACCTATGAGGGTCACCAATCCTGACTCGGGCTGCTGTTCGAGTTGCAGGTCGAGGCAATAGCTGCCAGCCTGGTACAGGACATGGCGCGAAATCTGGTCCTGTGATCGCATGCCGGCGGGCAGCGGGTCACGGGCACTATCGAACACCAATCGAGCGAGCAACCTCGGGAAGCTAATCGTTTCGGGTAGGCGTTGTGAGTATATGGCTCTAGCACCCCGAATCACATATTCGGGCGGCTCGTAGTCGGCCTCGCCCCGCGCTGCAACGGCGATACCGCGCAGCAAGTCGACCGTTCGCTGACAGCGGGAACAGCCGGAAGATAGATGCGTTTCCATAGCGGAACGAGCTGTACCTTCACCCAGACCGCGTACGAAATCCGCCCACTGCCAAACGCTGAAATGGTTCATGAGTTTTGGTCCGATGACCTTTCGCCTCCTATGGTACTAGAGGGTCCCAAGCGCACCTTGAAATATAGGTCCGTCGAAAAATCCAATGCGAGGCATCACTGCCGCACCGTGTCCCGTTTGTGCACTCGACCAACTCCGGTAGCGCCAAGGTCAAGGTCCTCCGCCGTTTCCAATAAGGGTAAAGGGTGCCCAGTAGAAGGGATGGGGATAGCGATCTCGAAGCTCTCGCATCCCTTCCCGCGTGGCTTCGGCTTTGCTGAGGCCCTTCTGCAAATGCCCATAAAATGCCTTCATGAAGTCGGCCGTACTCTTGTCGTTCACATCCCAAAGTGTCAGCAATACCGCAGACGCTCCCGCATATAACAGGCCCCGCACAAGTCCGAGCAGTTCGTCCCCGCCCACCACCTCGCTCAGCCCGGTGCTGCAGCCGCTCAGCGTGACGAGCTCGGCGGACAGGCGCAGCTGGTATAAATCGTAAACACTGAGCGGACCATCACCGAGCCGAATTGACGAGAACATGGGGTTGTCTCGACGAAACAGCCCGTGCGTCGCGATGTGCACAAACCGGCTTGCCACACCGTGCTTCTGCAACTGATCTACAGTGGCTTCACCGCCCAGAAGGACTTTCGGATCGCGGAGAGTGCTCGCCACGGCCTGGACTTCGTCGATGATGAAGGGCGTCGAAGGATCGGGAACGCCAATGATCAACGCGCCCCCGGTCGATCTGGTCTGCTTCATCCGACACTGGCGGTAGACGCTTGCGCTCGGAGCATACGACATTGTGAACTCATCGATGACAAAACGCTCGCCGTCAAACAGTGCGTGAAACGGCACGGAATGAAGGACTGCGTGCGGAACCACCAGCAAGTGTCCCGCCGTCAGGCGATCACGGATGGGAGCGATCAGGGCCGTGTGAAGCTCGCGAAGGTGTGTTTCTGTCGCGGTCTTCAGTTGCTCGCCGAACGCGCCAACATAATCCGGCCCCAGGCGAAACTTTGAGAACTGGAATTGCAGGAGTCGGAGAAGATTACGGACGTGCGGAGCTGCCGCCAACGGCACCACGTCGAGGTGATCGCGGCCAAGCACACACACATAGATGCGATCGCGTGCTTGATAGTACTCAAGGAGGATCATGTCTGATTCGAGGCTCGACCGAATCTCGTCGAGGCCGCATGTTGCGCCGCTTTGGAGCACCGCGAACTCGTCGTCCGATCGCCGGAGCTCGCCCAGAGATCTGCTCAGCTGCTTTTCAAGCGCGCGCGCACGGCGCCTGAGCCCTTCGATACGCCGCGTTGACCGTTTGTCGCCCCTGACTTCCTCCAGTTCGACCTGTCGATAAAACCAATGCAACTCCTGGCGAATTCGGCGCACCTCCTCAGTGGCTTCGTCCGCCACCTGCGGCATGAGCGTGACGGCGCGAAAAGCAATGAGGTCGGCCAAGCTTCGTGATTTTGCCTTTTCGATGTAGCCGAACGCCGCCTCTTGCCTTTCGCGTTCCGGTCCGAGCGCAAGGCACGTCGTGACGAGGCTCTCGTAGACAGAGCCCTTGTCCTCCAAGAATGCGACTTTCAAATCCTCGCCCTGCAGGTGGCTGCGCAGATGTTCGAGTTGGCCCTCTGCCTGCTGGAAAGCCGCATAGGCGAGCTCCCGTTCACCTTCCGCTTCGCGGACAAAACCGAGCACAGAGTGCGCCTGATACATCAGAATTGGAGACTCCGATGGTGCAACCCTCTGGAAAGCCGAGCTGCAGGCTTGCTCCGCCGCCTGCAGGTGCCCAGCTTGGAGCTCCAGGCGTGCTAAGAGAAGCTCACAAAGAGCTGTTCTGCCAGGTATCGAGGCACCAGCGAACAGCGCCAGCGCGTTCTCGCAGAACGTTCGAGAGCGACCGTACTGTCCGCTGCGATAGAGTACGAGCGCCTGATAGAAGTCGAGCAGCCCCAACCACACCTGATTTCCCTCGCGAGTGAAGAGTTGTCGGGCGCGGTCGAATAACTCGCCGGCGCGGCCGATGTCGCCCCGGCGACTCGTCACCAACGCAAGGTTGGTCACAGCCTTTGCCGCTTCGTAGGTCATGCCGAGCTCGTCGAAGCGTGCCAGCGCTCGATCAGCGAACTCGCCTCCTTCCTCGCTCATGTTTAATTCCAGGTAGATTTCTGATCGAGCGAGATCGCAGAGCGCACTGTGGTAGAGATCTCCCAGGACCTCACACTGCTGCTGCGCAGCCCGATAGAGTTCCAGCGCCCGCATATACTCGCCACGCAAATAGTACAGATAGGCAATGTTGTAGTCAGCTCGCAGGACGAGGAGCGGCATGTCGTGGCGCTCACAGTGCGTGCGTGCTTCCTGATATGTTTCCAATGCCTTCTGAAAATCGTTGAGGCTGATGTACGTCACGGCGATGTTGCTCAACACGGCCGCCAAGTCTTGCGGTTCTCCGTTGGTTGCGAGTTGCTCGTGGGCGCGCCGGTAACATGTCAGTGCCTCGTCAAAGCGGTCTTGGCGGTGAAGAATGTTTCCCACGTTGCAATCGAGACGTGCGAGACCCAGCACGTTCCGATGGCGATCGAAGATGGCTCGGGCCTCGTGGGCTGAAGCCAGCGCCTCGTCATACCGACCCAGGCAGATGAGGCTTTGAATCGCCCCGTTCAGCGTGCGGGCGACGTCGACGTCTCTTCCCAGAGTCTGAAAAAGCGTTCGTGCCGCAGCGTAACGTTCCAGAGCTTCGTGATATCTGCGCCGTATCTGACAGATGTGACCGGTCGCTCGCAGGCTTTGCGCGCGGCACACGTCGTCTCCGAGTTTTTCTGCCACCCACGTCGCCGCCTGCGCGAGCCGGTCCGCGCGCTGTATGTCGGTGCGCGCCAGTCGCACCACGCGCGCGTACAGGCGATCCACGACAGCGGCGTCCCAGAGTTGGTCGTGCTGGCGGAGAAAGCTCGTGCGGGCTCGATAGTCGCTGAATTCCGCCAACCGATTGATCAGCTCGTCCTGATCCGATTCGAGGCTCGACTGCGCCATCTTTAGAAGCCTGACTTTTCCAACACTTGTTGAAGTCGCTTGAGACAACGGCCACGAATAAAACCGATCGAGCCCGTTGCCAGACCTAGCCGCTTCGCCAGGTCGCGGTAGGGCAACTGAGGTTGCCCGAAAAAGAGAAGCCTGATTATCTCCTGACACCGCGTCGGAAGCTGCGCCACTGCCTCTCGCAGTATTTGTTCGCGCTCCACCTGCTCAATGAGATCGGGCGCCGGATCCATCCCAAGTCGCTCTTCATCGACCTCCGTCAGTTCCTGCTCGGCACGTCGCTGAACTTTTCGCTTCCAATGGAACGACTGATGTACCGTCACCGTGATGAGCCAGCTGCGCAGAGCCGCTCGCTTGCGAAGATGCGGCAGCTCCGAGAACAACTCGAGACACACCGATTGAAAAATGTCCGCCGCGTCTTCCGGACTCGCGCCATATTTCACCGGAATCGAGTAAACCAAGTTCTTGTACTTGTGGATCAGGGCTGACCAAGCTTCCTCGTGGCCGCTGAGGCAGGCGCGAACAAGGCGGTCGTCACTCCACGTGCGATTGGGACCAGGACGCCGTCGCGCAACGCGTGTCTTGCTGGTCTCACTGCGTGCCACCGGATCGCCTCTCGCGCAAGACAGCTCAACCCTTCAAGAGCATGATGGTCAAGAATTACCGGTCGAGTTTCCAGCGTCTGATAATAAGCCGATCCCTGGGCAAGGGGTTTTTGCGCCTCCTCGCGGCCCCCCCTCCGGGCGCAAAGTCTGCTCCCCTGGTGACTTTTTGGCCCGCCACCTGGGAAGTATTTTTCGAGCTCTATATCTTTCGGCCCCGGCGTCACCCTTTGAACTACAGAGGGGTGTTCTGAAAATGCTATACGGTCGCCTCTTCGGCGGAGGACGCCAGGTGATTTATGGAAACTAGCATTCGGCAGGGCCCGGAATTACTTGCCCCGATCAGCCAATCGGCAAGCACACACATCTGGGGGGCGGTCAGGCACGCTGCAATCCAGCACGATGATTTCCACGCCGATTTTATGACATCGTTAACCAATGCGGTCCCAGAGCTCAAAGACGTCGTGTTCGTCGATTCAGATCCCGTGGTGCGATATGCGGTCCAATACGCGATCCGGCTTGTAGCCGACGTCGAGGTCTGTTCCGAGTTTTCTTACGCTCGGGCCCGAGTGCTCGCCAAGCCGCCGGATCTACTCGTGACCAACCTTCGGCTTGAAGCCTACAACGGGCTGCACCTCGTTTACCTGGCGGCAGGGACCCCCACGCGGTGTGTCGTGTACGCAACGGAAGACGATTTGGTCTTGGCGCGAGCGGTCCAAGCGGCCGGTGCATTTTACGAACGCTCGACGCAACTGCCGTTGATACTCCCATCCTACGTAAATGCGACGCTACCGCGGTGGGATCGACGCGATCCGGCCATGCGCGATCGGTTGCGACCTTTCTCAGGCGGCCGGCGCTGCACCGATCAGCGGCTGTTCAGTCAATAGTTCTTAGAGTATGTTGCAAAATTAACTCGCACGCGGGTGGCGCACGACGGGGCGCCCCGCCCGCCGCGCAGGTCCGTTAGCCGTGACAAGCGCTTTTCGGACCGAGGACGGGTGGGGCTGTCGGGCGACAGGACCCGC
>Ga0184633_10000480_pt1 | contig 14550 bp, 15 predicted proteins | sample PLM31_170_b1_FD_133156 | JGI IMG/M metagenome (GOLD analysis project Ga0184633, IMG submission 133156) | Groundwater sediment microbial communities from an aquifer in East River, Colorado, USA - PLM3-1_170_b1 | ecosystem: Environmental > Terrestrial > Soil > Riparian zone | place: USA: East...
GACGTCCAGCGCCCATTGAACGGCCGTCGCCGGTGTCACGCGCTCGCGCTCGACCTGGGCTCGGCTGACCAGCAGCATCGTCCGCACGGCGGGCGCCAGTTGGCGTAGCCGGCGGATCGTCTCCGGCGCGAACGCCTGTACCGTGGCCCGGGCGAGGAGACCACGCGTGCTCAGCAGCGCGAGCACTTTCTCCTCGATCCCCGGGTAGGGTCGGCCGTCCGCGCCCGTCTTGATCTCGGGGAGTACGCCCACGCGGATCGGCGCCGCCAGATCGAGAACCTGGGCGAGCGTCGGAATCGGCTCGTCGGTGGCGTGTCCGTCGCGCGCCCGGAGCCTGAGCGCTGCCAGCGCATTCGACGTGGCCTCGCGCACGGGACCGCGGCCGGTCGTCGTGCGGTCGAGCGTGGCGTCGTGCAGGACGACGACCTCACTATCGGCCGCCAGATGCACGTCGAACTCCAGGACGTCCACATCGAGCGCCAGCGCATTCCGGAAAGCGAGCAGACTGTTCTCAGGCCAGAGCCCGGCTCCACCGCGGTGGGCGGCGACGAGGGGCGTGGGCTGGGCGGCGGCGGGGGTCGCCAGCGCCAGCGCCGCGAACGCCAGAAGCGCGCGAGCTAGCCTCATGTCCTCGCCGCCGCCTCCTGCTCCATCTTCGCGACGAGATCGGCGCGATCGGTGATGATGACGTCCACGCCCAGCGCCGCCAGCCGACGCATCTCGGCCTCGGCGTTCACGGTGAAGACGCCGACGGAGATCCCCGCCGTCCGGGCGGCCGCGACGACGCTTTCGTCGCAGAGGGTGTAGTGGAGGCCGAGAAACGTAGCCCCCGCCCCCACCGCCCATTCGACGGCCTCGGCGCCCTGCGCTCCCGCGCCCGCGACGTGCTCGCGGTCGACGAGCAGCGTCGTCGGCTGGCGCGGCGCCAGGGCCCGCACCTCGGCCAGCACCGCCGGATTGAACGCCATCACGATGGCGCGCTCGGCGACGCCGGCCTTGACGAGTGACGCGATCACCCTCTGCTCGAGACCGGGGTAGCGAGCGCCCGGCGTCGCCCGCACGGCCCCGCCGGTCCGCTCGTAGCTGACCGCCGGCCCCGGCGTCTTCAACTCGACCAGCAGCACGACGCCGGCCGGCGCCGCCAGCGCGAGCACGTCGTCCAGCATCGGGACGCCCTCGTCCGTCAGGGTCCCGTCGCGCTTTTTCAAACGTAGCCGGCGAAGCTCGGCGGCGGTGCACGCCGCCACGGCGCCCGAACCGGTCGTCGTTCGGTCGAGCGTCGCATCGTGGATGACGGCGACGTTCCCGTCGGCCGTGAGGTGCACGTCGAGCTCGAGCAGACGGGCGCCGAGCCCGATCGCGCTCCGAAAGGCCTCCAGGCTGTTCTCGGGCCAGAGGGCGGCCCCGCCGCGGTGCACGACGTAGCGCGGCGCCATCTACTTGTCCGTCTCGATGAGTCCCTTCACGAACCAGCGCTGCATGACCACGATCACGGCGACGGGCGGGATGAGGACCATGACGGCGGCGGCCATGGCGACGTTCCACTCCGGGAGCTGCGAGGTGCGGGGTACCAGCGACTCGATGCCGATCACCGCCGTGCGCATCTCGGGGCTGTTCGTGATCATCAGCGGCCAGAGGTACTCGTTCCAGCCGTAGACGAAGAGGATGACGAACAGGGCCGCGATGTTGGCCTTGGACAACGGCAACAGGATCGACCACAGGAAGCGCAGGGGTCCCGCCCCGTCGAGCTGCGCGGCCTCGGCAAGCGAGTCCGGGATGGTGAGGAAGAACTGGCGGAAGAGGAACGTCCCGGTGGCCGAGGCCATGAGCGGCACCGTCAGCCCCCAATAGCTGTCCACCCACCCGAGCACGCTGACCACCTGGTACGTCGAGACGATGCGGACCGGAATCGGGAGCATGAGCGTGACGAAGATCATCCAGAAGACGAACTGCTTACCGCGGAAGTTGAAGTAGGCGATGGCGAAGGCCGACAACAGCGAGATGCTGATCTTGCCGACGGCCACGGCGACGGCGACGATCGCGCTGTTCAGGAGGAGGCGGCCCATGTGGGCGCGGGTCCAGGCGTCGGCGTAGTTCTGGAAGAGGTTCGTCGACGGCAGGAGCTTGGGCGGTAGGCTCGTCACTTGGTCCAGCGTCTGCGTGCTGATGACGAACGCGTAGTACAGGGGGAACGCGATCATGGCCACGGCGACGACGAGGATCGCGTGGGCGATCCACCCACTCCAATCGACACGCCGGCGCGCGGGCCCCGCCATGAGACGGGCCGGCGCCAGCACGTGCGCCCGCGCCGTCACCCCGTCGGCCGCCATCAGTACGTCACCTTCTTTTCCGCGTAGCGGAACTGAAACGCGGTGAGGACGATGACGAGCGCCATCAGGATGACCGACTGCGCCGCCGACAGCCCGAGCTGCAGGCCGTCGAAGCCGTCCTTCCACGCGCGGTAGACCAGGATCGACGTCGCATCCCCCGGCCCGCCCTGGGTCACCGAGTGGATGAGCCCGAAGGTGTCGAAGAATGAGAAGGTCATGTTCAGCGTGAAGAGGAAGAAGGTCACCGGCGAGAGCAGCGGGAACGTGATGGCGAAGAATCGCCGGATGGGGCCGGCGCCGTCGACGCTCGCCGCCTCCAGCACCGAGGTTTCGATGGCCTGCAGACCGGCCAGGTAGAAGGCCAGGTTGTAGCCGAATTGCTTCCAGATCGCGGCCACCACGATGAGGACCATGGCCACCCAGCCCTTGAGGAACCAGTTGAATTGGTAGGCGGTCACGAACGAGAGCAGCCAGGGCAGGATGCCGTACGACGGGTGGAAGATGAAGAGCCAGATGATGCCGGCGATGGCGGGCGCGATGCCGTACGGCCAGAGCAGGAGCGACCGGTATACCCCGAGGCCCTGGATCTTCGCATTCGCCAGCGAGGCCAAGAGCAGGGCCAGCGCGAGCCCGACGAAGGTCACGAAGAAGGAGAAGACGAAGCTCGTCAGCGCGCTGCGGAGGTAGGCGGGATCGCCGACGAGCCGCTCGAAGTTGCGGAGCCCAATGAAGATCAGACGGTCGCCGAAGGGGGAAGCGCGATAGAGCGACAACCGCAGCGAGTCGAAGGCCGGCCAGAAGAAGAAGACGAGGGTGATCGCGACCTGGGGTGCGACGAGCACATAGGGCAGCCAACGATTCCGGAAGACCGTCCGCTTCATGCCCGGCCCGCCCCGGCCGCGACTACTTGTAGAGGGCCGCGAACTCCTTCAGGATCTCGTTCGACTTCGCGACCGCGTCGTCGAGGCCTTGCTTGGCCGTCTTCTTGCCGCTCAGAATGTTTTCTATCTGCTCTTCGATGGCGTCGCGGACCGAGTTGAAGTTGCCCAGGCGGATGCCCTGGCTGTTCGGCGTGGTCTTGCCGCTGTTCATCTGAACGATGGCCGTGCGCTGGTTGGGGTTCTTCTGGAAGTGTCCGGAGGCCTCCATGGCCTTCACCGCCGCGTTGGTCAGCGGCAGGTAGCCGGTGACGCCCGCCCACCACGCCTGATTCTCCGTGGAGGCGAGGTACTTGAAGAACTGGGCCACACCCTTGTACTCGGCGGGCTTGGCACCCTTCAGCACCCAGAGCGTCGCGCCGCCGATGATCGAGTTGCCCTGGGGGAACCCGCTCATCCGCGGCAGCGGTCCCGTCCCCCACGTGAACTTGCCCTCCGAGGCCCGCGTCAGGTTGCCCATGTAGGCCGACGACGTGAGGAAGATCCCGCACTCGCCGCCGCCCATCATCGCCTCGGCCTTATTGAGCCGCCCGTTGTAGCTGAACCAGCCTTCTTTGGCGCCGCGGGCCAGCAGCTCGAGCATCTTCACGCCGAAGGGCCCGTTGACCTTGAGCGCGGTTGCCAGCCCGTCGAAGCCGTTGCCGTGGTCGGCGAACGGCTGGTCGTGCAGCGCGTGCATGTTCTCGACGAGCACCCACGACGGCCACGCCGAGCCGGACGGACACTTCGCCCCGGCGGCTTGCAGCTTCTTGGCCATCGCCTCGACCTCGTCCCACGTCGCCGGCGGCTTGTCGGGCAGTCCGGCCTTCTTGAAGAGATCCTTGTTGTAGAAGAGGACCGGCGTCGAGGAGTTGAAGGCCATCGAGTACAGGTTGCCGCCCGTCGAGTAGTAGCTCTTCACCGGCGCGATCAGGTCGTTCCAGTCGATGGCGATCCCGTGGTCCTTCATGAGCTGGTACACGGGAAACACGGCGCCGGAGGAGAGCATCGTCTGCGTGCCGACCTCGAACACCTGCACGATGTGGGGCGGCTGCTTGGCGCGATAGGCGGCGATGGCCGCGTTCAGCGTCTCGGGGTAGCTCCCCTTGTGGACGGCCTTCACCTCGTACTCGTTCTGCGTGGCGTTGAACTTGGCCGCGATCTCCTTGACCCGCTCGCCCAGCACCGCCGTCATGGCGTGCCAGAACTGGATCTCCGTCTTGGCCCACGACGTCGCCGGCGCGGCAACGACGGACAGCGTGACGACCAGCGTGACGATCCCGGCACATCCCTGTCTCAACGCCCTCATGGTGTCCCTCCCGTGTGGAACCGTGCGGGGACTATAGCACGCCGCTTTCGGGCGGACGCGCCGACGGCCGCTCTCACCCTCCCCTTCACGGGGAGGGTCGGCGAGTGAAACGAGCCGGGGTGGGGAGCGCCCTCAAGCGGTCCGCGACGAGTTGAATCGCGGCGACACCCGACCGATGCACAGCGCCCCCCACCCCCACCCCTCCCCGCAAGGGGGAGGGGCTTCGGCTGCCGCGGGAGGTAGCAGTTCTTCATCGAGCATCGGCCTACGTCTTGAAGCGGTGGGAGCGGTCGACGTGGGCGTGATACGCGTCCAGCTCCGCGTCGAGGCGGCGGCGCGACCAGCCGAGGAGTTGGCCCATCCGGCCGCCGATCGACTCGGCGCAGTCGAGCCCCTGACAGTGGCTCGTCCCGATCCCCGTGCGGCGGAGGAGGACATCCTGGAGCGAGACGGCCATCTCGTCCTGCACGGCGGCGTGCAGCTCGGCCACGATGTCGGGATTCTCCGGGCAGAGGCGCTCGCTGCCGCCGGGGACCTTGCCCGCCAGTTCGACGACCGCGGGGTACGCGCGGCCATAGGTCGTCACGAGCGTTTCCAGCGTCTCACGCGGGAGACCGGAGGCCGCGGCCTCCGCTGACACGTCGAGCCAGACGCGCGCCTCCACCGTCCCGGCCTCGTCGTCGGCGCCGTCGAGCGTGAGACGCGCCGTGCGGCTCGGCCCGCCCCGCCTCAGCGTGCGAACGACGCGATCGCCGAGGGCCTGGGCGAGGCTCCGGAAGCACGTGAGCTTCGTCCCCGTGATCGACAGGAAGCGCCCGTCCGCCTCGCTGACGACCCGGTGGGCCCGTGACACGTCCGACTCGCGCTTGCCCTCCTCGAAGGACAGCGGGCGCACGCCCGCGTACGTGTAGACGACCGCGTCCGCGCGGAGGCGCGGATCGGGCACGGCCTTGCGCACCTCGGCCAGGAGGTAGTCCACCTCCTCGCGCGTCGCGTGCACGCGGTCGAGGTCACCCGCGAAGTCGGTGTCGGTCGTGCCCACGAGCGAGAATTCGCGCCACGGGATGACGAAAATCATCCGGTCGTCGCTCGTGCTGTGGTAGATCGCGCGCTCCGTCAGCGAGGGGAGTAGGCAGTGGATCCCCTTCGTCCGGCGCAGGATGCGGCGCCCGCGCTCGGCGATCCCCGCCTGCGCGCGCACCTCGTCCACCCAGGGCCCCGTCGCGTTCACGACGATCGGGGCGCGGAGGGCAGCCACCCGGTCCGAGAGCAGGTCGCGGACGCGGACGCCGGCGATCTTGCCGCGGGTGTCGCGCAGCACCTCTTCGACCTGACAGTAGTTGAAGGCGCGGGCGCCGTGGCGGCAGGCCGACCGCACGTTCTCGAGACACAGGCGCTCGGGAAACACGAGCAGGTCGTCGAAATAGTAGCCGGCCCCGCGCAGGCCCGGGGCGCCGATGGCGGGCTCGAGGCTGAGCGCGTCGATGGGGCGCAGCACGCGGTAGCGCTCGCGGTCCCGCCCGGGCGTGAGCCAGTCGTAGAGCTTGAGACCGATGCGCACCTTGATGAGGCTCCGCGAGGAGTCATGGTACACGGGGATCAGGAACGGCAGCGGGCGGACCAGATGGGGCGCGAGCCGCCGCAGGGTCTGGCGCTCGCGGAGCGACTCGCGGACGAGCCCGATGTCGAACAGCTCGAGGTAGCGCAGGCCGCCGTGGATCAGCTTCGACGAGAGCGACGTGGTCGCGGACGCGAAATCGCCCTTGTCCACGAGGACCACGCCGAGGCCGCGCAGGGCGAGGTCGCGCGCGACGCCCGCCCCCGCCATCCCGCCGCCGATGACGACGACATCGTAGTCGCTGTCGATCAACTCGCGGGCCGCAGTCATCGGATCAACTCCCGGATCGATGGTAGCACGGCGTCGGGATGGATCTCGGCGATGCACGGGTCGTCGGGACGCGTGATGCCGGACAGCACGAGCACGGTGGTCAACCCGCCGCGCCGGCCCATGACGATGTCGGTCTCGAGGCGATCGCCGACGATCACACACTCGCCTGCCGTCACCCCGAGCGTCCGCAGCGCCACGTCGAGGATGATCGACGAGGGCTTGCCGACCACGACCTCGACGGTCTGACCCGTCACGGCCTCGACCGCGGCGATCATCCCGGCGCAATCGGGAATCTCGCCCTCGGGCGTCGGGCACGTGCGGTCGGGATTGGTCGCGATGAGCCGCGCGCCGCCCCGGACCGCCTGCAGCGCGGTGTTCAGCTTCGCGTAGTCGAACGTGCGGTCGAAGGCGATGACGACCCCGCGCACGCGGTGATCGGGACGGACCTCGAAGCCGTGCGCGGCCAACTCGGCAATGAACGGCGGCTCGCCGATGACGAACACGGGGGCGCCGGGATCGAGCGTGGCCAAGTGGCGGGCCAGGACGAGCGAGGCGGTGACGACGTCCTCGGGGATCGCCGGGATGCCCAGGCGCGTCAGCTTCCGCGCGTAGTCGTCGCGGGTCTGGAGCGGCTTGTTGGACAGGAAGGCGACGCGCCGCCCGTCCGCGCGGAGGGCGGCGATGGTGGCGTCGGCGCCGGGAATCAGGGATTCCCCGAGGTAGATCGTGCCGTCGAGGTCGAACAGCCATCCCCGCTGCGAAAACCGAATCTTCCCCGTCACACCGGCGCGCCCATGGTACTCGTCAGTCTCTCCGGCCACGCCCGAAGTCCGGCTTCAGGCGCGGTCTTCCAGAGCTGACGATCGAAGGTAGCCAAGACGACGTCCTCGCCGATCGCGTCCTGCCATGTCAGGGCAGCCGCTAACTGGACTGCATCGTATCCACGCAGGCCGTGATCCCACGCCAACGCCTCTGCCCGAGACACGAGCGCCTCGGTAACCGGAACTCGCACGAGGTCGGGCCACTCCCGCGAAAATCTGAGCTGTGCCCGCCGGCCGCCCTCGCCATCAAGGGCGCCGAGCCGCACTGCGCGCGCCAGAGCCGCGGCCACCTCGGCCCGACTGACGAGGGACGTCGCCGCGGCGTCGGCGCCGGCCGTCAGCGCGATGACCTCGTCCGAGCCACGCTCCGCTACGTACCGTTTGACGAGCGCGCTCGCGTCCAGATACAGAATCACCCGCGGTTCTCAACGAGGATGCCGGCCACGGTTCGCTTCCCTCGAATCCGAACGTCCGGCTTCGTCTTACGCAGCCGACGACCACTCCACAACATCGCGCCGCCGTCCTTCAGGCTGCGAAGGCGCTCATCCAGCGAGTACGTCTCAGGCACGATACGCGCCACCTTCCGCCCGTGCTCGGTGACCACGATCGTGGCGCCCCGTTTCACGTCACGGACACACTCGCTGAGTTTCGACCTGAGCTCCCGAATCCCGACGCTGCGCTCTCTCATGGTGGCCTCCGTGTCCACATTCTACTCGATGTGGACACGGTCGCTTTCCACCCCTCGGCGGGCGTCTCCATTTTCGCGGTCTGATCTCGACGGCGGTCGATGCCTCAGCCCGAGCCGGAGGAGCGGACGATGAGTACGCTCCGAGCTGCGAGGCGTACCACTCGGAAGGAATCGGCGCGGTCAGAGCCGATTCAGCGCGCGGATGAGGCGGCGGTCCTCGACGTCGACGTACCGCTCGTGGTGCGGATGTCGCGGTGTCCGAGCGCGCGATTCAGGAGGAGGAGGTCGCCACTCTTCCGATAGAGGAGCGTCGCAAACGTGTGCCGGAGCGAATGCACGGACAGCCGGTGCCGAGACTGCACGCGCTTCGGCGATAGTGGCCGCTTCTCTGAGGAGCGGCCCAGGGGCGCCTGATCCGTGCGTGCCGGCACCCGGCCGAGAGCATAGGCGGCACAAAGGCCCTCTTGACGTAACGTCCGTTCTCGGCAGTCGAGCCCAGTCTTACCTCCCGCCAGGGACGGCCCGGGCTTCCCCCTCCTCCCCCAGAGACGGGCCTCCAGCTTGTCGGGATTGCCCTGGGGCACCACCCCACCCTCCGTGACGATGGCGATCGTGGCCTGCGACAGGTCCGCCAGCGGCCGGGCGGGCTCCACGCGGTCGAAGGATGGCAGCGGCGTCTCGGTGCGGTAGGGCTCGCCGCGCATCTTCCTGAGCATCATCCGCACCGCCCGCTGCGCGCCGTTCTCGGCGGCCAAGGCGTTGCGGCGGAAGCCGCGCGCCAGGTAACCCTCCTCATCGGCGGGGCCGATCCGCTCCCCGCTCGCCAACCGCACCGCCAGCGCCGCCATCCTGGGGATGGCGTGGCCCATGCCCATCGCGGTGGCAGTGGTGGGGACGACATGAAGGAAGCGGCAGAACTCCTTCACGGCCGGGTTCTCCGGGTGCATGCCGCTCACCGCGGACACCCGCAGGCGCTCGACCACCGACCGGCCTATTGCGCCACAGGCCATCGAGGCCCGGAAGCGAATCGCCGCCACTTCCCTCGCCAAGCGGGATATCGTCCGCTGTCTCGCAACGTCGCCGACGCAGCTCTATCGGCTGCTGGACCAGACGAACTACCGCAAATCCGTTGACCAGATGGTCCGATTGCTCCAAGTGCTCGGCTGTGACGTCGAGCTGGTCGTCAATGCGAAGACGGCGTAGTGACGCACCGCCAGCTCTGCCGTCGACGAGGTTGTGCGGGCCGGCGACACCCGCCAGGTCCCTGGCGAAGCGCGGCACGCGTCCGCGCGCTAGAATTGCCGGCGAGCGGCTGGCAGCGCCGTTGGCGACGCTGACGGCCGGCCGTCGCCTGGCCGTCACGCGACGCCGAGCCCCGGGGCCTCCGGCGCGCGTGCCGTGTAAACGGCTCGATGCGACGCCGCGTCTCACCGTCGTTCAGGAGGGAACGGGACACGAGGCGCTGGCGAATCGGCTTGGCGGTCGTTGCGGTCGGGCTCCTGCTGGACGGATGCGGCGTCGCTCACGAGCAGAGCGCCCGATCCGTCGTCCCCGCCACGCCGGTCGGGCCGGCCGTCGCCGGCCGCATCGCGCTGCCCCCGGCCACCCTCGATCCGGACCGGCGGGTCCTCCACGTCCTCCACCGTCTCGCCTACGGTCCCGCCCCGGCGACGTCGAGCGCGTCCGGCCCACGGGCTTGCCCGCCTGCGTCGAGCGCCAGCTCGACCCGAGCCGATCCCGGACGAGCTGGTCGAGCGTCGTCTCGGGTCCATCCGACCCTGCGCATGACCACGGCCGAGCTGTTCCAAGGGCTTCCCCGGCCCTATCCCGCGGCGAGCACGCGGCGGCGGGAGGCGCTGCTCCGCGGCGAGCGCGCGCCGGCCGGCGAGGCGCCGATGTGGGGCCGGATGGCGGGCGAGGCGGGGTCCCAACCAGGGTCGCCGCGGCGCAGGCCGAGCCCTCCTGTGCATGACGATGGCCATGAGAGGAGTATGTAACTATGCAGCCGATCAACACGAGGAGCTCCGAGCACTTGCCAACACTCACGTCATCTTGTACGGCGTCTGTTTTCCGAGAAGTCTGTCTTGCCGGAGTGATCTCGTTGGTACTCGTGGTCCTGACTGTTTCGGCGGCGGCGCAGAAGTCCGTTCCGGTCCACGGCGCGTCGCCTGAGCCGGTGTACAGCGTCGTCAGTCCGATCGGCGAGAGTACCGTCAAGATGATCAGCATGGTGCCCCGCCCGAATACGTTAGCAGGCAAGACTGTCTGCCTGGTGTGGAACCGTGCATTCAAGGCCGACGTTACCCTCCCGGCAATCGGGGAACGGTTGAAGCAGCTACACCCGGATATCAGAGTCGTCTCCCATACGGAGATGCCGGTCGCCCCCATGCCGTCGACTCCTGACAATCCCAACAAAGACGCTGAGAGTCTCCGGGCGGCGCTCACGAAACAAGGTTGCAGCGCGCTCGTAACCGGGAACGGCGGTTGAGGGGTTTGCACACCGCGTGCGGCGCACGCGGCAGTCGTGGGGGAGAAGTCTGGCATTCCGAGCGTCGTCGTGGCAGGTCCCGCTTTCAAGAAACAGGCCGAGGTTACAGCTTACGACCAGGGAGTACCGTCGCTGCGGGTTGCCGTGTATCCGGGCCCATTTGATCTCCACTCGGACTCTGAGCTCCGTGAGAACGCGGTAAAGATTGTCGTCCCCCAGGTTACAGAGGCTCTGACCAAGCCACTACCCGAATCGGGATCCGCCCAGGAGGCATCTCTCAAGAAACAGAAGGTCAGGGAGATTGTATTCACGGGGACGATCGATGAGGTCAACCGCCACTTCTCCGATTACCAGTGGAGCGACGGATTGGCCATCATGCCACCGACGGTTGAGCGGGTCGAAGAGTTCCTGAAACATACCGACTATGCCCCTCACGAAGAGATCGCCGTCCTTCCGCTAGCGAATCTGCGGGCCACCCCGTGGAGCATCGCCGCGAATGCTGTCATGGCGGGAGCACGCCCGGAGTACATGCCCATCATAGTTGCGGCGGTACAAGCCATAGGCGACCCTGCGTTCCGTCTAGCAGTCACTGGCGGCAGCACGCATTCCTTCAACACGTTCTATTGGGTGAACGGACCGTTAGCCAGGCAGCTCGGCATCGAGTCCGGGCAGGGGCTGATCGCGGCCCACGCCAATCAAGCCATCGGCCGCACGATGAGTCTGATCGAGAGGAACATAGCAGGTTTCAGACCAAAAGAAACCCAGATGGGGACCTTCGGGAAGTTGCAGTCCTGGGTCTTGGCGGAAGATGAAGAGGCGCTGAAGAAGATTGGCTGGCAACCGGACCACGTGGCCAGAGGATTCGACAAGGATGTGAATACGGTGTCTGCGGCGAGCAGCACGTTCATGGGACAGAACACCATCCCATCGACATCCGACCCCAAGATCTTGATGCAACTCCTTGCCTACGGGGTCACGTACAACGAAGCCTTTGCGTCCGGCATGATCAATTCGCCACGAACCCTGCTCATCACACCGACCACTGCCGACGTTCTCGCCAAGGGTGGCTACACGAAGAAGACACTCATCGATGACCTGGTAGAGATGGCGAGAAAGCCCACGTATGAGTGGACCTTCTCAAAGGTCTACGGGTCTTACGGCAGGGTGTTTGGTTCTTTCGAGAGGGAGCTCCAGAGGGAGCTCAACGATCCGCGCGCAGCGAAAGGGAAATTGCCGCCCTGGTATCCGAGAGCTCCGGGATGGGAAGACATCAAGACGACTCCATCCATCGCGCGTGACGGGCTTCGAATTCTCGTCTGCGGAGATCCGAGTCGAAACAAGGCGCAGGTTCTGGCCGGTGGGAGGGGCAGGTCCGTAAAGGAGGTAAAACTGCCCGCCAGATGGGATGAACTCATGGAAAGAGCGGGATATCGTCCGCTGAAGGAGTTCGTCATCAACTAGACGGACATGACCGGGGGCGAAGGAGACGCTCATGATAGCCAGAAGATTGATCACGCGTTCGTCTCTTCTCATCTGGGTAATTGTATGCGGCTCGCTCGTTTCCAGTGCGCAGCATGGGGGGGCCGAGCCGAAGCGTGAAAGTCGATATCCGCTGATAACCTCTGAAGAATTGAAGATACTAATCGATTCCAAGGCAACCCAGGATATCGTGATTGTCGATACTCAGCCGAGCGAGTATTTTGCTGAAGCGCACATCCCGGGCGCTGTTAGTCTGCCCTACACGAACAGGATCAAGCCGCCCGTGAATCTTCCTCGCACGAAGACTCTGGTTCTGTACTGCCCGTGCCAGAACGAGGAAGAGTCGACCGAAATGGCAATTCAACTCGAGAGACTGGGTTACAGCAAGTTGCAGCTCCTTCGGGGGGGCATACCCAGGTGGCGAGAACTGAAATATCCGACGGCCGAGGTTTCGACGGGAAAGGATCCGACCGAGAAGCCGTAGGCCGGCGTCGCTGAGATCACTTATCCGATTGCTGATCCTGTGAGGGGAAGGGTTCAGGCGGCGGGATAGGGGGAATGATGCGGAGTCCCTTGGTTGTGCTCATCGTTGTGTTGAGCTCGATCGCATTCGGCGCACCATGCTTCGCCGAACAATCGAAGACGGCTTCCGGTCTTGCGGTGGGAGAAATGACCCCGTCATTTCCGGTTCTGGCGGTAACCGGGCCCCACAAAGGGAAAGAAGTCTGCTACGTATGCGCGTTCACCGGTGCTCCTACGATCTTTGCGTTTTTCCGGCAAACCGGGGATGAAATGGCGAGCGTGGCGAGAGAGCTCAATCAACTCGCACGTCGAAATCAGGACATCAGGGTAGTCGCGATCGTTATCGAGGGGCAAGATAGTCAGCCCTGGCTGGAGAAGTTCGCCCAGGAGAATGGTATCACCATACCACTGACAGTTCTTCGCAATGGGAAAGACGATATTGCGATAAAGGTTTACAAGCTGAATGCCAACATGAACAACACGATTCTGATGAGTGTGAAACGCGAGGTTGCCGCGAACCTAGTCAATGTGAACGCTGAGAATTTCAACATGCTGACCAGTACTGTATCCAAGGTGCTGGATCAAAGGTAGAGGTTGGGGTAGTACCCGAGGACCGACTTCGGCGAGAAGCTGCGTCAGGTGGCGAGGCGTGGCTCGCGGAGGAGAACCCGCCTCAGCTGGCACCCGGCGGAGGCTCCGCCGCCGGCTGGAAGATCTGGCCTGCCTGCGGAGTCACCCGCAAGGCGTCCATGCCCGCTTGCACAATGCGTTCGCGCAAGGCGCGCTCGTCCTCTCGCGAGCGGGCAGGATCGCCCAGCGGGTGGGTGATGGCGGTCCCGCGGACGATACGGTTGGCGCCGACGGTGGTGGCCACGCTCACCATGGCGGTGAATAAGACCGTCGGCAGGCCCTCCCGCTCCAGCTCCTTGGCCAGCGTTGCGCCGCAACGCGTGCCGGTCCCTCAGGTCGCGGGAAGGAGCATAGGCGGCACAAAGGCCCTCTTGACGTAACGTCCGTTCTCGGCAGTCGAGCCCAGTCTTACCTCCCGCCAGGGACGGCCCGGGCTTCCCCCTCCTCCCCCAGAGACGGTGCGGACAACGGCCCACGGGTAGCCACTGTTCCCCTGCCGCTTGATACAGCGTTGCCCAAAGAGAGATACGTCGAAGGTGTTGGGGGCGGCGACGAGGACCGACGCCACAGGCCGAGCGTCTGTTGCCGGGGACGCACGTTGCGAGCCCTCAAACTTCCATCCCGCCAGCGACCGTCGAGGATGCGCGAACCGCGCCGCTCTGTCGCGAGAAGGCCAGGAGGCGCGGCCTTGGCTGGACGCCGGAGCGCGTCCGGCGGAAGTTGCCCGGCTATCGAAGCAGCGGTGCGACCGCGGCTTGGGCAAGGTCGGCGAACGGGGCGGGCATCAGGCCGAGGAGGACGATCCCCACGAGCGCGATCGCCAGCGCGAGCGCGCCCGCGAACGAGGGCACGTAGGCGGCCCCCGTCTCCTCGGGCTCGCGCATGTACATGTAGACGATGACGCGCAGGTAGTAGTAGGCCGCGACGGCGGAATTCAGCACGGCGATGACGGCAAGCCAGAAGTAACCCGCGCGCACGGCGGAGCCGAACACGTAGAACTTCCCCACGAAGCCCGCCAGCGGCGGGATGCCGACCAGCGACAGGAGAAAGAGACTCAGGACCAGCGCGAGAAGCGGCGAGCGGCGGCCCAGGCCGGAGTAGTCGGCGACGTCGACCGCCTCGTGCCCCGCCCGCTCGCACACCGTGATGACGCCGAACGTCCCCGCGGTCGTGAACGCGTAGGCGAGCAGGTAGAAGAGGACGGCCCCCGCCCCCGCCGTTCCGCCCGCGACCAGCCCGACGAGCATATAGCCCACGTGCGCGATGGAGGAGTAGGCGAGCATCCGCTTGAGGTTCGACTGGGCGATGGCCACGACGTTGCCCACCGTCATGGTGAGCGCGGCCGCCACCCAGAAGAGCAGCGTCCAGTCCGGCTCGAAGCTCCGGAGTGCTGCGACGATCAACCGGATGAGCACGGCGAAGACGGCGGCCTTCGAGCCGGTCGCGATGAGTGCGGTCACGCTCGTGGGCGCGCCCTC
>Ga0184633_10000481_pt1 | contig 14550 bp, 13 predicted proteins | sample PLM31_170_b1_FD_133156 | JGI IMG/M metagenome (GOLD analysis project Ga0184633, IMG submission 133156) | Groundwater sediment microbial communities from an aquifer in East River, Colorado, USA - PLM3-1_170_b1 | ecosystem: Environmental > Terrestrial > Soil > Riparian zone | place: USA: East...
ACCCGCGCGGCACGCAACTATTCACGGCGTGAACCGCAAGCAACTGGGCGCGATTGGTGAGGCCGCTGCGGTGCGTGTGTTGGTCCGGTCGGGTTACAAGATCCGTCACCGGAACTTTCGTTGTCCGCTGGGTGAGCTGGATCTCGTGGCAGAGGATCGCGGGGTGCTGGTTTTCATTGAGGTGAAGACCCGGACGACCACGGAATTTGGCGTGCCGCTTGAGGCCGTTTCTCCCGCGAAGCAACGCCGGCTAGCGCGGCTGGCCACATACTATCTCGCGGGATGCAGGATGCTCGAGCGTCCCTGCCGGTTCGATGCCGTGTCCGTCGTCATTTCCCCGACCGGACGCGTCGAAACGGTCGAACTCATCCGGAACGCCTTCGTGCCTCAAGATTGACGACCAATAGTGTTGCCTGCGAAGCAGGCCGACGACGCACAGAGGCCGAGCCGCAGCGAGGCCGGGGGAATTTCGCTTGGTGCCGGGTTAAGAGAACTGACTCGGGTGAGTCAGTGCGCGATCATGATCCAATCTCTACAATCCGTCCGGAGGTTTTCACGTGCTGGCAAAAGTTCGCACCGCCGCGGTGCAGGGGCTGGACGCGTATCCCGTCGATGTCGAGGTCGACGTCGGGGGCGGACTCCCGGCGTTTACCATCGTGGGGCTGCCCGATACGGCGGTGCAGGAGGCGAAAGAGCGGGTTCGGGCGGCGATCCGGAACACCAACTACGAGGTCCCGTCCCGCAAGATCACGATCAACCTGGCCCCGGCCGATGTTCGCAAGGAAGGTCCGGCGTTCGACCTGCCGATGGCCATCGGCATTCTATTGGCGACTGAGCAGATCCGCGCACACGGACTCGATAGTGCGATGGCACTGGGGGAGCTCTCCTTGGACGGCGGCATCCGCCCCGTGCCGGGACTCCTGTCGATCGCGCTGGCGGCGCGCGCCGGTGGAGTCCGTACGTTGATCGCGCCGGCGGTCAACGCTCAAGAAGCCGCGATCGTCGAGGGCCTGCAGGTGTTCGCCGTGCATTCTCTGTTCCAGCTCATCCGCCATCTGGAAGGCACGGAAGTGCTGACGCCGGTGCGCAGCTCCCCGCAGGGCGACGACGCTGTCGAATATGGGGTCGATTTCGCGGAAGTGAAAGGCCAGGCGTACGCGCGGCACGCGCTTGAGGTTGCCGCGGCCGGCGGCCACAACGTGCTCATGGTCGGCCCGCCAGGCGCAGGCAAGACAATGCTCGCCAGACGGCTGCCGACGATCCTGCCGCCGCTGATCTGGGACGAAGCGATCGATGTCACGCGCATTTACAGTGTTGCGGGCCTGTTCAACGGCCACGGCCCCGTGCGCGAGCGTCCATTTCGCAGCCCGCATCACAGCACGAGCAGTGCCGCGCTCGTGGGCGGCGGAACCGTGCCGCGGCCAGGCGAGGTCACGCTGGCGCATCACGGCGTGCTCTTCCTGGACGAACTTCCAGAGTTTCATCGCGACGCGCTTGAAGTGCTGCGCCAGCCCCTCGAGGAGGGGTTCGTCACCGTCGCGCGCGTGCAGTCGACCGTCACCTTCCCGTCGCGATTCATGCTGGTGGCGGCGATGAATCCCTGTCCCTGCGGTTACCACGGAGATGGTTTACGCGAATGTCTGTGTACGCCTTCGCAGATCGCCCGCTACCTCCGCCGCGTGTCGGGCCCGCTGCTGGACCGGTTCGATCTGCACATTGAGGTGCCGCGTGTGCCGAGTGGAGATCTGGTGACCACGCTGCCCGCAGAGCCTTCACATGATATTCGCGCACGCGTATTGCGCGCGCGAGACCGCCAGCAGCAGCGGTTGGGGAGCATGACTGGCTGTAATGCGGGGATGACCGGCAGGCTGCTGCGCAAACACTGCCGGCTTGATGACGAGGGACGGACGTTTCTTCGCGCGGCGATTGAACGGCTCGGGCTGAGCGCACGCGCACACGATCGCATTCTCCGGCTGGCGCGCACGATTGCGGATCTGGAATCTGTCGATGCGCTGACCACGGCGCACCTCGCGGAAGCCGTACAGTACCGGGCGTTCGATCGACCGCTTCGACTGCTCGCTTGACACCCTGTGCTACGCTAATGGGCGATAATGACGGGATTCGCGTCGTCACGCGCGATGATGGAGAATATCCGGCACGGTTGCAGCCGATCAGCGATCCACCACGCGAGCTGTTCGTGCGAGGAACGCTGTTGCCGCAGGATGAGATCGCGGTCGCGATTGTGGGCGCGCGCCGCTCGAGCGAATACGGTAAGGCGGTGGCGCGCCGGCTCGCGGCGGATCTCGCGGCGTGCGGCGTCACGATCGTCAGCGGCATGGCGCGGGGTATTGACGGCGCCGCGCATCAGGGCGCCCTGGACGCCGGCGGCCGCACGATCGCGGTGCTGGGCTGCGGGCCAGACATTGTCTATCCAAGAGTGCACGCACCACTAATGGACCGGATTGTTCGCTCGGGTGCCGTCGTGTCCGAATTCTCGCCGGGGACCCCGCCGCGTCCCGAACAGTTTCCGCAGCGCAACCGTATCATCAGCGGGCTGGCGAAAGGCGTGGTGGTGGTCGAGGGACGGATCGGAAGCGGATCATTGATCACCGCCGATTTCGCGCTTGAGCAGGGTCGTGAGGTATTTGCCGTGCCGGGGAATATCTTTGAGGAAACGAGTTGGGCGCCGCACCAGCTGGTATCGCAGGGTGCGCGACTGGTAGCATCGGCGAGTGATATCTTGGACGAGCTTGAGATTCCGCATGGACCCGCACAACCCGGAGCCGCCGTTTCGCTGGACGACGGCGAGCGCGCGGTGTGGGCGCTTCTCTCGCTCACCCCACAGCATGTCGATCGGATCGCGGCGTTGTGCGGCCTACCGGTCGCGCTGACCATCCGCCTCTTGCTCTCGCTCGAGGCAAAGGGTCTGGTTGGTGCGCTTGCCGGGCAGCGATATGTGAGGAAGGTTTAGGTGACGATGCCAAAGCGCAAAGTGTCGACGGACGGCGCTGCGCCTAAGAAGCGGAAGACGCAACCGCTTCCAGTGCCTGCGCCGGCCGCCGCGCCAGAACCACAACCGAGTGAATCACCAAACGGCGAGAACCGGGCCGCGCAGGGAAAGCCGCGCTCGCTTGTCATCGTTGAGTCGCCGACAAAGGCGCGCACCCTGAAGAAGTTCCTCACCCGCAAGTACGACGTCGTCGCCTCCATGGGACACCTCAAGGATCTGCCGCGCAGCCAGCTCGGCGTGGACGTCAAGAACGGCTTCACCCCAAAGTATATCGTGGTCAAAGGAAAGGGTTCGATCCTCAAGGAGCTCAAGGAAGCTGCCAAGCAGGCACCCGCAGTGTTCATGGCGACCGACCCCGATCGCGAGGGTGAGGCGATCTCCTGGCATCTGGCCGACGCGTTGCGTCCGGTGAACCCCGAGATCAAGCGCATCGAGTTTCATGAAATCACCAAAGAGGCCGTCCGCAGGGCGCTGGCGCACCCGCGCGACATCGATCTCAACCTCGTCAATGCCCAGCAGGCCCGGCGCATCTTGGACCGGCTCGTGGGCTACAAGCTGAGCCCGTTGTTGTGGCGCAAGATCCGAGGCGGGTTGTCGGCCGGGCGCGTGCAGTCGGTCGCGGTCCGGCTCGTCGTCGAGCGGGAGCGAGAGATCGAATCGTTTGTGCCGCAGGAGTTCTGGAGCCTGCTGGCACGCCTACGCAAGGACGACCAGCACATCGAAGCGCGTCTCTACGGCAAGAACGGGACCCGGTATGGTTCGCCGGGCGAGGAGGACATCACCGTTCTCCGGACTCGTGACGACGTCGAGACGATTGTCCGCGATCTGGATGGCGCCACGTACACGGTCGGCGAGGTCCGGCGCAAGGATCAATTCCGTCACCCTGCGCCGCCGTTTACCACGAGCACACTACAGCAGGAAGCCAACCGCAAGCTCGGGTACTCCGCCTCGCGGACGATGAACGTTGCCCAGCAGCTGTATGAAGGTGTTGATCTGGGACCCGAGGGGACCGTTGGCTTGATCACCTACATGCGCACCGACTCGGTGCGGGTTTCAGAAGCCGCCCAGCGCGAGGCGCGAGAGTACATCACGCAGACCTATGGAGATTCATACGTCCCGGAGAGCCCGCGCATGTACCGGTCACGGCGCGAGGCACAGGAGGCCCACGAGGCCATCCGCCCAACGGCGGTGCGGCGCGCGCCGGACCGCGTCAAACCGTTTCTCCGTAGCGACCAGTATAAGGTCTACAAACTCATCTGGGAGCGCTTCCTCGCGAGCCAAATGGCATCCGCGATCATGGATACGCTCTCTATCGACATTCACGCCGGCAGCTACTTGTTCCGCGCCACCGGCTCCCGGGTGAAGTTTCCCGGATTCCTCGCCGTGTACCGTGAGGGCACGGATGCCAACGGCGAAGAGCAAGAGGGCTGGCTTCCGGAGCTCACGACCGGCGACGTGATGACGCTTGGGGAACTGTTCCCGCAGCAGCACTTCACCCAACCGCCGCCGAGGTACACGGAAGCGTCGCTCGTGAAGGCGTTGGAAGAACGTGGTATTGGACGGCCGAGCACGTATGCGCCGACCATTGAGACCATCAAGCGCCGCGGGTACGTGCAATCCACCAGCCGGCGGCTGCAGCCGACCGACCTGGGCGTACTGGTCAACGACATGCTTGTCGAGCACTTCGGCGATGTCATCGACTATGACTTCACCGCGACGATGGAAGAGGAGCTCGACCAGGTCGAAGAGGGGCGGCTGGATTGGAAAAAGGTCGTCGGCGATTTCTATAAGCCGTTCGAGCGCGACCTCCTCATCGCAGAGAAGAAAATTGAAGAAATCAAGATGCCGGCGATTGAGATCGGCGAGGCGTGTCCTGAATGTGGGCGGCCGCTCGTGCGCAAGCACGGCCGTTTCGGTGAATTCATCGCGTGCTCAGGATTTCCCGAGTGCAAGTACACGCGGCCGCTGGGGATCGGGGTGCCCTGCCCGCGATGCAAGGTCGGTGAGGTAGTGGAGCGGCGCAGCCGGCGCGGCCGGACGTTCTTTGGATGCAGCACGTATCCCGCCTGTACCTTTACGAGCTGGGACAGGCCCACCGACCGCGTTTGTCCCCGCTGCGGCAAGAATGTGCTCGGTATTCACCAGACCGCGAGGAAGACCACATTGCGGTGTCTGGACCGCGCGTGTGGCTACACGGAGCCGGTGACCCCGGAGCCTGTAGAGGAGCCTGCAGCGCGGTAGCCGAACCCTCCCGGCGTGTTGCACGACATCGATGCATTCCTGGCCGCGCTCGAAGGCGAGCGCGGCGTTTCTTTGCACACACTGACCGGGTACGGTCGAGACCTTCGCCACTTCGCACGTTTTTTGTCCGGCGAGCGCGTCACGGTCTGGGCCGCCGTCACCCCTCAGATCGCGAGGCGGTACGTAGCCAGCATGGACCGGCGCTACGCGCGGTCGTCCGTGGCTCGGCGGCTGTCCGCGCTGCGAACCTTCTATAAATACCTGTATCGTGAGGGCCTGGTATCCAGGAATCCGCTGATCCTGGTCGGCACTCCTAAGCAGCCCCGCCGGCTTCCCAAGTATCTGACCCCTCACGAAATGGCCGCAGTGCTCTCCGCCCCTGACCTCGGAACCCCGATCGGCCTCCGGGACCGGGCACTCCTGGAGGTGCTGTACGCGACCGGCCTTCGGGTCGGCGAACTGACCTCACTGCGCCGGAGCGACCTTCCATCGAGCGATGAGATCCGGATCATGGGCAAAGGTCGCAAAGAACGGGTCGTCTTGCTGACGAATTCTGCCCAGGACGCGCTTCGTGGCTATGTCGAGGGCGGCAGGCCTGTACTGGCACGAGACCGCGACATCGACGCGATCTTCCTCAATGCGCGCGGGGGCCGGCTATCTGACCGGGGCGTACGCGTGATCGTGGACCGGCACATTCGGAAGGTCGCATTTGACCGGCGCATCAGCCCGCATACGTTGCGCCATACGTTCGCGACCCACCTCCTCGATGGCGGCGCCGATCTCCGCTCGGTGCAGGAACTCCTGGGCCACGCCAGCCTCGCCACGACGCAGATCTACACGCACGTGTCGCGCGACTGGCTCAAACGCGTCTACGACAGGGCGCATCCACGCGCGTGACTTTTGTGTTATACTGCCTTGGGTTCCGACCGTGGAATTCACGCCCCGGGCGATACTGCCGGGGCGCGAGTGTGCCACCCCAGAAATTCGCTAAGCGCGAATTTCCCGGGGGCCCCGGCATCTGGAAACCACTATTACGCACGCTCTCTGATCCCACCGGTGGTGCCTCAACACCCTGAGCGAGTCGAATGGGTGCCGCAAGGTTCCGGTCGTCGGGAATGAGGAGGGCGGGGGAACAACCAAAGGGAGGTTACACGCTTGCCTGTTGTTACGATGAAGCAACTCCTCGAAGCGGGGGTTCACTTCGGCCATCAGACCCGCCGGTGGAACCCCAAGATGGCCCGCTTCATCTTCACCGAGCGGAACGGCATTCACATCATCGATCTTCAGAAGAGCGTGCCGATGATAGAGGAGGCGTACGCCAGCGTGCGTGACGCCGTCGCCAATGGGGGAAGCTGCCTTTTCGTCGGTACCAAGAAACAGGCGCAGGACTCGATCCGCGAGGAATCCATACGCGCGTCGCAGCCGTATGTGTGCCAGCGGTGGCTGGGCGGGATGCTGACAAACTTCCAGACCATCCGCAAGCGGGTTGAGCGGTTGCGCGAGATCGAGGACATGCGCGACCGCGGGCTGATGGACGTCCTCCCCAAACGCGAACAGGCGAGGCTGCTCGAAGAGCTGGCGCGCCTGGAGAAATATCTCGGCGGCATTAAAACGATGACTCAGCTCCCGTCGGCCGTCTATGTCGTCGACACGCGTAAGGAACACATCGCTATCGCGGAAGCCCGAAAGCTCGGCATTCCTGTCGTTGCTATCATCGATACGAACTGCGATCCCGATGAGGTCGACTATCCGATTCCGGGCAATGATGACGCCATCCGGGCAGTGCGTCTGATCACCAGCCGGATCGCCAACGCCGCTCTTGAAGGGTTCGAAGAGCGGCGGAAGCGCGAAGTCGTGGAAGAAATCGGGGAACCGGTCTCCTCGTCGCAGGAGGCGGAACCCGAATCATTTGACGAGAAGGCTGTCGCCGCGCCGGAAGGGATCGAGGAGATGCCCGGAGCGCGTCCCGCGGAGACATTGGTTGAGAACGAGGTGTCGTAGTGGACGCAAAGCAAACCGCAACGACAACTAGTCAGACAGAACTCGTCAAAGAGCTTCGCGCGCGGACCGGCGCGGGAGTCATGGACTGCAAGCATGCGCTCGCCGAGGCCGGTGGAGACTTCGAGAAGGCCGTGGAGATCCTGCGCGCAAAGGGTCTCGCCGTTGCCGGCAAGAAGGCAAGTCGCGTCGCCTCTGAGGGACTCGTCGAAGCGTACGTTCATACCGGCGGCCGCGTTGGCGCGATGGTGGAAGTGAACTGCGAGACCGACTTCGTGGCACGCACCGAGGAGTTCAAGCAACTGGCGCACGATCTGGCAATGCAGATCACCGCGAGCGCGCCTCAGTACGTCAGCCGCGAGGATATCTCTGCGGGCACGATTGACGAGCAGCGCAGAGTCTTCACGGCCGAGCTGGTCGGCAAGCCCGCAGCCGCGGTCGACGGCAAACTGGAGAAATGGTACCAGGAAGTCGTCCTGCTGGAGCAGCCCTTCATCCGCGATGATTCCAAGCGCGTGCGCGACATCATCACCGACACGATCGCGCGGGTCGGTGAGAACATTCAAGTTCGACGGTTCGCGAGGTTCAAGATCGGCGAATAAGTTGGCGGGACCGGGGACCCTGGGGACCTGGACCTGAAGATCGGCTAAGGAGTGACTTAGTTACAGGTCCCTGTCCCCAGGGTCCCCGGTCCCGGCCGAAAGTGTGATGCGAAGTTCTGAAGTAGGAGGTGGCGGTATTCCCTCCGAGTCGCAGCGTCCCAAGTACAAACGCATCTTATTAAAACTGAGCGGCGAGGCCCTGGCCGGTGACGGTCGTATGGGCCTCGACGCTCATGTGCTGGGTCTGGTGGCCAATGAGGTGGCCGCGGTCACGGCCGCGGGCGTTGAGGTCGCGATTGTCGTCGGCGGCGGAAACATTGTCCGAGGCTCAGACGTCAGTCTGGTCCTCGGCGTGGATGAAGCCACCGCCCACTACATGGGCATGCTGGGCACGGCCATCAACGCGCTTGGCCTACAGGCGGTGATGGAGGCCAGAGGGCTCGTCACGCGGGTTCAGACCGCGATCGAAATGCACCAGATCGCGGAGCCGTTCATCCGCCGTCGCGCGATCCGCCACCTGGAGAAAGGGCGCATCGTGATCTTTGCCGGCGGGACCGGAAGCCCGTACTTTACCACCGACACCGCCGCTGCGCTCCGGGCCATCGAGATTGAGGCCGGGGCCCTGCTCATGGCGAAGAAGGGCGTGGACGGCGTGTACGATAAAGACCCGAACCTGCATCCCGACGCCGTGATCTATCGGCGGCTCGGGTACCTCGACATCCTCAGCCAGGACCTCAAGGTCATGGACGCCACGGCCGTCGCCCTGTGCAAGGACAACAGCATGGACATCATCGTCTTTGATGTCGCACAGCCCGGCAATGTCAAACGCGCCGTGCTGGGCGAACAAGTCGGCACCCTTGTCACGTCCTCGGGACGCGCGTGATGATTGCGGACGTCATCAGCGACACCAAGACTAGGATGGCGAAGGCGATCGAGGCGACCAAGCATGAGTTTTCCTCGCTGCGCACCGGCCGCGCCAGCCCGGCGCTTCTTGAGCAGATTCGTATCGACTACTATGGCACGCCCACGCCGATCAACCAGATGGCGACGATCACGGTGCCCGAGCCGCGGCTGCTGGTCGTCCAGCCCTGGGATCGCAAGATGGTGAAAGACATCGAGCGAGGGATTCTGAAGAGCGAGCTCGGACTGAATCCGTCCTCTGACGGCACGCACGTCCGCGTGCCGATTCCGGCGTTGACCGAAGAGCGGCGCAAGGAACTGGTGAAGGTCGCGCACCGGCACGCGGAGGAAGGCCGTGTGGCGATCCGCAACGTGCGTCGCGAGGCGAAAGAGATGATCGAGCAGCTCGAAGAGGATGGCGATATCTCTGAAGATGACGCGAAGCGCGGCCTGGATGAGCTGCAGAAGCTGACGGACAAGTACATCGCCGATGTTGAGGCCCTGCTCGCGAGCAAAGACAAAGAGATCATGGAGGTCTAGTTGGTCGACGTGATTGGGCTGGAGCTCGAAGACGCGCGACGCCGGCTCGAGGCCGCAGGTGTTGTCGTCTTGGTATCCGAGACCCGCTCGCCCATTTCCAGCGTTCAGCTCAGCGGACCGATGCGCGTCATCCGACAGCGCATGACGCCCAACGGAGAGGTCGAACTAGTGGTCACACCCGAGCGGTACGATCCTGCGACTCTCCGGCCACGCAGCCGTCCCCGTTCCAGTGAGTAACAGTCCCCCAGCAGGTCCGCTGTCCGCGACTGAAGCGGCGCTCAATCCCACACGAATCCCGGCACACATCGCGATCATTATGGACGGCAATGGCCGATGGGCGGCCGCACGCGGGTTGAACCGGGCGGCCGGCCATCGGGCCGGCCTCGACGCCGTCCGCCGGACGCTCGACGCGAGCCGGGAGCTCGGCGTCTCCATCCTTACGCTCTACGCGTTTTCGACAGAGAATTGGCGACGGCCGGCCGACGAGGTGGAAGCGCTGATGCGGCTACTCGGCGAAGCCGTGTCCGACGAAGCGGATGAATTGATCCGCGAAGGAATCCAACTGCGTGTCAGTGGCGACCTCAGTTCCCTTGACGCAGGGCTGCGGAACCAGGTCGAGCGCGTGGTCGCCCTTACTCGCGATAACGGCGACTTCATCCTCAATATCGCGTACAATTACGGCGGCCGTGCCGAGATTCTGTCCGCTGTACGCCGGCTTGCCGGCGACATCGCCACCGGACTGTCGGTTGACGCGATCGACGAAGCTACGCTCGGCCGCTATCTCTACACGGCGGGCCTCCCTGATCCTGACCTGCTGATCCGAACGGGCGGAGAACAGCGCATCAGCAATTTCCTTCTCTGGCAGATTGCGTACACCGAGTTATACTTCTGCGACGTATACTGGCCGGACTTCGACCGGACTCATCTGTCGGCCGCGATCCAGACCTACCAGCAGCGCTTGCGCCGGTTCGGTGGGATTGAAGGCCCGTAAATTCTGATGGACCAAGTCGCATCGGCATTCGGTCGGGCCAAGCTCCTCCCGCGCACGATGACGGCGGTAATCGGCGGCGCTGTGTTTCTGGCCGCAGCGTGGGCGGGCGGGGTGTGGTGGGTCGCCATCATGGCGATCCTCGCAGTACTCGCCGCCGTCGAATACGCTGGTCTGCATGCACAGGTCGCCGCCGCACGGCATGCTATCCCGACCGGTGCCGTCCTCGCGGTCCTGCTGACCGCCGCCGGCCTCTGGACGGAACAGGTGCTGCTCATGCTCGGCGCGGTAGTGTTCTTCGGCGGTGTGCTCCCCTGGCTCGTCCGTGGAATGGATCCACACCGCTGGACTCAGCCTGCGTGGCTGGTGTTGATCCAGGGGATCGCCTACGTCGGAGTTCCACTGGGCGTGCTGGCGCGCTGGAGGCTTCAGGGTGCGTTTGACGAGGTGCTCTGGCTGTTTATTATCGTGTGGGCCGGCGACATTGCCGCGTACTTCGTCGGACTTCTGCTTGGCCGGCACAAAATGGCCCCAAAAGTGAGCCCGGGCAAGAGTTGGGAAGGCGCGGTTGCCGGCCTCGGGGCAGGAGGTCTCGCCGGACTGCTGGCGGGCCCGGTCTTTGGACTCGCCCCGGCGGCGGCCATTGGGCTCGGCGCGATCACGAGCATCGCAGCGCAGATCGGCGACCTGTTTGAATCGGCCCTCAAGCGGCGGGCAGGCGTCAAAGATTCGGGAGGATTACTTCCCGGCCACGGCGGTGTGCTCGATCGGTTCGACGCCGTATTGTTCGCGGCGCCGGTCGCGTATCTCTTCCTGAGACTGTGGGGACGAATTTAAGGCGATGAAACGCCTCATCATTCTCGGCTCAACTGGGTCGATCGGGCGTCAGGCGCTGGAGATCGTCGACGCCGCACCCGGCGATTTTCAGATCGTGGGCCTCGGAGCGCGACGCGATGCTGAGACGCTAATCGCACAGGCGCGAACGTATAAGCCATCGGTTGTCGCTGTGGCCGATCCTGACGCCCGCGATGTCGCGCGCATGCACCTGCCTACCTCCACAGAGATCCTGTCCGGACCCAACGCTCTTCACGATCTTGCCTCCGGAACTGACGCCGATCTTGTGTTGGTGGCGGTCGTCGGGATTGCCGGCCTGCGCCCCACCCTGGCTGCGCTCAGAGCAGGACGCGACGTCGCGCTCGCCAACAAAGAAGTGCTCGTTGCGGGGGGCGCTGTTGTCATGGAGGAACTGCACCAGCACGGCGGGTCACTGGTGCCCGTCGACAGCGAACATTCTGCGATCGCACAGTGTCTCCGGGGGGAGAGCGTCGACGCTGTCCGCCGGATCCTCCTGACGTCTTCCGGAGGGTCACTCTTGCGCCGGTCCCTTGAGACGATGGATCGGGTGCGGATCGACGAAGCCCTGGCCCACCCGAATTGGAAAATGGGCAAGAAGATTACGGTGGACTCGGCAACGCTGATGAACAAGGGCCTCGAGGTCATCGAAGCCTACTGGCTCTTCGATCTAAGGCCGGAGCAGATCGACGTGATCATCCATCCGCAAAGTATCGTGCACTCCATCGTCGAGTTCGTCGACGGAAGCGCCAAGGCGCAGCTGGGACCGCCCGATATGAAGACATTCATTGCGTACGCATTGTATGGGGGGGCCCGACCGGTGTTGCCGGTGATCCCTCTTCAGTGGGAAAAGGTGCACCTCACGTTTGAACGGCCGGATCCCAAACGCTTCCCATGCTTGGGGTATGCGTATGAGGCGTTGCGCGCCGGCGGCACGATGCCCGCGGTGCTCAATGCCGCCAATGAAGTCGCCGTACAATTGTTCTTGGACGGCCGGATAAAGTTCACGGACATTGAGAGGATCGTCCGGAGTGCCATGGACGCGCACGAGGTGAATCCAGGATCCTCCGTGGACGCGATCCAGGCCGCTGACGCGTGGGCGCGTGAGCATACTAACTATCTGAGGAGCGACATCGTTGCCTAACATCTTCCTTGCCATCATTGCGTTTGGTGTGATGATCTTCGTCCACGAGCTGGGCCATTTTCTCGTGGCCAAGCGCGTGGGCGTCACCGTGTACGCGTTTGCGCTGGGCTTTGGTCCGCGGCTGGTGGGTTTCCGCCGCGGCGACACGCAGTATGCGATCAACCTGCTGCCATTTGGCGGTTACGTTCGGATGGCTGGTGAGGACCTCGATGACGCCGGCGGCCCGGGAAGCTTCCGCTCCAAATCGGTCTGGCAACGCATGGCCGTCGTCGCTGCCGGCCCAGGGATGAACCTTGTGCTCGCCTTCGTGTTGCTCACCAGCATGGCGCTGGCGGTGGGCGTTCCGGTCGGGGTCAGCAACCGCATCGGGCAGCTCCTCTCGGGCTGGCCCGCCGAGCAGGCGGGACTCCGCCCGGGCGACGCGATCGTGGCGATCAACGGGGTGCCGATGCGCGACGGCAAGCAGGTCGTCGATACGATCCACAAACATCCCAATGAACGCCTCGTGTTGACAGTCGACCGGAACGGCCGGCAGTTCACGGTTTCGGTCACCTCGCGGTTGGAGCCGAGGCAGAAAATCGGCCTCATTGGGTTCTCGCCGGAGCCGATCCGAGAACGGATGGACCCTGTGCGCGCGTTCGCGTGGGGTGTACAGAACACCGTGCAATACATGTCGGTGATCCTCACCACGCTGGTGCAGCTGGTCCGGGATCGCCAGATGCTTGAACAACTCGGGGGCCCGGTCGCGGCCGTCGACTTCCTCGGCGACGCCGCGCAGGCGGGCATCGAAGTCTTCGTGTACACGGCCGCACTCTTCTCGATCATGATCGGACTCTTCAACTTGATTCCGTTTCCGGCCCTCGACGGTGGACGGCTCAGCTTTCTCGTCGTCGAGGCGTTTCGCCGCCGTCCCGTGGATCCGAAGCGAGAGGGGTACATTCATCTCGTCGGGTTTGCCGTACTCTTCCTATTGTTGATAATATTGACGGGTCAAGATGTCATCAGACTCTGGTTCCGTCAATAACGTGAAGCGCGAGCAGACGCGCAAGATTCGTGTCGGGAACGTCGAGATCGGGGGTGGCGCGCCGATCTCGGTGCAGTCCATGACCATCACCGACACGCGTGACGTCGAAGGCACCCTCGTCCAGATCTATCAGCTGGCCACCGAAGGCTGCGAGATCGTGCGGCTGGCCGTGCCCGATCAGGAGGCGGCTGCGGCGCTCGCGGCGATCAAGCCGCGCAGTCCACTCCCCATCGTGGCCGACATCCATTTTGATCACCGGCTGGCGCTCACGGCGCTGGAAGCCGGGGTCGACAAGCTGCGTATCAATCCCGGGAACATCGGTAGTCGCGCGCGCGCGCGCATTGTCGCGAAGGCGGCGAAAGAGCGAGGCGTCCCGATCCGTATCGGCGCCAACATCGGGTCGCTGTCCAAAGCGATGCTGCGGCGGTTCCGTGAGCCCTCCGCCGACGCGCTCGTCGAGAGCGCCATGGAAGACGTACAGGTGCTCGAGGATCTCGACTTCCACGACATCGTGATCTCGGTCAAAGCGTCCGAGGTGCCGATGGCAGTCAAGGCGTACACAATGATCAGCGAGCGCACTCGGTATCCGTTACACGTCGGCATCACCGAGTCGGGGACCGCATGGGCCGGCGGGATCAAGTCCGCGGCGGGGATCGGCGCGATTCTATCGTCCGGAATCGGCGACACGATCCGCGTGTCGCTCGCCGCGCATCCGGTCGAAGAGGTCAAGGCCGGGTTTGAGATTCTCAAGAGCCTCGGCCTTCGCACGCGCGGCGTGCAGCTCGTGGCGTGTCCATCGTGCGGGCGGGCCGAGGTCGATATCATTGCGATCGCGCAGGAGGTCGAGCGACGGCTGGCGCGGATCAATGTGCCGGTGAAGGTCGCGGTGATGGGCTGCGCCGTCAACGGACCCGGGGAAGCGCGCATGGCGGACCTGGGGATCGCGTGCGGCCGGGGGATGGGGCTGCTCTTCAAGGATGGCAAGATCGTCGCAAGCCTGCCCGAAGATCGACTCGTCGATGCGCTGATGGAGCAGGTTGAAGCCGTCGCGAAGGAGAAGGCGGCGGCCCCTGCATGACCATGGAACAGGCTGTGCCGCTCTGGGAGCAGGCGGTCCGGCTCCTCCTTGCGATGGTCCTGGGCGGCGTGATCGGCTGGCAGCGCGAAGCGACGGAAAAGCCTGCGGGATTTCGCACGCATATTTTGGTCTGCCTGGGTGCGGCGCTGTTCACGCTGATCTCCGCCGTTGGA
>Ga0184633_10000482_pt1 | contig 14542 bp, 15 predicted proteins | sample PLM31_170_b1_FD_133156 | JGI IMG/M metagenome (GOLD analysis project Ga0184633, IMG submission 133156) | Groundwater sediment microbial communities from an aquifer in East River, Colorado, USA - PLM3-1_170_b1 | ecosystem: Environmental > Terrestrial > Soil > Riparian zone | place: USA: East...
CGACGCGTTGGTTTTGGACAGTCTCGTGGCCGCGACGACAATAGCCACGGTGGTGTCCGGCTTCCAATACGTCTACCGGGGCCTCATGTGGCTGCAAAGTCGGGCTCCTTCGATCACCCGGATAGGTTGACATGTCGCGGAAAAATTGATAGTAAAATCGATCTCTTGCACTATTCTATCCTAAGTGATTTGGCGCCGCTGCTTTACGGTAAAGCGATCTACCAACCGCATTAAACGCATGAACGGTCGTGTCATCCGGCAAAAGACCTTTGACGGTCGAGCCTGTCCAAGTTTACAGGCACGTAGCTCAGTGGGAGAGCGCTTCCTTGACACGGAAGAGGTCGGCAGTTCAATCCTGCCCGTGCCTACCATTCTTCCCTAGTTGGCCGGGATGGAAAACATTCAAGTGACATTACCGGGCGGCAAATCGATAGAGGTTCGCCGCGGTGCCCGGATTGACGAATTGATTTCGCCAGGTGACGGCAACAAAAGGGACATCATCGCCGCCAAGGTCGATGGTCGCCCCGTCGACTTAAGCCGCGCGCTGGAAAATGATTGCGCGCTCGAATGGATACCGACGGAGAGCCCCGAGGGCCTCGATGTCTTGCGCCATTCCACGGCTCATTTGATGGCGCAAGCGGTTCAGAGTTTATTTCCCGGTACCCAGGTGACGATCGGCCCCACCATCGAGGACGGCTTTTACTACGACTTTAAACGAGGTCAGGCATTCTCTCAGGAAGAATTGGCAAGGATCGAAAAGCGCATGGAGGAACTGGCCAAGAGCGATCTCAAAGTGACGCGCGAAGAGATGCCGCGCAGCCAAGCCATCGAACTGTTTCGGAAGATGGGCGAGGACTATAAAGTCGAGATCATCGAAGCCATCCCCGAGGAAAACGTTTCGCTTTATCGGCAGGGGGATTGGGTCGATCTTTGCCGCGGCCCCCATGTGCCCTCGACCAGATTCATCCGGGCGTTCAAACTTACCGGCGTCGCCGGCGCCTATTGGCGCGGCAACGAACAGAATGAAATGTTGCAGCGGATTTACGGCACGGCCTGGCCGTCGAAGGAAGCACTAAAAGAACATTTAAGATTGCTCGAAGAAGCGAAGAAGCGCGATCACCGAAAGCTCGGGCGTGAACTGGACCTGTTCAGCTTCCAGCCGATCGCGCCGGCGAGCCCGTTTTTTCACCCCAAAGGGACGGTTGTCTACAACGAGCTGATCGCTTACGTGCGCCGTCTTTACCGCCGCTACGGCTATGAAGAGGTGATTACACCGCAAATCCTCGACGTCGATCTCTGGCACCGCTCCGGTCACTACGACCATTATCGCGAGAACATGTATTTTACCCGGGTGGACGAGCGGGAGTTCGGACTGAAGCCGATGAACTGCCCGGGCCACACGTTCATCTACGCGTCGAAAAAGCGTTCCTATCGCGACTTGCCGTTGAGGATCGCCGATTTCGGCCGCTTGCACCGCTACGAAAGGTCCGGCGTAACCTCCGGGCTTACCCGGGTCCGTTCTTTTTCTCAGGATGACGCGCATATTTTCTGCGCGCCCGAGCAGATTGAGCCGGAGATCAGTGACCTGATTAAAATGCTGCGCGAGGTTTATCGCACCTTTCAGTTCGGCGAGATGCAGGTGAAGCTATCCACTCGGCCCAAGGACTTCATTGGGAATCCGGATATCTGGGAAAAGGCGGAGGTGGCCCTGGCCCAGGCCCTTCGCCATGCAGGAATCGAATACCAGGTGAATCCCGGCGACGGCGCGTTTTACGGTCCGAAGATCGACTTCATCGTTCTCGACGCGCTCAAACGCGCCTGGCAACTGGCCACGATGCAACTGGATTTCTTTTTGCCTGAACGGTTCGAATTGGTTTACACTTCGTCCGCCGGGAATGAGGAGCGGCCGGTGATGATTCACCGGGCCCTGCTCGGCTCCATCGAGCGCTTCATGGCAATACTCATCGAGCACTGCGCCGGCGCTTTTCCGCTCTGGCTGGCGCCGGTCCAGGTGCGGATCTTGACCGTTACCGATGACCATAAGGAATATGCTAAGAAGGTGTTCGAGCAGTTGCGCGACGAAGGCTGGCGGGTCGAACTGGACGGCCGAAACGAAAAGCTCGGCTACAAGATCCGCGAAGCGCAGCTGGCGAAGATTCCGTATGCCGCGGTCATCGGCGATAAGGAGGTCGCGGCCGAGACCCTGGCCCCGCGCCGGCGCGGCGGGGAAAATTTGCCGCCCACGCCGCTGGCTGATTTTATCCAGCGGCTCAAGTCCGAGGTTGCACAAGAAACGGGAGCGGCATAAAGAAATGACAGGCCTGTTACAGAGGGAGGTGTTTTATCGCTAGAGAAGCAAGGATCAACCATCAAATTCGCGCCCGTGAAGTCCGCGTCATCGGCGCGCAAGGGGAGCAACTGGGCGTCATGGCGCTGTACGAAGCCCTAAAACAGGTGGAGGCGCTGGAACTGGATCTGGTTGAGGTCGCGCCGGAGGCCCAGCCGCCGGTATGCCGTATGATGGATTACGGCAAGTTTCGTTACGAGCAAAAGAAAAAAGCCCACGGGCCGAAAAAACACACCATCGTCGAGATCAAGGAAGTAAAGATGGGATCGCGAACCGACCGGCATGACGTGGCGCATAAAGTAAAAAGCATTCGTCAGTTTATTGGCCGCGGCCAGCGGGTCAAAGTCTCGGTATTTTTTCGCGGGCGGGAAATCACCCATCCGGAGTTGGGCAGACAAATGCTGACCGGGGTTGTCGATCAGGTCCAGGACGTCGCCAAGGTTGACATCGCCCCGCGCCTGGAAGGGCGGAACATGGCGATGCTGCTGACGCCAAAGTAGCCAGGGGTCGAAATCAGTAAGAAATGAACGCCAGAGGAGATGAAAGTGCCGAAAATTAAAACCAACCGAGGAGCGGCCAAGAGGTTCAGGGTGACGGGGAGCGGGGAGATCAAAAGAAATAAAGGGTTCAAGAGCCACCTGCTTTCGAGCAAGGGCAAAAAACGCAAGCGGCACCTGCGACAAGGGACGCTGGTGTCGGCCGTCGAACGTAAGAATATCCAAAAATTGATACCGTATCTGTAAAAGTGCTGAGGTAAGGGGTCAGGAGCCCTTCCGAAAGGCTCCTGACTCCGTCCGCTGCACTCAGGACTCGTTACTCAGCACTACTGCAAGGAAGGAGTTCCGAACGTGCCAAGAGCTAAAGGTGGGAGCAAATCGAGACAGAGGCGCAAAAAAATCTTGAAACTCGCCAAGGGCTATGTCGGGGGCCGCGGCAGACTCTACCGATCCGCGCGCGAGACCGTTGAGCGCTCCCTGGCGTTCGCCTACCGGGACCGGCGGGTGAAGAAACGGACCTTTCGCGGGTTGTGGATCACGCGGATCAGCGCGGCGGCCAAGATCAATGGCATTTCTTACAGCCAGCTCATGAACGGTCTCAAGCAAGCTCATGTCGAGCTGGATCGGAAAGTCTTATCGGAGATCGCGATGTACGATCTTCCGGCGTTCGGTCAGTTGGCCGAAACGGCGAAATCCCATCTCGGCGCCTAAACTCTCAACCCCTAAACACCGATGAACGATTCTCTGGAAGCTCTCCGAGGAGAGGTTCTGGATCGCATCCAGCAATCCAACTCGGAAAAGGAGCTGGAGCAGCTGCGCATCGAGATCCTGGGGCGCAGCGGCAGAATCACGCTCCTGCTGCGCGGTCTCAAAGAGCTGCCCGCCGAGGAGCGCCCGCGCGCGGGCGAGCAGCTCAACGAGCTGCGCCGGCTCGTCGAAGACCGGTTGGAGGAGCGTCTCGGCACGATCAAAGATCAGTCGAGGCTGCGCGCCCTTCAAGAGGAGCAAATCGATATCAGCCTGCCGGGCACGCGCTGGGAGCGCGGGCGGACGCATCCTTTGACGCTTGTCATCGATGAGATCATCGACGTCTTTTCGGGAATGGGGTTCGAGACCGCGCGCGGGCCGGATATCGAGGACGACTATCATAACTTCGAAGCGCTGAACATTCCCAAGGATCACCCGGCGCGGGACATGCAGGACACGTTCTTCGTATCCGGCGGCAAGCTTCTGCGCACGCATACTTCACCGGTGCAGATTCGCACGATGGAAAGGCGCAAGCCGCCGCTTCAGGTCATCGTTCCCGGCGCGGTCTATCGCCACGACGACGACGCGACCCACTCGCCGATGTTCCATCAGGTAGAGGGGTTCATGGTGGACGACCACATCGCCTTTTCCGATCTCAAGGGCGTGCTGAGCCATTTTCTGCGGCAAATTTTCAGCCGAGAAACCGGTGTAAGATTTCGCCCGAGTTTTTTCCCTTTCACCGAGCCGAGCGCGGAGATCGACATTCAATGTCTGATATGCGGCGGGGCATCCAGCGCCGCCCGGCAAATCTGCCGGGTGTGCAAAGGCAGCGGCTGGCTCGAAATCATGGGCGCGGGGATGATCGATCCCCAGGTGTTTAAATTCGTGCGCTACGATCCGGAAAAAGTTTCAGGTTTCGCCTTCGGCATGGGCATCGAGCGCATCGCCATGCTCAAATACGGCATCGACGACATTCGGCTGTTTTTCCAAAATGACCTGAGATTTTTACGGCAGTTCGGCTAAACGGAGCGGCAAATGGAGTGGAGTACTGCCCAATCGGAGTACTGGAGTATTGGAGTCCTGGAGTACTGGGTAAGAACAGCATCACTCCATCACTCCATCACTCCAATACTCCATTCCCCCATCACTCCATCACTCCACCACTCCAACACTCCAATCCGATGAAGTTCACTTTCAACTGGTTGAAAGAGTTTGTCGCTTTCAAAGCGCCGCCGGAGAAGCTCGCCGAGCTGCTCACGATGGCGGGCCTCGAGGTGGAGTCGCTGGCCCCGCTGCCAGAGCCGGAGACAAACCAAACCGATTGGCTGTTCGAGATAGCGGTGACGCCCAATCGCGGCGATTGCCTCGGCATCGCAGGGATCGCTCGCGAAGTCTCGGCACTCAGTGGGGCGAAGCTGGTCTTTCCTCAGACGACCTCACCGAAGAATGACCCGAGCCTCGACCCTTCGACGCGCCCCACGGCCTCTGGCCGTGGGCTTGCTCAGGATTGCGCCCCAGGGGCTCGGCCCGGGGGGCTCCACAAACGGATCGGCATAAAGATCGAAGCCCCCAGGTTGTGCTCCCGTTATTCGGCGCGGATCGTCGATCAAGTGCGCGTTGAGCCGTCGCCGGATGACCTGCGTTTCCGCCTGGAGTCCTGCGGCATTCGCGCCATCAACAACATCGTCGACATCACCAATTACGTCATGCTGGAGACCGGCCAGCCGCTCCATGCCTTCGACCTGGACCGGTTGCCGGCGCGCAGAATCGTCGTTCGACCGGCCCGTGAGCTACGAAAATTCACCACCCTCGACGGGGTCGAGCGCGAGCTGGCAACCGATGACCTGCTCATTTGCGACGGCGACTCCCCCGCGGCGCTTGCCGGCGTGATGGGGGGTGTCGAGACCGAAGTCAGAGCGGAGACCCGCTCGGTCTTGCTTGAGAGCGCGATCTTCGATCCGGCCACGATTCGCCGAACCGCCAAACGGTTGGCCCTCCATAGCGAGGCGTCCCATCGTTTCGAGCGGGGTGTCGACCCGGGAGGGACCTTGGCGGCGCTCCATCGCGCGGTTTCTCTCATGAGTAGGCTTTCCGTCGGAACTCCGGCCGCGGGCGTCGCCGATCGTTATCCGCGCAAGCCCAAGACATCAACGCTCTGGCTGCGCGAGGAGCGCATCGAGAAACTCCTCGGCGCGCGCGTCGATGGCAAGCAAGCGGAGAAATTACTGCGATCCCTCGGCCTGGACGCGCGGCGCGTGGAGAGGCAGAAAAAGATCAGGGTCGTTGCGGCGGCGCGCCGTCCCGATCTTTCCCGGGAGGCCGACTTGATCGAGGAAATCGCGCGCCTGCGTGGTTACGAAAAGATTCCCACGACTCTGCCGCCGCTGCGCGCCGGCGGCCGCAACGACGACCGTCTCACTTGGGAACGTCGCCTGCGCTCGTTTCTCGGCGGCGAAGGTTTTGCCGAAGTCATCAATCTTCCCTTTACCACTGAAAATCTCAACCGTTCCTTCCCGGGCCTATGGGATAACGCGCCCACACCGGTGGCGGTCCTCAATCCGCTCGCCAAGGAAAGCGCGCAAATGCGCCTCAGCCTGCTTCCCGGCCTGATCGAAAACCTGCGCTTGAACCTGGCGCAAAAAGCCGAAACCTTTTACGCTTGTCATCTCGGCAAAACCTTTCGCGTCGGCGCCGACGGCGAGACCAAAGAACAGCAATGTTTAGCCGGCGTGATGTACGGTCCGCGCAAGCGAGTGGGTTTGCGTCTAGGGGAGGCGAGAGCGGCGGAATTCTTGGATGCCAAAGGGCTCGTCGAAGGTATCTTGGATCTGCTCCATGTCCAGGCGCCAGTGACTTGGTCGGTCGAAACGATCGGCATTCTACATCCGGGCAGGGCAGCGGCGTTGCACGCGGCGGGGCGAAAGTTCGGCAGGCTGGGGCAGATTCATCCTGATGTCTGTGACGCATTCGGCTTGCCACCGTTTGTCGCTTTCGAACTTGACTTCGAAGGACTGCTTCAGTATGCTCCGCGACAAATCGCCGCCCGCTCGCTGCCGCGTTTTCCGTCCGTCGAGCGGGATTTCGCCATGGTGGTCGATCGCGCGTTCCGCTCTCGGCAAATCGTTGACTGGATCAAGAATCGTGGAGAACCGTTGATCGAAGCTGCGAGTGTTTTTGACCAGTACGTGGGACCGCCGATACCCGAGGGCAAAAAGAGCCTGGCCTACAAAATTTCATATCGCGCCGAGGACCGGACGTTAACGGACAGCGAGGTCAATACACTGCATCAAACCTTGGTGGAGCAAATCGGCCAAATGTTCGGCGCGCAACTTCGCAGCTGAGGTCGTTTGGAGCGTGTGAATAGAAAAAGGGGTGGAAAATGACTAAGGCGGAAATCATTACCCGGATTTACGAAAAGGTGGGTTTTTCCAAGAAGGACGCCACCGACGTGGTGGAAGCCACGTTCGACATCATCAAGGGTTGTCTGGAGCGCGGGGAGAAAGTCAAAGTCTCCGGTTTCGGCAACTTCGTCGTCAATACCAAGCGGCCGCGCAAAGGCCGCAATCCCCAGACCGGCGATGAGATCATCATCGTCGGGCGCAAGGTGCTGACTTTCAAAGCCAGCCAGATCCTGAAGAAGAGTCTCAACACCTCATCGCCGTCTTCTCCGTCGATGTCTTCCCCGTCGTCGGCAGCCGACTGAGGCAGGTAAATGGCCGCTCGCTTGCCGGACAAGATCTATTTTAAGATCGGCGAGGTCAGCGAGATCGTCGGGGTCGAACCCTACGTGCTGCGTTACTGGGAGACCGAGTTCGAGCTGCTCAAGCCTTCCAAGGCGCCGTCCAAGCATCGTCTCTATAAAAAGCGCGACATCGAGTTGTTGCTGGACATCAAGCGGCTTCTCTATACGGAAGGGTTTACCATCGAAGGCGCGCGCAAGAAACTCAGAGAAACGAAGAAAGAAGAAAAGAGTCAGCTGAAACTGCCGCTCGCCGATCAGAAATATAAAAACGCCCTCGTCAAGATCAAAAGAGACCTCAAATCGCTGCGCAAGTTGCTTGCTTGAGCGCGGCCAAGCCGTGAGCGCCGTGATTCCTGACCGCGCAAAAATGACGGAACTTCGGGGACCGTGTCGCAATTCCGTTCATGGTTCGAGAACCTCACCACGAACGGAATTCTCTCATTGTGAATCAAGTAATTTTCCGTTCGCCCTGAGGCACTCGAAGGGCGAAGGTCCGATTGCGACACAGCCTCTTCGGGCGCGCCGGGGATGGAGGTGAGCGAGACCCCCCGCAATCCGTTGGTGACCGTCGATATCATCATCGAGGTCGGCGGCGGTATCGTATTGATCGAGCGAAAAAACCCTCCCTATGGATGGGCGTTGCCCGGCGGGTTCGTCGACTACGGCGAAAGCCTGGAGTCCGCGGCGGTCAGGGAAGCCAAGGAAGAAACTTCCTTAGACGTGGGTCTCACCGAACAGTTTTACACCTACTCCGACCCCAGCCGGGACGCCCGCCACCATACGGTTTCGACGGTCTTTATCGCCGTAGCGGAGGGTGCGCCTCAAGGCGCGGACGACGCCAAGGAGGCGCGAATTTTTCGCGAGGACGAAATTCCAGACCCGATAGTCTTCGATCACGCACGCATTCTGCGCGACTACTTCCTCTTCAAAAAAACCGGCCGCCGGCCCAAGCCGTTTTAGCGGCGGCGCCGCGAACCCGCGCTGTGGAGTCCCACGGGCAAGCCAGTGGCACCTTCCAGGTCCCCGGTCTCCATGCCAGGCTTTGATATTTTGATTTTGGCAATTCAGCTACGACGCTGCCTCGCAGCACCTGACGCGGGTTCACCACCGTGGGGCCACGACGATTAACTCCTTCAACTACAGTTATGATAAAGTGGGTAATCGAAAGTGCAAAACGAACCCAGACGGTGCGCACAATTACACCTACGATACCTTGCACCGATTCGTTGAGGCATTGAACCCGCTGCCTTCGAATCCTCAGGAGGGTTGCGTGTGCGATCCGGTATTCAACTCTATGGGGTCACGATAACGGCGTCGCTCAGGACGGGCTCTGAGCGGTTGACGTTTCTGCTTTTCCTCAAGATGGCGGATGGGCAGAGCTGGTCGGCTTGGAAATCTCTCAGGAAGGGAGCAAAATACATTTAACCACATGAGCGAGGTGAGTTTTGGCGAACACCATGGAAACAGAGACCTCCGTTACGGTGACTGAAGCTGACTCGCCGGCAGGTAAACCAGCTTTTTCGCTCGAAGACTTCGAGTCCGGAAAGATTACGCCAAAACCTGGTTGGCTGAAGGAAGTCTGGGGCAAGTGGCCTGGGGACGAGTCAATCGAAGAGTTGCTCGCGGCGCTGGATGACGGGAATAAAACTTGAGGAGAAATTCGCAATGGCGAAAAATATTGACAAGATAACGGAAGAGATTCGTAAGCTGCCGGACGTCGAAAAGTTGCGTTTGGTGGACACTATTCTTTCGGACCTCGATAAGCCGGACCCGGAGATCGACCGGGTGTGGGCCGATGAAGCGCGGAAACGATGGGCGGCGTATAAAGCCGGCAAGGTGCCAACAATCTCTTATGAGTCCGTTAGCCGGGTAATGAGTCTATCGAGGAATTGCTCGCGGCGTTAAAGGGGTGCCAGGGGTTGGTTGAAACATCAGGCACGCCGACCAGAAAGGTGGGGCTATGAACTGGCGAGAGCGAATCAGTGTGGACCCGAATGTGTGCCACGGCAAGGCGTGTGTAAGAGGCACGCGGATTATGGTTTCGGTCGTCCTGGATAATCTGGCCGCGGGTGAGCCGGTAGAACGGATTTTGAAGAATTATCCAACGCTTAAGCCGGAGGACGTTCAGGCCGCCCTGCAGTACGCCGCTGAACTGGCCCGTGAGCGGGTGGTGCCTTTACCGGCGGCGAGCTAATGCGGTTTAAAATCGACGAACATCTACCCCTCGAAATTAAGGACCTGCTTGCGCAGCATCAACACGATCCGGTGACGGTTGCGGAGGAGGGCATGGCCGGCAGCATTGATCCTGACGTGGCTCAGGTCTGCCGGAAGGAAGCCCGTGCTCTGCTTACGCTTGACCTCGACTTCTCTGATATACGGGCTTACCCGCCGGAAGATTATCACGGCATTGTGATTTTTCGTCCCGCGATACAGAGTATTACCGCACTCGTGCGGCTGACCACCCGGCTGCTCACCTTGTTAGAACGAGAACCGCTTGAAGGCCACCTCTGGATCGTGGAGGATCACCAAGTACGCATCCGGGAAGGAAGCCAAGGCGGGACACGTGTAACATAACGAACGAAGAAGAAAAAGTTTTCAGAACGTCATTCCTACATGGCCGATCAATCCCACCAACTCGTCCAGAAACTCTGGAACTACTGCAACATCCTGCGGGATGACGGCCTGTCGTACCGCGATTACGTCGAGCAATTGACGTTTCTCCTTTTCCTCAAGATGGCGGATGAGCAAAGCAAGCCGCCTCATAGCAAGCCGTCGCCGATTCCCAAGAACGTCGATTGGCAGAGTCTTATACGCCTGGACGGTGATGAGCTGGAGACACACTATCGCCATGTTCTCGAATCGCTTGGCAAAGCGAAGGGCATGCTCGGTGTCATCTTTCGGAAGGCGCAGAACAAGATCCAGGACCCGGCGAAACTCAGGCGGTTGATCGTCGAATTGATCGACAAGGAACAGTGGTCGTCGCTTTCTGCCGATGTAAAGGGCGACGCTTACGAAGGCTTGCTGCAGAAAAACGCCGAAGACGTGAAAGGTGGCGCGGGGCAGTACTTCACGCCACGACCGTTGATCGCGGCCATCGTCGATATGATGCGGCCAGAGCCGAAGATGACGATCTGCGATCCGGCGTGCGGCACGGGCGGTTTCTTGTTGGCTGCGTACAATTACTTGTCGGAATCGGGAGGCTACAAGCTCGACCGCGCGCAGAAAAAGCGGCTGGCGACCGAAACGTTATACGGTGTTGAGTTGGTCGACGGCGTGGCTCGGCTGTGCTGTATGAATATGTTGCTGCACGGAATCAGCGCGGACGGAGCGGACGAGGTGCCGATCGAGGTTCGCGACGCCCTGGGCAGCCACGGCGGCAAGTATTACGAGATGGTGATGACCAATCCGCCGTTCGGCAAAAAGAGCAGCGTTACCATCGTCAAGGAAGAGGGTAGGGCGGAGAAGGAAAGCCTGACGATTCACCGCGACGACTTTTGGGCCTCGACCAGCAACAAGCAGCTAAACTTTCTCCAACATGTCTTCGCGATTCTCAAGCAGCATGGCCGGGCGGCCATCGTGGTGCCGGATAATGTGCTGTTCGAAGGCGGAGCAGGGGAGACGGTGCGGCGCGAGTTGCTCAAGCAGGCGGACGTCCATACGCTCCTACGCCTGCCCACGGGCATCTTCTACGCGCAAGGTGTAAAGGCCAACGTGCTATTCTTCGACCGCAAGCCGGCGCAGGAAAAGCCGTGGACGGAAAAGCTCTGGATATATGACTTCCGGACGAACAAGCACTTCACTTTGAAAGAAAACCAACTAAAGCGCTCGGATCTAGACGATTTCGTCGGCTGCTATCGCGCTCAGAACCGCCACCAGCGCGAGGAGAGCGAGCGCTTGAAGTGCTTCGCCTACGACGACCTCGTGAAACGCGACAAGGTTAACTTGGATATCTTCTGGTTCAAAGATGAATCCCTCGAAGAGTCTGCCAATCTTCCGGCTCCTGACGTGATTGCCGCCGACATCATGGAAGACCTCGAGGCCGCCCTCGAACAGTTCCGCGAAATCGCCGCGGACTTGAACGGGGAGAAATTCACCGGCAATAAAATTGATCTGGATTAGTAAAACGGATCAAGCCGCTTGACTAATAACTTTGCTAAGCCTTGACTAATCAGCGCGTTCTTGTCTGCAAGAATCCTTCCCGTTCCATATCCTGAAGCAGGCTCATGTCGACGGGGTTGGCGGGGTTGACCTGCGCAGTTTGGTTGCCCAGTCCTCTCGGAAGGCTTTTGACGCCCGCGAGTTCGACGGAAAGATTTTCCTGCAACTGTTTGACCGCGCAGATCCTGTAAACTTCGTCTCGGATCTCTGGATCTGGACGTGAACATATTTCGCGAGGATTTTTTGCGTCGAGCAGGAATCAAGAGATTCCACGAGTGTCAATAACTAGCATTCATTCCTGGACGGGTGTCAAAATCCTGTCATTGCGCTTCGCCGATCGGTCAACACACTACAATCCCTAGAGACGCCGAATATTCAAATTTTGTAATCTTTTGTTCATTTCCGTCACTTTTGAAGCAAGCGGTCTCTTCCCTCCTTAATAACGGCTCAACAAAAATCGTGTCTCGTTTTGTTCCGGCTTCGGCATGCCCTTTGCTGCGTTCCGTGCATTGGGTCACTTAAAGCAACGTGGCAGCGTTTTCACGCCTCTGAAACTTAGCCCAGTAGATGTTTCGGGCGTAGAAAGGATTGCCATAGAATGAACAAACCTATTCGGGTGCTCATCGTCGAAGATTCCGAAAACGATGCATTGCTATTGGTGCGGGAGCTTTCGCGCGCCGGCTTTGAGCCGGAGTTCGACCGCGTGGACACGTCGGAGGCTATGGCCGCCGCGCTGGCCGGACAGGCGTGGGACCTCGTCATTTCCGATTACTCGATGCCGCATTTCAACGGTCTTGCGGCGCTATGGGTTTTGAAGCAGAGCGGGCTCGATCTACCGTTTCTTATCGTATCAGGCAACATCGGTGAGGATGTGGCGGTGGAGGCGATGAAAGCGGGAGCCCATGACTACGTGATGAAGAGTAATCTCAAGCGCCTCGGCTTAGCCGTAGAGAGAGAACTTCGGGAAGCGGAAGGTCGGCGAGAGCGCAAGCGGGCCGACGAGAAATTGAGATACCTGGCTCAATACGATCCGTTGACCGATCTTCCTAACCGGAATCTTCTATACGAGCGGCTTGACCAGGCCCTTATTTCCGGCCGCCACGAGCGCCAGCCCCTCGCATTGATGCTCCTTGATCTGGACCAGTTCAAGGACATCAACGATACCGTGGGACACCAGACCGGCGACTTCCTCTTGCAACAGGTGGGATCCCGCCTGAAAGGCGCGCTTCGCGAATGCGATACGGTCGCTCGGCTGGGCGGGGATGAGTTTGGCCTGTTGCTGCCCGAAACAGACGATGAAGTCGCCACCGTGGCTGCGCAGAAGGTCCTGAAAGCCCTGGAAGCTCCTTTTTTAATTGGCGACCTAGCGATGGATGCGCGCGCCAGCATCGGCATCGCTTCTTTTCCCCAACATGGCGAGGACCGGGATACGCTCATGCGCCACGCGGACATCGCGATGTACCTGGCCAAACAATCCGCCAGCGGTTATGCCACCTATTCAGCGGATCGCGACTCTTATAACCCTCAGCGCCTTACACTTATGGTTGATTTGCGCCGGGCTATAGATAACCAGCAGTTGTTTCTATGCTATCAGCCGAAAATAGACTTCGGAACCGGCCGTGTAACCGGGGCAGAGGCGCTGGCGCGCTGGCAGCACCCTGAACTTGGGTTAATCCCTCCGGATCAATTTATCCCGTTGGCGGAGCGCACCGGCTTTATCAAGTCCTTGACGATGTGGGGGCTCAATGAAGCGCTGAGCCAATACAGTTCATGGCGTCAGCAAGGGTTGGAAATACCCGTCGCGGTGAACCTCTCGTTGCGCGCTTTGCAGGATGTGAAATTTCCGGAGCGGATGGTTGAGCTGCTCAAAGGCCATGACTTAGTACCCGGATCGCTTGAGATCGAAATCACTGAGAATGTCGTGATGGCGGACCCGGCGCATTCGCTAGAGGTTCTCACACGCCTTAGCCAGATGGGCGTGGCCCTTTCCATCGACGACTTCGGCACAGGCTATTCATCGCTCGGTTATCTGAAGAAACTCCCGGTGGACACGATCAAGATCGACAAATCTTTCGTCATGCATATGACCACAAACGAGAACGATGCGCTGATCGTGCGCTCGACCATCGGCCTGGCTCACGACCTGGGTCTCAAGGTCGTCGCGGAGGGGGTAGAGAATTTGGATGTCTGGGATCGCCTGGCCGCCTTAGGCTGCGACGCAGCCCAAGGCTACTACATGAGCCGACCTTTGCCGGGGCCGGAGATGACACGATGGTTGAGCGAGTCGCCATGGGGATTGGCGGGGCCTGCGCTCACGATATTCACACCTGGAGACTTAGAATTAAAGGATTGGTGATGGCTGCCGGATTCGTAATGTGACTTCGCGAACGAAATGCTGTGAAGGTGGCGCTGACTTAAACTTTCGTCGACGGGCTTTCCTCCGGGATGGAAGCCGAAAGCCGAGCCATGTCAAAGGAGCATCGGCTAACTGACAGGGTTTGTCTCGATGTTTAACAGTTTCACAGAGTCGTTGAGTGCTCTCGTACTTAAAGCCGCCAAAAAGAATAAGCGGATTCAATTCGCCATCTTTTTCGCTATTGTTTTCCCGGTCATACTGATAGCTGCCTTTGCCTATATCGAGACTTACCAAGACCTGACCGAGTTTACACTCTCCCGCCGGCAATCCATAGCCCATCTAGCCGCTAACGCGTTGGAGCAGCGGTTCGAACGCCTAACGGACATCGGCATCTCCCTTGCCACGCGGGTGCGTTTCCGTCAGTTGGTTGGCGAGGGGAGATGGGATGACGCCATCGACATCTTGAAAGATGTCCAGACAGATTTTCCGTTTATTGATCGGCTCTTCTTAGCTGATCCCGCCGGGACTCTCATGGCAGATACCCCGGCGCTTCCTGGGGTCAAAGGAAAAAGTTTTGCTTTTCGAGATTGGTTTCGAGGCGTAAGCAAGAATTGGCAACCCTATATCTCCGAAGTTTGTCAGCGAGCCGCAGAGCCACGATTTAACGTCGTTGCCGTAGCCGTTCCTATCAAGGC
>Ga0184633_10000483_pt1 | contig 14540 bp, 17 predicted proteins | sample PLM31_170_b1_FD_133156 | JGI IMG/M metagenome (GOLD analysis project Ga0184633, IMG submission 133156) | Groundwater sediment microbial communities from an aquifer in East River, Colorado, USA - PLM3-1_170_b1 | ecosystem: Environmental > Terrestrial > Soil > Riparian zone | place: USA: East...
ATCGCACGACCACTCGCCTCAACATCTTCCACCGCCGCCCCGTTTACGCCTTCTCCGCGCTCACCCTTCGGGCGGCGCTTGGTCTTCTGCTTTTTGCGTATTCATACCCCTTATCCGTGATCTATTTGGGCCTCCCTCCTCTCTCTGCCATCGACGTCGCAACCCTGGGCGCCGCCATCGCGATCTCTCTGGGCATTTTCATCCTTCCCTTATACCGAATGCACCGCCGCCTCGGAGATGAAAAGCAGCGCCTCCTTCTTGACGCGGACGAGCGATACTCCCTTCTCGTCGACAGGTTCAATGGGCAGCTCGACAAACGAAAGTTCACAGACCTCGAATCGACTGGCAGAGCGATCGCCACTCTCACCACCCAGCGCGACTCCCTGGCTAAGGTTTCTACCTGGCCTTGGAGGCCCGAGACCCTGAGGTCTCTCTTAAGCACGATCGCAGCACCCATCATCTTGTATCTCGCCTCCCGCCTCCTCGGACGCCTTATCGGCGTCTGACTTCAGGCTGCCCAACAACTCGATGGAGCCGACCCGGCCAGCCAGGCGTTACGAAGTATGCGATACGTACCCTGGCTGGCCGGGCGGCTCATCTCGACGCCGTTAGGCGGCCGCGACACCGCAATCTTGAAAGGCGGGGCGAATGCCAAACACGCTCGAAGAGCTCCATCAGGGCCTCCATCCCCATGTCATCCAAGCTCACGTCCGATGGGCACAGTTCACCACCCTCTTCACAGTATCCGACGAGAGAATGGCATTCATCTTCAGGGTCGCTCCTTGGTTCTTCCGCCTAGTGCAGGACACACTCCGTGAGGATGCGTTTATCAGTCTCAGCCGCCTCACCGACAAGAGCCAATCCGCAGGCCAGGCCAACCTCACCCTCGTCTCACTCGTCGAGGCAGCCGAGTCTTCGGGCCCGCCATCCCTTGCCGCTTCCGCGAGGCCCTTGCTCGACCAGCTACTCGCCCAGGTCTCGTCAATCCGGACCTGGCGCAACAAATGGCTCGCCCACACCGACCTTGCAGCCGCCCTCGCCTCCACGCCGCTTGAGACCGTCAAGGTTCAGCGCGGGGACATAGACGACGCCTTCCGTTTAACCAGGGAGATCATGGGCCTGTTCGCGACACATCTCGGTCGCACCAGATATGAATACGACTCCGTCATCGTTCTTGGGGACGCCAAGGACTTGCTCAAGGCACTCGGTTCCCCTTAACAGCCAGCAATATGCGGCCGCCCAACAACTCGATGGCGCCGACCCGGCCAGCCGGCGGTTACGTTTGGCGCGATACTAGCCTTGGCTGGCCAGGCGGCTCATCTCGAGGCCGTTAGGCTGCCTGGCGAACCATAGAGGGTCCTAGGATGCAGAACTACATTTGCACTACGTGCGGGCACCAACTCGCAGAGAGCAAGGAGCCACCGCCTCATTGTCCGATCTGTGAAGACGAGCGGCAGTTTGTCAATCCCGAAGGCCAATCCTGGACTACTCTTGATGAATTGGCTCAGGAACATCACAACGTCGTGAAGGTGTTGGAACCGGGCTTGACCGGAATTGGCAGTGAGCCCAGGTTTGCAATTGGACAACGTGCGCTGCTTGTGCAGGCTTCCAAGGGCAACGTCCTATGGGACTGCGTCAGCCTAATTGACGACGCGACCATCGCAGCAATCGAGGCCCTGGGTGGGATTTCAAGCCTCGCGATGTCGCACCCCCACCTGTTTGGAAGTATGGTCGAATGGAGCCATGCGTTTGGCAATGCACCGATCCATCTCCATATCGACCACAGGCGGTGGGTCCAGCGGCCCGACCCCGTCATCGAGTTTTGGGAGGGGGAAATTCATGAGCTGGACCAAGGAGTCACGCTCCTCCGTTGTGGCGGCCACTTCAAAGGCTCGACTGTCTTACTGTGGCCTGAAGGAGCGGAGGGGCTCGGCGCGCTGTTCAGCGGAGACACCCTATATGTGGCACCGGATCGTCGCCATGTATCATTCATGTACAGCTACCCCAATTTCATCCCTCTCGCGGCTTCGACAGTTGACAGCATTGTCGACAAGGTGATGGCTTTACAGTTCGACCGCATCTATGGTGATTTCTTTCATTTAGATATCGAGGCGGATGCCAAAGCCGCCCTGCAACGATCTCGGCAACGATACAAGCAGGCCATTGGCTCCCGAGATTAGTCAGCATTCAGGCAGCCTAACAACTCGATGGAGCCGACCCGGCCAGCCAGAGGTAACGGATTGCGCGATACTAGCCTTGGCTGGCCGGGCGGCTCATCTCGAGGCCGTTAGGCGGCTCTGGCCTGGCCCGAGGGGCAACAATGGATGACGTTCGGCGGTTTCTCGAGATGCTTCAGAGCCCGCACTCCGACAAGAGATTCGACGCCTGCGAAGAGCTTCGTGTCGCGCCATGGATCCCTGCGGAGGCCATCGCCGCTCTGCGCACGGCAACTAGAGACTCCAACCCCGCGGTCGCCGATGCGGCCATGCGTGCCCTCGCCTTGCATATGCCGGGCCCTAAAGCACCGACGCGAGAATCCCCGCAGGAGTTTCGTGAGCGAATGGCCCAAGAGGATTCCCCTTACCTCCACAGGATTCTCGAGGGCGACTTTCGAGGCCAGTGGTCAGAGGCGCAGCTCGGAATGATCGCCGGGTTACTCGCGGCACGCGGCGAATCCCTTCCACTGTTACCAACGAAGCGCCGCCTATCTAACGCGCAGGGATCCTGTCTCGGGCTCATAGTTCTCTGCTGGCTTGTCATATTTGTCGTAATGGCTTCGGTCGCCACGCTCCCAGAACTTCCAGATCAATACAACCCCCTTCCAACGTGCGTGCCATGGACACTCGCTGCAAGCTTGCTGTTAGCTGTTTGGATATTTCGACCAATGAGTGCTAGGCTCATGACAACACAGGCAGCAGTGTCAGTGACGAATGATTATCTACGACCAAGCGAGAAGTTCAATTTCACGTATCAGCAGACCTTCAAACGAGCGTCGTCCGTCAAGCGTATGACTATCGAGCTCATATTCCGTGAAGAAGCAACGGGGCCCCCCGACTATGACGGGGACCGACTCACTCAAGAACATGACAACATTGTCCAGACAGTGAGTTACCCCTCGAGGAAATTCGCGGCTGGCGAGATGTTCAGTGATACACGTTCCCTCCAAGTCCCGTCCGCCGCCATGCACACTTTCACCGCAAGCGACAGCAAGTTACGCTGGCTCATCCTGGTCACAGTGATTATTCAGGGCTGGCCAACATATCGCGAAGAATTTCAGATCACAGTCGCTCCCTGGGTAGACTTCATCCGTTAAAGGCTATGGCTGAAACATTGATAGAGATAATGTTGCACAGTGGCTCGGCGCAGGAGGGCCTGATGTTGCATGCGCCCGGAGGAACGTTGCGAGGCGTAGTGCGGATTACGCCAGCAAGCCAGATCCGCTGCGAGCATCTGTACGTCCGTTTGGGTTGGCACACTGCCGGGTATGCGGAGCAACAGAAGACTAGGATCAGCGAACAGGATCTGTTTCAGGGCTCCCTGCCCCCCCACCTAGCCAGCAGCCATGAGTTTCAGTTCAGCCTACCTCTTTCACCCTGGAGTTACGTTGGCATGCATATGAGTATCAACTGGGACGTGGAAGTTCGCTTGGTCGTACCCAGGTCTAGAGGCCTCGAGCAAAGGCAGGCTTTTATCATGGCACCTATCGCGCGGAAGTAGGTTGTCCCAGACAAAGAATACGCGGGCGTGAAGGGATCGCCAGGTTGCGAGCCGCCTTCCAGGATCATGTCCTCACGCCGCCTAACAACTCGATGGAGCCGACCCGGCCAGCCGGAGGTTGCGTTCGGCGCGATACTGGCCTTGGCTGGCCGGGCGGCTCATCTCGAGGCCGTTAGGCGCCATCTTGGGGGTACGAATGGTCAACGGACCCGCAATCAATCACTTCTTCACAGTGACTGCCGCCGCCCAGGCGGAGGCAGAATCCGCGAAGCCGTTCCACGGACGAGTAATTCTCCTCGCATTGCTCGACGCAATCTCCCACGCAGCGCACCCATCAATAAGTGGGAACCGCGCAAGATTCGTCGCGTTCATTGACGAATACTGCCAATGGTTACTCTCCGCATCCTACAGCCTCAGGCAGCTCGCTCTGATCCTCTCCGAGCCGTCGGCACCCTCATCGTCTCCCGGTTTTCAAGGGCTGCACGGCGAGGTGGCATCAAGAATGCAGACATTCCCAGCCCCCGGGAAACTCGTCTTCGCTAATGAGGTAGATCCGCCATCGCATGAGCTCAAATCCTTTCTGACCCCCCAGCTCGCCAAATACATCGAACCCGTCCGTTACCCCAGCCTCCTTTGGTCCTTGCGCAACTCTGCCATTCATGAACTCCGAGAGCCCGGGGCGGGCTTCGACTTCGAGCTGAAACAACCATCTCCGTGCTACCACACGCTTACCCACAACAATCTGGTGACCCAGACATGGGAGCTGTACTTCCCCACCGAACTCTTGTCTTCTCTACTCTCCAATGGGGCTGCGAACCTCAGGCAGCGACTTGAACGAGACGATGTCGATCCCTGGGCCGCGTTTCCGTTCGACCCCAGATGGTACCGATAGGCTGACGGTCAGCTTTGATGGCGCCTAACAACTCGATGGAGCCGACCCGGCCAGCCGGAGGTTACGTTTGGCGCGATACTAGCCTTGGCTGGCCGGGCGGCTCATCTCGAGGCCGTTAGGCGGCAATGTCGTTGCTAGGCCAGCGACCGGCCCGCTCGAAGCGGATCGGTCCGGGGTTCTCCTTCTTACCGGAGGTCGACACTCATGGCAACTATCAGGTATCTCGTAGGCGACGTTGAGCGCTCTGTCGCGTTCTACACAATGAACCTCGGTTTCAGACTTGACCAGAACATGGCCCCTGCCTTCGCTCGCGTCTCCCAGGGCGACCTCACCCTTTGGCTCGCTGGGCCGCAGAGTTCGGCCGCTCGGCCGATGCCTGACGGACGCCATCCCGAGCCGGGTGGTTGGAACCGCTTTGTCCTTGAGCTCAAGGACATCAAGACACGCGTCGAGGAAATGAAGAGCGCTGGGCTTCACTTCCGCAACGAGGTCGTGAAAGGGCCAGGCGGAAAGCAGATCTTGCTCGAGGACCCAGATGGCAATGTCGTGGAACTCTTCGAGGCCGCGCGGTAGACATCCACGCAAGAAAGGTGCAGTCTGCCTAGGATTGCCGCTTAACAACTCGATGGAGCCGACCCGGCCAGCCGGAGGTTACGTTCGGCGCGATACTAGCCTTGGCTGGCCGGGCGGCTCATCTCGAGGCCGTTCGGCGTGCCAGAAATCTCCATCGCCAGAGGAGTGTCGAAATGCAGCCAGAGGATATCCGCCGTGCTGTCGCCGGAGTCATAGACCATTTCGAAGCCAATCCGGACGACGCAAAGTCTGAAGACAAGCCCGCGAAGGCTCTTCTTGAATCCGGTCTCAGAGTCCGCGTCGAGGGCCCAGGCTCGTGGACCGTTACGACCGATATGCCCTCTGCCCTCGGGGGAGACGGGTCCGCGCCCTCGCCCGGCTGGCTTCGCAGGGCCGCCCAGGCCGCCTGCGAGGCAACGATGATTGCGATCAAAGCAGCTCAGGAGGGAATCCAGCTCGAAACCCTGGAGGTCACAGTCGGTTCCGTCTCGGATGACAGGGGCATGCTCGGAGCTCCCGAGGGAGTCCATCCAGGCCCGAGTGAGTCTTGGGCGCATATCATTGTCTCGGCCAAAGGCATACCTGAAGAGAAGCTCAGAGAGGTTGTTAGGTGGGCGGAGGAACACTCCCCAGTCACCGACTCCCTCTGCCGGGCCGTACCTCACAGGCTCGAGGCAGAAATCCTTTGATCCGTCTTGGGAGGCAAGACAACCGCTCGGCGAGGGATCGTTCGGCAGCCTAACAACTCGATGGAGCCGACCCGGCCAGCCGGGTGTTGCGTTCAGCGCGATACTAGCCTTGGCTGGCCGGGCGGCTCATCTCGAGGCCGTTCGGCAGCCACTCATCGTCCGGCTCACCACCCCAGCTCAAGTCAATCACCTTGTGCGCCAGCCGCGCATTCATTTCCATGCCTCGTGCCGTAGAGCAGATAGGATCGCCGCTTTCGCGCCGCGGGAGGGGTTGGGTTCCCCTCTCGCCAGGCCCCGCCGCGCTCCTTTCACCTGCCAGACAATTGCGAGCAGTCGCCGCGGCCCAAGTAGTAAGGCTGCCGAACAACTCGATCGAGCCGACCCGGCCAGCCGGAGGTTGCGTTTGGCGCGATACTAGCCTTGGCTGGCCGGGCGGCTCATCTCGAGGCCGTTGGGCAGCCTCGGCGTCACCTGAAAAGGACGACGTGAAGAAATACGCCGTGAAGCCGCTAACATCGAATACTTGGTCGGACTTCGCCCGGCTGGTCGAGAAGCACAACGGCGTATGGGGCGGCTGCTGGTGCATGGCGTTTCACCCTGAGGTGACGGGTACCGGCAGAGCCCGATCCATCAAGGAACGACGAGTCCGCGAAGGTCGAGCTCACGCCGCCTTGGTGTACGACGGTTCCTCCTGCGTAGGCTGGTGTCAGTTCGGGCCGACCGACGAGCTTCCTCGCATCAAACACAGGAGAGCCTACATGGAAGGTCTCAAAGACCCCCCAGAATGGCGAATCACTTGCTTCTTCGTGGATCGGGACCATCGGGACAATGCCGTCGCATCCGTCGCCCTCGGCGGCGCTCTGCGGGAAATCGGCCGCCTTGGGGGAGGAACGGTCGAGAGCTACCCTGAGGACGTGAAAGGTCGCTCGGTTTCGGGATCCTTCCTCTATAACGTTACGGTCTCAATGTTCGAGCAACAAGGGTTCCGCCGGGTCCGTCGGCTGGGAAAGAATCATTGGGTAGTCACCAAGACGGTTCGCAAGGCCCCGAGAAAGATCCCGCGGTGACCGCCCCGCCTTCGGCTGCCCAACAACTCGATGGAGCCGACCCGGCCAGCCTGGTGTTACGTTCGGCGCGATACTAGCCTTGGCTGGCCGGGCGGCTCATCTCGAGGCCGTTGGGCCGCCCATCGCCCTCGCAGTCGAGTGTGAACGGATTCTGGGTCGCGTTCATCAAACCGAGAATAGGAGAAAGCCTATCAGACAAATACCTCATCGCCTCCAATCGCATGTTGTCAACCAATGACGTGCCTCGCTGAGAGGCCCACACAACCACACAAGGAGAATATCAAATGAAACTCAATGTCATGTTTATCATCGCTGCCGTTGTCCTTATCTTGATAAGCCTCCTCTCACTCCTGGCTCCGGTGGCACCTGGCGCGTTCGGCGTCTTTGACGCCGCACAGTACTTCTCCATCATGGTGGGTGCTGTGGCTTGGCTGTCGCTTGGCGTTATCGCCTGGTTGGTTCGGAACGCGGAGGCCTCGAAAACGCGTGACGCGCTCGTCCTGGGTTACACCTTGCTCTTTGGCCTGTGGGCTGTAGTAAGTCTAATTGGCCAGTTTGGTCAGTTTGCCGCCTTGCCAGCCCATAGCGCTTCCTGGGTGATCGCCCTGATCCAGGCCTTGATAGCAGTTGGCTTCTTTATGGCGGGCAGGTCCAGTATGTCGAAAAGTGCCAGCTAGGTTCCTTGCATTGCTCCAACGTCTGACATTCACGTGCTGATGCATGTCGGGCGTTGTCTCCTAGAGCGATGTGTTTCTTGCCGAATTTCGGGCGGCCCAACAACTCGATGGAGCCGACCCGGCCAGCCACAGGTTACGTTTGGCGCGATACTAGGTTTGGCTGGCCGGGCGGCTCATCTCGAGGCCGTTAGGCGGCGAACGAGCTCGGGTCGGCTCCCGAGGTCGAGGGACCGGTGACCACTGATCTTTACGAACCATTCAGGTTACTACTCTCGAAGCTCGCCAGCGAACTTTTCGTCTTCCTACAGGGAAGATGGACCGATAGCTGGTCCCTAGGCGCTCCTCGAGTCGGAATCCACTATGACTATTGGGACCTCAAATCCCTACCAAGCTTCGGAGAGGCCCTCACTGCCATGGGCCAGCTTCCCTCCATGGCCGACAAGTACGATGAGCATGGCCTCGAAGGCCCCCTGGGTATGTTCCTCGAGCTCGTGGTGGCCTCCGCGCACGAACCATCGTTCCTCTCAAGGGCGCTCGATTTCTGGTGGCCGCCCTTCCACAGGTTCCTTCAGGCAACGCAAGTCCCAATCCGCCTCTTCCTCGGCCTCTGCAATTTTGAGGCGGCCAAGCCGGAATACCGCCTGGACACAGAAACCACCATACGCTTCTTTGGCGAGGGCAGCTTGTACGGTGCTCTCCAGGAGTCGTTATTAGCCCCGGTTCCCCTGCAGCTACGTGCGGAAGCGTCTGACGTGCATCTAATCCATGGCGCAGCGCAGATAGATTTCTCCGCGCCGGCCTCCCGCAGCATCCTTCAGTACCATCATTACACCCACGAATGCATCCATAGGATGCAACTCGTCCAGCGAGCAATCAGCCTATGCTCGTTTGGCCGCATAGAAGTAGCCCCTTGGATTCCCATCGCCAATCCCGACTTCCCCGTCGAGGGCGTGAGCGTCATCGGGGCGCCAAAGGACGTGTCAAGGTACCAGGAACCCACTGTCCTCCTGGACGACAATGCATGGGCAAGATTTCAGTCATTGCATTCGGTCATCACTAAAGCCTTTCACGAGGCTCCAACCGATGACCAACCGGGAACACCTGTCGGCCAACGATTCGCTTCCGCGATCTCACGCTTCCTCGGTACGTTCGAACAGGGATACTGGGATTCCGTCGTCGTCGACTTAGTCATCGCGATGGAGTCCCTCCTTACCCCAAACAGGCAGGGCGGCAGAATGCAGCTCGCGCTTGCCGCCTCCAACCTCCTTGGTACAAGCGGCAACGAGGCGACAGAAGTATTCGAGAACGTGTCCCTGATGTATAGACTTCGCAACCAAAGCGTCCATGGCGAGCCCGTCGCCCAACAAGAGTGGGACAACCGCATTCCCGAGATTGCGCAGACCGCCGGATCAACATCCCAAACGGTCGAGAACGGCACCAGGCAATTCGCATTTGAGGTTATGCGCGACTATGCCCGCCGGGTTATTGCCGCGATGCTCCACCTTTCTTACGAGGCGAACATGCCCCCTTCCTCGCATCTCACCCGCCAACTGCATCGTCTCCACCTCGACCCTGGCCTCGCCAAATCAATCCACAAAGCTGCCCACGTGTATTCGTTCGGCGATCGACCGGCCCCACCGAGCTAAGTATCACTTAGGGCTTTTCCGCCGCCCAACAACTCGATGGAGCCGACCCGGCCAGCTGCGGCGAATCGGGTCTAAGATAGGCTCCAAGAGCTGGCCGGGCGGCTCATCTCGAGGCCGTTGGGCGTCGGAGACCTGGTCGAGTGTTGGCCTTTCTCGCCCCCCTCATCAATGCCCATCTGGAGCTCATGGATACAGCCCCTAAATGAATCCGGTCACGCCAACTCAGGTGCAGCGCACCTTCGGAGCGATGGGAATCGCCCTCATTAAGTTCTACCTGCGGCTTTTCGGGCGCAAAGTCGCCAAGGCGGAGGTGCCATGGTTAGCCGGCCCCATCGGTCCCAGAGGTGAAATCGGCGGTCGGCTCTATGAGGTCATCGCCGACCAGGAAGGCTTGGCAATCGACCACCTTGCAACAGACGCCGGCTTGCTTACAGACTTCGCTATTCTCGCCGGTCCGGGCTTCGATATCGCCCGACTCCACCCAGCGGTACGACGCTTCTATGAGCATACCTCGCGTTTCGAGCTAGACACATGGTCTGAGACGCGCTTCCCCGGACGGCTCTTCCTCTGGCTAATCGTTTCCACCGTCAGCCGACATATGAACCAGCTCAACTTCCCGGTGTTCGGCCTCGAGACCAGCCGTGGGATGACAAGCGAGATTCTTCCTATCCGCGATGCCTCTGGCCGGGCTCTCTACACCGGGTGGCAACGACGACTCCCCGGGAGTGGTTTCACAATCTACGCCGGCTTCTATAGCACCGTGCAGCCTCCTGGGTGGTCATCCCCTTGTGTGAAAGTTGTGTTTCCTTTGCCGGAGGGCAACGCCACTGTGATTCTCTATCCCCAGTACGACCCCCAAGGTCGCTTTCGTTTTGTCTCGCAAGGCCGGCGATTCGGCGACCCCGGCTTCTACCGAATCCTTGAGCTCGATTCTGAACAACTCAAGGTTCGCTACCTCAGATCTCTCCATGAGCGATTCGATCTCTACACTGACGAGCGAGGCGTCCTCCGCTGCGATCACATCGTACGCTTCCGCGGCATGACGATGCTTCGCTTGCACTACCGAATTAGGCCGAAGGACTGACCCAATCGGCACGCAATGAACCGATCCATGACAGGGCAACCGCACTCCCAGCCCGTTCCTCCTTCTCCGCCGCCCAACAACTCGATGGAGCCGACCCGGCCAGCCTGGGGTTACTTTCCGCCCGATACTGGCCTTGGCTGGCCGGGCGGCTCATCTCGAGGCCGTTGGGCGTCGGAGATCTGGTCGAGGGCCCGATCCCGTGGATAGGGTCACTAATTGAGTCCAGTCACACCAACCCGCTTGCAGCACACCTCCGGAGCGATGGGAATCACCCTCATCAAGCTCTACCTGCACCTTTTCGGGCGCAAAGTCGCCAAGGCGCAGGTGCCATGGTTGGGCGGTCCCATCGGCCCCAGAGGTGAAATCGGCGGCCGGCTCTATCAGCTCATCGCCGACGAGGAAGGCTTGGCAATCGACTACCTTGCAACAGACGCTGGCTTGCTTACAGACTTCGCTATTCTCGCCGGTCCGCGCTTCGATATCGCCCGACTCGACCCAGCGGTACGACGCTTCTATGAACACACCTCGCGTTTCGAACTAGACACATGGTCTGAGACGCGCTTCCCCGGACGGCTCTTCCTCTGGCTTATCGTTTCCACCGTCAGCCGACATATGAACCAGCTCAACTTCCCGGTGTTCGGCCTGGAGACCAGTCGCGGGACAACAAGCGAGATTCTTCCCCTCCGCGATGCCTCTGGCCGAGCTGTCTACACCGGGTGGCAACGACGACTCGCCGGGAGTGGTTTCACAATCTACGCCGGCTTCTATAGCACCGTGCAGCCTCCCGGTTGGCCATCCCCTTGTGTGAAAGTCGTGTTTCCATTGCCGGAGGGCAACGCCACTGCGATTCTCCATCCCGAGTACAACCCCCAAGGCCACTTTCGTTTGATCTCGAAAGGACGCCGATTCGGCGACCCCGGTTTCTACCGGATCCTTGAGCTCAATTCTCAACAACTCAAGGTTCGCTACCTCAGATCTCTCCATGAGGAGTTCGACTTCTACACTGACGAGCGAGGCATCCTGCGCTGTGATCACATCGTACGCTTCCTCGGCGTGACGATGCTTCGTTTGCACTACCGAATTAGGCCGAAGAATTGACCCAATCGGCACGAAATCCACCGATTCATGGCCGGGCACCCGCACACCCGTCCCGGTTCCCGCTTCACCGCCGCCCAACAACTCGATGGAGCCGACCCGGCCAGCCGGGTGTTACGTTTAGCGCGATACTGGCCTTGGCTGGCCGGGCGGCTCATCTCGAGGCCGTTAGGCGGCTTCTTCATTACAACCCTGCCCTTGCAGGCTCCACCCAGGCCGCCCTCTTGCGCATTCCATCACTAAGTTGACACCGCAGTGCCATCGTCCTAGAGTGTCTACCGTTGGCCACCAAACGTTGCCCTTCGCGGCTAGCCTTGTTACCCACCAAGTGGAGGCCGAATGGCATTCCAGAAACTGGTAAGCCCGAGTCTCGGTTTGATCCTCGGTATTTTCTTGGTCAGTGGTTGTGGCGCTCAGCCGGCGGAACCCCAGCCTGAGGCTCCGGAATCAACGCATACGCCGATCCCACCAGCAGCAACGTTAGCGCCCCTTGACCCGACAGCTACTTCGAAGCCGCAGGCAGCACTTGCTGGCGAATTCGAAGTGAATAACATGTCCCTCTACCTAGAGTGCCTTGGAACCGGAGCGCCAACAATCCTGCTCCTACTAGGCGAAGGAAGTACGGATCTTCAAGCTGGGGACCGCCCTATGAAGGCCCTTCAGAGTAGCCTCGCCGGACGGACAATGACCTGTGCATATGATCGGGCCCGCCGCAATGGATTGACTACTGCCCAAGATGTGGCAGATGATCTACATTCCTAATTGGACGCAGCAGATGTGCCCGGTCCATTCGTGTTAGTAGGCTCGTCCGCAGGCGGCCTGTTCGTACAGCACTATGCGCGCACATTCCCCGATCAGGTGGTCGGTGTTATTGCGATGAATCCAGTGCCGCCAGCCCATCCGTGGCTAGACCAAGCCAGCCTAATCTTCACAGCGGAAGAGTTTGCGGGCGAGGAAGCCTACTACGCCGGCGACAACGGAGAGTCCTTCAATTACCTGTCCAGCAGCGACCAGTTGCTTGCTGCAGCAGCACCCCCCAACGTGCCCTTCGAGATGCTCCTTTCAACCGACGTGCAGTGCGAGGGTGCTAATATTTGCTTGAAGAGCTACTCGGCCTACGAACAGATCATGCAAGAGGTCACTAGCTTGTGGCCGCGCGGCAACTACTCCCAAGTGAGTGCGGGGCACGACATTTTCGACAGTGACCTCGAGGCGGTGGAAGCGATTGTGGAGCGCGTTCTCACCTCTCCCTAGCTTCGCGGGGTTCTTCACTTCAACATCGTCCCGGTAATCTAGCAGCCGGGATCCAGGTCGCAGGCAGCCCTCCCGCGAAGTGATCCGAAGCCGCCTAACAACTCGATGGAGCCGACCCGGCCAGCCGGCGGTTACGTTTGGCGCGATACTAGCCTTGGCTGGCCGGGCGGCTCATCTCGAGGCCGTTAGGCGTCCTGGCGATCCTCCGCGTCCTAAAGAGAGTAAGCGAACTTGTCGGAACCCATGGCCTTCTATAGGTGCTTCCTGCCCTTCCAAATGCTCCTGCTTGCCACCTTCGCCATATACGGCACGGTGCGTTGGGCCCTCACTGGCGAGCCCCCAATCGCCGCCTATGTGCAACTAATTCATCCCCTAATCGTCTTCGCTGGCATTGTGACATTCCTCTTCATCGCGGCAATCGCCTTCGCGTCACAGAGCTTCTTCCTCCTCCCCGTAGTCCTCGCATCCGCAGCGGCCGTCACCAGCTTGTTCGCGGCGCGGGCATACATAGTGTCGCTTAGGAATCGCGTCCCCTCAAGCGAGCTGTATCGGGCCGGCCGCCGCCATCCCACGCCTGAGACTTGGTGGGAGTTCTGGAGGGGTTGAATCCGCCCTCGATGGCTGCACTTCCTGCGCCGGCTGCCCAACAACTCGATGGAGCCGACCTGGCCAGCCGTGGGTTGCGTTTGGCGCGATACTGGCCTTGGCTGGCCGGGCGGCTCATCTCGAGGCCGTTAGGCGGCGCCTGAGACCAAATCAGCCTACATGTTCCAAGCCTGGAGGGCTTATGTGGGTACCAGCGGTAGCACTCGCCATCATTGCCGTCTCCGCGATGACTCTCGCCGTCGGTCGCCGCACTAAGCCCGAAGCCAAGATCCTGCCCTGGGATATCCCCAGGGTCTCGGCCACTTACACCACCATCGTCGGATCGCTCAGCGGCTTTGCGGTGGCGTCCTCGATCTTCATCGCCAGCCTTCGGGTGAACCATCCCTCGCCCGAATTCGAGTCGGTCATAGGCCTGTTCCTCGCAGGGTTCGTTTTGCTCGTCGGGACGGCGATGATGTTTGGCACCGTTCCCAACCACCCTGATTTCGGGAGCCGGCGGAGTCAGCCCGGGTCCACCCAGCTCGTGCTGTACACCCTCGCCAACATCAACTACTTCCTTGGGATATCCTTGACCTGGTTCGCCCTCCGACCTCTCCTGCTGGCCGTCGACCTGCCCGTGGCGGCGTCCTTGTTCACCTGGATCCTGTTGTTCGTCGCAATCGCGGGCGGCGCGCGCATTGGGATGTTCGTCTACCGCCTGAGTCGGTTCGGCAGGCCCGTCGTCTTTCTCATCCCGGCCACGGCCTTCGCTACGGCAACGCTTTACCGCCTGGGCTTGGTTCCCCTCGCCCCCAGTATGTGGCCCTCCGGCAGCCCTTCCCTGGCTTTCATGATGGTGCTCTTCGTCGTAGCGGCGGTCGGCTTCAGCGCCAGCACGCTTATGCTCCAGCGGATCTCATCTCGGGAGTCGACAGAACGAACCCGCCTGGCCCGGCAGGACGGGTTGCTCGCATTCACACAAGCCGCCGCCTGTTCCGTGGCCTTTCTCTGGTGGGCTGTGATAATGCCGTGAGGTCCTCAAGACCCTTCCAGGCGCCGCCTAACAACTCGATGGAGCCGACCCGGCCAGCCGGAGGTTACGTTCGGCGCGATACTACCCTTGGCTGGCCGGGCGGCTCATCTCGAGGCCGTTAGGCGGCGATAGGGCCCCAGTGTAGAATCCGAGGAATCAGGGGGCGCATTGCTCTCCTCCCCTCCAACTCGGCCTACTTACGGCATGTGGAAATCGTACTCAGCCATG
>Ga0184633_10000484_pt1 | contig 14535 bp, 12 predicted proteins | sample PLM31_170_b1_FD_133156 | JGI IMG/M metagenome (GOLD analysis project Ga0184633, IMG submission 133156) | Groundwater sediment microbial communities from an aquifer in East River, Colorado, USA - PLM3-1_170_b1 | ecosystem: Environmental > Terrestrial > Soil > Riparian zone | place: USA: East...
GAACGCGGGGTTCCGCCCGAGCGTGATGGCCCGCATCGCGAGGGTGTTGGCGAGGGCGTCCTCGGGCGTGCCGCCGACGAACTTGACGATCGCCAGCGCGGCCGCCATCGCGAAGCCGCCGAGACCGGCCGTCTCGGTGATCGCGCTGTCGCCAAGGTCGCCCGCGGCGTCGGCCTTCGAGTAGCCGGGGAAGTACAGGCCGTCCACGAGCGGCGCCGGCGCCGTGAACCAGGCGCTGCCCGTCCCGCTCACGCGGATGCCGAACTCGACGCCGTTGCGGCACATCGCGGTGACCATGCTCGCGCCCGCGACGCCGTGCGCGGCGTCGAGCATCGCCTTGCAGGCGGGCATCGCGAGGTTGAGGAAGAAGTGGTCGTTGCCGGCGATGAACTCGGTCGCCGCCGCGACGTCGGCGAGCGGCGCGCCGGAGCGGGCGAGCGCCGGGGCGAGCTTCTTCAGCAGCTGGCCGGAAGCGGCGCCGTGGCGGTTGTGCAGCTCGTCGCCCATGTTCAGCGCCTGCGCGATGATCGGCTTCAGCTCGACGGGGCCGAGCGCTTTCAGGCCCGCGGCGAGCGTCGGCGCGAGCGTGTCGCGCATCCACCGCAGGCGCGCGAGGACCTCCGGGCTGTTGGCGCCGTAGCGCAGGACCTTGCCGAGCCCTTCGTTCAGGTTGCTGTATGCGCGGTTCGTGCCGGCGGCGTTGCGGAGGATGAACACCGGCATCGACGGGCTGATGATCCCGGCCATCGGCCCGACTGCGGCGTGGTCGTGGCAGGGGGCGAAGCGGATGGCGCCGCTCGCGGCGAGGCGATGCGCCGCGCCGAGGTCGTCGGTCCAGCCTTCGAGCAGGATCGCGCCCGCGATCGCGCCCTGCATCGGCCCGCACATCCGCGGCCAGTCGATCGGTGGCCCGGCGTGCAGGAGCATGCGGTCGGTCATGCCGGGGATGTGGTCGCGCGCGACGCCGATGCCCTCCAGCACCGGCTGCGCCGCGGCGTAGGCGTCGAAGGCCTTCTGGTTGGCCGCCTCCACGGCGGGGTGCTTCGTGAGCTTCGCAACCGCGTCCGCGGCGGCGGGCGGCGCCCACTCGAGCTGGATGACGCCTGCGCCGGCGCGCGTGATCGCCTCGGCGAACGAGGCGATGCCGACGTTGACGACGTGCAAGTCGCTCCCGAAGAGCTTGCTCATCGCGCGATCCGGGCCGCGAGCCGGACGGCCGCGGCGTTGCTGTCGGCGAGCAGAACACCCGCCTTCCGCAGCGCACTCTCCTGCGCAGCGAGGTTCTGCGGATCGCCGGCGGTGCCGCAGACGAAGCCCACGAACGCGATCCGTCGCTTGCCTTTCTTCGCGCGCGCCTGCGCCGCCTTGATCGCCGGCACCATCTCGGCGGCCGGGTCTTGATGCGCGCCGTAGCCGAGCACGACGTCGACGAGGATCACCGCGACCTCCGGGTCGGCCGCCTCGGCGACGATGCGTTCGTTCCGCAGGCGGTGGTCGATCATCGGGTGCGGCCGGCCGCGGGTGAAGACGTCGTCGCCGAGGTCGATCACGGTGTGCTCGCGGCTGTGCCAGACATCGGCGATCTTGTCGGCCTTGTTCACCGGCGCGTTGGACCAGACCTTGCCGAGTGCTTCGCCGAGCAGGAGCGAGGCTTCGTAGCAGAAGGTGCCGCCGCTGTAGAGCCCGCGGACATAGCGTTGCCCGGGTCGCAACGCGATCCGAGGCAGGGCGAGCTTCGCAGCCCCGCGCGCCGAAGGCTTCTTGCCGCGCGCGAGCGCTGCGGCCGCGCGCGCCGCGTCTTCGAGAGTCTTCGCGGGGTGGAGGTTCTTTCCCTTGATCGTCGCCGGATCGGCGCCGACGAAGCACACCACGATCGGCTTGCCGATCCGGCTGGCCGCCGCGAGGACTTTGCTCGCGACGGTCGGCGCCGGCGGCTTCGAGATGAGCACGATCACCTTCGTCTCTTTGTCCTTGGCGAGCGCCTCGATGCCCTGGAGCATGGTGATGCCGCCGACCGCTTCGCCGAGGTCGTGGCTGCCGGTGCCGATCGCTTGCGAGACGCCGACGCCGAGGCGGTCGACGAGGGAGGTCACCTGCTGGAGCCCGGTGCCGGAGGCGGCGATGCAGCCGATCGGGCCGCGCCGCACGACGTTCGCGAAGGCGAGCGGCACGCCATTGATGATCGCGGTGCCGCAGTCGGGGCCCATGACGAGAAGGCCTTGCTCCCAGGCAAACTGCTTGAGCGCCACCTCGTCTTCGAGGGCGACGTTGTCGCTGAAGAGCATGACGTTGAGGCCGAGCCGCAGCGCCTTGGTGGCCTCGGCCGCCGCGTACTCGCCCGGGGTCGAGATGAGCGCGAGGTTGGCGTCCGGGTCGGCCGTGACCGCCATCTCGATCGAGCGGGGGGCGGGCTCGCCCGGGGCTGCGCCGCGGGATGCGCGCGGCTCTTCCTTGAGCCCCACCTCCGCGTGCGACAGTGCGGCCGAAGCGGCGCCGTCGGTCTTCGCCTGCACCGCGATCAGGATGTCGTTCGGGCCGGCGTCGACGTGGTCCTTTAGGAGGCCGGCCTCGCGCATCAGGCCGAGGTTCGCCTCCGAGGCCATGAGGACCGAGGCGCGCTCGACGCCGGGGAGCTTGCCGAGCCCGTCGGCGAGCTGCATGAGCGAGACCGAGTCGCGGTAGAGGTTGCGGACGACTTTGGTGGCGGTCGGCATTGGTGGCAAGATTGTATGCGAGGGGGGCTCTCATGCTGGATATCGGAGACAGCCTGGATCTGCGGTCGCTCGGAGAGCGGCTGCGTGGCGGACGTTTACGTCCGCGGGAGGTCGTGGCCGGCGTGCTCGAGCGGATCGCGGGGCGCGGCGACGACAAGGTCTGGATTCATCTCGCGAAGCGCGATGCGCTGGACGCCCGGGCCGAGGTGCTCGAGCGCCGGGGGCCGGAGGGTTTGCCGCTGTACGGCATTCCGTTCGCGGTGAAGGACAACATCGATGTGGCTGGGCAGCCCACGACGGCTGCTTGCCCTGAGTTCGCGTACACGCCGCGCGAGTCGGCGCCGGTGGTGCAGGCGCTGCTCGACGCCGGTGCGATCGCGGTCGGGAAGACGAACCTCGACCAGTTCGCGACCGGGTTGGTCGGGACGCGGTCGCCGTACGGGGCTTGCGCGAACACCTTCGACGCGAAGTACGTCTCCGGGGGTTCGAGCTCGGGGTCGGCGGTCGCCGTCGCGGCGGGGCTCGTGAGCTTCTCGCTCGGCACTGACACGGCCGGGTCGGGGCGGGTGCCAGCGGCGTTCAACAACATTGTCGGGCTCAAGCCGACGAAGGGGCTGCTGAGCACGCGCGGGGTCGTGCCGGCGTGCCGCTCGCTCGATTGCGTATCGATCTTCGGCCTGACGGCGGAAGACTCGCGGGCGGTGCTGACGGTTACGCGCGGGTTCGATGCGCGGGATCCGTTTTCGCGGCGGGCTCGTGCGCGGGGGCTGCCGAGCATTGCCGACTGCCGGATCGGCGTGCCGCGCCGCGATCAGCTCGAGTTCTTCGGGAACCGCGACGCCGAGCGGCTGTTCGGGGCGGCGGCCGCGGAGCTCGAGCGGATGGGGGCGCGGCGGGTGGAGATCGACTTCGCGCCGTTTCTCGAGACGGCACGGCTGCTGTACGGCGGGCCATGGGTGGCCGAGCGGTATCTCGCGATTCGGGAGTTCTTCGACCGGCACGCGGAGGCGGTGTTTCCGGTCACGCGGGAGATCATCGGGGGGGCGGCGAAGTACACGGCGTCGGACGGGTTTGCGGCGCAGTACCGACTGGAGGAGCTGCGTCGTCGGGCCGAGCCGGTGTGGGAGGAGATCGACGTGCTCGTCACACCCACCGCCGGGACGATCTACACCATCGAGGAGGTGAATGCCGACCCGATCCGGCTGAACACCAACCTCGGGTACTACACGAACTTCATGAATCTGCTCGATCTGGCCGCGATCGCGGTTCCGGCGGGGTTTCAGAAGGACGGGTTGCCGTTCGGGATCACGCTCGCGGCGCCGGCGTTTTCTGACGAGGCGCTGTGCGCGCTCGGGGGCGCGGTCCATCGCCGGCTCGTGGAGCGGATGGGAGCGACGGCTGCGACGCTGCCGGCGGCAGGTGCTGGTGAGCCTGGCACGCAGTCCGGGCTCGTGAAGCTCGCCGTGTGCGGCGCGCACATGTCCGGATTGCCGCTGAATCACCAGCTCACCGAGCGGGGCGGGCGGCTGCTGAGCACTTGCCGGACGGCGCCGCGCTATCGCTTGTTTGCGTTGGGCGGGTTCTCGCCGCCTCGGCCGGGGATGCTGCGGGCCGAGGTGGGTGGGCACGCGATCGAGGTCGAGGTATGGGCACTGCCGACGGAGAGCGTCGGGAGCTTCATCGATGGAATTCCGCCGCCGCTCGGGATTGGCACCGTCGAGCTCGAGAGCGGGGAGTTGGTACGGGGATTTCTGTGCGAGGGCTACGCGGTCGCGGGGGCGGAGGACGTCTCTCGGTTCGGGGGCTGGCGGGCGTACGTGAAGAGCCGGCGATGAGGCACACCGGTTCGATTTCCCGCCGCCTCCACCAATTCAGCGTTCCGTGTAGACCACTGGAAACCACTCAAGAGCCATGATCCATCAAGAATTTACTCCGCCTCGTCGTCGAGGCCCTTCTCGCCCAACGAGAGGATTTCCTTCTCGAGCGGTTTGTACCGTTCCCGCACCTCCTCTGCCTGATAAAACTCCAGAAGATCCTCTTGGCTGAGCCTGCCCTCCTTCAAAAATCTGCCCAAATACGCCTGGCAGAACTCCACCATCAACCACGACCGCTCTAGCTGCCGCATGATTTCGCGGCTCGTCTCTATATTTCGCTCCACGAGTGAGCGTACCGACGTAAACGCGTTGAGATCTCGGATCAACCGCCTGACGAGGGCATCGAGCATAGCCCCGTCGAGCTGCACGGTCTTTGCGTGCAATGCGATATCCCTTGCCAGGGCATATGCGATAAAGAGGTTCCCAAAATCCCCTTTTTGCGAGTCAACAAGGACCATGAAACCGACGGGCGCCTCAAAACGAACGCTCTGAACGAACTCCAATACACCTCGGTCAACCACTGCGTAGTCAAAGACGATAATGGCGATCGCCGCACCCCGGTTGACGTGTGCCTCCAAGAGCTGGCTCCACGCAGTATCGGAGCCACGTGCGAACGGATCTCGGTCACTGATGTCGCCCAGTCGCACGCTCTTATCGAATTTGCATTCGATTACGACTCGCCTTGAGTCATCGCCATCCACAAAGCATACGGCGTCCCCCGTCTTGTTTCGAGGTAGCGCGCCAGTTGTGGTTCCCGTGAATTGGACCACGTCCTTTAGCCCTCGCTCCTTGCAGTACTCGCTCAGCGCTTCGATCACCGTCTCCTCTGCCTGCGCGCCCTTCACAGCCGTCTTCAAGAAGATCTCTCGCTTCATTTCGAAGATCAGCTTCAGACTCTCAAGTTGCGTTCCCAGTTCTGACTGCGTGCGAGCAAGAAATGCAGCGAAGCGATCTTCCATCAACGCTAGTACTCCGATGTATAGCGCCCGAAAGAGCTGGTCGTCTCGTTCCTCATTGCTTAGCCGATCGAAGTACGCAAATACGATCTCGTTCTCCACCTCGAACGCCGAAACGTTCATCCGGCGCAACTGTTGATCGAGTCGAATTAGAGGCATGTCGAGATGGCTTTCACTGTTCTTCCTGGCTTGCTTGTCAACGTAGGTGACGCGTGCTGACACCGGCCGTTGGACTCCCAGCCCCGCATTGCGGCCCTTTCCCGTTTGTCGCGCGAGGCCCGTGAGGGCCGATCTAGCACCTACGCTCGGGCGTACCGGTATTTCGCTTTGATACTTTTCGCCAAGAACTGCCCCTTCGATGGGGCTATTTTCATCTGCTCGAACACGCTCTCAGGGACGTCAAAGTAATTGTAGATCCCACCTTTTAGGAATTCCACGGTCAGAACCTTAGTCTCAGGGTTGTATTTGAAGCGGACAATGTTCGACGATTCCGGGGTTTCTATCCAATTCATTGAGCGCCTCCCTCCTCCGCGGCCGGCTCTGCGTTTCCTCCGTGGGGTGCTGCCTTGTGCTCATACCGCGGATCCTGCCTCCGCCATTGGCGTACCACTGCCATATAGTTCGGTTTATCGCGCCTTTGGTTCCAGCCCCCGGGGCCATCGAATCCGTCCTTCTCTAAGCTACCGCGAACAGCGACCCGCGGATCGACGCTATCCGGTCGTCGATCTTTGGCAGGAACCTCAATGAACGTCCGAATCGGTAGACTCACCGCCTCGCCCACAATAATGGCTTCGCCTGTTCGTAGTATCGGTAGCATGTCAAACAGACCCTTCAGGCTGTCTGACGCAGCGCTCGTCACATGACTTCGGTCAGTATCGTTGGAAAGCCGCATAGCAACTAGTGTCCCGCATTGCGACAAAATCGTTGAGTCAATCTCAGAGGGTCGTTGACTCACGAGCATCAAGCCAACGCCGTACTTCCGCCCCTCTTTGGCGATTCGTCTAACGGCAGCCGCGGCCGCCCCGTTACTGTCGCTTTGCACGTAGGCGTGGGCCTCTTCTAGCACGATCATCAGAGGGCGCTCGCGACCTCCCTCTGGGAGATTCCGTGCCCAGAAGAGCGCGTCATAGAGAATCCTTAACAGCGCGCCTATGAGATCGTTGAGCACAAAAGACGGGACGCCCGAGAGATCCAGGATCGAGATTGGCTGAGGGCCTCCAATCCACTCGCAAAGCCAAGCATCAAGATCGCGGTCAATCTTGCCAGTCACGTCGGGAAGCCAATCTCCAGGACCGAAGAGGAACCCGAAACGCGGATCTCTGAGTCTCGAAGCTAGGCCTGCTAGCTGTTGGCGAATACCCAGTGGATCTCGCCCGTGCTGAACCCGCTGGGGCGGTGGACCCGTCGTCTTGACCGTGCGGTACTGCGGGGGCGTTACTGACATGGCATCGCCGAGTTGGACCGGGTTGCCGTCGGTTCCCATTACATAAGCTGGTTCAACCTCGTCGGCGGCGGCCCCCGGCGTGGGTATCAGCGTATGGTGTTCTCTCTTGTGTAGCTCGAACCACAGCTTGTGCAAGCAGAAGGGAACCGGGGTATCGACCGTGACCGCCGCCGCCTCGATATCAGGCAATGCGTGGTTGGAGACTGCTTCGCGCTTTAGCAGAAGCACCGAGTCCGACACCGCGGCCGTTTGGGTGTCTGTCATTCGACCGAGTGCCAAGGCCGTAAGCTCGTCGAACGTAAGAGCCCAAAACGGAACCTGAAGCGGCTGTTCACCCTTTGCATTGTCAGCGGCCGCCCGAAAAACGGTGGCTCGGTCCCTCAGTGCCCTCGCGTACTCCCCATGGATATCCAAGACAACGACTCTCGAGGACGGGTATCGCTGCGGATCGGACAGCGCAGCGAGGAGTCCCGCGACCGTGGTCGACTTGCCGGCACCCGCTATGCTGCTCGTGCTGGGTCGTGACCGGCGCCCGCGGCGGGATGAAGTCGAGGAAGTTGACGGCCTCGTTGTGTTGCGACGCACCTTGCTGCATCAACGCTCGCGCGTTTCGCAGACCTCGCCGACGAGAGCGGCATCACTTCACTTGAACAACCCTAACGTCCGAGCGAGCCAGACGGCGAATATGACCGCGACCGCCAGCGCCGGGGCGCGGTCGAGCAGCCAGGCCATGGGGCTTCGCCCGCCCGGGCCGTAGTCGATCTCGTCGGCGAGCACGCGGCCCGCAAGCTCAGCCATCGCGGTTCGCTCTGCAGGCTGGCTCAAACTGCCCTCCTGGACCGCGACAGCGAGCCCCTCCGCGTCCATTGAGGTGACGCGCTTCTCAAAGGCGCGGGGGGCGCGGAGATGCGGCGGTGCCATGGGCACTTCGGGCCGAGGGCTCGCAACCCACCGGCTAGACACCCTCCGCCGTCACGTCTTGCCACTCGCTTCCCTGGAAGCGCGCGTCGACTCGCACCACGGCGGACTGGTCTCTGATCTGCTGCCTGGCGAACTCCGGAACGTCTTTTCTGACCTGGTTCACGAGCTGATCCACGATCTCCTGCCGGATGCGATCCTGGGGAAGTCCATGGGGCAGCGTGACGCCGAGTTTCATGTTGATGTTCAGCTGCTGCGGAGTCTGTCGAATCCGCCGCACCCTCAACACCCCGCGGTAAGCCCAAGTCATCTCCGTCGCCTCTATGACGGCCGCCATCTGAGTCGTCTCCGCCTCGTCCAGACCCTTCCCGAGCATCGCGTCCGCATCGATGGGTCGTCTCATCTCGAGCATCCGCTCGTATTCCTCGAGTAGGCCCCACATCGCTGCCTCGACGCCCGGCTCGGCGGCCTGGAGCGGCAGCCCGAGCGCCTTCGCCTCGTTCCGCGTGATCGCATAACTGTGCGAGTAGCCTCGCTCGGCCAGCGTGTCCACGATCCGACTGATCGCCTGCTGGTCGAGGGGGTTGGCGTGCGCCGTCAGCATCTTTGCGGCCACCTGGCGGATGTGGGAGTGCAAGCGATAGATCTTGCCCAGCGTCCACGGGGAAAGCCGCTCGGAGAGGATGCGCATCTGGTCCGCCAGCAGGCCTTCGCCGGCGAGCCCCGCCTGGTCCTTCAGGAACGCGACGTAGGACATCACGTCCTCGACGAGGATGTCCTCCTCCGTCGAGGCCGTGCCGTCCTGGGTTGCCCGTCTCGGGAGAACCGGGTCGATCGGGCCCAGCTCCGCTTTCGGTCCCATCACGATCTCGTCGCACCCCATCGCGATCAGGGTGGCGGCGCTATGGGCCCGGAACGGAATGAGCGCACCGAGCCGCTTGCAGTGCTCGCGGAGCATGCTCACGATCCGCCACGGCACTTCAACCGAGCCGCCCCGGCTGTAGAGGAAGAGGTCCAGTCGATCGACCACGCCGAGCCGGCGCACCACGTCGTACATGGGTCGGACGGCGTCCTCGCCAAGGTGGGTGGAAAGCCCCGGCCGGTCGCTGCACATGTAGGTCAGGACGCGGGACTTGCGAGCAGCCTCGATCTTCCGGATGAGCTCCTGCCGACGCTGGCGTGAGCCTTTGAGGATCTCCACGGCCAGCGGCGGCTTGGCAAGGGTCTCGAGAAGCGGAGCGTTCAAGGCTCTCGCGGGGCTCCCGGGAACGCGAGGCAGTGTTCGCGGCGATCGCACTAAGACACCTCCCGTGCCACCGAGACATGGCCCGAGGCGAGGAGCGGCCCGAGCGCGTCAGCCGGGAGAGGTTCGCAGAACAGCTTCCCCTGGCCCTCGTCGCAACCCTGCGACAGCAGGACCTCCAGTTGCTCGAGCGTTTCCACCCCCTCGGCGATCACGTTGAGGGCGAGGCCCTGGGCGAGCGAGATGACGCCCAGCGCGATCGCCGCGTCCTGGCCCTCCTCGGCGATCCGCTGCACGAACGGTCGGTCGATCTTCAGACAGTCGATGGGCAGCCGCCGGAGCTCGGTCAGGCTCGGGCGGTCGGCGCCGAAGTCGTCGATCGCGATCTTCACGCCGATGGCCTTCAGCTGCTTCAGGACGGCGATCCCCCGATCCGGACTCTCCAGGAGCACACCCTGGGTGAGTTCGAGCTGCACGCGGCCGGGATCGAGCGCGGCGACGCGCAGGGCTCCCGCGACGGACCTCACGAATCCGGCGCTCCCGAACTGCCGCGCCGAGACGTTGATCGCGACGCGGAGCGCCGGCAGGCCCGCGCGCTCCCACGCCCGGATCTGGCGGCAGCCTTGGGCGAGCACGAACTCGCCGAGCGGGTGGATAAGATTCGAGTCTTCTGCGACCGGGATGAACTGGGCGGGCGAGATCCACCCCCGGTCGCGGTGCGGCCAGCGCACGAGCGCTTCGACGCCCACGATGCGCCCGCTCGCGAGCGCGACCTGAGGCTGGAAGTGCACCTGCACCTCCCGTCTCGTCAGCGCGAGGCGCAGCTCGCGCTCGAGCTCCGCGGCATGACGGGTCATGGGGCGAGGGACGGCGCCTCCTTCTGCGACGCGCGGGACGCGAGCCCGACGCCGAGCGTGATCAGGACGAGCGCGGCGCAGTCGACGAGCGGCGGCTGCTCGCCGAGCACCGGGATCGCGATGATCGCGGTCAGGACCGGCACGGCGGAGATGAAAGCGCTCGTTTTCGTGCAGCCGAGGGCGGCGATCGCACGATTCAGGGCGATGAACGACACGAAACCGATGAGCACGCCCTGGTAGAGCGTCTGCAAGATCAGCTCGGACGCGGGAGCGTGCGCGAACGGATTGCCGGAGGACAGGACGTACCACGGCAGGAATCCGATCGCGGAATACACGGCCACGAAGGCGGCCGCGGCGGTGGGAGGAAGACGGAAGTGGCGCGTCTGCAGGATGTATCCGCAGGCCAGCAGCGACGCGAGGAGGAAGAAGACGTCGCCGCGGAGAATCTGCCCGTCGAGAGCCGTGCTGCTGCTGGCCACGAGCGCGGTGACCCCCGCCGCGATGAGCGTCACGCCCCAGGCACTGCGGCGCCGGAAACGCCGGCCGAGAAACACTGCGCCGGCGATCAGCAGCCATGCGGGAATGACGCCCTGGATCAACGCGGAAGCGTGGCTGGCCGGGGCCCATTCCAGACCGGCGATGACGAGTCCCGCAAGCGTGCCCTGGCACAACGCGAGACCGATCCCTTTGACCCAGGCGTCGCGCTGCAGCGCCGCGGCGCGCCATGCCAGGTACGGAACGAACAGCAGTGCGCTGATCCCGAACCGCAGGGCGAACAGATCTTCCGGCGCGAGCGTCCGGGTGACGCCGAGGCGCGTCACCGCCGGATAAGCGGCCCAGATCACGACCGTCAGCGCGGCCCAGAGGACGCCGCGGTGCCGCGCGACGCCCGCGGCGAGCGATCCGCCGGTCGCCCCCGCCGCCTGCCGGATCGCCACGCTCACGCGCCGGACTCCGGGGCCGCGGGCGGGCCGTGGGCACCGTCGCGCCGCTTCCGGGTCGCGACCGCATAGGTCCCCGGCTTCCGGTCCGGATCGACGTTGGGCTTGACCACCGTCGCCCGATAGCGGTCCCAGTCCTCTGGCGCGAAGTCCGCGAGGTCCTCAACGAGGGAGAACTTGCCGAGGACGTCCTCCGAATAGAGCGAGCGGTGAATCGGCTGCACCTGGAGGAGCGGGAGCTCCCTGCCGAAGCTGATGGGAAACTCGGTCCGCGTCAGCCTGAGGTTGGTGAACAGCGGACCGAACCACCGGTCGGTCTCGATGATCCCCTCGAACAGCTCGTAGCTCTGGCTGCGAGGAAGGTTGGCCGGCGGCCGTACGAGAAGGCTCCAGCCCGGCTTGGTCGTGGCGACGTGACCGGTCCAGATCTGAATCACGCCGGGCTCGGGCAGGGCGCTCAGGAACGGCGGGGAGAACCCCTTCATCTCCGGTGGGGCGATCCGGTCGAAGTAGTCCGCAAAGCCCGGGAACTGGGCCGCGGTCAGCGGGAACCACGAGGCCGCGCCTTCGTAGGTCCACAGCACGTTCGTCCCGTCCCACTGGACCGTGAAGTCGAGCGGCGGAAAGAGGTACCAGCCGAAGGCGGAGGCCGTCGTCACCGCTTCGCAGTAACGGAAAGCGCGCGTGGGCAGCGTTCCCATCGCCGAGCGGTCGGCGCGCTGCGGCGGGCGACACTGCGGGATCATCCGGTGGAACGTGACGATGCCCTCCTCCTCTGGGGCGGTCGTCTCCTCGCGCGCGAGCACGGGTTGCGTTCTCATGGCGTCGCCGGACCGCTCGGAGCACGCGGCGGACAGGAGCAGCCCGGATGCGCCGAGCTGCTCCCTGCGCCTGCCCCCTTCGGCTCGATGGGGATCGGCCGGGCTGGCGTCATGCCGTCGGCAGCCTCTTGATATAGCCGCCGACCTGAACCTTGCCGGCGTCGCGAGTGGCCGCGTCGGGCGGGCTGACCGGCAGTTTCTTGATGTAGCCGCCGACCTGAACCTTGCCGGCGTCGCGAGTGGCCGCGTCGGGCGGGCTGACCGGCAGCTTTTTGATGTAGCCGCCGACCTGAACCTTGCCCGCGTCGCGAGTGGTGGCTTCGGGCGCCCGAACGGCGAGTCGGCTGCTCGCTCGAACTTCCTGCCTGGATGAAGCGGACCGGTCTTTGTGGCGCAGCGTCATGATCGTCTCCTTGGTGGCGAGTGGTCTCCGAGGCGGTCAACCCAGGAACGAGCGGTTGGCTCGGCCCAAATTCGAGCACTTGGGATGTGCAATGGTCGTGGTCTTACGGTGGTATTTCTGTGGTAATTTGGTGCCGGGGGTGGCCGGGGGCTGCGGGTATGGAGAGGGTCGTATCGAACGTCGCGGCGAGCATCTCGGCGCTGCGCCTCGATCTTGGGAACGAGTGTCTCTGGTGGGGCGATCAGCAGATCGCTCTGACCCCCAAGGCCTTCGAGGTGCTGCGTTACCTCGTCGAGCACCGCGGCCGGCTCGTGACGAAGCAGGCGCTCCTCGAGGCGGTGTGGCCCGATACGTACGTGGAGGAGGGCCAGGTCAAGCAGTTCATCGCGGAGCTGCGCCGGATCCTGCACGACGACCCCAAGACGCCCCGCTTCATCGGGACCGTCCGCGGCCGAGGGTATCGACTGGTCGGCGACATCGGATTGCGGGCGCCGGAGCTGAATCTCATCGCACTGACCCGCCGACCGGCGTCGCGCGGCAGTCAGACCCCGGGAGAGGATCCGGCCGCCACCGCCGCACCCGGGGCGGCAGAAGTCGGAGCGTGCGCCGACGAGGCGCGCCGGACCAGGCCGGAGCTCAACTGGAACAGGCCCTCGCTCGCGGTCCTGCCGTTCAGGAGTCTCGGCGGCACTCCAGGCGACGGACGCCTTGCCGAAGGCATCACCGAGAACATCATCGACGGGTTCACGCGCAGCCGGTCGCTGTGCGTCGTCGCGCGGCACTCGACGCTGCGGTACCGCGACCGGCATACCGACGCGAGGCACATCGCCGCGGAGCTCGGCGTCGGTTACATCCTCGACGGGACCGTCCGGCGGCGGGCCCACAAGCTCAGGATCTCCGCGAACCTCGTCGATGCCAGCCAGGACCGGACGATCTGGGCCGAGAGGTACGAAGGCACCCACGACGACCTGTTCGGACTCCAGGAGCGCATCGCGTCCAGCATCGTGGCGACGGCCGAGCCGCGCCTGTTGGAGGCGGAGATCGCGCGCCTCGGAAGCAAGCCGGCGGAGCGATTCGACGCCTACGACTGCGTGCTGCGCGCATCGTCGCTGCTCTACACCTTCGACGAGCACGATTTCAGCAAAGCCGGCGCGTATCTCGATCGCGCCGTCGAGTTGGACTCCGCCTCCGCCCGGGCGTACGCGTACAAGGCCTGGTGGTACATCCTGTGCATCAACGAGGCGCGGTCGCAGAACCCGGCGCGCGATACGGCGATGGCGGAGCTCGCCGCCCAGCGGGCGATGGCGCTCGATCCGACGGACGCCTTCGTGCTCGCCGTCGCGGCGCACGTCGAAGCGCTGTTGCAGCGACAGCCCGAGGTCGCCGCCGACATCTTCGAGCGCTCGCTGCGGCTCAACGAGAACTCGGCCTTCGCCTGGGGGTTGAGTGCCGCCACCTACTGTTATCTCGGGCTGCCCGATGAGGCGCTCGCGCGGCTCGAGACCGCGGGGCGGCTGAGCCCGTTCGACCCGCTCAATTTCTTCTCCTGGGGCGTCGCCGGGCTCGCGGAGTTCCTCGGCGGCCGATACGACCGAGCGATCGGCTGGCTGGAGAAGGCGCTGCGCCAGAACCCGCGGTTCGCGGCGAGCCACCACCGCACGTTGACGGCCTGCCTCTCGCACGCCGGACGCACCGCCGAGGCCAAAGCGACGGCCCGGAACCTCCTGGCGCTCGATCGGAGCTTCCGCATCTCCACGTTCGCCTCCCGCTACCCTCTGCGACGGCCCGAGGACATGAAGCGCTACCTGGCCGGGTTGCGGGCGGCGGGCTTGCCGGAATAGTGGCGTCGCGCGCCAAGAGCGCCGACGCAGCGTGGCGGGTCAAGGTCGGCGACGGCGAAGAGACCTCCGCGATCTTCGAGCCCGCCCTGACCTCCCCGACAGGCGCACTCTTCGTCTGTGCCCACGGCGCGGGCGGCCACATGGCCGATCGCGGCATGCTCGCCGTCACCGAGCACCTGCGCCGGCGCGGATTTCACGTCGTTCGCTTCAACTTCCTCTACCGGGAGAAGGGCACAAACCGTCCAGACCCGATGCCCCGCCTCAAGGAGTGCATCGCCGCGGTGGTGTCCCACGCGCGCGAGCAGGTGGCGGCAGAGAAACTGATCCTCGGTGGACGCTCGATGGGTGGACGGGCGGCGTCGATGCTAGCCGCCGACCAATTCCCTTGCGACGGCCTCCTGCTCTTCGCTTACCCCCTCCATCCGGCCGGCCAGCCGGACAAGCTCCGCGACGCGCATCTCGCGGAGATTAAGGTCCCCGTCCTCTGCTTGAACGGGACCCGCGACGCGCTTTGCCGCCGCGA
>Ga0184633_10000487_pt1 | contig 14512 bp, 14 predicted proteins | sample PLM31_170_b1_FD_133156 | JGI IMG/M metagenome (GOLD analysis project Ga0184633, IMG submission 133156) | Groundwater sediment microbial communities from an aquifer in East River, Colorado, USA - PLM3-1_170_b1 | ecosystem: Environmental > Terrestrial > Soil > Riparian zone | place: USA: East...
CCGGCACCTGGTGGACGGAGGCGAAAAAAGTGACAAAGACCATGAGGGCAAGGATCAGAAACCCTCCCGGTTTCAGCAAACTGGCGAGGAGAAGTATCTTGGACCCCCGGTAGTCACGGGTCTCCGGGAAGGTTCTTTGGGCTGTGAAGAGGAGCGCAGCGATCACCGCAAGGATGGCCATCCAGATGACATACGACATCGGCTATTCCTTCCTTGAGTCGAGCTTTTCGATAGACGCCACCTCTGAGTCCCCCGCTGACTGCCCCCCGTACCCGCTCAATCAGGTCGGGGGCCACGCGAGTCGTCGGATGCGCGCGACGATCTGCCTAAAGAGGGTCCGTGTCAAGGGGCTTTCGGCACACGTATGCTAACCTGCGACCCAAAGGTTTGATAGGTTCCCGGTCATGGATAAGCGACCAGCGCCGCGCTTCGATTGGTTCATCCCGATCGACGGGGACGGGGCGCACATCGGGACGCGACGGGCGGAGAGGCCGCCGACGTTCGAGTACCTGCGCCGGGTGGTGGAGGCGGCGGAGGCGGAGGGGTACTACTCGCTGCTGATCCCAACCCGGTTCGCGAACGGACTGTTCGAGGAAACGGCGCCGCTGGCGGAGACGTGGACGACGGCGACGGCGCTGGCAGCGGTGACGCGGCGGATCCGATTCCTGGTGGCGGTGCGGCCGGGGTTCATTTCGACGGGGCTCTTCGCGCAGATGGCCGCGGCGCTCGATCAGATCAGCGGGGGGCGGCTCGACATCAACGTGGTGCCCGGCGGGATCCAGGGCGACTTCGAGCGGTTGGGCGTCACGATGGACCACGACAAACGATACGAGCAGGCGGAGGAGTTCATCGCGGCGCTGCGGGCGCTGTGGGCGAAGCCGGAGCCGGTGGTGTTCGAGGGGAGCACGATCCGGTTGAAAGGGGCGGTGGTCTCGCCCGGGCCGGTGGGCGATGGGCCGCGGTTCTACGTGGGCGGCGCATCGCCGCGGGCTCTGGAGTTTGCGGCCAAAGAGGCGGACGCATACCTGGCATGGATCCAGCCGCTCGAGGATACCGGGGCGCTGCTGGAGCGGCTGCGCAAGGCGTACGCGGCCCGAGGGCGACGGCCGGTACTCGGACTGCGCACGCACCTGGTTGTGCGGGCGACCGAGTCGGAGGCGTGGGCGGCGGCAGAGGAGTTGATGTCGCAGGTGGACGCGCGTGTGGTGGCGCAGCGGCAGGCGGCGTTCGCGGGGACGCAAATGGTGGGGCAGCAGGCGCAGCTCCGTGCGCAGCCGCGGGAGCGGGCGCCCCGACTGTGGAACGGGATCGCGAAGGTACGCGTGAATCTAGGGACGGCGATCGTCGGCGACCCGCCGCAGGTGGCGGCGGAGTTGCTGGCCTACTGGCGGCTGGGGTTCGACGAGTTCATCCTGTCGGGCTTTCCGCACGAGGAGGAGTGCCGTCGGGTGGCGTCAGACGTCTTGCCCGGCCTGCGCGAGGCGATCGAGCGCGAGCGGGAGCGCCCATAGCGCGATGGGTCGAGGTCGCCGCGCGCGATGGCGGGAGGCCCCAGTGGCTCGGCGATGGATCGCCAGGGCTGTCCTCAGCAGTTCGCATCGAGAGGAGACGTTCGCCGGTCGGTGATGTTCCGAGTCGTACTGATCGTCGTCCGGCGAGCTTGGCGAAGAGGTGCGGCGCACTCCAGGCTCACGCTTCGGCCTACCCCGTTCGTGCAGCTTCTCGCGGAAGCCGGGTATCCGAAGGGCTTTGACGCCGGCGAGGCGGTAGTCAACTATCTACAATCGGCCCTGAGGCTCCAAACCAGGTAGATGCGTACTCGTCGGGACCGGAAACGGCTCGAGCGGGCCGTGGAGCGCGCGATGCGGCCTTCCAGGCGTGCATCGGCCGGCCGGGCGGCCTCAGCCAAGACGCTCTTCATGCGTTGGTCCAGATGGGCTTGGTCCTGGCCAGGAGCGATCCTTCTTTTGGCTGTCGCCGTCGGCGCGGCAATGTCCTACGCGACTCTGCGGTGGCGCGAGTCCCCCAAACCGGAGGTCGCCAAGGTCCCAGGGCCGGCGCGCATAGACGAACCGGCTCAAGCCGCGAGCGAGCAGCGCTTCGCAGAGGTTCGACAAGCCCATCTGCGTCAGCTCCAGCCCGTTCTCCGCGCGGACGCCGAGAAGCTATCAGAGATCGGGCGACGAATTCGCGCCGAGGGGCGCGTCACGGACGTCCACAAGGACCGGTCCGACAACGCGGTTGAGTTGAAGTCGCTTTTCGTCTCCGACCGAGTCTTGAGCGGCGACCTCCAGAATCACTACGCGGAGTACGCACGGGCCAAAGAGCGCCTGCGCAAGAACGTCTCAGACCAGGAAGAGGAGTTTCGCAAGGCCACGTCACTCGTGATGGGGGAACTGTCTCTTCCTCCAGGCGCCGAGCACCGGCGGCAGGAGGTTGCTTTGTCCTTTTTGGAGAAGTGCCTCGAGAAGGGGCCCGGGATGACTCTGACCATCCGACCCGATGGCTATCGATACACCGCTCGGGGGCGCTCACGCGGATACGATGGCACGGCGATCGTGGCCGAAGACGAGCGCGCGGCATTCGAAACGTTCACGTCGTTCTTACCGGACGCTGACGTTGCGGCGCATTGTGAAAGCCTGAAGAAACGAGCTGCCGGTATATCCGCGAACGCGAAGAAGCTGTCGACCGACGCGATAGGGCTGGCGCAAGGAACGACACTTCCTGGCGAGTGCAAGTACACAAAACGTGAGTAGCGGCGGCGAGTGCCCAATCAGGGTTGACGTGCTCGTCGTGATTGTTGACGGTCTGGCCGACGGTCTGATACGGTTGCGCCGCTGAAACGGGGGAGTCGCTCATCCGCGTCGTTGCCGTTGGATTTCTCGCGGAGGAAAGCCATGGCGCCAGAGGCCCGCGCACTCGAAGGCAGCCAGCAGCTGTCGCGGCGGCTGTTCATGAAGGCCGTAGGGACGGTCGCCGGCACCGCGGCGTTCGCCCCCAACGCGACAGCGCAGGCGCCGCCCGGCCGACCCGCCGAGCCGTCGAGCACCGTCACCAGCCCGCCGCGCGATTTCACGCCCGGCGCACCGCCGGTGACCTACGTCGATCCGGATGTCATCACCGTCGATCCCCTCTTCAACGGCTATCGACAGGGCAACACGCCGATCAAGCGGCTCTGGACCGGCGCGCTGTGGTCGGAAGGACCGGCGTGGAGTGGTCAGGGGCGCTACCTGGTCTGGAGCGACATTCCCAACAACCGGCAGCTGCGCTGGCTTGAAGACGACGGAAGCGTTACCGTCTTCCGCAGCCCGTCGAACAACAGCAACGGCAACACGTTCGACTTTCAGGGCCGCCAGCTCTCGTGCGAACATCTGACCCGCCGCGTCGTCCGCTACGAGCATGACGGCTCGGTGACGATCATCGCGGACTCGTATAACGGCAAGCGCCTCAACTCGCCGAACGATATCGTGCCGCATCCCGACGGCAGCTACTGGTTCACCGATCCGCCGTACGGAGGTCAGCTCTACGAAGGCGCCCCCGACGCGCCCGGCGGGCCGAGCAACCGGGCGGGCCGACGTAAGCCCCGGCTCGGCCAGCCGCCGGAAATCGGAACCATGAAGCGCGAGCTGCCGACCAGCGTGTACCGCGTGGATTCTAGCGGGCGACTCGACCTGGTCATCCGCGAAGATCAGCTTCCCGATCCGAACGGCCTCGTGTTCTCGCCCGACTACAAGAAGCTGTACGTCATCAGCACGGGTCCCGGACCGGGCGACACGGGCCCAGGCGGCAAGCGCGACATGTACGTGTTCGACGTCGGCGCCGACAACAAGCTGTCGAGTCCGAAGCTGTTCAGCGACTTCATGGTCGACGGCATCAAGTGCGGCCCGGATGGAGCTCGCTGCGACGTCGACGGCAACGTCTGGGTGTCGAGCAACGGCGCACCGGGCGGCCGTGCGCTCGGCTACAGTGGCGTGACCGTGTGGACGCCGGAAGGCAAGCTCATCGGCCGCATCCGGCTGCCCGAGGTCTGCGGCAATCTGTGCTTCGGAGGACCCAAGCGTAACCGCCTCTTCATGACCGCGAGCCAGTCGTTGTATGCGCTCTACGTCAACACGCAGGGGGCGGCGCCAGCGTGATACCCCGGGCCACGACGCAGGACAATGTTTCGCACGCAACGATGGTTCGCCGCGTGACCGGGTGCGTGGCCATGTTCTTCGCGGCGGTCGGTGTCGCAACCGCCCAGACACCGCTCGAGCGCGGCAGTTATCTCGTCAATGCCGTCATGGCTTGTGACGGTTGCCATACGCCGAGGGGGCCGAGCGCCGATCTACAAGGCGGCGATGCACGCTGAGCTCGTTCCCGGCGCCGTGAAGCCGTTCACCGACGAGGCGCTGCGCGATCCGATCACGCGGGGTTTCTATCTCGCCACGATCGCCCACTGCATGGAATGCCACGGGCGACGGCCGGACGGCGTTCAGGACTACAAGAACGCCCTCGGCAAGGGCGGCTACGTCTTCACCGGCCCGTGGGGCGCGGTGGTGACCCCCAACATCACGTCGCACCCGAAGTCCGGCATCGGCGCATGGACGACGCAGAGATCAAGCGGGTTCTCACTCACGGCGTGTCGCGCGACGGCCGGGCGTTCCAGCAGCCGATGGCTCGTCAAGCCTACTTCAGCCGCATGATCGACGCGGACCTCGACTGATCCAGTAGCAGATCGACGACCACGCGATGCCCCGCACCACGCTGACGATCCGAAGCGCCGACATTCGATCGGTCAGCGTTCCCCTCCGGCGGCCCGTCGTCTCCAAAGTAGGCCGCTTCGAGCAGTGGACGGTGATCCTGATCGACCTGCAGACCGAGGAAGGGCCGGTTGGGCACAGCTATCTGGAGCCCTATCTCAAGCACTCCGCGCGCTACCTCATCCCCGCCATCCACGACCTCGTGGAAGCTTTCAAAGGGAAGGCGATGGGGCCCGTCGACGTCTTCGAGGCGGCGCGCCGATCGCTTTCCCTGGTCGGACTGGAGGGCATGAGTCTCATTGCGGTCGCCGGCATCGACATGGCGCTCTGGGACGCCCTGGCGAAAGCGGCCGACATGCCGCTGGCGGTGTACCTCGGCGGCTCGCTCGGCTCGGTGCCCGCGTACAACAGCAACGGGCTCTGGCTGACCCCGGTGGACCGGCTCGGTCAGGAGGCCGCCGCGCTCGTGGCAGAGGGAGGGTTCACCGGGCTCAAGCTGCGCCTCGGCCGTGAGCAAATCAACGACGACCGCGTCGCGATTCGCGCCGTACGGGATGCGGTCGGCGAGCACGTAAAGCTGATGGTCGACTTCAATCAGGGTCTCGCGCTGGGCGACGCGCTGCTCCGCTGCCACGGGCTCGACGACCAGGGTTTGTACTGGTTCGAGGAGCCGATCGCCTACGACAACCTCGAGGGCTACGCCCGGTTGACACGGGAGCTGCAGACCCCGGTGCAGCTCGGCGAGAATTTCTACGGGCCGCGCTCGCTCTACCAGGCCCTTCAGGCCGGTGCAGGCGACCTGGTGATGCCGGACCTGGGGCGTATCGGCGGAGTGACCGGCTGGTTGCGGGCCGCGGCGATCGCCGGCAGTGCGGGAATTCCGATGTCCACGCACCTCTATCCGGAGACGTCGGCTCACCTGATGCGCGTGACCGAGACGGCTCACTGGCTCGAATGGCAGGACTGGGCCGATCCGATCGTCGCCGAACCCTTCGCGCTGAAAGACGGTCACCTGATTGTTCCGAATCGGCCAGGCAATGGCCTCGCGTGGAACGAGCAGGCCGTCAAGCGATATCGCTACGATATGTGAGCCTGGTCGTGAAGCGAGAGCCTGGGCACCCCGCGCTCTTGCACCGCCGGCGCGGGCCGCCGCCGAGCGACCCGCGACCAAGTGCTAGACTCCCGACCGCGTGTCGTCCATGCCCTCGTACGTGCTCGTGTGGCTCCTGCTCATCTTCGCGTGGGCGGCGAACTTCGTCATCCGCATCGGATTCTCCGCGCTGCTGCCGTCGATCATCGACGAGCTCCAGGTTTCCTACACGCGGGCCGGCCTGCTCGCGTCGGCGTTCTTCTACGCCTACGTGATCATGCAGATCCCGTCCGGCCTCCTCGGCGACCGGTTCGGCCGGCGGCGCATCCTCGTTCTCGGCTTGCTGGGCGGAGCGCTCTCGGCGGGTCTCACGGGCCTGGCTGGCTCGTTCGCCACGCTCTTCGCCGCTCGGGCGTTGACGGGCGCCTTCCAGGGGTCGCTCTTCTCGAATGACCGGGCCATCGTCGCGACCGTCACCCCGCCCGCCCGGATCGGCCTCGGCCAGGGCGTGTCATTCTCAGGACCCGGCCTCGGCCTCACCGTCGGCCTCGTCATCGGTGGCCTGCTGGTCGAAGTCCTGCCCTGGCGGACCGTGATGATGCTCTTCGGGCTCGGCCCCGCCATGGCCGCGGTGCTCATCGTCCGGTATGTACCGGCGCCGGCGTCGTCGGCGGCGGCGCCGGTGCCGGTGCCGGTCGGACAGCGTCTGCAACGTCTCTTCTCCAACGGGCCGCTCTGGGTGCTGGGGCTCGTCAGCTTCTGCGCCATCGCCAACCAATTCATCCTCGCGACCTGGGCGCCGCTCTTCTTCAACGAGGTGGGCGTCGCCGACCTCGGGCGCGCCGGCAGCTACGCGGCGCTGCAGGGCATCGCGGCCTCGCTCGGGATGGTCGTCAGCGGATGGGCCCACGACCGTCTCGTCAAGCGGGGCTACGGCTCGAAGACCGTCATCGTGGCCGGCCTCACCGGCCTCGCGCTGTCGATGCTCGCCATGGCCGCGGTCATCGGTCAGCGATCGCTTCCGGGGCTGGCCGTCGTGCTGTTCCTGGCCGCCTTCTTCTGCTGGTCGATTTGGGGCGCGGTCTACGCGCTCCTGGGCCGTATGGTCCGCGAGGCGGAGCTGGGCACGGCGTTCGGCCTCAGCAACAGCATCGGCTTCGTCGGCGCCATCGTCGGCCTCACCGCGACCGGTTGGGTGCGCGACCTCACCGGCTCCTTCAGCGCCAGCTGCGTGTTCGCGGCCGTGCTCGCCCTCACCGGCGTTGCGCTCGTGGTCGCTCTGCGCGTGCCGGCTCGAACGGCCGTGGAGCCGGCGGCAAACCACTGATCCTCGATCGTCACGGTGCCGGCGGCTTGATCTCGTTCGCGCCGCAGCAGAGAATGCCCGGCGGGCGGCCTGGGGGCGTCGATGGACACCCAACGCCCGAGGGAGGGGCTCATGATGGAACGGATGACCGGTCTCGTCGGGACGACAGCGGCGGCCGTGGTGATGCTCGCCGGGTGCACGACGACGACGGAAAAGGGCACCGTCGGCGTCGAACGCAGCCAGTTCCTCCTCGTCTCCTCGGCGGAAATGGACCAGAGTGCGGCGCTCGCCTACCAGAAGGTACTCCAGGAGCAGAGCCCGAAGGGCAACGTCAACCGGGATGCGCAGCCGGTCGAGCGCGTCCGCGCGATCGCCAGGCGCATCATCCCGCAGACCGGTGTGTTCCGGAAGGACGCGCCGGGTTGGAAATGGGAGGTGAATGTCCTCACCTCGCCGGAGATCAACGCGTGGTGCATGCCCGGCGGCAAGATCGCGCTGTACACCGGCATCCTCGAGAAACTCGAGTCGACGGACGACGAGATCGCGGCCGTGATGGGGCACGAGATCTCCCATGCGCTGCGTGAGCACGGGCGCGAGCGCGCGTCGCAACAGCTCGCCACCGGCGTCGGCGCGAGCGCGGTCGGAGCCGTGCTCGGGATCGGGCAGTCGGGAGCCGACCTGGCCGGCCTGGTCGGGCAGGTCACGTTCCTTCTGCCGTACTCGCGCATCCATGAGACCGAAGCCGACCGCATGGGGGTCGAGCTGGCAGCGCGTGCGGGCTACGACCCGCGGGCGGCGATCACCCTGTGGCAGAAGATGGCCAAGATCTCGGGTGGGGGTGGACCGCCGGCGCTCCTCTCGACCCACCCGTCGAACGAGGACCGCATCAAGGATCTCGGAGTGTTCTCACAGCGCGTGCTGCCGCTCTACGAGCAGGCACGGGCCAAGAAGTAGCTCGCGAAGCGAGCCGCGGCACGCTAGCGACCGTCGCCGCCGACCTCGACACGGCCGGCGCGGATGGCGACCGGCCCGAGCAGGACGCGGACCGGGAGCCGCGCGATCTGGGGGCTCGGATCGAAGTGGCTCGCGATCCAGTGGGCGAGCGGGTCGGGCACCGCCAGCCAGCCGATCCGCGCGTGGTCCACGGCGAGTTTGATCGGCACGCGGTCCCGTCCAGGCAAGACGCGGACGCGCGCCTCCATCCGGGGCCCGAGCCCGCTCACGCGGGCGTGCGCCGCGCCGTCTCCGAGCTCGATGGTCATCCGAGTGTACTGCTGCTGGTCGTCGATCACCCGCTGGAGGTCGGCCTGCATGACGACAAGGCGCTCGAGGGACACCGCGCCGACGTCGAGCGGCTCGAGCACGCCGCGCTCGAGGACCTCCACGGGATCGAAGACGACGTTCTGGAGCACCACGCGGATGGTGTGCACACGGAGGGGGAGCCGGTCCTTGCGGGAGAGCTCGCCCACCGACGCCGCGTCCGCGGTGATGGTGAGAGTGTCGACTTCCCCGCGCAGGATCGCCTCCGGGCGATATTCGAGGTCGATTCGGAGGCGCTCGGCGTCCCGGATCAGTGACGGCAGGAGTCCCGCCCGCGTCTCGGCGATGCGCGCGGCGAGGGCCTTCGGCGCCACACCGCCCGGCGAGCGGATGCGCCGGGCTCGGAGCTCAGCGCGGCTCCCGTCCGGGAGCGGGTACTGAGCCACCACGGGGAAGAGGCGGGCCAGGGCGCTCCCCGGGGCCTCGAGCGCCTGCATGATCCGGCGCGCCTTCGCGATGGAGAAGTCCGGGCCGAGGTCACCCGTCTTGACGATCGCGAAGTCCACGCCCAAGGGTGTGGCGCCCCATGCTCGCAGCATCGTGAAGGGCAGCCCCCGGCGTTTCGCCTCGTAGCGGAAGTTCGACACCGAGAAGGTCGCGTAATTGGGGACCACTGACACCCGCACCGGCCGCCCACCGCTCGCGCGTGCGATGTCCTCGAGGATGCGGGCGTGCGGCCAGTCGGCGCGGCTTGGCGGATACGATATGGCGAGCGGGAACGGTAACCCGGGCACGGGCGGCAGTGTGGGTAGCATGAAAGCGCTCAACGTCACCTGGAGCACACCGAGGACTACGCAGGCACCGACGGCGAGCCGGCGTGGCACAGTCGGGAGGGCGCGCGCGCCGAGCGCCGCCACCACTGCCGCCGCGGCGAGAGCGGGCAACGAGTAGCGGAGATTCTTGTTCCGGGTCAGTGTGACTAACAGGAAGGGGGTGAGGGCGGCGACCCAGAGGACGGCGCGATGATCGCGGAAGCGGCGCACCGCCAGCAGTCCTCCGAGGAAGCAGAGCGTGGCGAGGAGACCGAATTGCGAGGGGAAAGTGGTCGGGTAGTACAGGAGCGCGGTCGACGACAAGGCGGGCGCCTGGCCCTCGAACGCGGCGAACTTGAAGGAGCGGTTCAGGAACAGGAGGGGAAGGTGGAGGAGCCGCGGGCCGTACCAGGGGAGCGCGACGGCGGCTGCGATCACGACGGCGAGGCCGAGCCAGGCGAACCGGCGCCGGCGCTTTCCGATCCCGGCCGCCTGCCCCACCGTCCAGAGCACAGGGGCGAGCGCGTAGACGGGAAACGTGGGCTTGGTGAGGAGCCCGAAGCCCCAGATCAGTCCGAGCCCCACCGTCCACCCGGGCCGCGAGAACGCCTCGGCGCGAACGAGGGCGTAAAGCGCCAGGGCGACCATCGCGGTGAGGGGCAGGTCGAGCTGGAAGTTCAAGAGTGAGAAGACCACGAACGGGGCGGTGCCGAGGAAGAACGCGGCGAGGAGACCGGTCGCGGGATCGGCGACATGTCGGCCGAGGCCATAGACGGCGAGAAGCCCCACCCCGAGGAAAGCGAGCATCACCGCCTGCGCCGTCAGCGCCGTCACCGGGAACGCGAAGTAGAGGATCCCCGCCGCGCAGATCGCGAATGGCGGGTAAAACGGGGAGATGCCCATGATTTCGGCGAACCGATCGGCTGCGGGGTTGGCCAGGCTCCGGTGGCAGTCGAGGGCCCGCTCGAGGTGGTTGGCGTAGTCCCACTCCGGGGGGTGGCGGTCGATGGACACCCAGATCGTGACAACGAGGCAGAGGGCGCCGAAGAGCGCGACGAGAACCACCCACGGCCGCACGCTCATGAACGAAGTCTTCGCCGCTCCTTCACCCTCAGGTCTCAACGATCCGGTCTCATCACCGGAGCGGAGGACGGCTCCAAGCCGATCGCCACGCCGAAGGGAAGCGCTGCCAGGGTCCAGGCGATCAGCACGACTTCGGCATCACCGAAGCTCCACTCCGTGAGACCGGTGACCAGGAATCCTGAGATGGCGGCAAGACTACCGACCACGACCGTGCGCTCACGTTCGCGCGCTGGTCCGTCGAGACGCCGGAGCAGCCGCGATGCAGAGACGAAGAAGGCGACCCAGATCGAGAGCCACGCGGTCAGTCCCACCACGCCTCTCTCGACGAGGATTTGCAGCGGTGAGCTGTGGACGTGTCCGGTGCTCTTTTTGACCGCCTCCGGTAGCGCATAATTTCGGTACGACCGCCCCACCCCGCCCGGCCCCACTCCGAGCCATGGGTGCTCACGCCACATGGCGAGCCCGCTCTTCCACATGTAGAGCCGCTCTCGCACCGTGACGTCGTTCGGATCAACGACGCTCCGGACGCGGGAGCTCAGACGCTCCGGACCGAGAAGAGCAATGGTCAGCATGAGCGCGATGCCGATCATCATGAAGGTGCGTCCGCGGCGTAGGGTGAGCAGCAGTACGCCGAGGCCAGCGAGGAAGCCGACCCACGCGCCCCGCACGTAGGTGACACTCAGTCCGGCCAAGGTGACGAGCCACAACCCCCACCGCCCGCGCGCCCTCTGGCTTCCCGCCAGCAGTCGCGGTAATCCTACCAAGAGGATCAAGGTCAGCACCCCGCCGAGCGTCATGTAGATGCTGAACGGCCCACGGGCCCGGTCGCAACGATGGAAGAACCAGCTGAGCGGCCATACTTGCGGTACAGGCGTCGGGCACATCATGACTTGAATGAGACCAACCACCCCGAGGATGGCGCCGAGGATCCCCAGCAGGGTCAGGAATCGCTCGACCCGATCGACGCTCCGGAGCAGGTCGGCCGTCACGAAGAACGCGAACGCGGTGAGCAGCCCCTTGGCGGCTACCAGGCTTCGCCCGGGGACGTCCGACGCGAGGGCAGACACGAGGGTCACCAGGAAAAACAACGCGATCGGTAACCCCAGAGACCAGGGCTGCTCCCGACGCACGGCCGGATCGCGGAGGCGCCAGAGCCACAAGGCGGTGAGCACGGCCAGCGCGCTCTCAGAGAGCGTGATCGACGACGCGAGACCGACGACGAAGATCGGGAAGACGCCACGGCTCAGCGAGGATGCGTCCAGGCGCCGCGTGGAGCGCATCAGCGTGGAGGCGCCCGCCGGGAGTGTCATCACGGCAGGATAGTGTAGATCCAGTGCCGACGGGTTCAAAACGACCGAGAACGACAGTTGTGACGATGACCGAGGCGAGGAACCTTACCGGACTAATTCTCTGGGGTGCGCGGGCCCCTGGAGTTTCCGCTGCTCGCGGCCCGACGCCACTGCCAGATCTCCAACTCCCGCCTGAACCTGCTTAGCATTGGGCTTCGGCATTCGACCGTTGCTGCCGGCACGCCCGAACCTCGAACGGCGGCGTCGGGTAACGCTGGTCGCGGCGTCTCGCGCCGCCAGCGTGACGTGACTGTCGACAGGGACGGCCATTTCGGCCTCGCGACGATCGGGCTCCGGGACGTCGAGCCCCCAGAGCGGGACATACGGCTGACGATGTCGAGTTCTCGGCTGGCGACAGTCCTGACCTCGGGAATGGGCGCCGGAACGGGCACGCGAACTTCCGAACCCTCCGCCGGCTTGCCACTCGAAGCATCCGGTGATGGGACGACCGAGGGGGGGCGGAAGAAGTGGGCCGCGTCGCCCGCCGTGGTGGCGGCGACGCCGATGTCCTCCAGGAACTGTCGTATCGGCTCGGCGTTCCCATGGCGGTACGCTTCGATGAGCGAGAGGGCGACAGCGCGGTGAACGCCCGCGCTCGGCTCGTAGGCGGCCCGGCGGCCGAGCACTTTGAGGTGTCCCGTCACGCGGTGGCGGAGCGTGACCTGAAAGCTCTGAGAACCCGAGTCCCAATGGCTTGGATCGAAGGGGTCGACCGGCGCGCAGTCGCCGACGATCTTCCACGCGGGACCGAACTCGCCGAGAGCGAGCGCCAGGGCTCTCTCGAGGTCTGCCAGAGACAACATGGATGGGTCCGGAGGCCGACTAACCCTTCTGGGCGAGCTCATTCCTCACGGCCCTGACGCCGGGGACCCCGCGCGTCAAGTCGGAGGCACGAGCCCGAGTCTTGTGGTCAGGCACCTTGCCGATCAGGGTCACCACGCTGTTGTCGGAACGCACCTTGATGTCGGTGTCTTTGAGGTACTCGTCCTTGTCCAGACGCCCCTTCACCGCCTTCTCGATCCCGTCGTCCTTCGCGTCGACCGACTTCCGCTGCTCCTCCGGGACGACCTGCAGGGCGCTGTTGACGGACGTCGCGCCGCTGATGCCTCTCGCGACCTCTTCCGCCGCGGTCCGTTCCTCGGCGCTCGCCACCTTGCCGCGCAGTGCGACGATCCCGCCCTGCGTCTCGACCTTGATGTGTCGGGCCTTCACTCGCTTGTCCGTGACGAGGGCCATCTTCGCCTTCGTGGTGAGCCAGGAGTCCTTCATTATTTGCCCGGCGCCGTCTCCAGCCGGCCTCGTCGGCTCGCCGGCCTTCTCGGCTTTACGGGCGTCGCCGGGCGTCGACTGGGCCAGCGACATCGCGGGTGACAGCGCAACAGCGACTACGGTCAGGACCCAAAGCACCAGTTGCATAGCGAGGGCTCCTCCTATCTACGTGCTACACGCAGCATGGGCAGTGCCATATGCGCCAACCCCGAAAACTTCGTAATATCCGACCATTAGCAGAAGCCGCGGTGGTCAGAGTGGCAACGCTGCGCGGCACGAGCAACGGGCGAGGCGGGAACGGATCCCGTCGCCCCCTACCGCCTCCGCCCGTCGCCTCCGGTGTAGCGTGATCGTTGACAGAGCTTCGCGGACGGGACGCTAGCCACCGCGAACGTAGCGACGGCAGACGAGGCGCAGGTGATCGCGGAAATGCGGCTGCAGGCGGCTCGTCCAGTCGCTTTGCCGCGCCTGCTTCCACTCGGCTGACTCCTGCACCTCGGGCGTGGCGAGGTGGTAGAGCGCCACGTACCTGCGATTGCCGCTGCTGCCGCGGAAACGACGGGCGCACAGCACGCCCGGGACGGCGCTGAGCGCCGGGATGTGCTCCTTGTCGTACCACTCGTTGAACTCCGCCTCGAATTCGGGCGCGATGTTCATCGCGTTCAGCAACAGCCCGCCGGCATTGTCGGGCGGGAGCTGGTCCCCGGGCAGGATCTGATCGCCCTCGAAGCGCATCAGGCGGTCGACCCTGCCGGTGACGCGCTTCGACCACGGCGACAGATTCTCGCCGCCGATTGCCAGATAGGGGGGGCTCTTCAACACCTTGACGTTGTCGAGATCGTACGTCGCGACTGAGACCTTGCGGTCCGGCGCCCCGACCCAGCGATGGCACACGAGAAAACCCGGCACGCGCTGCCGTTCCGGCAGGTGCTCGGTGTCGTACCAGTCATTGAACTCGTCCTCAGCAGCCTGCCCCATGTTCATCGCCGCGATCAGCGTGCCCTTCGCCATGTCGGATCCTCCCGTGTGGCCGGCTACACTCTGTCCGGTCAGCTCTTGGCTCCCAGAGGCGCAACGCCCAGCTCGCTCGTGCACTCGGCGAACCACTGGAACACCTCTTTGTGCAGCGGAATCCCGTTGGCCCGGCGCGTCTGAATTTCTTCGGACTCCGACAGTCCCGGATAGAGGACGCGGTCCTGGCCCGGCACTGGCTTCGCCGTTCTCAGGGTCTTGAGCATCTCGTCCATGGTGTCCTTGAACTGCTCGACGTCGGTGAAGGCCTCGATGTTGTACGCCGCAAAATGATTCTTGGACCCGCTTGCGGGCGCCAGCATCGTGGGCAGTGCGCCGGCCAGCACGGTGGACAAGACCTCGGCCATGAGGGCAAAGCCGTAGCCTTTGTGGGAGCCCTGCTCTCGTGTCCCACCGAGCGGCGCCTGGTGATACTCGTCGCGATTGAAGACCGGTTTCTCCTCCATGATCGGGTTGCCGTCTTTGTCCGTGACCCAGCCAGGCAGAAGCGGCGAACCGACCCTGATGGCCAGTCGGATCTTGTTGCCCGCGATCGCCGACGTCGCGGCGTCGAAGAGCATCGGCGCCTC
>Ga0184633_10000488_pt1 | contig 14491 bp, 15 predicted proteins | sample PLM31_170_b1_FD_133156 | JGI IMG/M metagenome (GOLD analysis project Ga0184633, IMG submission 133156) | Groundwater sediment microbial communities from an aquifer in East River, Colorado, USA - PLM3-1_170_b1 | ecosystem: Environmental > Terrestrial > Soil > Riparian zone | place: USA: East...
GCCGGCGATGCCCGCTGCTGTTTTTTTATGGACGGTGATCCGGTGACGGCCCCCGCCATCCTGGTGACCAACGACGACGGGATCCACTCCGAGGGGCTGCGCGCGCTGGCGGAGGCGCTCGCCCCAGTGGGGGAGGTGACGGTCGTCGCGCCCGACCGGGAGCGGTCGGCGGTGGGACACGCGCTGACGCTCCACCGGCCGCTTCGGGCCAGCGAGGTGGCGCCGCGCTGGTACCGGGTGGACGGGACGCCCACCGACTGCGTCACGCTGGCCGTCATGGGGATGCTGAAGCGCCGCCCCCGCCTCGTGGTGGCGGGGATCAACCTGGGGACGAACCTGGGGGACGACGTCACCTACTCCGGCACCGTCTCCGCGGCCATGGAGGGAGCCCTGATGGGCATCCCCGCTTTTGCGATCTCCCAGGCCGGGGGCGCACACTTCGACTTCACGGCCGCCGCCGCCTTCGCCCGACGGCTCGCGGCGCTTCTCCTGGAGCAGGGCCTCCCGCCCGAGACCTTCCTGAACGTCAACGTTCCAGCGGAGGCCCCGGAGAGCACTCTGGGGGTTGCCCTGACCCGGCAGGGGAGGCGGGTCTACCAGGAGTCCATCGTGGAGAAGCTGGACCCGCGGGGGAAGACCTACTACTGGATCGGCGGGAGTGAGCCGGAGTGGGAGCGCCTGGGGGACTCGGATTACGACGCGGTGATGGCGGGGAAGATCTCGGTCACCCCGCTGCACATGGACCTGACCCACTACGAGGCGCTGCGAACCCTGCGCGCGTGGGAGGAGCGCCTGCGGGAATGAGGGGCGCCGGGCGTGCCGCTTGGGCGGTCTGCCGCCCCGTGCTATGATCTCCAGCGGAGCCGCGCGTTACGGCCGGCCGGGAGGCCCGCCGGTGGAGTTCACCATCGCCAGGGAGCGGATGGTGGCCGACCAGCTCCGCGCACGGGGAATCACCGATCCCCGGGTGCTGACGGCCATGGGGCGGGTCCCGCGCCACCGCTTCGTGGAGGAGGCGCTCGCGGCTCGCGCCTACGGGGATTACCCCCTCCCCATCGGGGAGAAGCAGACCATCTCCCAGCCCTACATGGTTGCCCTCATGACTCAGGCTCTGGAGCTCTCGGGGGGCGAGCGGGTGCTGGAGGTGGGGACGGGGTCGGGCTATCAGACGGCCATCCTGGCTGAGGTGGCCGGCAAGATCTACTCCGTCGAGCGGATTCGAGGCCTGGCTGACCGGGCCCGGGCGATCCTCGAGGATCTCGGCTACTACAATGTCCTCAATCGGGTGGGCGACGGGACGCTAGGCTGGCGCGAGGAAGCCCCGTTCGATGCTGTCCTGGTGACGGCGGCGGCCCCCGAGGTGCCGTTGCCGCTGGTGGAGCAGGTGAAGCCGGGGGGGCGCCTCGTGATCCCGGTCGGGGGGAGCACGGCCCAGGTCCTGAAGTGCCTCGTGAAGGAGCCGGATGGGGCGGTTCGCGAGTCGGAGCTGGTTGGGTGTGTCTTCGTGAAGCTGGTCGGCGAGCAGGGGTGGCAGCCGTGAGGTCGGCCATCGCGACGGCAGCATCGGGGCGTAGCGCAGCCTGGTAGCGCACTTGGTTCGGGACCAAGGGGTCGCTGGTTCAAATCCAGTCGCCCCGACCATCTGTGAAGGATCTCGGGCCACCGGTTCCCGGCCGGTGGCCATTGTGTTTCCATCGAGGGGGAGCGGCATTGACTCCCGGGGGGAATTGGCATACAACCACGCCGGACCAGGAGGGAGAGGATGCTCGCGCGCAAGCGCCGGATCGGGGTCATCGGCTCGAGCCGCCCCTCCCCGGAGAGCGTCCGGCTCGCGGAGGCGGTGGGCCGCCTCCTGGGGCAGGCCGGAGTGGTCCTCATCTGCGGCGGCCTCGGCGGCGTCATGGAGGCCGCGGCCCGCGGGGCGGCGGGAGCGGGGGGCCTAACGGTCGGCCTGCTGCCGGGCATGCAGGCTGCTGTCGCGAACCCTTGCATTGCTCTGCCGCGCCCGACGGGCCTGAGCTACGCGCGGAATATCCTGGTGGTGCGGTCGTCGCAGGCCGTCATCGCCATCGAGGGGGGGTACGGTACCCACACGGAGATCGCCTTCGCCCTGCAGCTCGGGGTCCCGGTCATAGGCCTGCACGTGGTCTATCAGGACCCGAAGATCCGGCGGGCGGGGAGCGCGGAAGAGGCGGTGCGCCTCGCGCTGGCGGCGGCGGGGGAGGCGGGTTAAGGAGGACGCCCGGACATGGAGAGCCTGAAGGCGAAGATACGCGACATCCCCGATTTCCCCAAGCCGGGCATCGTCTTCAAGGACATCACGCCGCTGCTCGCTGACGGGCCCTCCTTCCGGACCCTCACGGATGCCCTGGCCGGCCGGTTCGCCGGCCGCAAGGTGGACCAGGTGGTGGGGGTCGAGGCCCGGGGGTTCATCATCGGGTCGGCCGTCGCGTACGTCCTCGGGGCCGGGATCGTCCTGATCCGGAAGAAGGGCAAGCTCCCGTACAAGACCCACAAGGCGATCTACCAATTGGAGTACGGGACGGACACGCTGGAGATCCACGAGGACGCCATCAGGCCGGGGCAGCGGGTCATCATCGTGGACGACCTCCTGGCGACCGGGGGGACCGTGTCGGCCGCGATTGACCTGGTGAACAAGCTGGGCGGGACCGTGGTGGGGATCGGGTTCCTGGTTGAGCTGACCTTCCTGAAGGGCAGAGAGAAGCTGCGGGAGCAGGAAATCTTCTCCCTGGTCCAGTTCTGAGGGTCCGGGGCGTCGGGCGCGTGGCCCTATAGCTCAGGGGACAGAGCGAGAGTTTCCTAAACAAAATGGGCGGGGGGACAGCAAGCGCTTGAAAACGCCCGCAAGGCCGCGCTGGGCGCGAGCTTGCGGCCCGTGAGCCGTTCCCCGGGTTTCCCCGAGATTCCCCCGGTTTTGCCAGGAATTCCCCGACGGGATTCCCGACACTTTTTTGCCCGGCTGGGGTAGCGATCCAATGAGACGAGAAAAACCTCGGCCCCCTGACCCGACGCTGATCCCGCCGGGGACAGGGGCGATCCCGTGGCCCTTGGGGGCCGAGGCGACTTCACGGGGAGGCTCTCGCACGGGAGGAGCCGATGCCCGCATCCCAGCCCAGCCCCCATCCATCCAGCGCGTTAAAAGTTCAGGCCGCCTTCTGGTCGTCTGATCCGCAGACCATCCACGCGGCCCTGGAGGGCCGGCCGGATACGCGAGGCCTGCCCGTGGCGGCGATACATCTTCTCGCGGCCCGCGATGCCGCGCAGGCTCACGCCGCGACGATAGAGTCGCTCCCGGCGAGCGAGAAGCTGCCGGCGTCGCTCCTGCCCGTCCCGTTGTTCCACGAGTGGAAAAGACTCGCGGCGAGCGAGCGGACGGAGTTCGTGGACGCCTTCCTGGCCGAATTGCTTGGTCTCGAGGGGCCGGCCTATCTGAAGCACGAAAACGTCCGCCGATACCTCCAGGCCGTGAGGATTTACGCCGCGGGTCTTACCCATGGCGTCATTTTCTATTTGCTCCAGTCCGAACAGTGGATGAAGGGAGTTCGAGAAGCACGAAAGGACCTCAAGGCGGGAGAGGTCTTGGAATTGCGGAGGAAATCCTGTCACCCTCGATTGTTCTTGGGGAGATGAGGATCCGTTGTGCAAAGAGGCCGGAACTCGAATTAGTCCCAGCGGCAGTCCTAGCTGTCAAGACCGCCATGGACGAGATTTCGGCCGAAAGGAAGGAGGAGAATAAGTAGCCGTACTCCGTCGCTTCGCAGTCTGGAGTGCCTCGCCAAGGCCCTCAAGGTGAAGGTGGGGGAGTTGGTGGAGTGAGAAAGGCAACAAAAAGGGGGGAAGGAACAATGGCAACTGACCAAACCGTCACACAGCCAGGAAGTGCGCTTGTTAACGAACTCCGGCAGATCACGATGATCCTTGAGAGGATGGATAAGACCATCCCCATTTTGATGGAACGGATCGCTACAGCGTTGGAAGCTCAGGCGGGAAGGTCATCTGGAGAGCGCCCTAGATGGGGACAGAATCGGCCAGGGCGAGGGAAAGGCCAAGAAGTGATGCGGGGCAGCGGCCCGCGTGAACAGGACCGCCGCCCCTGGCCCCGCCGCAGGATGGAGGCTCGCGGAGGGGTTGCCGAGTCTAGCCGTCCCGGGAGGAGGCGGCAAGATAGGTAGTAGGGAGAGGGCGGCTAGATCCTCGAGGCCGCCTCGGAGGGAGCCAGAGCGGCCGGTGGAGGTGGTTGAGGTGCGGCAGCCGGGGCTGGTGGCGGGGGAGAGAGGGAAGCGGCCATGAAGAGACTGCGGGCTCACGATAAGCTCGATGAAGCCCGATTCTTCCTGCAGCATCTTCGCGAGGAGAGGCGTAAAACTGTCCGCAACCGACCTGAAGCGTTTAGATATTACCTCAGTGCCTTCCTCAGTGCCGCCGTCAGCGTGATCCAGGTTCTCGACCATGAAGCTGGTGACGCATTCAAAGAATTTTGGCGTCGCTGGCGCGAGAATTTAGCTCAAGGAGTTCGGGAATTTCTCAATCGCATGTGGGACCGACGCGGCGCGGAAGTTCATGAGCTAGGGCCGAAGGTGGAAGTCAAAGAAAAGCCTGTCCCGGCCGAGCTCGCCCCGGGGGTTCAAATCTTCGGCCCTCCTACCATGTTCCTGCCCGAAGAGCACCTAAAACGGATGCAGGAGCTGGGGCTTCCGCCATGGACACAGGCCTGGAAATTCATTCCAGAACTCCACTTCGAGGGGGAAGGGGATGCTCTACAGGTATGCGAGCGATACCTCGCTCTGCTTCAGGGCCTCCTAGGAGATTTCACCAATCCGGGGCTTGCTGGCGGCGAAAAACGGGTCCGAGGTGGATAGCGCTATGGGCCATCACGCTCTCGGGGCAGAGCGGAAGGAGGGCTGAGGGATGGCACGACGTGGCGACGGTATCTACCTGCGGAGCAAGACTTGGTGGCTCGACTTCACCGACCAGGGGAAGCGCCACTATATCCGGCTCGGGAAGATCATCAACCGCACGGCGGCCGGGGAGCTGGCGATGGCGAAGCGGGCCGCCATCCTGAAGGGGGAGGCGGGGATCGGGAAGAAGCAGAAGGACCTCCCCTTCGAGAAGGCGGCGGAGGAGTTCGTCCGGTGGGCCGAGGCGAACAAGCGCCCGGGGCGGCCAAGGGCTACCGGCTCTGCCTGGAGCGGCTCAAGCGGGCCCAGGAGTTCGCGGGGAAGCGCCTCGGGGAGATCCACCCGTTCCTGATCGAGAAGTACCGCCGGGCGCGCCTCGAGGCCGGTGCCCGGGTCGTCTCCAACCGGGAGCTGGCGGTCCTCAAGGCGCTGTTCAACCGCTGCCGGGAGTGGGGGAAGTTCGAGGGGGAGAATCCGGTCGTGAAGGTGAAGCCCGTGAAGGAGCCCCGGGGACGCCTCCGCTACCTGGAGCCCGAGGAGGAAGCCAAGCTCCTGGCGGCGGCGGGGGAGCCCCTCCGGACCATGGCCCTGGTCGGGGACCACGCCGGTCTCCGGATCCAGAGCGAGGCCCTCACCCTGCGGTGGGCCGACGTGGACCTCCGGCGGGGCCTCCTGACGGTGCAGGCGGCCTATGCGAAGTCGGGGCAGACCCGACCGTCCCCATGAACAGCACCTTGCGCGAGGCCCTCGGGCGGCTTAAGATGCGGGGCGGGGCGGGGGAGTTCGTCTTCGGCCGCGGGAACGGGAGCCCCTACCGCTCGATCCGGACGACGTTCGCCACGGCCTGCCGGCGGGGGGGGCTGAAGGAGGTCACCCTGCACGTGCTCCGGCATACCTTCGCCTCCAGGTTGGCGATGGCGGGCGTGGACTTCCGGACGATCCAGGACCTGGGGGGCTGGCGGGAGCTGAAGATTGTCGAGCGGTACACGCACCTGAGCCCGTCCCACAAGGCGGAGGCGGTGGAGCGCCTGGCCGTGAAGGCCCCTGAGAGCGGCCAGAATTCCCCGACGTTATTCCTGACAGCGCTCCGGGTGGTCGCTGTAAACCATTGATGGCCCTATAGCTCAGGGGACAGAGCGAGAGTTTCCTAAACTCTGCGTCGCAGGTTCGAGTCCTGCTAGGGCCACCACCCGGGCCGGGGGCCGGGACTGGGGAAATGGAGGGCGATGGGGACGGGGAGAACTGGGCGGGGACCTGTCGGCGGCGCGCAGCTCACAGGGCGGTGGGAAGGCCTGTGGCGGGCGGCTACAAGCCGTCGGGCCTTCACCGGGATGGGCCTAGCCCTGCTGGCTGCCCTGCTGGTCGGCGCCGGGGTATCGGTGTACCGGCTGTATGCGGCGCGTCAGGAACTCCGAGCCCAGGCCCTCCTTGGGGAGGCCCTCACCAAGGGCGAGAGCGTCATGGAGGCCCTTCAGGGGGGCAACCCCTCGGACCTGAAGCCAGAGGCGGCCCAGGAGGTCCTGGGTGCCCTCCAGAAGGTCCGGGAGGAGTACCCCCGGAGCCATGCAGCCGGATTGGCCCTCCTTCAGGTGGGCCACTTAGAGTATCGGCTTCGGCGGTACGCCAAGGCTGCCCGGAGCTATGAGGAATATCTGGGAGAGTACCCGCGGGGGCCGTTCGTCTTCTGGGCGTCCATGGGGCAGGGCTACAGTCTTGAGGCGCAGGAGGATTGGGAGCGAGCCGCCCGGGTCTATGGGGCGGCCGCGGAGCGGCACGGCGGCACCCCCCTGGCGGCTGAGGCGCTGATGGGGGTCGGGCGGTGCTACGAGGCCCTAAGCCGCCCGAGAGAAGCCCAGACGATCTATACGGACATCGTCAGGAAGTACCCGGATACGGTTTGGGGCTCCCTGGCGGAGCGTCGCCTGGCGTTCCTCGAGGCGTCCTGAGGGGGGATGGGGATGAGAAGGCGATAGTCTGATAAGGGATATTATGTCAAATCATATAACTCGCCACCGGTAGCTGAAACACAAACGCCCCGAAGATTCCTCCGGGGCGTTCCCCTGAATCCCATCCCCTGGGCCCGGTCTACATCTTATACTTGCCGAAGTCCTCGGGCTTCAGGTTCTCCAGCCACTCCCGCCAGCGGTCCGACTCCTCTTTCTCCTCGCTGACCTCGATGGACTTGGCCCTGGTGACCACCTTCTCGGCCACGAAAATGGGAGCGTTGACCCGCAAGGCGAGGGCGATGGCGTCGGAGGGTCGGGAGTCGACGTTCACCACGTTTCCGTTGACGCTGATCTCGATGACGGCGAAGAATGTATTATCCTTCAGATCGTTCACCACCACCTGCTGCACGTTGGCCCCGAGCCCATCCAGGATGTTCTTAATGAGATCGTGGGTCATGGGCCGCGGCGTAGAGATCTTCTCCAGCTCCAGCGCGATGGCGTTTGCCTCGAAGATGCCAACCCAGATGGGGAGGGCCCGCTTGTCGTCCGCATCCTTCAGGATGATGATCGGCATGTTGGTGATGGGGTCCAGGGCGATCCCGCGAACGGTCATCTTGATCATCGTCACCGCCCTCCCTCACGGGACGAGGCCGCGAACCGCGGGGCCAGCTTGGCGTAGGTGGCCGCCAGGTGCTCGGGCATCACCTTGGTTTCCCCGATGACGGGCATGAAGTTCGTGTCGCCGCTCCAGCGCGGGACGACGTGAAAATGCAGGTGTTCCTCGATGCCGGCCCCCGCCACCTTCCCCAGGTTCAAGCCGATGTTGAAGCCGTCGGGGCGGAGCTCCTCCCGGAGGAACGTCTCGCTCCGCTGGAGCCACCGCATGAGGTCGAGGAGTTCGTCGGGGGAAAGGTCGGCAAGACGGTCACAGTGCCGGGTGGGGGCGACGAGGAGATGCCCGTTGTTGTACGGGTAGAGGTTCATCAGAACGTACGCCCACCTCCCCCGGGCGAGGACGAGGTTCGCAGGGTCATCTGTCCCCGCAGCCTTCTCGCAGAGAATGCAACCCCCCTCGCGGGGGCCCGTGATGTAGGCCATCCGCCAGGGGGCCCAGAGGGTCTCCATACTCCGGCCGTCCTTCGGGGCGCCGCCCCGCAAGACCCATGTTCCGCGCACCTAGCTGGCCACGATGCGGTAGACCGGGATGGAGCCGACCACGCCCTTAAACTTAGCATCGCCCACATACTCTATCAAGATGTTTTTTTGCAGCACGGGGTCCTGAAAGCTGTAGGTGGAGCCCTGTTGGCCCTCCTGGCGCTCCATCGGGACCTCCTGGGCCAGGGTGTCCACCGTGTCCTGGCTGGCCGCGATGCCGGTGTTGTAGAGCACTCCCGTTCCGTCCACCCAGACCTCCGCCGGCTTTCCGGCTCCGGCCATGGGGAGCGGCGCGTCCTCCTCCTCTCCCCCGTCCTCCTCCGGTCCCTTCCCGCCCGAGCCGCTCAGGCGGCCGGCGATGTTCACGTGGCGGCCGATGACGGTGGTGTCCATGCTCATCTCGTCCAGGATGAAGCGGGCGACCTGGGCCCGCCCGGTGTGGAGGCTGATCCCCATCTGGAAGTGGGTCTTCCCCTCTTTCCGGAATCGGGCCATGAGCTCCTGCAGGGCCACGGCGGTCCGGACGGCGTTCAGTTCGTCCTGCTTGCTGACCGTGGTCGCGCCGAAGGTGATCATCACCCCGTCGCCGGTGAACTTGTCAATCCGTCCCTGGAAGCGCTTCACGATCCCGGCCAGGGGGTCAAAGACCTCGTAGAGGTGCTGGGTCAGCTCCCCCTCCGACACTGCCCCCTCCGAGGTCCGGGTGAACCCCCGCAGATCGGCGAACAGGATCGTGACCTTCCGGGCGCTGTTCAGGACCTCCAGGGACTCGTGGAATCGGTAGAGGCGGCCCTCCGCGAAGAGCTGCTTGAGCTGCCGGTCGTCCAGTCCGGGAGGGATAAGGGTGATCCCCTGGCGCAGCAGGTCGATGACCTCCGTCCGGCGGACGGCATCCACCAGGTCAAGGTAATCGGACAGCAGCTCGGCCCAGCCCCCCCGCCGCTCGGCCCCCTGGCGCAGCGTGCGGTTCCCCCGGAGCTTCTCCGCGGTCCCCTCGTAATCCGTGAAGAGGTAGGTGAGAACGTGGCGGTTGAAGAGGATCTTCTGCTCCGCCTTCTCCTCGCCGTACTGGTTCGTGGGGACGCCGGGCAGACGCTGCCGCAGGAGGTCCAGGAGCCGCCTTTCCTGCCGGGTCAGGCCCGCCCGCAGCCGGTCCCGGCAGATCGCCGAGATCTCCTTGTACTCCGGGAAGGTGAGCCGGAACCGCTTGTTCTGGTCAATGAGGACAGCGGATAGGTTGAGCCCGGCGAGCCTGGGCTCGGTGAGGGGAAGTTGGTCGTCGAAGAGGCTTTCGATGAGGCTGTGGCTAAAGTCGTCGCCCAGGTTGTACCGGAGGCGCTCCGGGGCCGTGCTCCGGAACCGCTGCCCCACCATCAGGTGGAGGTTCCGGTAGAAGCCCCGCAGGATCGGGTGCATCTGGTACTTGATGTGTCCCTTCACCCGGTCCCGTCGAAAGAACTCCTCGACAACCTGGACCACCTCCTTGGAGTGGGCGAGCCAGAAGAGGTTCAGGAGTCCCAGCCGACGGTCGTTGGCGATGATGTTGGAGGTGATCTCGGTGAGGATCTTTTGGTAGGCAGCGTGGGTGTCGCCCCCGCCGGAGCCGAGGGCCGCGGCCCGCGGGTCGGGGGCCCGTCCCTCCGCCAGGGACTCGTAGATGGCGGCGATGAAGGCGACCACCCGGCCCTTCAGGCCCGAGTGGAGCTCCACCACGAGGACGGGGTCCCCGCCGGTGGGGGCGTGGCCCTCCGGGAGCTGGGGGAGGTTCGGCCCGAAGAGCTCCGCGACCTCCTCCGGCCGCCCCTCGATGAACCGCGTGACGCGGCTGCCCGCCCCGTGTTCGAGAATGCGCATCCGTGCCGTCTGCCGCGCCCTGGGCGGCGTGCCAGGCCCAGCGATCCAGCAGGGTCTCCGGCTCCCTGCTCTCCTGCCGCTGCCCGCCGCCCCGTTCGCCCTCAGCTATCCACGAGGGCCTTCAGCTCTTTGCCCGGCTTGAAATAGGGGACCTTCTTGGCCGGCACGCTGACCGGCTTGCCCGTCTGGGGGTTGCGCCCCTGCCGGGCCTCGCGGCGGCGGACCCGGAAGCTCCCGAAGCCCCGCAGCTCCACCTTCCCGTCGGTGGGAGAGGACAGGGCCTGGGCGATGCTCTTGAAGATGGTCTCGATGACGACCTCGGTCTCCTTCTTGGTGAGGTTGACCGTCGTGGCCACTCGCTCTACCAGGTCCGCCCGCGTCATGGATGAGTCCTCCCTTGAAGCCAAGGGTCTGTTCCGGGGCCGGCCGCTTGGGGGCGGCTACGGGAGATGAAAGAGGTAAGCGAGGGTCAGCGACGGGCTGGTGCCGGGCAGGCCCCAGGGCTCCGCCAGTTGCCATCCGGTCAGGAGGCGCAGGAGAGAAAAGCGCCGCTTCTCGATCTGGGTCACGGCCGGCCGCCCCGGGATGCCCGCCAGGTCCCCGGCTCGGGCCAGGGCGTCCTGGAGGTTCCCCAGCTCGTCCACCAGCCCCAGCTCCTGCGCCTGCCGCCCGCTGAAGATCCGCCCATCCGCGAGCTGCTCCACCCGCCGTCGCTCCAGCTTCCGGCCCTCGGCCACCGCCTGGATGAACTGGTCGTGGACATCGTCGATCACACTCTGGAGGATCCGCCGCTCGTCGGTGGTAAGCTCGCGCGTCGCGGAGGCTAGGTCTTTGTAGGTGCCACTCTTGATGACCACCGTCCGGACGCCGATCTTCTGGAGCAGCTCGCCGACATTCGGGATCTGCATGATCACGCCGATGCTGCCGGTGATGGTGCCGGGGTTCGCCAGGATGCGGTCGGCGGCGCTGGCGACGTAGTACCCGCCCGAAGCGGCCAGGGAGCCCATGGAGGCCACGACCGGCTTCCCGTGCACCCGCCGGACCTTGAGGAGCTCCTCGTGGATCTCCTGGGAGGCGGCGACCCCGCCCCCGGGGCTATTGATCCGGACAAGGAAGGCGCGGACGGTCGGGTTTTGCAGGTGGCGCTCGAACTGGTCGGTGATCTCCTTCGAGTCCAGAATCACCCCGTCGATCTCCACCAGGGCCACCTTGGGCCCGCCCAGGGTCTCCCGGACGCCGGTCAGGTAGGCGATGGCGAAGACGGCGGCAAAGAAGAGGAGGCCCACGCCCCCCACTATCGCCACCGCCCGGAGCAGCAACCGCCGCGTCATGTCGACTATTCCGCCGGGCCCTTAGCGCCGGCGGAACCCCTCCCCCTCGTCCGCCTCGGCGGCGGCCCGCGCTTCGCGGTAGGCCCGCAGGCTGAGACCGATCTTCCGCTCGTCGGCGTCCAGCTTGATGATTTTCATGGTGAGCTCGTCGCCCACCTGTACCACATCCTCCGGCTTGTTGACCCTGCCCTCGCTCAGCTCGGAGACATGCAGGAGCCCCTCGATGCCGTCGGGAAGCTCCACGAAGGCCCCGAAGTCGGTGAGCCGGACGACCTTCCCGGTCACATCCATCCCCACCCGGTAGCGCTCCGGCACCGTCGTCTGCCAGGGGTCGGGTTGACACTGCTTGAGGCCGAGGGAGATCCGGCGGTTGTGGCGGTCCACGTGCAGGACCAAGGCCTCCACCGTGTCTCCCTTCTTGAGCAGCTCCGAGGGGTGGCGGACCCGCTTCGTCCAGGACATGTCCGAGACGTGGATGAGACCGTCAATGCCGTCCTCCAGCTCCACGAAGGCGCCGAAGTCGGCCAGGTTTCGGACCTTCCCCTCCAATCGGGTGCCGACGGGGTACCGTTCTTCGATGAAGTTCCAGGGGTTCGGCTCCACCTGCTTCATGCCCAGGGAGATCCGTTTGGCCTGCTTGTCAATGTCCAGGACCATCACCTCGATCACGTCGCCGATGGACACCACCTTGGAGGGGTGCTTGACCCGCTGGGTCCAGGACATCTCGGAGATGTGCACCAACCCCTCCACCCCCGGCCCCAGCTCCACGAAGGCGCCGTAGTCAACGAGGGAGACGACCTTCCCCTTCACCTTAGAGCCCACGGGGAATCTCTGGTCGGCCGCCTCCCACGGGTCGGACAGGCGCTGTTTGTACCCGAGGGAAATCCGCTCCGTGGTGCGGTCGAACTTCAGGACCACCACCTCGATCTCGTCCCCCACCTGAAAGAGCTCCGTCGGGTGGTTCAGCCGCCCCCAGGACATGTCGGTGATGTGGAGCAACCCGTCCAGTCCTCCCAGGTCCACGAAGGCGCCGTACTCGGTGATGTTCTTGATCTTGCCGCGGAAGATCTTCCCCTCCTCCAGAATGGCGAGGGTCTGGGCCTTGAGCGCCCTCCGCTCCTCTTCGAGCAGCTCGCGCCGGGAGAGGACGATGTTCCCCCGCTTCTGGTTGAGCTTGATGATCTTCATGGGGAAGCTCTTGCCGATCAGCCGGTCCAGGTCCCGCGCCGGGCGGAGGTCCACCTGCGAGCCCGGGAGGAAGGCGCGGACCCCGATGTCCACCATCAGGCCGCCCTTGGTCTTCCCCACGATGGTCCCGGTCACCGCCCCCCCCTGTTCGTAGACCCGGCTGATCTGCTCCCAGATCTTGATCTTCTCCGCCTTCTCCCGGGAGAGGACGATGAGGCCCTCGCTGTCTTCCTTCGACTCGAGGTAGACATCCACCAGGTCCCCGAGCTGGGCCGCGACCTCGCCCTGGGGCGTGGTGAACTCCTTGAGCGGGACCGAGCCCTCGGACTTGTAGCCGATATCAATGAGCACCGCGTCCGCCGTGACCTCAACGACCCGACCTCGCACGATCTCCCCCTCGGCGATGTCCTTGAAGGTCTGATCGTAGACGGCCTGCATCTCCGCCGTCTGTTCGGCGGAGCGGGGATCGTAATCCGGGTCGGTCGGGGGAAGGGAAGATTTGGGCATCTTTGTTGTTGATCGTGGGGCGGGCATCTGCGGTGGCACCTCCGAGGTTACGGTAAACGGCTGTCCGACGGGGCTCCGTGAATCAGGGACTGCTGCACGCCCGCCTGCAGGCGCGCGATGGCTTCCATGATCTCCTGGCTGAGCGCGCTGTAGAACTCCCGCCCCTCCCGCGCGGTCTCACGGGACACGAGGGGGGGGCCGATCCAGACCCGGATCGCCCCCGGGGAGGGCAGCCGGGCCCCCCGAGGCATCACGGCCGCTGTCCCCTCGAGGTAGATGGGGACCACGGGGGAGCCGCTCCGCAGGGCGAGCATCCCCGCGCCGGCCTTCCCCGGCTGCAAGTGCCGGCCGTCTCCCCGGGTCCCCTCGGGGAAAATCAGGAGGGCTTCCCCACTCCGGAGGAGCGCCAGGGACCGCTTGAACGCAGACGGGTCCGCCTGGCTGCGGCTGATGGGAAACAGCTGGATCCGGCGCAGGAACCAGCCGAAAACGGGGTTCCGGAACAGCTCCTCCTTCGCCACAAAGTGGAGCTTCCGGCGGATGGCGCACGCGACCACCACCGGGTCCACGTTGCTCACATGGTTCGCTGCCAGGATGACGGCGCCCCGCTCCGGAACATGCTCCCGCCCCGCGACCTCAAGCCGGCACAGCACCTTGAGCGCCAAGAGGGCCAGCGCTCGGACGAGCGTGTAGAGCATCCGCCGCTATCCTCGCGCTGCCAAAGCGTTTCATCCTAGCCGCGCCCGCGCTGCTTGGCAAGCAAAAAATCGCCGCCTTTACCTTGCCTGCTGCCGCTGTCGCACCACCGTCAGCATGACCTCCAGGACCGCTTCGGGCGGGACGGCCGTGGTATCCAGGCGCAGCGCATCGGGCGCGACCGTGAGGGGGCCGGCGGCCCGCCCCATATCCCGCTGATCCCGGCTTAGGATCTCGGCTTGGACCCCCTCCAGGGAGCAGCGCTCCCCCCGGGCGACGGCCTCGGCGTGCCTCCGCCGGCTCCGCTCCTCCAGGCTCGCGTCCAGGTAGAGCTTCACGTCCGCCTGCGGGAAGACCTGGGTGCCGATGTCACGGCCGTCCATGACGATCCCCCCGCCCGCCCCGAGAGCCCGCTGCCGTGCCACCATCACCTCCCGGACAGCCGGGTGCACGGAGACAAGGGAGGAACCCCGGTCCACTTCAGGCCGTCGGATGGCCTCGGTCCAGTCCTCACCGTCCACCACCAGGCGCTGCCCCGCCGGGTGACGGACGAACGCGAGGTCCATCCGCTCGAACAGAGCGCGCAGGCCAGGCCCGTCCCCCCAGTTCACCCCCTCCCGCATCGCCTTCAAAGCGAGCGCCCGGTACATGGCCCCGGTGTCCACGTGCCGGTAGCCGAGGCGCGCCGCCAGCAGCCGGGCCGCCGTGCTCTTGCCGGCGCCCACCGGCCCGTCAATCGCAATGATGAGGCCCCCCTCCCCCGCCATCAGGCGTTCTGGTCCTCGGCTTCCACCTGGGGGTCGGCCGCCGGGGCCACCGTGCGGAGGAGGGGAACGAAGTCGGGGAAGGAGGTTCGGATGCACGCGCTGTCCGCGATCCGGGTTCCCCCCCGCGC
>Ga0184633_10000489_pt1 | contig 14486 bp, 14 predicted proteins | sample PLM31_170_b1_FD_133156 | JGI IMG/M metagenome (GOLD analysis project Ga0184633, IMG submission 133156) | Groundwater sediment microbial communities from an aquifer in East River, Colorado, USA - PLM3-1_170_b1 | ecosystem: Environmental > Terrestrial > Soil > Riparian zone | place: USA: East...
CTTCGGCGGCGTGGCGCTGACGCTTGGTTTGCCGTTTATTCGGACATCGGTGGATCACGGTACCGCTTACGACATCGCCGGAACCGGGAAAGCGGACGAGACCAGCATGAAAGAAGCCATCCTCTTGGCGGCACGGTTGGCGCGCCAAAAAATGGAGCACAGAAGAGAATGAACCCAACTGTTTTTCGCGAATACGATATTCGCGGCCTAGCAGAGCAGGATTTCGATAAGGAGTTTGCGCTTCTGCTCGGTAAAGTCCATGGCACTGCCATCGCGGCGAAGGGCGGTACGCGATTAACAGTCGGCCGCGATTGCCGGACGACGTCCGATGTCTATGCCGAAGCGGTGATTGAGGGATTGGTCTCAGCGGGGCTGCACGTCTACGACATCGGCATCTGTCCGACGCCCCTACTCTATTTTTCTCTATTCCATCTCGACGTCGACGGCGGCATTCAAATCACGGCGAGCCACAATCCAGCCGAATACAACGGCTTTAAGATCTGTCTCGGCAAAGATACGCTGCATGGCCAGCAGATCCAAGAGATCCGCATGAAGATGGAACGAAATGAGTTCCGCGAAAAGGCCGGCGGCAAAATGGAGCGCTATGAAATCGTCGCGCCTTATCACGCGTATCTCCTCGCGGACGTAGCCAAATTGGCGCGCCCGCTAAAAGTCGTTGTCGACGCCGGCAGCGGTGTCGGCGGCCCGGTGGCGCCGCCGATTTTCCGACAGCTCGGCTGCAAGGTGTGGGAAATCGCTTGCGAGCCGGATCCGAAGTTTCCGTTTCATCATCCCGATCCCACCGTGCCGGAAAATTTAGCCATGCTGATCGAGAAGGTGAAGCATGAAAAGGCCGATCTAGGGATTGCCTACGACGGCGATGCCGACCGGATCGGCGCGGTGGACGAGCAAGGAAATATCCTGTGGGGTGATGAATTGTTGATTCTATTTTCGCGCGATGTTCTCAAACGGAATCCCAACGCGATTATTATTTCCGAAGTGAAATGTTCCCAGCGACTTTACGACGATATCAAGAAAAACGGCGGCCGGCCGATCATGTGGAAGGCCGGCCATTCGTTGCTCAAAGCGAAAATGAAAGAGACCCAGGCGCTGCTGGCCGGCGAGATGAGCGGGCACATGTTTTTCAAAGAACGCTATTTTGGCTACGACGATGCGATTTACGCCTCGCTGCGTTTGTTGGAGATTCTTGCTAACTCGACAAAACCTTTGTCAATGTTGCTCGCCGACTTGCCGAAGACGGTGTCGACACCGGAGATTCGCGTCGATTGTCCCGATGAGCGAAAATTTCTGATCGCTCAAAAAGCCACGCAATATTTTCGCCGGCATTACGATGTGATCGACATCGACGGCGTGCGCGTGCAGTTTCCCGAAGGCTGGGGACTCATTCGCGCTTCCAATACGGAGCCGGCGCTCGTGCTCCGCTTCGAAGCCAAGTCCGACGCAAAACTCAATGAGTACCGCGCTCTCGTCGAGAACAAGCTCCGGGAGTTCGAAAAAGAATAGAGCTCACCATGGCGGGCGCGATCATCATTCGCGGCGCGCGGGTTCACAATCTCCGGAACATCGACGTCGAGATTCCGCGCGACCGGTTCGTTGTGATCACCGGCGTATCGGGATCGGGAAAATCCTCCTTGGCGTTCGATACGCTTTACGCGGAAGGACAGCGGCGCTACTTGGAATCGCTTGGCGCCGACGTGCGCCAGCTGCTGCGCCAAATGGAGAAGCCCGACGTCGACTCGATCGACGGGTTGCCGCCGACGATCGCAATTCAACCAAAGACAAATCTGACCAATCCTCGTTCTACCGTCGGCACGTTCAGCGAAGTCTATGATTATCTGCGGCTGCTCTTTGGCCGAGTCGGACAACCAACTTGCAGCGAGTGCGGCAGCGAGATCAAAGCGTACACCGTCGAGCAAATCGTCGATCATCTGCTGGCGCTGCCGGCGCAGACACGGATTTTGATTTTAGCTCCGATTGCGCTGCCGGGCTCTGGTAATGTTAACCAACGGCTGGGGGAATTGGCGCGATTAGGTTTCACCAGGGTGATGATCGACGGCGAGATACACGAGCTTGCCGACGATTTTCATTTCGACGGTAAAGAACCTCGTCAGCTCGACCTCGTTATCGACCGACTGGTGTTGCGAGAAGGAATTGAAAAGCGCCTGGCGGATTCTCTGGAGGTCGCGTCGCGCCACGGCGACCGAGTCGTTAAAGTCGACGTTCTGGCTGAAAACGATCACAGATCCAGCCCGCCGTTGCTGTTCAGCCAGAAATTCGTTTGTCTGCAGTGCGGCAGCGTCGTCCCCGAGTTCACGCCGAGTCTTTTCTCATTTAACAGTCCCCTGGGGGCTTGCCCGACTTGCGGCGGACTGGGTGTGATTATCGGAAAAGGAAAGCGTCGTAAAAAATCGCCTGGCGGTGAAAGCACCGAGCCCTGCCCCGAGTGTGGCGGAACCCGGCTTAACAAAGCAAGCCGATCGGTGCGGATCGCCGGTCATGAAATTAGCCAGATCGCTGCCTGGCCCGTCGCTGATACGCTGGATTTTTTCGTCAGGCTGCAATTTGCCGAAGAACATAAAATCGTCGGACAGAAAATCGCGACCGAGATCTTGAGCCGACTGCGTTGCTTCATGCAATTGGGTCTTGGCTATCTGAGCTTGGATCGATCGTCTGAGACACTTTCGGGAGGCGAGATGCAAAGGGTGCGCCTAGCAACCCAGATAGGTGCCGGGTTAGCTGGAGTGCTTTACATACTTGATGAGCCGAGTGTCGGACTACACCAGAGAGACAACGGCAAGCTGCTGTCGCTTCTCAAGCAACTCCGCGACGCCGGCAATTCAGTCGTCGTCGTCGAACATGACTTGGACACGATCTTGGACGCTGACTATCTGATCGACATGGGGCCGGGCGCGGGCATTCACGGCGGTCAAGTGGTAGCACAGGGAACTCCTGAAGAAGTGCAGCGCAATCCCCTTTCGCGCACGGGACAGTATCTGGCGAGAACCAGCGGGATTTCTCTGCCGACGGAACGTCGAAAAGGTAGCGGCGAAGTCCTGAAGATCAAAAACGCTCGCTCGCGCAATCTCAAAAACGTCTCGGTCGAGATTCCCATCGGTGCCATAACCTGCGTCACCGGAGTTTCCGGGGCGGGCAAAAGCACACTGGTCATGGAAGTACTCTTTTCCGGCGTGGCACAACGGCTGCAGCGGCAATTATTAGATGATTCTTCGAACGTAGAGTTGGTCGGCTGGGAACGCTTCGACCGGGTGATCGGTGTCGATCAGGCGCCCATCGGGCGCACGCAGCGTTCCAATCCCGCGACCTATACCGGGCTCCATGATTACCTGCGCGAGCTCTTTGCGCAGCTGCCTGAGGCTCGCGTGCGCGGCTATAAGGCCGAGCGATTTTCGTTCAATGCGCACGGCGGCCGTTGCGAAGCGTGTGCCGGTGACGGCGTAAGCCGAGTCGAAATGTATTTTCTGCCGGAGATCTTCGTAACTTGTTCCGTATGCAAGGGCCGGCGCTACAATCGTGAAACTTTGGAGATCAAATTCAAAGGACTGAGCATCGCCGACGTTCTCGATTTGACCGTCGATCAAGCGCTGGAACTGCTCAACAATATTCCTGCCATTTCTGATCGGTTGCGAACTCTACGCGATGTTGGCTTGGGATACCTGTGCCTTGGACAATCCGCGTCAACACTCTCCGGCGGTGAGGCCCAGCGTGTTAAGCTGGCGCGCGAATTGGCGCGACGATCGACGGGAAAAACGCTTTATGTTCTCGATGAGCCGACCACCGGACTGCATTTTGACGATGTCCATAAACTTTTGGAACTGCTATTTCGTCTAACTGTTTTAGGGAACACCATTGTTGTCGTTGAGCATAACTTGGATGTCATTAAGAGCGCTGATCATGTCATTGACATAGGACCCGAGGCGGGTCCGTCGGGTGGTGAGATAGTGGCCACGGGGACGCCTGAAGAGGTTGCTCTAGTGCCAAACTCTGCTACCGGACAATATCTGAAAAAAATGTTGTAGCGGGACGATGGGAGCTCTCAGAAATCCGATAGCGCACTTTCATCGGGCTCGATTAATCGTTAAATATTAGATATTTAGCATGTTTGCTTTGACTGTTGACTCGGTCCGGCGTATCGGTTAGCTTTATATCAGACTAAAACGGTCTGTAATGGTTCGCGGACAGAAATAACGACTTAAACACGCTCATGATTAAGACTCCAGTCTATCTCGACAATCACGCGACCACGCCGGTGGATCCACGGGTGTTGGACGCCATGTTGCCTTACTTTTGCGAAAGGTTCGGAAACGCGGCGAGCAAGAGCCATACTTTCGGTTGGGAAGCGGAGGCTGCCGTCGATTTGGCCCGTGAGCAGGTAGCCCGATTGATCGGTGCGGCGTCGCCGCGGGAAATTGTCTTTACCAGCGGCGCTACCGAATCCGACAACCTGGCGATTAAAGGCATCGCCGAATCGTACCGTGATAAGGGCAACCACATTGTCACCTGCGTGACCGAGCACAAAGCTGTCTTGGACAGCTGCAAGGTCTTGGCGAAGCGTGGCTTGCAGATTTCATATCTGCCGGTAAATTCGCACGGGATCATCGAGCTTCAGCGGCTGCGTGACGCGCTGACGGAAAAAACGATTTTGATATCGATCATGGCGGCGAATAACGAGATCGGCACGATTCAGCCGATAAAAGAAATCGGCACTTTGGCAAAGGAGAAGGGGATTCTCTTTCATACCGATGCGACCCAGGCAGTCGGCAAGATTCCGATCAACGTGGAGCAAATGGGCATCGATCTGTTATCGCTCACGGCGCATAAAATGTACGGTCCCAAGGGAATCGGCGCGCTTTATGTTCGTTCGTCCAAGCCGCGGGTCAAGCTAGCCGCGATTATCGACGGCGGTGGCCATGAGCGAGGTATGAGATCCGGAACATTGAATGTCCCGGGCATCGTCGGTTTGGGACGATCCTGCGAGCTGGCACAAAAAGAAATGGCTGGTGAGGGTGAACGAATCACGGCGCTGAGGGAGCGGCTCAAAGCCGGCATACTTCGTCAGCTCGACGAAGTTTACATTAACGGTCATGCGCTCGAGCGACTGCCGGGCAATCTGAATATGAGCTTTGCTTGCGTCGAAGGCGAGTCGCTCTTGATGGCTTTAAAAGAAATCGCCGTCTCGACGGGGTCGGCGTGCACCTCGGCGAGTCTGGAGCCTTCTTACGTGTTAAAAGCGATCGGCTTGGAAGATGAACTGGCGCACACCTCGCTGCGCTTTGGCTTGGGTCGCTTTAACACGGCGGAGGAGATCGACTACACGATTCAACGGGTCGTCGAGGAGGTGCGCCGATTGCGAGAAAATTCACCGCTGTACAGGGCAAAAAAAGCCAAGATGCAAAAACGTCAAGATGCCGAGCTCAAACAACAGCAGCCGGTGTCCTAGACGCTGGATGGGGAAGGGCGTGATCCATGGCCATGGGCGTTAGCGTTACGGATCGAGCCGCGACGCGAATCAAAGAATTGATTGCCGCCGAGAGTCGGGACGGACAAGGATTGAGAGTGAAAGTTGTCGGCGGCGGTTGCTCGGGGCTGCAATACAAGGTCGATTTCGACATGCCCAAAGCGACCGATAAGGTATTCGAGAAGGACGGCGCGAAAGTTTTTGTGGATTTGAAGAGCTTACTTTATTTAAGTGGCACCGAGCTCGACTTCAAGGATGAACTGATGCAATCCGGATTCGTCTTTCAGAATCCTAACGTGAAGAAATCCTGCGGCTGCGGGGCGTCGTTCACGGTTTAACTGGATATAGGAATTAGAAACATGAAGACAGCTAACAACACAGTAGAAGATCTGACCCGGCGCGAATACAAGTACGGCTTTATCACCGACATCGAGGCGGACACCGTGGCGCCGGGATTGAACGAAGATGTCGTTCGGCTCATCTCGGCAAAAAAAGATGAGCCGGAGTTCATGCTCGAGTGGCGCCTAAAAGCGTACCGCCATTGGACCAAGCTGGAAAAAGCCGAGGCCGAGCCGAAATGGGCGATGGTGCATTATCCGCCGATCGATTACCAAGCGATTCGCTATTATTCGGCGCCGAAATCGAAGGCGGACGGCCCCAAGAGCTTGGAGGAAGTCGATCCCGAGCTGATTGAGACTTACGAAAAGCTGGGAATTCCTCTCAGAGAGCAGGAACTTCTTGCCGGTGTCGCCGTCGACGCGGTTTTCGACAGCGTATCGGTGGCGACTACGTTTAAAGCGAAGCTGGGCGAGCTGGGCATCATCTTCTGCTCTTTTTCGGAGGCGGTGCACAATCATGCGGAGCTGGTGCAGAAATATCTCGGTTCGGTGGTGCCATACACTGACAACTTCTTCGCCGCGCTCAATTCCGCAGTCTTCAGTGACGGGTCGTTTTGTTACATTCCCAAAGGGGTGCGTTGCCCGATGGAATTGTCGACCTACTTCCGTATCAACGCCGCTGAAACCGGACAGTTCGAACGCACGCTGATCGTCGCCGACGAAGGCGCGACCGTGAGTTACCTCGAAGGGTGCACGGCGCCGATGCGCGACAAAAACCAGCTGCACGCCGCGGTAGTGGAGTTGATCGCGCACAAAGACGCGCAGATCAAGTACTCCACGGTGCAGAACTGGTACCCCGGCGATGCGGAAGGCAGGGGCGGCATCTACAATTTTGTCACCAAGCGGGGCAAGTGTCTCGGCGAACGGTCGAAAATTTCCTGGACGCAGGTGGAGACCGGCTCGGCGATCACTTGGAAGTATCCGAGCTGTATTTTACAGGGTGACGATTCCGTCGGCGAATTTTATTCGGTCGCGTTGACGAATAATTACCAGCAGGCCGATACCGGCACCAAGATGATCCATATGGGTAAGAACACCAAGAGCACGATCATTTCCAAGGGCATCTCGGCGGGCCACGGGCAAAACACCTATCGCGGGCTGGTGAAGATTATGAAGGGGGCGAGAGGCGCGCGGAACTATTCGCAATGCGACTCGTTGTTACTGGGAGATAAGTGCGCGGCGCACACCTTTCCGTATTTGGAGGTCTTAAATAACGCGTCACAAGTCGAGCATGAAGCCTCGACATCGAAGATCGGCGAGGATCAGTTATTTTACTGTCGGCAGCGCGGTATCTCGACGGAAGACGCCGTTAACATGATCGTCAATGGTTTTTGCCGGCAAGTGTTCAAAGAACTGCCGATGGAGTTCGCCGTCGAAGCGCAGAAGCTTTTGGGCGTAAGTCTTGAAGGAAGCGTTGGCTAGGAAGGTTTTAGGTGTCGGCTCTGGTATCTTCGTTTGTTGCAGTCGGATTTGGACATCGATGCTGAACTCTGGGATGAAAGTTTATGGCCGGCGAAATCTACTTTGATAATAACGCAACCACGCGGGTACTGCCCGAGGTTGCCGAAGCTATGCTGCCGTTTCTGACGGAGCAGTACGGTAATCCATCGAGCATTCATCGCTTCGGCAGCCAGGTGGGACAAAAGCTCGCCGACGCACGGGCGCAGGTTACCGAGCTCATCGGCGCCGCCGACCCCGTCGAAGTCATCTTTACCAGCTGCGGCACCGAAGGGGACAACGCGGCGATCCGCGGCATGCTCGAAGCGCGCCCGGACAAGCGTCACATTGTAACGACGCAGGTTGAACACTCCGCGGTGCTCGGTCTTTGCCAGCACTTGGAGAAGAAGGGCTATCGCGTGACGTGGTTGAGCGTCGATCAAGACGGCGCGCTTGATCTAGATGAGCTGCGCGCCGCTTTAACCGACGACACCGCGCTGGTTTCGATCATGTGGGCCAATAACGAGACCGGCGTGATTTTTCCCATCGCGGAAATTGGCGAGATCGTCAGAGCCAGAGGGATTCCGTTTCATGTCGACGCCGTGCAGGTAGCGGGAAAACTTCCCGTCAACGTGAACGAACTGCCCGTCGATCTATTGACCATCTCGGGCCACAAATTTTACGCCCCGAAGGGCGTGGGAGCCTTATACGTACGGCGCGGTATTACCTTTCCACCGTTCATGATCGGCGGACATCAGGAACGTAACCGCCGTGGCGGAACGGAGAATGTCGCCGGCATTATCGGCATGGGCAAAGCTGCGGAGATCGCGCGTGGTCGTTTGATAGAAGATGCAACTCGGGTAAAAGCACTACGCGATCAGCTTGAAACACTACTGCTCGAGTCCTGTCCTGATAGCCGAGTAAACGGTAGTCGCCAGAATCGACTGCCGAATACGCTGAATATCAGCTTTCGCTATTTGGAAGGTGAATCGATCTTAGTGCTCATGGACCAGCAGGGCATTTGTGCGTCCACCGGCTCCGCCTGCACGGCAGGGTCATCGGAGCCATCGCATGTGCTGCGCGCGATGAAAGCGCCACCTGATTGGCTCCAGGGGGCGGTACGATTCAGTCTAAGCCGCTTCAATAGCGAAGAAGAAGTTCGCTATGTGAACGAAAAGGTGCCGCCAATCGTCCAACGGTTACAGGGCCTTTCGGCTCTGGGCAAGCTGGGAAATCAGCAGCGCCGCCAACCCGAACGGGGAGCGCCGACCGGCACCATCGGGCTAAGGGGGTAATCACATGGGGCTAATGCAGATTCCGCGACGCGTCGACTACGGTTTACGAGCCGTGATTTATCTTTCAGGCCAGGACCCAGAAAAGTGCTGCTCCATCGCGGAAATTGCCAAACATCAGGGGGTGCCGAGAAAGTTTTTGGAAAAGATCATTCAGGATTTAATCCGTAGCGGATTGATAAAATCGAAAAGAGGTTCCTGCGGCGGTTACACGCTGGCCAAGCCGGCCGATTCGATATCATTCTATGACGTGATTGCGGCAATCGAAGGGCCTATCGCTGTTAACGTGTGTCTCGATCATGAAATAGGCTGCGATCAAATTCCGCGCTGCACGATGATCGGCGTGTGGAGCGAAGTGCAACGCGGTATCACCGAGGTGCTTAGCCGCACTACGATAGCGGCGTTGCGGCAACCGGCCTGCGGGGAATTGAATATTTCCTCTTCTCTTTCGAGCGCGGCGTGACCGGGATGAAGCATTTGACCAATCAACCTGGAGTCAAGCCGCACCCTAATGGGAGGTGGTGCTTATGAGTTACGACACTGGATTAAGCATGGAAGAGCGAGTGACATCGCTGTTTCAGCCCGACACACTGCTGCCGGAACAGTACCTTGATACATTCCGCCGCAAGCTGCACTTGGAGCCTGAAAAGAAACTCATGCTGGCGATTTTGGAAGACGCCATCGCCTGTTATCAAAAATATGTCTTCGCACGCGACAGCAAGGGCAAAAGCCTGTTCCGAGAGTCTGAAGAATGGGTACAACAAAAAGGCAGCGAGGGAATTTTCGCCTTCGACAGCGTTTGTGAGTCACTGGGCTTTAATCCCGATTATCTGCGACGGGGAATGACGGAATGGAAACAGAATTCCCTCGCCCAGCATACTCAGGCCCGGGTCTATCAGCTCGCGCCGCAGCGAAAAAGACCCAAACGAAGCCGTGCGGTCTCGCGCAGGCACGGGCAGCGTCTGCGTAGAATAGCCAGCCGGTAGCGAAACGCTAAAGCAGCGGTGAGGGCGGTGATGGGCGTGACCTATCACCGCCTTTTTTTAGAGAAGCTCTTCTTTCGCTTGAAAAGCTTTGCCAACGAATTCATAGATAAGCCATGGCCAAAAAGAAAAAGAGGAAGCAAAAGTCACGCTTCGAACTGGCGCTGTACGCTTTTAGATACCGCATCGGCGAGTATGCGCTGCGCGGTTTCATGGGATTTTTGTCTTATATTCCCTACCGGTTTTTGCAGCTCTTTACACGGTCGGTGGCGCGCGTGACGTACGTTTTACTGTGGGACTATCGCCGCAGAATGGAAGAAAATGTCGCATTGGCGCTGGGAGAAGAAATTCCCAACGGCAAAAACCGCAAGGACTTGGTCTGGCGCGCATGGCTGAGCTTTGCGCGCGGCGTATCCGATACGACTTCGGTTATGCAGTTCTCTAAACAACAGATTATTTCTTTTATGGCGTTGGAAGGAGAAGAGCACATCAGGCTCGCCCTCGAAAAAGGCAAAGGAGTTATTGCTTTAAGCGCTCATCTGGGGAGTTTCACATTGATCGGCGCCCGCTTGGCGGCCTCCGGCTATCCTTTTAGCGTGGTGGTAAAGCAGCCCGCCAATCAACGCTTTGCGCGGCTTGTCGATAACTATCGCGCGCAAATCGGCATTCACACCATTTCGGCCAAGCCGCGCCGCGAAGCGGTGCGCGGCATTCTCAAAGCGCTACGCCAGAACCGTATCGTCCTAGTCATCGCCGACGAGTTTAAATCCGGCGACGTGATGGTCGATTTTTTTGGCTTAAAAGCGCCGGCGCCGCGCGGCCCCGCAACGCTCGCACTACGCACCGGTGCGGTTACATTGCCCATGTTTGCGACGAGACGGGAGGACGATTCATTAGTGCTTTCGGTCGGTGCGGCCATCACTCCCATTGAGCGCGAGGATCTGGAAGAAAGCGTGCTCGCCACTACCTCGCTTTATACGCGCTACCTGGAAGCCGCCATCCGCCGTTTTCCAGATCAGTGGAATTGGCTCGGATTGCCGCGGCGCAACGGAGGTTTATCCCGATTGCAACTGGGCCGTTTGCGGCGCGAATCCGCAGCCGCGCGCGGCGCCAACCGCCCGAAATTGAGAGCGTGATGTCGTTGCGCTGTGTGCTTGGGAGCTAAGGTTTTGAATCGAAGCCGGGATTTAAGATCTGCTTTTTCTCAGTTGCTTCCAGATAGCGCATGAAACGGTACTTATTTTCGATCTCGTCGAGTTTGAGCGCCGGAAGATCTTTTGGCTGTCCCGCCGCCACTTTGACGGCAATGAGCGTTAGCTCGTTGCGCTCCCAGGCGCGGCGAAATTCTATTTGGAATTGCTCCGTTGAATCCACCCACAGCGCATGTCGATAGCCGGCGCCCTTGGCGAGTACCACCGCGTCCGAGTTGCGCGAAGCGGTGGTCGTGCCGCCCGAGGCTTCGTAGATTTCGTTATCGAAGAGCAGATGAATCAGATTGCCGGGATTTTGCAGCGCGATCGTCGGTAGACCGCAAAGATTCATGAGAAAGGCGCCGTCGCCATCGATGGCAATGATCTTGCGGTGCGGCAGAGCGATGGCGAGGCCGGCGGCGATCGATGAAACCAGTCCCAGCGTGCGGGTTTTGAGATTGCCTTCGCTCGGGCACACCGCCCACCATTCGCGCGCGCCCCACCCCGTGCAAACCGCCAAAGCATCGCCCGCGTCGCCCGCGATGACCTTCAAATAATCGTATCGTTGCTTCATGTCACGCTAAGAACCTCTTTGGTAAGCAACACAGCCACCGGTCGTTTGGAATCGTCGGCCAAGACCTGAGCGCCGCGTAAAGTGGTGTCGATCTGCTCTTTTTTTCGGAGCACGTAAGCGCGCAAGCCCATGGCTTGCAGCACGGGTTCCGTCACCGAGCCGAGCGTGGTAAAGCCGCGGTCGCCGATGTCGCCGGCATAGTAGATCAACATCAAGATCGGAATCTGAAACTGCAACGACGTCGTCGTCAGCGCGTTGCAGCTGTTCAGGAAACCGGCGTTCTGCATGATGATGGCCGTCTTGCGTCCCGCCAGATAGGCGCCGGCGCAGATGCCAATCCCTTCTTCCTCACGGCAGAGCGGCACATGCTTTAATTGCGCGTCGCTTTCCACGGCGCGAATCAGTTCCAACATCTTCTCGTCGGGCAAGCTAGCGACGAAATCGATGCCGGCCTTTTTCAGGCCGGTGACGATAGCTGCTGCCGCTGATTTTGCGTCGAAGGTTGCCATTTTAGAACCCGCTTAGTTCAAGCCCAACGACCCGCGCGCTCAAGATTTGCATTGTGTCTTTTACTCCTCCATTCATCGCTACTGCGAATGCGCCTGGGTTGTCAAGTTTTGCGCCGGCAATCCCATCGGAATGGCCTTGACAGTCGATCGTCACGCCCTATAGTGAACTAAAAAATCCATGTCGGAAAAGGAAGTTAAAGTCAGTGCACAACATGTGTGGGTCGGAGTCGAAGACCAGCATGTTTCTCTCGGTTTGACCAATTATGTTCAAGGCGCGCTCGGCACCGTCATTTCGGTGGAGCTTCCGGACATCGGCGACAACATCGAGCAAGGCGAGGTCTTTGCTGAGATCGAATCCGTATCGACTGTCCATGAATTCATTTCGCCGGTTTCAGGCACGGTCCTGGCCGTCAATCCGTACTTGGAGGATCACCCGTCGATTATTAACGAGGACCCTTATAGCGAAGGATGGCTGATCGAGGTCCGCCTAAAGGGCAAATCGGAACTCGATGAGCTGATGGACATGGATGAGTACTATCATTTCGTCTTCAAAGATAAACCGTAGAGCCTTCATTCTCATTTCCGCCATCGGTTTTGGGGCGTTAGCTCATTTCCTGGCGTCGCCGCCGCAAATTCCACGGCACGCCGTCGCAGATCAGGATTCTCTGGCGCGGCAGCGCGGCGAAATGGTCGACCGTGACTTGCGCCGGCGCGGCATTAAAGATGAAAGAGTATTGGCGGCAATGGGCGCGATCCCGCGCCACTTGTTTGTGCCCGAACGGCAGCGAAGCTCGGCCTATGAGGATAGACCGTTACCCATCGGTGAGGACCAAACCATCTCACAACCTTACGTTGTCGCGTGGATGACCGAACTGTTGGAACTACGATCGAGCGAAAAAGTTCTCGAAATCGGCACCGGGTCGGGCTACCAAACGGCGGTGTTGGCCTTGCTGGCGGCAGAGGTGCTTTCCATCGAGATCCTGCCAAAATTGAGCGAGCGGGCGAGAAAAAATCTCGCCGATCTCGGTTACCGAAACGTCCAGCTCAAAGTGGCGGATGGCTTTTACGGTTGGGATGAGAAGAGTCCATTTGACGCAATCCTGCTGACGGCTGCCGCGCCGAAAATACCCGAGCCGCTTTGGCGGCAACTAAGCGAAGGTGGACGATTAGTGATGCCGTTGGGCGACGCCAAGGGACGCGAGCAAAAATTGATACGCGCCAGGAAATCCGCCGGGCAACCGATCATCGAGAATTTTAGCGCGGTTCTTTTCGTACCGCTGACGGGCGCGATTCAGAATCAGCGTCGTTAGTGTTTTGGCGCGGCGGGCTGCGCGTTTCGCTGCGCCGCAGTCGATAAACGACTTCACCCGGTCGTACCATGTTGAGCTCTTCACGCGCTAGTTTTTCCAAATAGCGATTGTCATTGCGGATGCGCGAGATGCGCTGGCGCATAGCTTCGTTCTCCTTTTGTAGCTGGTAGTTTTGCTCGTCAAGCCGATTCTTCTCGCCACGCAAGCGCCAGAGATGGACTGCGCCGCGCTCGCCGACGACGGTAACCAAGGAGAGCAATGCGATGAGCGCGCCCAATAAATAGATGGGCCAGCGCTGAGGTAAGCGGAGTCTAAACGCCATCATTATAACGATTAGCAATATAACATATTGTATGCTTTTGTCTTGTTGGAGAAATTTTCTCGGAGGTCGATGATGAAAATTCAACGCGTGCACGCGCGCGAGGTGCTGGATTCGCGGGGACAACCCACGGTGGAAGTCGAGGTGACTCTCAAAAATGGTGCGCTGGGACGGGCGACAGTGCCTTCGGGCGCCTCCACCGGTGTTCACGAAGCCGTCGAGCTGAGGGACGGTGGCAAGAGGTTTCTCGGTAAAGGCGTGGGACGCGCAGTTGCTCATGTCAATGAAAAGATCGCGCCGCGCTTGCGCGGCAAAGACGCGCGCGCGCAGGATGCCATCGACCGGATCATGCTCAAACTGGATGGCTCACTCAATAAGGGTAATCTGGGCGCCAACGCTATTCTCGGCGTTTCACTGGCAGTGGCCCATGCGCAGGCGCGGGCCCAGGGGCTTTCACTCTACCGCTATCTCGGCGGGAGCGGCGCAAAAACTTTGCCCACGCCCATGCTCAACTTGGTGAACGGGGGCGCCCACGCCGACAACAACGTGGACGTGCAGGAATTCATGATTGTCCCCTACGGTATGAGGAGCTTTGGCGAGGCTCTGCGCGGCGCAGCCGAGATATTTCAGACGCTGAAAAAGGTCCTCCATGATCGCTCGCTGTCAACCAGCGTCGGCGACGAAGGCGGGTTCGCACCGTGCGTCAAGAGTAACGCTGAAGCCATCGAGTTATTATTAGAAGCGATAACCCAGGCGGGCTACAAGACGGGCTCTCAGGTCGCACTCGCGCTCGACGTCGCGTCGAGCGAATTTTACGATGACGGCGCGTACGTTTTCAAAAAATCCGACGGACGCCGGCGCACGCGCGATGAGATGATCCGGCTCTACGAGGATTGGGTCCGTCAATATCCGATCATTTCCATCGAGGATTGCTTCGCGGAGGACGACTGGGAAGGCTGGCGCATGATGACGCAGGC
>Ga0184633_10000491_pt1 | contig 14473 bp, 7 predicted proteins | sample PLM31_170_b1_FD_133156 | JGI IMG/M metagenome (GOLD analysis project Ga0184633, IMG submission 133156) | Groundwater sediment microbial communities from an aquifer in East River, Colorado, USA - PLM3-1_170_b1 | ecosystem: Environmental > Terrestrial > Soil > Riparian zone | place: USA: East...
CGGTCTAACTTATGAGGACGCGCTGGCTTCTCTGGATGCCTTGACGGATCGGCTCGAAGACGACACGGCCCGGCGCATCGCGCTTGAGACCCTCACCCTACTGATTGACCGCCGTTACCCAACCGGCAATTTGCGCCGCAGTTCGCTTCTCTCCTTGTACGATCAAGCGCTGGCAAAGGTCTTCGACGCAATTCGCGCCGCGCCCTCAACCGCCCACGTCTTCGACACCCGAGGCGAGGCGCTGCCCGAGCCCACCGCCGAGGGCCAGACAGTCATCGTAGACGCTCGCGGGTTTGACGCGCAGGGCCCGAACTCGCTGGCGCTGGAAATCAACCGCCTGGTGGCGCGCGGCTTCCGCCACGTGATCGTGGCGCACGCCCAGGGTCACCGTTTCATCGGCAACGGTCTTGGACCCGGAACCGCTGGCGTAAGGATCGAGGTCTACGGCTCCTCCGGCGACTACCTGGCTTCGGGCATTGACGGCGCCGAGATCGTGGTCCATGGATCCGGGCAGGATCAACTGGCTCAGATCATGAAGAGCGGGCGGCTGGTGGTCCACGGCGACGTGGGCCAGACCTTCATGTACGCCGCCAAGGGCGGGCAAGTCTACGTCCTCGGGAATGCCGCCGGTCGGCCTCTCATCAACGCCGTCGGCAAACCGCGAGTGGTCATCAACGGCACCTGCCTGGACTACCTGGCCGAGTCGTTCATGGCTGGCGATCCGCTCAACGGCGGCGGGTTCGTGGTCTTGAATGGCGTCGCATTTGGTGAGGACGGGCATCTGGCCGAGCTGGACACACCCTATCCGGGCGGGAACCTCTTCTCCCTGGCCTCGGGAGGCGCGATTTTTGTGCGTGATCCCCATCATAAAGTAGGAGCGGACCAGCTCAACGGCGGCGAGTTTGCCCCGTTTGAGCCCAAGCACTGGGAATTGATCCGCCCCATGCTGGAGGAGAACGAGCGGCTATTTCGCATCCCGGTCTCTTGGCTGCTGCAGGCCGAAGGTGGCGAGACCGCTCCCCCCGAGCACGTCTACAGGACGATTGTTCCCTCCGGCCACAAGGCGCTGCTGCCCGAAGAGGCGTGGGTCACGAATTAGCCGACGCCCGAGCGACGTGGCCGGGCAACCAGCCCGTTTCACTCGGTGATGGCATTTTTGCTAGTTGAGTTATTTATAGACAACGAAGTCTTTAGTGGTATACTTGGCGCGAAACCCTCCTTCGCTAAAGCTATGGAGGGCAAAGGGAGGTCAGGATATGCTAAATCTTAGTTCAATACTCATTGGTTCTGAAAATCCACAAGAGCTGATTGCCTTTTACAAAAAAGTCTTCCAAAAAGACCCGGAATGGGGAGAGGGAGACTGGGCCGGATTTGGAGTTGGAAATGGGTATCTTACAATTGGCCCTCACAGTGAAGTAAAAGGCAAAAGTATACAACCAGGAAGAATACTGATTAACTTTGAAACCGCGGACGTCAAAGGTGAATTTGAGCGGATCAAAGGAGTGGGAGCAGACGTAGTTGCTGAACCATACCAATTTGAAGGGGAAGACGGTACGTGGGTTGCCACTTTTGCAGACCCGGATGGCAACTATTTCCAGCTCATGAGACCGATGGAAGCAAGTAGTTAGCTTCCATCAAACAAAAAGAGCCCTCGGGCTCTTTTTTGTTTCCCCGGCACTTCACCTGCAGCTTGTGAAGCGATAGCTATTCTCTTCTTCTAAAATCAAGAGCCAGGGAGTTGATGCAATAACGTTGCCCAGTTGGCTGGGGACCATCGTTAAACACATGTCCTAGATGTGCGCCACAATTTGAGCAAAGTACTTCCGTTCGCTTCATAAAAAGACTATGATCTTCTTCAAGTCTTACGTTGGCTTTGTTTGCCGGATCCCAAAATGCTGGCCAACCGGTATGCGAATCGTATTTGGTATCAGATGCGAATAGTTCTTGACCACATACCACACAAACATACATTCCAGGTTCATAATGCTTATTATACTTTCCGCTTCCCGGCGGTTCAGTGCCCTTTAAAAAACAGATATTGTACTCTTCAGGGGTGAGCTTTTTCTTCATTTCATCGATGGATTCTTGCTTTAGATTTTTCATGCGAGTATTATATTACTTTCTTGGGTAAGCAAGAAAGTAGTCAAAGAAGGGAATCTCGTGAGGGTTCTGGTATTTTTCTAATTTCGTTCCGAGCGAGACAGAAGTGACCTTCAAGATTATCAATTCAAGCTAGCCGGTGCCGATGTAATTCCCCGCGTTCCACCTTTGCGATGCGCCACACTGCCGCTGCACACCTGCGCGGCGGGCGCTACGGCCCCCTGGCGCAGCGGAGAGGGGGGTGCGGCGGACGGGAAGGCTGTCCGGTCAACCTCGTTACAGTCTGTTACAACGACGCCTGTAACGAGCCAGCTTGCATTTTTCAGGCATTTTTCCGAGGGAAATGTGGGTCGTTACAGGTGTTACAGGCATTACAGGCCTGCGACAGAGTGTAGTGCAGCCTGCCCGAAGGGATGCGGAGTGGGAGTGGGCAGTGTCCGAAAAACACACCGCCGCTCAAGTTGAGCTATGATTGGGGTGTTTGCCTCTGTGTCTCAGCGATTCCGGGGCGAAGGGTACCGGAAGGTAACTGTTTGCACAGCAGCTTGAGACACGTACAATAGCGTCTATGGCCTCCCCTGAAGCCCGAGCCCGCAAGAAAATAGACGATCTGCTCGACGCTGCCGGCTGGCAGGTTCAGCATCGCGATGAGTTGAACCTCGCCGCGGCGCGCGGCGTGGCGGTGCGCGAGTTTGCCCTCCGCACCGGCTTCGCGGACTACCTGCTGTTCGTGGATCGGCGGGCAATCGGTGCGGTGGAAGCAAAAGCGGTGGGTACCCCGCTAAGTGGCATTGAGCCCCAGTCCGAAAAATACAGCCTCGGGCTTCCAGCGGTCCCCCCGGCGTGGCACACACCCCTGCCGTTCCTCTACGAAAGCACTGGCGTCGAGACGTTCTTCACGAACGGCCTCGATCCTGAGCCGCGCAGCCGCAGTGCCTTTGCCTTTCATCGCCCGGACACGCTGGCCGGTTGGGCCGGCGAGCCGGCGACGATCCGCGCCCGGCTGCAAGGACTGCCCCCGCTGTTGACGACAGGGCTCTGGGACGCACAGATCGAAGCGATCACAAACCTCGAACACTCTCTCGCTGAGGACCGGCCACGCGCCCTCATCCAGATGGCGACGGGCAGCGGCAAGACCTTCACCGCCGTCAGTTTCATCTATCGGCTGATCAAGTTTGCGAACGCTCGGCGAGTGCTGTTTCTGGTGGACCGCAGCAACCTGGGCCGGCAAACGCTCAAGGAGTTCCAACAGTATGTCACGCCCGACGACGGGCGCAAGTTCACCGAGCTGTATAACGTCCAGCACTTGCAATCGAACACGCTCGACCCAGTGAGCCGGGTGTGCATCACCACGATCCAGCGGCTGTATTCCATGCTCTCCGGCGAGGCCGAGTACGATCCGGCGAATGAAGAGCAGTCGTTGTTCGAGACGGCGAGCGCGCTTGCTGGCCAGCCCCCCAAGGAAGTGCGCTACAACCCAGCGCTGCCGGTCGAGTATTTCGACTTCATCATCACCGACGAGTGCCACCGCTCGATTTACAACCTGTGGCGGCAGGTGCTCGAATACTTCGACTCTTTCCTCATTGGCCTGACGGCCACGCCCTCCAAACAGACCTTCGGCTTCTTCGGCGAGAATCTGGTCATGGAATACCCACGCCAACGCGCCGTCGCCGACGGGGTCAACGTGGAAGGGGAGGTCTACCGCATCCGCACCGAGATCACCGAGGGCGGCAGCACGGTCGAGGCCGGCTATTACGTGGACAAGCGTGACCGCCTGACCCGGCAGAGACGCTGGGAAGAGCTGGATGAAGACCTGGCTTACGGGGCGAGCCAGCTCGACCGCGAGGTCGTCTCCGAGAGCCAGATTCGGACTGTGATCCGCACATTTCGCGACAAGCTTTTCACCGAAATGTTTCCGGGTCGCACCGAGGTGCCCAAGACCCTGATCTTCGCCAAGGATGACAGCCACGCCGAAGACATCGTGCGCATTGCCCGCGAGGAATTCGGCAAGGGCAATGAGTTTTGCCAGAAGATCACCTACCGGGTGTCGGGAGTGAAGGCGGAGGACCTGATTGCCACCTTCCGCAACAGCTACAACCCCCGCATCGCCGTCACGGTGGATATGATCGCCACCGGCACGGACCTCAAACCGTTAGAGATCCTGCTTTTCATGCGGCCTGTACAGTCGAGAGTGCTTTTTGAGCAAATGCTCGGGCGCGGCACGCGCGTCATCAACCCTACCGACCTACAGGCGGTCACTCCGGACGCCCTCCAGAAGACGCGCTTCGTGATTGTGGATGCGGTCGGAGTCGTGGAGCATCCCAAAGCGGATACGCAAACCCTGGAGCGCAAACGGTCTGTGCCGTTCGACAAATTGCTGGAAGCGGTGGCGCTGGGTGCGCGCGACGAGGATACGCTTACCTCTCTAGCTGGACGGCTGGCCCGCCTGCAGCGTACGCTAACACCGCAGGACGAATTCAACCTCAACGCTGCAAGTGGAGGGCGCTCGTTGGGGGATCTTGCCAACGCACTCTTGGATGCAGTGGACCCCGACAAACATTTCGAAGCAGCCCAGGGCGATGTAGCCGTCGGGCTTGCCCCGACGCCAGAGCAAATCTCGCGCGCCGCCGGGCGGCTGATGGATCAGGCCGTAGCCCCCTTCGACAATCCGCTGCTGCGCAATCACCTGAAGGACATCCAACACCGCTACGAGCAGACGATTGATACGGTGAGCATGGATCATGTGGTCGCCGTCGGATACAGCAAGGAGGCCACTGAGCACGTGCGGACCACCGTCGAATCGTTTCGGAAGTTTATCGAAGAAAACCGTGACCAGATCATTGCGCTGCAAATCATTTTCGAAAAGCCTTACAGCCAGCGGAAGCTATCCTATCGGATGGTGAAAGACTTACATACGCGCCTGGTGGAAACCTCGCCCCGCTGGACGACGGAGAGCCTGTGGGCTGCTTACGAACAGCTCGAGCGGGACAGGGTCAAGGGCGCCGGCGCAAAGCGGGCGCTAACCGACATCATCTCGCTGGTGCGCCATGCGGTGCAGATGGACGATGAGCTGGTGCCGTTCCCCGACGTCGTGCGGGCACGGTATGAAGACTGGCTGGCAGCACAGGAGCAGGCCGGTCGAAAGTTCACGCCCGAGCAGCGCTGGTGGCTCGACAAAATCGCTGAACACATCGGTGTCAACGTGAATATCAGCGAAGATGAATTGAGTGGCAGCGAGTTCTTCAATAAAGGTGGAGTATTCCGGGCACGAGAGCAGTTTGGCCCCGACCTGCCGATCTTGCTGGACGAGTTGAACGCGGTGCTGGTGGTGTGAAGAGTGGAGGGTGAAAGGTGGAGGCCGGAGGGATGACTCTGCCGCCCGGCTGGGCGTGGACGACGCTCGGGGAAGTTGCCACACTGGTCGGCGGTGGCACACCCTCGCGCGAAAGGCCTGACTACTTCACCGGACACATCGTCTGGCTCACGCCGACCGAGATACCGAAAGATCGGGTCGCAGTCATCTTGGACTCAAGAGAGCGAATAACAGAAGAGGCTCTTCGCAAGAGCTCCGCGCGCCTTGTTCCCAAGGACACGGTGCTAATGACGTCGAGAGCCAGTATCGGGTACGTGGCCATCGCTGGCACGGATGTGAGTACCAATCAGGGATTCGCTTCATTCATTTGCGAAGCTGGGGTTCACAACTCATATCTGGCCTACTGGCTCTGGGCCAATGCCGACCATTTCATTGAAAAAGCCACTGGAACTACTTTCAAAGAGATCACAAAATCGAAACTTCGCTTATTTGCGTTCCCTCTCGCCCCTCTCCCCGAACAGCGTCGGATCGTCGCCAAACTCGAAGAACTCGTCACCCGGCTGGATGCGGGCGTGGCTGCGCTCAAAGATGTGCGGGCGAAGCTAAAGCGCTATAAGGCCGCCGTGCTCAAGGCCGCCTCTGAAGGGCGGTTGGTGCCGCAGGACCCGAACGACGAGCCCGCCTCCCAACTGCTCCAGCGCATCTTGGCTGAGCGCAAGGCGAAGTGGGAGGCCGACCTGCGCGCCAGAGGCAAAGATCCGAGCAAGGCGAAGTACGTTGAGCCAAAGCCGCCGGATGCGGACAGGTTGCCGGAGTTGCCGAGCAGGTGGTGCTGGGCGACGCTCAACCAACTCTCATGGGATGCTGGCTATGGAACGTCACAGAAGTGCGATTACGAAGCTTCCGGCCCGCCGGTCCTCAGAATCCCCAACATTGTCAACGGTGGATTTGACCTCAGCGATACCAAATACGCGACAAATGGTAATGCGCTTGCCGACACGGATGCCCTTGCGCCAGGCGATCTGCTGATAATTCGCACAAACGGTAGCAAGGACCTGATTGGTCGCACGGGTCTGGTTCGCGAGACTTTTGATCCGCCTCATTTCTTTGCCTCGTACCTGATTCGGTACCGCATTCTGGACTTATATCTAGCCGCTTGGCTCTCTGCGATCTGGGATGCATCCAGCAACCGCAGAAAGATAGAGCAAATTGCGGCGACATCTGCCGGGCAATATAATGTCAGTGTCAGTTCGTTGAATAGGATAACTGTACCGATTCCTCCCCTCACCGAACAATTCCGCATCGTGGCCGAAGTGGAGAGGCGGCTATCGGTTGTGCAAGAATTGGAAGGGGCCGTGGCGGCCAGTCTCGCCCGCGCTGGGCGGCTGCGACAGGCCATCCTCAAGCGGGCGTTTGAGGGCAAGCTGGTGCCGCAAGACCCGAGCGACGAGCCGGCGAGCGTCCTGTTGCAGAGAATCAGTATGAGCAGGAGCGAACCGATTGCTCCGAATTCGTCCAAAACCTGAGGAAAAAGTGGGAAAAATAGTGCAGTGGTTACAAGGTGATCTCAATGAAAGAAGTTTTTGAGCCCGAGCTCATTAAGCAACAGCTAAGTGAGGCTGGATGGACTCGCGATGATATCTTGACAGAACAGACTGTCCACTATCAGGGCAACCGTTTCAGATTGGATATAGTGCTGCTTTACAATCTGTATCCAATTGCAATAGTCGAGGTCAAACGGCCCTACACCGCCATCGACATGGCCGTACAACAGGTCCTGCGTTACACAGAAGCTGTGAGTATTCCCTTTGCCTTTATTGCAGATGGGATAAAGGTGCATGAAGTTAGCACTCTTGATGGTGAAGTTAACCCGCGCGAAAAATTTCCATCACCCAGCGAACTGTGGACAGCATCAGGGCGGGCGATAGACGGTATCCCTGTCGATCCACGTATATACCCCCCTCATAGGGACGAGAAACGGCCCATAAGATTGCACCAAGCTTTTGCGATTAGCCGCGCAGTTGAATCCATTCTAAGTGGCAACCAGCGAATCCTGCTCTCGATGGCTACTGGAACTGGCAAGTCCCTCGTCTATTTTCAAGTTATCTGGAAACTAATCCGATCTGGGTTTTCCAAACGCGTGCTTTATTTGTGTGATCGGCTTCAACTTCGCGAGCAATCACTTCAGTTTTTCACACCCTTAGGCCAAGATGTACTAAAGCTGGATGCCTCTTTAATGGCTGATGAATTCCACCAATTACACGTTGGCATTTCCCAGCATTTCCTTGCAAGCTCGTCAATACTTCAATCTTTTTCTCCAACCTTCTATGACCTTATCCTTGTAGAGGACGCAGATCGGATAGAATCCTACAGACCCGTGTTAGAACATTTCTCGACAGTGATCCAAATCGGATTCACAAAGGCGGCAGTTCCCAGTCTGGATGTGGCCAACTACTGGGGACAGCCCATATTCAGATATTCATTGCAGGAAGCTCTCATTGATACCGAGAGAATCAAGCCGCCACCAAGTTTTAGAGCAATTCGACTTGATGAAATCGCAGACATACGCATGGGTATCTCGCCCAGCACATATAAAATCACGGATGAGCAGCCATCTTCGGGAATTATTTTCGTGAAAAGTCGTGACATCAAAGAAGGCGGAAATTTGTCTTTTGATAGTATGGCAAGGCTGGATATACAAGCCATGCCGTTAGTTTCCCAATGGGGCGAGTTACATGAGGATCAGTACTTGCTAAAGGCAGGCGATATCTTGATTACTCGTATCGGGATCAGGATAAAAGCCGCAATTATGCCTGAAAATATGCCGAATCGCGTCACTTTCTCGAGCTCCTTAATCCGGATTCGAGTTGACTCGCGTCTAGCAGACCCTAAAGATGTCTACACTTTCTTTCAGTCCGAAAGTGGGCAGCTAGTCCTGCGTAGCATTTCAACAAGTCCGGGGAAGCCCAGCACAATTCAAATAACGCCGCGTGGTCTTCGGCAGATCCCGATTTTTGTGCCCGATACGCCTAAGGCCAAAAGTGCACCCGAACAACTAAGTGCTGGATTAAGGGCCATTCGCCTAATAAAGGATGAGATACTTCCGGCCCTTGCGAAGCTTGAACACAGCGAAAGTCAAACAGGTGATTATGCTCCAAACCCAGAGTTCATAGCTGCCAAGTTGCGAGAATTGGCTTCCACATTGGCTCCACCATCATTGAGCGATATGCTATTGTCAAATTATCCTACCCCCATTGCTTTAGCATATCGTCGTTTCCGCGATTCGCGTTTCAATGTCTATGAACAGGTGTTGAGGCTAAGAGATGTTTTTGAGGCAGCAAGTTACTTTGTCTATAACGTTACTCTGGCCGATGTCTTTAGACGTCTTGATCCTAAAACATACTATGTCCAAAATAGTGGGGCACGTAGGGCATATAATGGTTATTCTATGGCTGCACGCTTGGACTTTGTTGAGGTGATCCTCAATTCTGCTAACACGAGTAATGGAGAGGACTTATTTGTGCCTGAACTTTCAAACGTGTCTATCATACGGACGGCCAAGCAACTTCAAGAAAAACTACGAAATAGGATTTCTCATACGGCGACGGCCGCCGAAAGCCAGCAACAAAACTTACTTGACGAATTCCAACCACTCGTCGAAGAGATGCTCGGTCAACTAGAGTTCTTTACGACCTATCGGCTTGTACGTATTCCATCCTATTACTACAAGCATGGACAACTGATGCGTCGAATGGAGGTCTATCAAGGGACAGTTCCCTATGTCGAGGAAGAGAGTTTGTCAAAGGATCTGGGCCCGATCATGGCTGACCACAATCATCTAGTACTGCTTAACCAAGATGATCAGGTGCTTGACTTGTATCCCCTATATCAGCTTGTGGCCAATAAGGAAACTCGTCATGAGACGCATCTGTGCTTCTTCAAACAACGCAAAACGCAGGACCAGCGTTTAGTCGGCGAGAGTGTGAACGGAGCCTTTGAGACTGAGCTGGGTGGATTTGATGATTTTGAGGTACTTCAGGCAAGAATATTAGATACTCGGGATTAGATGCCGGCTCAATTTAGGAGAATGCTCTTTCGTGGGATCCGTATCTACTGTTGTCCAGCGCGTTTGGAACTACTGCAACGTACTGCGCGATGATGGGATGTCGTACGGTGACTACCTAGAGCAGCTCACCTACCTGCTCTTTCTCAAAATGGCCGACGAGCAGGTGCGCGTGTTGGGAAAGGGCAGCGCCATTCCTGACGAATACGGCTGGCGAAGCCTACTGGCACGCGACGGCGACGATCTCGAAAGCCACTATCGCCACATCCTGACCCAGCTCGGTCAAGGTTCCGGCCTTATCCCGGTCATATTCCGCAAGGCTCAGAACAAGGTCCAGGACCCGGCCAAACTGCGCCGCCTGATTGACCTGATTGACGGCGAAACGTGGACCGGGTTGGACATAGATGTGAAGGGTGAAATCTACGAGGGCCTCCTAGAGAAGAACGCCCAAGATACCAAATCCGGCGCGGGCCAATACTTCACCCCGCGCCCGCTTATCAAGGCCATCGTGGACGCGATGCGGCCCGCGTCGGGGCAGACCATCGCCGATCCAGCCTGCGGCACTGGTGGCTTCTTGCTGGCGACGCACGACTACATTGTGCAACACCACGGCCCGCTGGACCGCGACCAGTGGGATCATCTACGCCACAATGCCCTGTACGGCTGGGAAATCGTGGACAACACCGCCCGGCTGTGTGTGATGAACCTGTACTTGCACGGCATTGGGGTGAATGGCAGCACCAGCCCCATCCATGTGGCCGACAGCCTGGCCGCCGATCCCGGCACGCGCTTCAACATGGTGTTGACCAATCCGCCCTTCGGAAAGAAAAGTAGCGTCACCTTTGTCAATGAAGAAGGCGAAGCCAGGCGCGAGTCCCAGACCATCGTCCGCGATGATTTCTGGACCTCCACCAGCAACAAGCAGCTCAACTTTGTCCAGCACGTCAAGACCATCCTGGAGATCCAGGGCCGGGCAGCGGTTATCGTGCCGGATAACGTGTTGTTTGAGGGTGGGGCGGGCGAAACGGTCCGGCGCAAGCTGCTGCACGAGTGCGACGTGCATACCCTGCTGCGCCTGCCGACCGGCGTCTTCTACGCCCAGGGCGTGAAGGCCAACGTGCTGTTCTTCGACCGTAAACCGGCCAGCGAGAATCCGTGGACGGAGGAGCTCTGGATTTATGACCTTCGGACGAACAAGAACTTCACGCTCAAGCAGAATCCGCTGGGGCGCGCCGATCTGGATGAGTTTGTGGCCTGTTTCCACCCGGAGAATCGCCACCAGCGCACGGCTACTTGGTCGGAAGCTAACCCGCAGGGCCGCTGGCGGGCCTATCCTTACGAAGAACTGATCGCCCGCGACAAAGTCAATCTCGACATCTTCTGGCTGCGAGACGAATCGCTCGAAGATACGGCCAGCTTGCCTGATCCGGACGTGCTGTCAGCCGAGATTGTGGAAGACTTGCAGGCGGCGCTGGAGCAGTTCGGGGCGATTGCGGAGGATTTGCAGGTCTGATTCCTGTGTAAGTGTGCCACTCGTGCCACCTTAGCCACTCTTGCCACTGTGGGTGTCGGACGAGCTTATACCCAGTGTTCTGGCAAGAGCACTTTCGGGAGAGCCATGATGGCGACCACGAACAAAAGGACCCTTCCCGGTCGTTGGCGGATTACGTCATTATCGAATTTGGAAGACTACCTTGAATTGGGAGATAAGCCACCTTACCTGTTGATCAAAGCATCAAAGTATGGTGGTTTTCATGGTGAGTATTCCTTTGGGCTGTCCAGCGGGGTCCTGGATGGAGACATCCGTGAGTTTGGGGGTGAGAAAATCTTTCTCTTTGGCTATGAAGGTGGAGATGAGATGGATCCGGCCAGCGGTGCAGGCTGGGCGCGCATTACAGAACTAGATCGGCTGGAAGGAGAGTTCCTGAGCTACGGGCCATTTACTGCCAGACGAAAGCGAGCTGCGCGCAAACGGACGCGCTGATGCCGAGTGTGCTGGCGAGAGCGTTTGCGGGGGAGCTTTGAATCGCTGAGACGAGGATAGTCTGCCAGCGGATGGCCTTCAGCCGAGCGGACACCTGCCCCGGACGCAGGTGCCGGGGTTAGCGGATTGGGCAGGGCGCGCCCATGTATCCGCTAACACCTGCCACGGACGCAGGTGCCGTGGTCCGCTACCCACACCTGCCCCGGATGTAGGTGCCGGGGTCCGCTGCCAGATTCCATTTGAGCCGGCCTCTCCCCAAAACCGGAACTAACCACCCAGCGCAGACGGGGAGCCAGATGGAATGGGACACGCTGATGCCGAGTGTACTGGCAAAGACGAGAAAGGCGTTCCTTCCGCGCAGAAGAAGAATTGAAATTGCGGCGTCATGAGTAAGACCAAGCGAGCCTTCTTCATTTTGGGGATCATTCTTATCATCGCTTCTGTCGCGATCCTACTGGTCGTTCAGATTGGAGCTGTTTCTAGTAGCCGTTTCGTTTATACATCTCCTTCGGAATCGACACCTCTGCCATTACTTACTGAGACCCCTGTTCCGCTGCCGCCGCCAACTGAGACCCCCGTTCCACCTCCAACGAATACCGTGCCGCCGCCCAGTCCACCCCCAAGCGCTACGTCAACCGGTACTCCTACGCCAACACTGACACGGACTCCATCGCCGTCCCCAACCGCTGTGCCAATAGTGCTTCCTCTCTCCAGCTTTCCTAATCAAGCAAGACCGGCTCCGCAAAGGTCAAGGCCGATCGAGGTGGCTTTTTGGCAAGCAAAGACAACATCGGACCTGGCGCCAGTTGGTTTCGTTGTGGACCCTACTGCGTTCCCAACCGCTGAAACTCGCACGGTGATAGTGGATTGGCCGAACAAAATGCTTCTGGGAGCATCCAGTGATGTCGTGCTTGCCTTCGACCCGGAAACTGGCCAGGTTGCTACGTCAGTTACGGCCCAACCCACCAATACTCGTGAACCTGATCGGAGCATTGTCTATTCTCAACCCCTGGCTATTCCCAACGTATTCGAGGATTACTCGGTCTTTGCCACTGTGCGTATAGATGCGGTTGGCCTCAATATCTCACCGGCAGGCGATGTGGAGTACGCGGTGCGATTGGGAGAAAACCTCACCTGGCGTTGGAGCATCAGGCCTCTTGAGGCGGAGAGGCAGAAGCTGGTCATTTCGTTGCGACTGCGCTTTGAAGCGAAAGACCCCGATACTACTCCGCCGCTCACGGAACTACCGCTCTGGAGCGACTCCTTTGCGATGGACGTTGGAAAAACCATATTCGGACTGACAATCACCCAGATAAACACTGCAACCGGCGTCCTGGCCGGATGTGGCTTTCTTTCGACGGTATATGGACTCTGGGAAAAAATCGAACCGCGTCTGAGTAGGAAGAAGCCTTTGAAGCCCGAAGAACCAAAACCGGCACGGAAGAAAACGCGCAGGAAATAGCGCTGTCGTTCATATCTACGCCTGGCTAATTCAGCACCTCAGCGCATCAATATCCCCCGAAAAATCTCCCATCCCGCCGCACAAGCGCCTGCCCAACCTGCAGGTGCTGACGGTGTCGCCGCTGCTGGGCGAGATGTTTCACGAGTAGTTGCGCGACCTAGGGGTCTATAGCGACCGTTGTCGTGTAGAACCTTCGTGGGGCCTCATTCGCCGGGAAGAATGTGGTGCCCGCTTGATGAACACCATCGTAGAGCCCCAATTCGAGTTGATATTGGCCCGGGCGAGCATCACCAGGAATCGGAACGGCGATGGGCTGAATGTACAAATCTCCCCGGCGATAGTAATAACCTTCGATGCCCGGCGCGGTTGAATTTACGAGCGTTGCGCCGTTGGCTGTGTTCAGGTGCAGGTAGGGCCCGTACAGGAACTGAGTATAGTTGTCTGGCAGAGCCTCGATGAGCCAGTAGGTTGTCACTGTCCCAGTCTGCCCGGCGCGCCAATCGCCCGCCAGGGTGTAACCGAGGAATGTTCGCCCGGTGTCGCTGGGCCAATCCAGCCGGATCTGCGGCAGAGACCGCATGGCCGCCCAATCCATCTTGGGGAAAATGTCAAAGGCCACGTAATTATTCGGCGGGAACTGAATGACCGCCGCACGCTCTGAGAATTTGAGTAGCGGCGGCGGCGTGCCCGCCTGTAGCCGCACATAGAGCGAGGCGTGATCCTGCGGGAGGATGATCAAATTCGGGATGCTGAACCACGAAATCGTGTGGACCGGGCGTTGGGACCACGCCGCCAGGTCCGGTTCCGGCAGCCTGGCAAAAACATCTTTGATTTGGTAGGTGTCGACGAGGCGGCGCGTCATTTGCCCGACCTGCAGCGTGGCTTGTAGCGTTATCCGGTCGAAGGCTTCGGTTGTATCTGTCGCGGAGATGGGGTGAGAGGCATTGAAGACGTTGTCAATTTGCAGGTTCGCAAAGGACACGCCGGCCAGCAGCGCGCCCCCGGCCAGCACGAGGGGGCTGAGCCACCGTCGTTCGCCCCACAGCCAGCGCAAGCCGCCCGCGGCCAGCAATTGGCCGGCCGGTATAGTCGCCAGGGCATGCCACGGATAGAGGCCCCGGTGGGTCAAAGTCAACATCGCGACGGGCGTCAGCCACCAGACCATAAGGGCAGCGCTGATCCAGGCGTCCCGCTTACGTTGCCAGATGTTTTTCAGTCCGAGCACGACCCCGAGGGCCAGGGCCCCAGCCAGACCATAGGCAGTGACTCTGACGAGCGTCAGCAGGTTCGGGGGAACGGTCGTGGGGGGCAGCGGCTGAGTGCGAAAGTCCAACCCGGTGACATAGATTTCGGCCAGGTACAATGCGTCGTGTCTCAACGTGAGGGGGCCTTCAGCCGCCAGGAAGAATCGCGTGAGGCGGTCGGCCTGGTTGGGCCAATCACGCGCAAGATTGAGCGTGAAAATCCCCGTCGCGACGGCAAACACCAGACCTCCGGCCAGAACTGCGCGCCATGGTAGTTGCCGGACCCGCAGTAAGATCAGCCCGCCGA
>Ga0184633_10000494_pt1 | contig 14447 bp, 6 predicted proteins | sample PLM31_170_b1_FD_133156 | JGI IMG/M metagenome (GOLD analysis project Ga0184633, IMG submission 133156) | Groundwater sediment microbial communities from an aquifer in East River, Colorado, USA - PLM3-1_170_b1 | ecosystem: Environmental > Terrestrial > Soil > Riparian zone | place: USA: East...
AGCATCCGCAGAGGCATAACCATACGGGTAGTCCTTGAACCAGGGAACGAAGCTTGCGGACTGGGAGATTTCATGCGGGATTTTGCCGTCTTCGCGCTGGAACTTGGCAATGAAGTCCAGCGCCGTGCGCGCGCCGGCGAAGTCCCCGGCGGAAATGAGCGCCAGCGCCGTCCAGAGCGAGTCGCGACCGAAGAACCAGGCGAAGCCCGGTCGCGCATCTCTCCCAGAGGTGCCGTATCCGGCGATCAGACCGGTGCCAAGAAAGGGATTGCTCACGAATCCCTGAAGAACGGCCACGCGCGACCAGTCGTAAGCTTGTTGCATCTCTGTCTCCGGCAGCTTCAGGGAAACAGTTTCTTTCAGGAAATGGGCATAGTGGTCGGCGGCCTGCTTTTGCAGCTCCTCGAAGGTGCTCGAGAGACTCCAAAACGTCCGCTCCGCCTGGTTCCGACTCTCGAAGGAGGCCGCCAGCACGACCAATTGAACATGCTTTCCCTTTTCAACGCGCCCCAGGGAAAACGAAGATTCACTTGTGGCGGCCGAATTCGTGAAAAACTCCGGGCGAGGATTGCGTGCGGTTGGAGAGCCGACGAGAGCGAAGAATTGCTTTTGCTCTTCCCCAAACGCAAATGCTTTCAACTGCTCGCTCCAGTTCATGTAGGCGCCGCCGAGGGCTGCCGGCCACATGAGCTGAAAATCCCGCACGAAGCTGACTTCCACTTCGAGCGCCTCCGCAGTTTCCACTTCCAGATGGATGATTGCGCCGGGCTGCCTCAAGGGGACAAGCAGGGTTTGACGGACCGTGAATGAGTCTCCAGCGTAAAGAATGCTCGTGGATTCCGGCCGCACCGCGATTGTTCGCGCCAGCTTTTCTGCAGGGATGGTACGGTCTGCCAACTGAAACCTCATTCGAAACTCGCGAAGGATCTTCAGCGGATAGACCCAGGCCTCGAACGTGCCGCTCTCGTGCCCGAATAGCCCTGCGTGGGGCCCGACCGCGGCCAGGAATTCCCACGGACGAACTGGCCGGGAAAGCTCGAGACTCGATCCTTTGCTGCGCTGTGTCGCCATTTGCGCGATGCCGACGCGCACTGTAGACGGTTCGGCCTGCTGTATTCGGCCAGCCTGCAGGAGCGGCAAAAGTGAAGCCCCGAGCAGAACGGCCAACACAAAGCCATATCGCGCATTCATCCCGGAGAAGCAGTTCATTTCTTCGTCATCGCGAGGAAGTCGCCTCGGCAGGCCTGCTCCGCCTGTCCGCGGAGACACACCCTCCCTTGGGCGGATTTGTGTTCTAGAATAAACTGCGGGCGCAGTGTAGCACAAGGTTCGGCCTCAGGAGCGACACACTCAGTGAGTCTTTCACGCCGCCGTTTCCTCCAGTCCCTCAGCCATTCGGCTCTGATCCCTCTGATCGAGCGAATTCTGGACTTCGCGCCACCTTCATTGAGCCTCACAGCACGGCAGAGCATTGCGCAACAAGGATCGCCGGAGAACAAGACTCCGCTCGGTGTCACTTTTGTGAACGTGGCGAAAGAAGCGGGCCTCAACGCAAAAACCGTTTTCGGCGGCGAGAAACGAAATAAGTACCTGCTCGAAACGACGGGCTGCGGCGCCGCGTTCTTCGACTACGACAACGACGGTTGGCTGGATGTTTTCCTCGTGAACGGCTGGCGGCTCGAAGGTTTTCCCGCAGGCCAGGAGCCCATCTGTCATCTCTTCAAGAACAATCGCGACGGAACATTCAGGGACGTAACCCTGAAAGCAGGGCTGGCGCGTTCGGGTTGGGGACAGGGCGTGTGCATCGGCGACTACGACAACGATGGTTTCGAAGACCTCTTCATCACCTACTTCGGGAAAAACGTCCTCTATCACAACAACGGCGATGGAACCTTCACGGATGCGACCGAGAAGGCGGGGGTCGGGGGCAACGGCAAGCGGTGGAGCACGGGCTGTGCGTTCGTGGACTACGACCGGGACGGCCATCTCGACCTGTTTGTCGCCAACTATATTGACTTAGACCTATCAACAGCGCCGGTGCCGGAGTCGGGGCCCTGCCTGTATAAGGGCGTGCTTGTCGCGTGTGGGCCTCCGGGTTTGCCCGGCGGGAAGAATATCCTCTATCACAACAATGGTGACGGCACCTTTACGGACGTGTCCGAGAGCTCGGGGATTACGCAGGCGTATGGGACGTACGGGCTCGGCGTCCTGGTCGCCGATTTCGACAACGATGGATGGCCCGACATCTACGTGGCCAACGATTCCATGGCAGCTGCTCTCTATCAGAACCAGAAGAACGGCAAGTTCGTGGATATTGGCATTGCTGCAGGGGCCGCCTACAGTCCCGATGGCAAACCCCAGGCAGGCATGGGCGTTTCCGCTGGCGATTACGACCGCGACGGCCACCTGGATATCTTCAAGACGAATTTCTCCGGTGACACCCACTCGCTGTATCGCAACCTAGGTGCCACCACCTTTGAGGACACAACGTTTGCCTCCGGTCTCGGAGTCAACACGCGCTTTTTGGGCTGGGGCTGTGGTTTCTTCGACATGGATAACGATGGCTGGCTGGACATCTTGATCGCCAACGGCCACGTATACCCGGAAGTCGAGCAGCTGCACACCGAGGCGGGGTACGCGCAACGCAAGCTGCTCTATCGCAACCTGCGAAACGGGCGCTTTGAAGACGTAACCCAGCGGGCCGGGTCGGCCATCCTTTCGCCGATCGCCGCACGGGGTTGCGCCTTCGGTGATTTCGACAACGATGGCGACCTCGACCTGCTGATCAACCCGGTGAATGAATATCCTGAGCTGATCCGCTGCGATTCATCTCTGAAGAACAGTTGGATTAAGGTGAAAACGATTGGCACGAAATCCAACCGCAGTGGCATCGGCGCGCGACTGAAGTGCGTTTCCCGCGAACCCGGCAGCAAGGCGGCCAGCGTGCAGCTGGACGAAGTGCGCAGTGGCGGGAGCTACATGTCGCAGAATGATCTGCGTGTCCATTTCGGGCTGGGCAAAGCGGACAAAGTCGAACTGCTCGAAATCCGTTGGCCCAGCGGCCAAGTGGACGCACTGAAGAACTTGCCGCCAAACCAGATCTTCTTCGTCAAAGAAGGCGAGGGCGCGGTGCGCACAATGAAGTTTCCTGCGGCGGGCCGAAAGAGGACTGGAAAGTAGCCCCCGTGGCATGTCGCTCATGGGTTTTTCGGCGGCGGCATGACGGGCTTCCCGCTGCCTTCTCTGAGCGTGTGAATCGTATCCACGGCCGGAATGGCGAAGCGCTCCACCAGCCCCCTGGGCCAGCGGATTTCCAGGTACTCGACCTGGGTTGAGTGTCCCAGGCCAAAGTGCACGCGCATATCGCCTTGCGAGATGTAACTGGAACCGCTCCGAACCTCCGACACGATTCTGCGCTCAGCAGTCTTCAGCGTTAGTCGCGCGCCAATTCCATCGCGATTCGAGTGTGTCCCCACGGTCTTGATGTCAACCCAGTGATTGTTGGAGCGCACCCGGTTGAGCAGCAGGCTGGGGCGCGCGTCCATGTTGCTGATCACCGCCGCAAGCTGTCCGTCATTATACAGGTTTCCCACGGCTAGGCCGCGTGAAGAGGCCGACGCGGTGATCCCCGGGCCTGCCTGGCGAGAAATATCAGTGAAGGTTCCGTTGCCATTGTTGCGGTAGAGAAGGCGTGGCTCGCGGTACGTGCTGCCAAGATTGTGTGTGTCGACTTCGGGATATACGTGCCCGTTTACTAGAAGCAGGTCGAGCCAGCCATCGTTGTCGAAGTCGAAAAACATCGTTCCCCAGCCGAGGTAACGGGTATTCAGGCCCATGCCAGCGCGGAACGTGACATCGGAAAACGTGGCGTCGCCGTTATTGCGATACAGCGTTGAGGTGTCATCGGAAAAATTCGTCTTGAAGATGTCCAGGTGGCCGTCGCCGTCGTAGTCACCTACGGTGGATCCCATGCCCGCCTGCTCGCGGCCGTCTTCGTTGAAGGCGGCGCCGGAGAGAACTGCCATGTCAGTGAAGGTCCCATCGCGGTTGTTGCGGTAGAGAATGCTTGGCGTACTGTCGCAAGCGACATAGATGTCCGGCCAGCCGTCGCTGTCGTAATCGAGCGTAGAGACGCTAAAGGCATAGTAGCCGGCAGTCTTGTCGATTCTTGCTTTGCTGGTCACATCTTCAAAAGTGCCATCGCCACGGTTGCGATAAAGTATGTTTTGCGCAGCCTTCAAGCCGCGGGGGCCGCACATCACGGGGATGCCTTTCCAAAGGCAGTTCAGTCGCTCTCCGGGGGCCGGAGCCGTGGCAAGATCGAAGTCCACGTAGTTAGCAATCATCAAATCGAGAAGGCCATCCCTGTCATAGTCCACGAAAGCGCAGCCGGTCCCCCAGGCCAATTTTCTTCCGGCCACCCCGGCCTCTTCCGCGATTTCTTCGAACGAGCCATCGCCCTTGTTGCGGTAGAGGCGGTTCCAACCATAGTAGGTAACGTACAAGTCCTGCCAGCCGTCGTTGTCGTAATCGCCGGTGCAGACGCCCTGTCCCCAGCCCGTTCCGCGAAACCCTGCCTGCCGCGTGACGTCGCTGAACGTGCCGTCGCGACGGTTGCGGTAGAGGTAGTTCGTCGGACCTTTGCCCTCGGGAAATCCAGCCAGAGTAGTGCCGTTAACAAGGAAGAGATCCATCCAGCCGTCGTTGTCGAAGTCAAAGATGGCGACGCCGGTGCCGGTGGTCTCAATGATGTACTTCTTGGTCTCGCGGCCGCCGAAGACGATTCTTGCGTTGAGGCCAGCCTGTTCGGCCACGTCCACGAAATATGCCTGCGGTCCTTTCTCCCTACGGAGGGGAGAGGTCTTCTGCTCGCCTAGCAGAAATGCAACGCACAAGAACAGCAGCCCCCCAGAGAGGAAACTCTGAAGGAACCGGTGTAGTGAGGCTCGATGGCGGTTCTCGATCCACATGAACTGACGCGAAGCGGATGTTCTCGTTTAGCCGGCGCAGCAGCCGTGCCGACCAACCATGCTACGTGCGCCATTCTTGCTGCGTCAAGTTGCGCAACGGACTTGCAGTAGCCTCGGGATTTGTGGGCATAATAACGGGCGCGCCTTAGCCGCCGCTCGTATGCAGGGCGCTGGAGTGGGAGCACTGCACCGGATGACTTCGAGGAAACTCCAAGACATTCATGCCGCAAGCTCGCTGGTTCTTTGGGGGAGCTTGCTGTTTGCATTGCCACAGCCCGTCATGGGCCAGCAGAGCGCCTCGACGGAGGTTCAAAGCATCTACCAGCAGGGATACCAGGCGGTGCAGCGCCGCGATCTGGCGAGCGCACGGGCCGCGTTTGAGAAAGTAGTCCAGCTTAGCCCCCGCAGTCCCGAAGGTCATAACTCATTGGGCTGGGTTCTGATGGTCCAGGGGGAAATCGAGCGGGCCATACGCCATCTCCGCACTGCAGTCCTGCTGAAATCGGACTTTGCCCAGGCACACTTCAATCTCGCCCAGGCACTGGCGCTGCGTGGCGAGCGGGATGAAGCGATCGAACACTACCGCGAGTCGCTAAGGCTTGAACCCACCAACGCGGACGCCCACCGTGCGCTGGGGCTCCTGCTGAGTGCCCGCGGAGACCGGGAAGCAGCCATTGGCGCGCTGGGTCGCGCCATCGAGCTGGCACCTGCGCGCGCCGAGTTCCACGACGAACTCGGCTCCCTGCTCGCGCAACGGCTACAATGGGAGAAAGCAGCGGACCAATTCTCCGAGGCCCTGAGGCTCCAACCGGACTTTGCCCCCGCGCACTTTCATCTTGGCGTGGTTCTCTGGCGGCAGGGGAAACTCGAGCAGGCACAGCAAGCGCTACACGCTGCGGTCCGCCTCCAACCGCAGCACGGGCAGGCACACTACTTCCTGGGCAAGGTCTTTGTGCAAAAGGGAGAGCCAGACTTGGCTCTTCGTTCCGTGCAGGAGGCGGCGCGACTGCAGCCAAACGCCGCGGAGACCCTCAACGAGCTCGGGCTGCTGCTGCAACGCGCCGGCGATGTGGAAGGCGCCACGGCTGCTTTCCGAAGGGTCATCGAGCTAGAGCCTGAAAACGCGGAGGCACATAACAATCTCGGGCTGGCTTTGCTGCAAGGAGGACAGGGCGATGCGGCCGTCAACGAGTTTCGCGTCGCGCTTCGCCTGCGCCCACAGGACGTGGGATTTCGCAACAACCTTGGCATTGCCTTCCTCCAGAAAGCGGATTTCGATAACGCACTCGCCGAATTTCACGCCGGGCTCGAAGAAGCGCCGCGAAACGCCGAGCTGCATTACAACCTCGGCCTGGCGCTCAAACTAAAGGATCAACTTGGGGAGGCCATCCAGCAGTTCCGGAAGGCCCTGGAATTGGACCCGAATCTCGCAGACGCGCATTACACGCTCGGAGTCACGCTCTGGCAGCAAGGCGAATTCGCGACGGCTGTGGACGCACTGCGTGCAGCCGTCTCCGCAAAGCCCGATTACGCTGAAGCGCACTACACGCTGGGCACAGTGTTGAAGCAGATGGGCGAACTGCAGGGCGCCGTTGCTAGCCTGCGCGAAGCGATTCGCCTGCAACCTGACTTTGCCGGAGCGCACACAACACTCGCATCTGTTCTGCGGCAGCTCGGCGACACTGCCGGGGCCGCAGCGGAGACGCAGGCCGCGCAAGAGATCACCAAGGACAAAACGAACCAACAAGCGGCGACCTTCGCCATCAACTCCGGCAGAAAGCTGCTGAGTGCGGGCGATGTGGAAGGGGCAATCACTCAGTTTGAGAAGGCGACCAAGCTGGCGCCAGGGTTTGCGCCTGCGTATTACCACCTGGGCTTGGCTCTCCGCCAGCGCGGGCGGCACGCTGCAGCTCAGGAGGCTTTTCAGAAGGCAACCGAGTTGGACCCGCGGCTCAAACCGCCCTCTCCGGGAGAATCCCGCTAAGGGTCACTCGCAGGATTGCGAAAACCGAGCCCGTTTGCCTGGTTCCTTCACAAGAATGATTCAAAAAGTGCTTGACAATGGCAGACGTATCTGACAGTTTCCCGACATTATCTTGTACTCATTGGGTGTGCATTTCCGAGGCTGGGGGCAGGGGTGGCTCACCTCACGTCATTGCCGCGGGTTTCACGGTCAAAATTCATTCCTTGGCATTTTCCTGGAGTTCAGCATCTCAAAAGAATGGTCTATGTGGGGAGGCCTGTCATGAGTAGGCGGAGCAGCTCGTTTGCGGTAGTTGCGTTGGCTGTGGCCGTTGGTTTTGTGGCCAGCGTACCGGTCATGGGTCAGGCCGTGTACGGCAATATCTTTGGCACGGTGTCAGACGCCTCAGGGGCATCGATCTCGGGTGCCAAGGTGATTGTCACCTCGGCAACCAAAGGGACAAAGTACGAGACGACAACCAACGAAGCCGGGAATTACACCGTTACACACCTGTTCCCCGACAAGTACGACATCCGCGTGGAGCTCAGTGGCTTCAAGGCGTTTGAGGCCAAGGGAATTACAGTCTCTGCGGACGCCGGTTCGCGCGTGGACCCGAAGTTGGAAGTGGGCGCTATAACGGAAACGGTCACGGTAACTGCCGAAGATACGCCCGTGCTGAAAACCGACCGCGCGGATGTCTCCTTCAGCTTCACCCAGAAGCAGATTGAAGAGATCCCGATCCTGAACCGCAACTTCACCGAGTTTCAGCTTCTTAGCCCGGGCACGCAGTCGTTCACCTGGCAGCATGCCTCCAGTGAGAATCCGCAGCAGAGCCTCCAAATTGCTGTGAACGGCCAACACTTCAGTGGCACTGCTTTCCAGTTAGATGGCACCGACAACCGCGATCCCATTCTGGGCATCATCGTGATCAACCCCAATCTGGATTCTGTCACCGAGCTGAAGATCACCACGCAGAACTACGACGCCGAGTTCGGCCAGGCCAGCGCAGCGGTGATCACGGCGCAAACCAAGTCGGGCAGCAACGAACTGCACGGCAGCGCGTTCTGGTTCCGCCGCAGCGACGAGCTCCAGGCGCGCGACCCGTTTACGCAGTCGAGGCCGAACTCCCTTACGGGAAAATTCATCCCCGACAGCATCTGGAACCAGTTCGGCGGGTCGATCGGTGCGCCCATCATCAAGGACAAGCTCTTCATCTTTGGCGACTACCAGGGAACGCGCGAGAAAGTGGGCCAGTCCGTGAGCGTGAACGTGCCGACGGCGCTGGTTCGTTCCACGTGCTTGAATGCGGCGAGCCCGACCTGCAACTTGAGCGAGTATCTGGTCGCCCCCGGCGGCACCGGGCAAGTCTACGATCCTGCTACGGGCACCCCGGGTGGCACTGGGCGCACGCCCTTTGCGGGCAACATCATCCCGAACAACCGCATTTCCTCCCAGGCAAGAACTCTGCTCAACCTGCTTCCCGGGCCGAACGCACCCGGCATTCGCAACAACTTCACTTCGGGGGGTAACGGCCCGTTCAACGCGAATGCTTTCAACATCCGCAGTGACTACGCGCATAGCCGGAACTTGAGCATCTTCGGGCGTTACAGCTTCCAGGACTTCGACCTAACTGGAAGGGGCGTATTCGATACTCCGACCGTGGCCGTTGGCGGACGGGGCATTGGGCTGAATGGCTTCGGCGCGCAGTCGAAGTCGCGCAACCACAGCATTGCGACCGGATTCAATTACACTCTGAGTCCGACCTGGCTGACGGACTTCCGGTTCGGCTACTTCAAGTACCGCGTGAACGTGAACCCCAACGGTCTGGGGAGTACCCCCGCGACCGATGCGGGAATCCCAAGGCTCAACACGGGCGACGTGCTTACGTCCGGCATGCCTGCCTTCTTCATCAACGGGGTCGTGGATATGGAGTTCGGTTATGGCTTGTCGGACCGCCTGAACCGCTGCAACTGCCCGCTCATCCAGAACGAAGACCAATTCCAATTCGTGAACAACTGGATCAAGATCCTGGGCAACCACCAGATCAAGTTCGGTGCGGACATTCGCTACGCCCGCAACCTGCGCGTGCCGAGCGACGCGCACCGCGCCGGCGAACTCAGCTTTGAGGGGAACGGCACGGCATTGCCAGGGGCAGCGAATCCCGGCGGGCTGGGCCTGGCAACCTATCTGCTCGGCAACGTCACCAGCTTTGCGCGCTACGTCAGCACGGCTGACAATGCCGGGGAGCGCCAAAAGCGCTGGTTCTTCTATGGCCAGGACACCTGGCGGTTTTCGCCCAAGCTCACTTTCCACTATGGCTTGCGCTGGGAAATCTACTTCCCGCAGTCGGTGACCTGCGACGGCTGCGGCGGCTTCGTCGAGCTCAGCACGGGTCAGACCCGCGTGGCGGGCATCGGCGGGATCGGCCGCAACATGGACGTGGAAAACACATTCACCAATTTCGCGCCCCGCCTCGGGATTGCCTACCAGCCTACCGACAAAATGGTGGTGCGACTCGGCTATGGCCGCAGCTACGACATCGGCGTGTTTGGCTCCATCTTCGGCCACAGTGTAACGCAGAACCTCCCCGTGCTCGGGCGGCAGCAACTCCGCGGCCCGGTAACAGGTTCCAACTTCGAAGCCGCATTCACTCTGACTGCTGGTCCCACGCCCCTCGTGTTCCCGACGGTCGGCTCGAACGGTCGCTTCCTGACGCCGGATGGCGTGAACCCGTTCATCCAGCCGGAGAAGCAGCGGCTGGGCCTCGTGGATGCGTGGAATGCCGCCATCCAGTACCAGTTAACTAAGTCCATGTCCGTGGAAGCGGCTTATGTAGGCAACAAGGGGACGCACGTTTTCGCGGGCAACGGCCCGGACTACAACCTGAACCAGCCCACCAACGTGGGCTTCCCGGCGCTGACCAGCAATCAGCGCAGGCCGTTCTTCAATGGGCCAATCGGTAATTTAGGCGCACCGTTTGGTTGGTCGCAGGATTTGCGGTACCACGCCAACGACTCCTCGAATCACTACCACGCCCTGCAAACCAAGCTGGAGAAGCGCTTCTCTCAGGGGTATCAGTTCACGGCGCATTACACGCTGTCGCGCAACACCAATTTCGACAGCAACGGCTACGCCTTCCACCGCCCGCAGACTTTCGGCGTGGCCGATTTCAACCGCACCCATGTCTTTGTGCTCACCGGCCTTTGGGAATTGCCCTTCGGAAAAGGCAAGCGCTTCCTGACCGATGTTTCCAAAGGCTGGAACTATGTGGTCGGCGGCTGGCAAGTCAACACCATCACCAACTGGTCGAGCGGCTTGCCGTTCAGCTTCGGTTACGCGTCCTGCAGCTCGGATATTGACACCGCAGCGGGGCCCTGCCGGCCGGATCGCGTCGGGGAAATCCAGTATGGCGACCGTAACGGCTGGTACAGTCTCACCACCGGACCTCTGGCCACCAACGGAGCAACCAGCGGGCCCTGGCGCCGCCCGGCACTGGGCCAGTTCGGCAACTCCGAGCGCAACGAAGGGCGCGGGCCAAGGTTCTTCAACACCGACCTTTCCGTGTTCAAGCGCATCCCGGTCACGGAGCGGCTCAACGCGCAGTTCCGCATGGAAGTGTTCAACTTCTTCAACCACCTGAACCTGGGCACCCCCGGGGTGTTCTTCTCTGAGTTCGGCTTCGGCGGGAGCACGTGCGTGGACTGTAACCCGGCTGATGACGGCGTGATCCGTGCCGCGGGGGGCCGCATGCGCCGCGTGCAGTTTGCGGTGCGGCTCGAGTTCTAGTCGTTTCGTTTCCGATGCGGTGAAAAAAGGGGGAACCGCTAAGGTTCCCCCTCTCTGTTTCAAAGGGAGTCTTGCCGGGCGGGTTGGTCTTTCCTCGTCCAACCATCGCACCAGTGGGTAGGCTGAGCGCTGATTTCCTGCTATTCTTTGGCCACCTTCCACTCGAGGAGTTGGATTCATTTGCTGCTACTGAAAACGGCGATGAACCCCCGTGCTTGGATGTCGCCCGCCTGTGTGCTTCTGCTGTTCCTTTTCTCCCCAATCGCCACTGCTCACCAGAGCAACGAATTAGCACAAGCTCGTTCCCTGATTGAGGCGGGCAAGGTGGAGGAGGCGCTGGCCCAACTGAAAGAGATCGAACGCCGCGACCCCCAGCGCAGGGGATTGGCACGCGAATTGGGCACCGCGTACTACAAGAGGAGCCAGTTCCTGCAGGCGATTGCCCATCTCAACCGGGCCTTGAAAGAGGATCCCGAGAACAAGGAGGTCATGCAGCTTTTGGGCCTGTCGAATTACTTGGCAGGACGTTTACACGACGCCATCCCACTGCTCGAGCAGGTGCGCACTTGGTTTCCGGTGGCCAATGTGGACGCGGCCTACATCCTCGGGTTGGCCCACTTGCAGACGAGAGACTATGAGCGCGCGAGAAAAGCGTTCGCCATGATGTTTGATGTTCCACCAGACTCAGCGGCGGCGCACCTGTTTCTCGCTCGGATGTTGCTCCGGCAGGGGTTTGACCCTGTGGCGGAAGAGCATGCTCGCAAAGCCTCCGAGCTGGACCCCAATCTTCCGCTCGCCCATTTCCTTCTCGGCGAGCTGTACATGTACAAGTCGAAGATCCCGGAAGCGATTGCGGAATTCGAGAAGGAGCTGCAGATCAATCCGTCACACGCCGCAACCTACTACAAGCTGGCGGATGCTTACTCGCGATTGATGAAGTTCGAGGAGGCGCAGCGGCTTCTCCAGCGCTCGATCTGGCTGGATTCGACGGCCAGTGGGCCCTTCATTCTGATGGGCAAGGTTTTGCTTAAGAAGGGGGAAGCGGAGCTTGCAGCGCGGTCGCTGGAGCGCGCGCTGAAAATGGACCCGAACAATTCCATCGGGCATCACCTGCTGGGCCAGGCCTACCGCGCTCTCGGGAAATCCAGTGAGGCGGAGACTCACCTGAAGAAGGCACAGGAACTGCAAGCGTTGGAAAACCCAAAGCCGTGAGCCGGGAGGCAGCAGAGCTTACTGCTTCGCAAGACGGTCGGCGGCATCCTTTGGAAGGGCATGGAGCAGCTCAAGAAAAACGCCATTCGTCCAGCCGAAGCCGACCACGTTTTCCGGGTAACCCGCCTCGACTTGTGTTTCCGACGAGCGCGTGACGACGTTGTACTTCTCGCGTATGGTCCGGTCCCGGTGGAAGTTCTCGAGGACCATGGATAGGAATTTTTCCGCCACGCGATTCGCTTCCTCTTGAAACCCGTAGCGATGCAACCCCTCAAAAGTTATCAACTGTATTGGCGCCCATCCGTAAGGATGGTCCCATTGCGCTTTGGTTTCCTTCCGGCTCATCGCTAGGCCACCGGGCTGCTCAAACAACCCAAGGTTGCGCACGACCGCCTGGGCCTGTTCCGGAGTGGCGAGCCCCGCCCACAACGGATAAAACGTCGTCGCATATTCGTAGTTGGAACGCGCACCGGTCTGAAAGTCGTAATCGAAGAACATCCCGCGATCTGCATTCCAGAAATAACGCTGTATCCGCTCCCGGCGCTGACGGGCACGCTCTCGCCACTTCGTTGCATCCGCCTTGCGGCCCAGAAGTGAGCTTATGTTTTCCAGATCTTTCTCTGCCTTGTAGAGCAAACTGTTCAGGCAGACGGGAGCGAAATGATGCGTGCTTCCACTGAGCGGCCCGAAGCGATGCGAGATGTCGAAGCCCGAGGCGCGCATGGCGCGATCACCCTTGTAGAACTCAGCCGTAAGACCGACATTCTCGATTAGCTCGCACTTTCCTTTCACCCCCGCGGCGTCTTGTGGATCACACAGGTAGACGGAAAAGACCGGCCCGAGCATGGTGCGTCCGCGTTCGCTCTCGCTCGTACGGGCAAGGTAGGCGCCGGCCGACTCCCGATTCTGAAGAGAGTAGCGGACCGCATAGCGGTAGTAGTCGCCGGCTCCCGACAGAACCTCCGGCGCGGGCCCTTCCGCGAAGTCGTAGTACCGCGAGAGTCCGGTACTGCCGGCCAGATGAGGCTCTCGCATCCAGAATTCATAATCCTTGGCGGCGTAAGCGTAGCCTCGTGCCAGCCACGCCAAGTCTTCGCGCCCGGCGGCCTTCTGGGCCTCGTGAATGGCCAGGACCATCGCAGTGAGAAACGGTGGCTGCGATCGCGTCAGGTGGTACGTCCGGTTGGAATTCAGAATCATTCCGTAGTGCTCGATTTCAAAAAAGAAGTTCTCCACGATGCCCTGGGACAGTCCGACCCGCCCATCGCGCAACAGCCCCCTGAGAATGAAGTAGCTATCCCAGCCGTACATCTCGTTGAAGAAACCACCGGGTACCACATACGGGTGTTCGAGGTAAAGTAAGCCGTGCTGCTGGATCTGGCTCATATCGAGCTGCCCGGCCCTCACAATGACGGAGGGCAGGCGCTCGATCCGTACCGGGCAATTTCTCTGTAGTTCCTCCAAAGCCTGAGGAATCCGCATTTGTGCAGGGAGATACAAGACAGCCTTCTGGGCGCTTTTGGTGTCGGCAACGGAATCGCATCGCGTCATCGAACGCGTAAGCGAATCCCAACCTGAGGAGATGTAGCGCAGGATTTCGGCGAGGTGATTTCTTCCTTCCCTTGCATCACCTGGCGCAAGCGGCAATGCAGAGCCAAAGAAAAGAAACCAGATTGCAATAAGGACCCGGCCACGGTTCCAGACAGTCTTGCTCCTCATGGTTGCTCGCAAGTATAAGCCGCCATGGCCGAGCTCCACAATACTGGCGTTCTGGAAGTCCTCACGCCCCGCATCGTGTCGCAAGGTGTGGCGGGTTTGCCCAGCAAACCAGCATTGTCACCGGCGCGGGGAGAAAGCGAAGCGGAGGCTAGGCGGCATCCGGCCGGAAAGCTGGCGCGTGTTGTAGTCGAGCTGGTAGCGGACATAAGGTTCGTCGCTCGGATAGGCCGCGTCATCGGGATAGGGATATGGGAGGCGCGTGTGGTACGGGAGCGGCTCGACTGTGAAGGGGTGAGCAGCGTAGAAGTCCATGTCTTTCGCAAATCCGTCAGCATGGAAGAAATAATCACGCACCCAGCCGGGGGGCAACGGCGGAAGTCCCCGGGGATCGAAGTCGAGGTGAATCCCCTCGCCCGAGCCAAAGATGGCGAACTGGTCGTCAGAAGCGCCCAGTAGATCTTTCACATCGCCTTGGCGGGTGTAGTTTCCCGCCGCGCGCGCGTAAGGGCCAGTCGCACTCAGTTTATGGAAAGAATAAGAGACGTCGCCCGCCGGATTACCACGCAACTCGTGGGGATAGCCGATAAAATGAAGCGCAGCGCGGGCGAGGGGAATTTCCGAGACGCGAAAGGCCTGGGGCTCCGGCGTCGAATCAATCAGCACTTCGTCCCAATAGATCTTCAAGTTCGTCACTATGCGAATCCGGTGGGCTCCGGGCGGCAGCTTTCCGGTGAGGTCGGCGACCATAGTGCGCGCAAGTCCCGCAGGAAAACCCATGTCGTCCACCACGCGCACCC
>Ga0184633_10000495_pt1 | contig 14442 bp, 13 predicted proteins | sample PLM31_170_b1_FD_133156 | JGI IMG/M metagenome (GOLD analysis project Ga0184633, IMG submission 133156) | Groundwater sediment microbial communities from an aquifer in East River, Colorado, USA - PLM3-1_170_b1 | ecosystem: Environmental > Terrestrial > Soil > Riparian zone | place: USA: East...
AACCGTTCACGGATCGCCTCCGAGTTACAAATAATGCGTGACGCGAGCCCAGCCAATCGCCGGTCGACATCCCACATGCCACCGTAAAGAAGATTGCGCATATGCCACACGGCAGGGATGCCGGCCAGCCGACCTGCCAGGCCTGCGCAGATGTTCGTCCGGGGCCCATTGGCATGGAGCAGGTCTATCCGGTGTTCGCGAATCAATTTCATCACCCGGCGTGCTGATCTGGCCAGACCTGGGAGATCCCGTAGCGGGCCGAACCTGACAGGAAAGACCGGGATCCCCTCCTGGTTCAGGCAATCCGGGAATGGACCGGCTGGCGGTCCGGCAAACAGAGGGAGCACCCGGTTGCGCTCCAGATGACGAAAGAAGAGCCGGAGACTGTTCTCCGCACCGCTGATCTGCTCGACGTGGTGCAGGTAGAGAACTTTAATGGCCATGTGCTCTCGTGCCGGCCGCTCGGGCCAGGACCGTTTCATATTGGTCCGCAATCCGGTCCCAATTAAACAGAGTCTCGGCTCGCACACGGCCGGCTTCGCCCATGCGACGGCGGAGCGCCTCGTCCTGGACCAGCCTGGCCATCGCCTCACCAAACTCAACCCAGTCCCCTGTCTCAACCAGGAGCCCTCCGTCGCCCAGCACTTCGGGAAGAGCCGTATTGCGGACGGTGACCACGGCCCGTCCATAGCTCATGGCCTGGGCCACCACAACGCCGAAGGTCTCGAATGTGGAATGGAACGCGAACAGATCGCAGGCGGTGAAATAGGATCTGAGACTCGCACGTGGAATGTAGCCAACAATTCGGATCCATTTCTCAATGCCCAGATCTTTGGCCAAAGTGCGAAGCCTCGTCTCCTCAGGGCCCTTCCCCCCGATCGCCAGTATCCCGACGCCGACACGCTCGCGGCAATGGCGAAAGGCGCGGAGGAGGACATCGACCCGTTTCTCCGGACCGAGCCTCTGGAGCGAGAAAATCAGCGGCTCGCCTGCCGGGACATCCAATTTGCGACGGACCGACCCGCCGTCACCCCGTGGCGGCGGTATCTCCACGCCATTGTAGACGACCTGGCCTCTCATGTGGGTGCCGCGGTAGATCGTCTTCCGGCAATAGTGAGAGCCGTAGGTTACGTCGGTCATGAACGTGAGTAAGGCACGCTGCCACCATCGCCACAGGACCGGAACGCCGGGTCCCGGCACATCCCTGCCGTTCAGAGTCACGACCGTTGGGATCCCCAGCCAGCGCTCCGCCAGCGCACCGGCTAAGCCGGTCGGCATCAGATAATGGACATTCAGGACATCAGGGTGGAAACGCCGGGCAGCCTGATGGACAGCAGCAACTGCTGACAGGGAGAAAGGAGGAATCGCGCCACCACTCCACCGATGGCCCGGAATTCGCATGAATGACACGCGATCAAGGTAGCGCTCCACACAGAACGGAATATGGTTCTCATATTCCTCACTCGCTTGGTCCCGAAGCAAGTCCGGAGAAAGAACCGGGGTTACGAGAAGAACCTCATGGCGTCGAGCCAGTCGCCGGTATACCTCGAAAATCACCAGTTCGGCGCCCCCGACGACCGGGAGGAACGTGGGGGTCAGCACCAGGATTTTCACCGCGCGCAGACTTTCCTCCTGACAGCCATCAGGGTTCGTGAGGCTTGCGTGGGGTCATTTTGCAGCAGCCGGCGCAGCTTTGGTAGAGCCCGCGAGGCATCATGCGGTTTCGGAACTCTCGATACGGCGCGGAGTTCCAGAGAGCATTGAGGCTACGCTGACGGATATTGCCGACGCGGTAGTTCAAGCAAGGGAAGATATCCCCGGTCGGAGAGATGCGCGTCGTCGTCCAGGGCACGGAGCAGGTGTAGTTCTCATAGGCAAATTTGCCGGCATAGAAATCCAGCACCTCGGCTTTTGTGCGAAGAGGAACAAAGTTGTAGGAGACACCCAGGGTCCGCGCTCGGCGCTCCACGGCGTCGAGGCTGGCGGAGAACACCTCCCTATTGACGAGGGGCAAGTGCTGGGCCCACGGCTCAGATTCCACGATCTCGTTACGTAGATTGATGCCAGAACGGCTTAAAGACGGATCCAGAATCTGAAACGAACAGGAATCGAAGCCAACGTCGTGAGCGACATCGATAACCTCTGCGAGGCGAGGGATATTCTCGGGAATCATCACACAATTTAGATTGACCCGAGGGAAGTCGCGTTTTAATTCCCGGCGGCCCTCCAGAATTCGCCGAACGTTCGCGCATGTCTTACCGAATGTTCCTGGCCCTCGGATTGAGTCGTGAACATCCTCCGGGCCGTCTATCGAAGTCCCGATCATTCGCACGCCTGCCTTCAGGATACGGTCGCAGATATGTGGCGTGAACAGGACTGCATTCGTGCCGATGGTGACCCGGTGACGGCGCGCCGCCAGCTCGACGAGGTCCCAGAAACGATCTTTAATGGTGACTTCGCCTCCGACAAATGTGACGTTACTGCGCCAGGGCAATGCGCGGATAATCGCGCCGATCTCGTCGTATGTGAGCTCGCTCTTTTTTTCAATCACTCGGCCCCGCTTCTCCTCCTCTACCCTGAGATAGCAGAAATCGCAAGTCAGGTTGCACCGGTAGGTCAGCTCGAGGACGACATTGCGACAGGGAAAGACCAGCCCGGGTAGCCATTGGGCGGGAAGGTCGTAATACAGGCGCTTCAAGAAACGAGCGGTCCCTTGTGCCCATCGGCTCATACACACACCTCATGATACACCGCCGCTGTGGATTCGGCGATACGCGACCAGGAGAAATCCTTCGCGAGATCCGCGACGCCGAGGCGAAGACGTCGACGCAACTCGGGTGATGTGATCAACGTCGTCATGGCGCGGGAGAGGGCGACATGATCGCCGGGAGGGACCAGAAGAACGTTCTCCCCATCACGGAATCGGGGGCTTGGCTTGACGGGGTGGGTACTGATAATAGGAAGTTGATGCATGATGCCTGCCACCAGCGTGCTGCGCCTCGCTGAAATTCCATCTTCATAAGGTACCACATAGATGTCGCTGGCCAAAAGCAAAGCTGCAATCCGCTCGCGACCGCAGTGCCCCAGCCACAGGATGTGCTCGTTGAGCCCCGATGTCCGAGTGATGGCCTGCAACTCCTTATAATAGGCCTCGGCTCCAGGCCAAGGCCCACCGATGATGAGAAGGAGGTATTTGACTCCAGCGGCCCGGAGGCGACTTGAGGCGGCCAAGAGAGTCTCAATGCCCTTGCCGGAGTATGCAAACCCGAAGTGGCTAAGCAACGCGGTGTCCGCCTCAAGACCAAACTCCGCCCGGATCGCGGCGCGCGTGAGTTCTGGGTCTCCCACGAGTGCGGGGATGCTGGAGCCGATGGGGATCCGTCGGACCCGTGGGCGGAGGAACGGCAGGTACTTGCTAACCAGATAGGTGACTTCGTCATTCGGACAGATGATCCGATGGCTGAAACTTGTGAGAAGTGGCGCAAGCATCGTGGCGGACGAGTAGCCCGCTACAAGGGTATGGGGGGTGAGAATGACCCGGGGACCACCCCGGAGGGCCAAGACAGCTGGTAGGAGCTTCATCCACGGCAAACGGCCGAAGAGCCCTGGAGTGTACTGAATATGGATGAGATCGAAGGCCCCTTCGTGGATGAATCGGGCAAGATTCCTCGTCGCCCGCCAATCCCACCGCTCAGCGAAAGGGATGACCTGGATCGGGGAACTATTCTCTGGGCGATGAAACGTAGAGGCCACGACGGTAAGAGATACGCCGGTGACGGCCAGATGCTCGGCCAGTTCACGCGTGTAATCCCCGACGCCGCAGGGTACGTCGTTTGGCGGGTAGGTCGGGCAGACCATGCAGATCCGCATGTTAGCCTTGCGCGATTTCAGTGAGAACCAGATACTCTGTGCCAACATGGACGATATTCATGACCTTATCTCGTCGGCCCATGGGCTCTTGCCGCGGTGCTCGCCGGTATCACGCTGCGGTCAGTCATGCTTGAGGGCGGAAATATCTACAGTGAAATGGTGCGGGCATCTACCGAACCGGGCACGATAGAAATCATAGACGCCATAGGCCACGGCCGTTGCGTTCTGGCGACGCCTTTGGGTCCGGAGCGTGTAGGCATACCGAAGGGAACGCGCTGTGTAGAGCGCGATCAACCAGAGCCGATATCGCGTCGGAGCATGGCTGCTGAAGAACAGCAGGCGGTTTCGCGCATAGTAGTAATCGGAGGTGGGTGATCCGGTCTTCATGGTCTGCGAAACCTTGTGATAGATTCGAGAATCCGGAAGATACCGACACTGATAGCCGCGGCGACGAGCCCGGAGATTCCAGTCTGTTTCATCGAAGTAGATAAAGTACCGTTCGTCCCATCCCCCAATTTCTCGAAAGAGGCTGGCTGGCGCGAGCAGGCAGCAGGACGTAATGTAATCCACCTCTCGTGGTCTGTCCCATTGTCCCTGGTCTAGCTCATTGGCCCCCAGGCTCCACACTTGCCCTGAACGCCAGTCGATCATGCCCCCGGCAAACCAGATTCGGTTGACTTCAGGATGATGGTAGATTTTCGGTCCCACGATGCGAATCCCTGGCGCCTTCAGACCTTCCAGGAGCGGTGCGAGGAAATCGGGATCAACCAGGGTATCGTTGTTGAGGAGCAGAATGTGGCTGGCCCCTTCCTGGAGAGCCCTCTCAATCCCGGCATTGTTTCCTTCGGCAACACCCCGGTTTTCGGGAAGGCGGATGACCAGCGTTTCAGAAAAAGTGCGTTCCAGTCGGTCCACCGACTCCGGGGAGGAACCGTTATCCACCAGGATCACGCGAAGCGGCATGTCTTCCACGGCGCGGAGCGAGACCAGGCAGTCTGCAGTGTGCTGCTCCTGGTTCCAGTTCAGAACGACTACGGCAACGGAAATAGAGTCCTGGCCCATATCACGGATCGCGGATGCCTGCAGGCTCGAGCGCCTCTGGACAGAGACGATATTCAGGCACCTGCCCTCGGAATTGCATACAGGTGAACATGCTTGGTAATCGGCTGGGACCCGTCAAAGACCACCGGCATTTCAAAGTGGTCCCACTGGATCCAACAGTGATACCGTTCCAGGTCAAGAAGACTTAAAATCTCTGCCACAGAAGTGCCATACCTGGCAAGATCGGCGGGACTATGAATTTCGATCGTCAGTTTGGGCGTGCGTCCCAGCAAATCCCCGGCTCCCTTCAGCACCTCAACTTCGTATCCTTCCACATCAATCTTGAGGAGCGTCGGATACAGGTTGTGTCCTCTTGCATAGCCATCCAACGACACCATTTCGACTTCCATTCGCCTGCGTGGAAGCCCTCCTTCACGGTCTCCCGGTCGTGCGATCCCGGCGCGATGGCTTTGGGCCACAACCGTGTTGGAGGCGTCGATCACGACGGCCGTCCCAGCCCTGAAACCAACGGCCTTCTGCTCGACAGCGACATTGTTCAATCCATTCAGACGCACATTTGCCTCGATCACCGACGCGTTCTTGCGGCTCGGCTCGAAGGTCACGACTTTGCCGCCTTCCCCGACGCATATGGCCAAGAACATGGCGGTGCATCCATGATGCCCCCCGCATTCAAAAATAATATCCCGCGGTCGTACGAGACGCTCATTCAGGAATTTCATCTCCGGCCATTCCGCCTCATTGTCATACCACCGTTTCGCCGTCAGGTCGGAAACCAGGAAGTTGAACGTCACACCTTCGACGCTCTTCTTGATCACGTAAGGTCGAAACGTTTGTTCCTTGAAGAGTTTGACCAGGTTCAACAGAACCGTCTTCACCCTATCCGGAAGAATGGCGGCCAGGAGTCTTCTCAGCATTCTTATCCTGAATTGGACCGGAATGAGGAACCACCGCGTTTCGATTCCCGGGCTCTTTACACACGACTCACGTACACTTTTCCGATCTGCTCGGCCACTTTCCTCCGATCGAACAGGATGGTCGCGCGTTGGCGTCCGCCGCGCCCCAAGGTTTCGCCCAAAGTCTGATCCTCTAATAACTCCTTTAACCCCCGGTCCAGGACCTCGTGGTCGGCCCACGGCACGAGAAGACCTCCCTTGCCCACCACTTCAGGGATGGAACCAGATACCGAGGCCAAGATCGCCGTCCCGGAGGCCAGGCTTTCTACCAGCACCACCCCAAATTGGTCCTGCCAGGTCGGCGTCGGGACACTCGCGAGAACGAAGATCGCCGCCACATTATATAACGCCGGCATCTCCGAGTACGGGACGTAATCAACGATACGGACTACATGGCCCAGGCCCAGACGAGCGACCATGTTTCTTGCTCCACCCACGTCGCGACCAACAAGGAGCACCGAAAACGACCTGCGGCGCAGACCCGGGTCCAGAGAGGCTCGCTTGACTGCATGGAGGAGAACAGAGAGGCCCTTGTGGGGGCTCATCGCGCCAACGGAGAGAACCACTAAACCGTCAGGGGGCAGGCCGAGCCGGCTTCGCAAGTCTGGATCCGCTGGAGCGGGCCGGAACCGCTCCAGATCCACACCCATTGGGGTGACATGAATCCGCGCAGGATCGGCGCCCTCTAAGACCAACGCGTCTCTCGCTCGTCCGGTTACGGCGAGAAACGCATCGGCCTCCGCGAGCACACGCGGCCTTACCGTTTCGAAGGCGAAATCAGAATACCTCTTTTTGTTGAAGGGCAGGTTTTCCCAGACGGTCACCACAACCCGGCACCCGTACCGACGCTTGGCGCTCAGCGCTTGCCCAGAGAACCCATGCGAGGTTTCGAGGGTATGGACAAGATCAAAACCAGCCAGGCGCAGGACGAGACCCGGCAGTCTGCAGTGTCCTACTCCTGGTTCCAGTTCAAAACCACCACCGCAACGAGGGATGAGGTGAGATTCACCGGATTCTGCAACACCATCGTTAGCCACGCGGTTTTTGGAACACCGCTACGACGTTTCGGAGGAACAGATGCCCATAGCGTTCTTCGAGGTTGGCCCACAGTCTGTTGTAGAATTGGTCCAGCTGGGGAAAGGGAGTGAATCGGGCTAAGGGATTGCGCCGGTGGAGCTTCCCATAGAGATCTCGGAGAACCCAGGATGGTTCGCCCCAGGCTCTCCAGTACTCTTCCCCAAAGCATTCCAAGCTCTGCAGACCGTGCGCGCGCCCCATCGCCAGAAGTTCGGCGGCGCTGTAAGCCGTCTCCCACCCCCACGGCCACGTTCCGCGTCTGATGGCGCGCCATTTGTGCAGCGTATAGCCAGTTAAGCGTTGCGGAACGTTGATGACCAAAATCCCTCCATCCGCGAGGATCCTCACCTGCTCCTGCACTGCCGCGGAAGGATCACGGAAATGTTCCAGAACTCCCTGACTAAAGACCATCCTGAACGTTCCATCAGTGAAGGGGAGCGCACAGATGTCCCCACGGCACAATCCAAACCGACCCCTGACGGAAGCAAGGTGCGTCCTCGCTATGCGCAGCGCTTCGGCCGAAATATCCATGCCGAACACGTGGACTCCTGAGATCCGCTCCGCCAGAATGGCGAGGTCGATGGCGGAGCCGCAGCCGACTTCAAGGACGCGGGAGGGTTGCACTTGAACGAGTTGGCGCTCCAAGGCTGTAAGGAATCTGGCCCGGCCTTCGCGGTGCTGGGCAAATCGTGTGGGAGCCGGGCTCACATCCTCCCAGCCTCGCCAGATGTTATCGTACCGCTCTGTGTCTACCTGTCTCGACACGAACCCTCCCTTCGCTCACCTATCCCACCAAGCCTCGTTTCTGAAGGTGCGCGTTGGCCTCCACCACCCTATCATAGGGCCGCTGGTTCCGGATCCAGGCACTGAGCCGGCTCATCCCATCCGCAAACGCAACCTTCGGCCGATACCCCAGGGTCTTGCCGATCCTCGTAATATCCGCCACACAATGCCGAATATCTCCGGACCGGAAGGTTTGCAAGAATTGGGGCGCAATTCGCTTCTGCAGGCTGGCGGCCAGAACCTCGGCCACCTCGGCCACGGTGATGGCGTGGCCGGTTCCGACATTGAAGACTTGGTAATCCGCCTGGGGCCGCTGCATCGCCAGCAGGGTGGCCTGCACAATGTCACTCACATGGATGAAGTCACGGCTTTGGCGTCCGTCTTCATAAATCAGCGGAGGCTGGTCGTTGAGCAATCGGGAAGAGAAGATGGCCGCCACTCCCGTATAGGGATTGGACAATGCCTGTCGTTCACCGTACACGTTAAAGAAGCGCAGGGCGACTGTTGGAATCCCGTAGGCCTGTCCCACGCACAGGCACATTTCTTCCTGGTCCCGTTTTGTAATGGCGTAGATGGAGGTGGGAGCCAGGAGTTTTCCTTCAGGCGTAGGGACAGGCTGGGCGTTTCCTCCACAGGTCGGACAGGCCATCTCCCACTGCTTGGACTCGAGCCGGTCGGGGCTGCGTGGCGGCGGCATGCAGGGTCCGCAGCGGGCGCAGCAATACGCTCCCTCCCCATAAACAGACATGGAGGAGGCCACCACCAGTTTTCTCACCGTGTGCTCTCCCTCACTCAACACCTGGAGAAGATTGGCAGTGGCCTGGGTGTTGCCGGCCACGTACGCGGCGATCTCATACATGGACTGGCCCACCCCCACCGCCGCCGCAAAGTGGACGACCGTCTCCACATCGGTAAGAGCTTGCTTGAGGATCCCCGTATCACGCACATCCCCCACCAGCCGTTCGGCGCCGGAGTTCAGGTAGGCAGGCCACACCCTCTGGGGACCATGAACTTGGGGGACTAGCGCGTCAAGGATGCGCACGGTGCATCCCTCGGCCAAGAGCGCGTCAGCCAAATGGGACCCGATGAACCCGGCGCCGCCCGTGATCAACACGCGTCGGAATGTCATCGCTACGATCTCCCCTGTCCCCTCACTGGCGACGATCACCGGAGCTGGACGATGAAGCTCTTCCCGCCCTAGCTGTAGTTGACGTAATCGAGCATACCGACGTCCTGATTCTTCTGCAGGAACTGCTTGAGGGCCAGCTGCTCTCCACGGTCGGCCTGGCCGCTAAAGCAGTAATAGTCGTCAAAGCAGACGACCGTGCCGCTCTGGAGGAGCGGGCGGATGAAGTTGAGCACGAGGCGCGTGGACTCGTAGAGGTCGCAGTCGATGTACACGAGGCCAGCCCGCGTCTGCGCCGCGAGGCGCGCGCTGAGCTCCGGCGTGAGCGTCTCCTGGTAGTAGCCCTCGCACACGGTGTACCGTTCGCGGGGGACCCCTGCCGAGTCGGCGATCTTGAGGAAGTCCTCCAGCGGTGTGCAGTAATCCCCTGCCTTCCATGTCGGGTGCCGGTCGATCTCGGTCAATTGGGGCAGCCCGCTGAAGGAGTCAAAGAGCCAAAAGTGCATCAAGTTCTCGAAATGCACCCGGTGATGGTCGAACGCCATGCGGAACGTCCTCCCGCCCCAGCAGCCGAACTCGAAATAGTCCCCCTGGAGGAGATTGCCCCGCAGGAACTCGAAGGCCAGCTGGATCATCCCGCTCCGGTTGAGGATGCCGGTAGGCGCTCGCGCGTCTTCCCCCGACGCGAAGGCCGGAGCGTCGGCCGTGGGAAGACGGAAGCTGTACCGGCTGGCGAGCAACCGAAGGAGCCGCTTCTCGAAGGGAAAAGGCCGGCGCCATATGGTCGAGAGCAACGCGCGCATTGACCTCATCGAGGAGCCTCTAGTCGATCCACCACGCGCCGTGATCGCGCCGGGTCACTGGGCCTTCGAGACAGCATGGATCACGCACGTATCCCGGATGGCCGGCCGGAAGGCCTTGACCGGTGCCAGCATCACCCGGATCATCCGGCGGAGCGCAGACAGGCTCGGCTGGAGCTGGTCGAAGAAGCCGCGACGGATCACCTGAAATCCTGCCCCTTCAAGGAGTGTGACCAATTCGGCCATCGTGTAGAGCCGCAGGTGTCCATAGGAGCCGTCCATGACAATGCGGGGCTCTGTTGTCCCGGGCGAGTCCCCCCGCAGCAGAAGTTCTCGGTTGTACCAAGAGGCCAGGTTGGGGGTGGTCACTAGCAGCGCCCCGCCCGGAGCCAGGACCCGGCACATCTCCGCCAGCGTCCCGGGAACGGTCTGCGGCGGGAGGTGCTCGATCACTCCTGCGAAGGTCACCAAGTCGAAGGATCTGGCCCGAAACGGAAGGCCGCAACTGATCAGGTCGGTCGTCACGAGGCGGATCCGTTCCCGCTCCAGTCCCTCACGATAGGCGTCGGTCCAGACGTAGCCACGGGACGGATATTCAACACCCATGAACTCCGCCGTAGGGAACCGGTGGCGGAGCGGTTGATCGTCCGCAGCTCCTGCTGGAGCCGGAGCAAGGCGGCCCGAGCCTCTGGGTACGTCGGCCGCTCGTAGGCCTGCCGGAGCCGGAGCAAGGCGGCCCGAGCCTCTGGGTACGTCGGCCGCTCGTAGGCCTGCTGCAGCCGCCGGCGCCTGAAGGCGTTGTTTAGCAGCACTAAACTGTAGCGCTTATTGGGCACCGGAAGAATAACTCGGTATACAGGCCTACGTTAAAGGTCACGACCTCTTCGATGGTGAAGACCCTGGCAATCAATGTCTCGAGATCGCTGGGATTCCGCATGAATCTCCCGCGATCCATTGCCACGAGGGCGCGGCGGATCGGGCCCTTTGGAGACCCATCGATATCAATGATAATCACAAGGCGCTTGGTCACGCGACGGATCTCAGCCAGCAAACTCATCGCTTCCTGATCAGAAAAATGGTGTAGGCAATTAACCATGATCGCCTTATCGAAGTGCCCCCCAGGGTAATGCAATTTGGTCACGTCAACTACACCGAAGTCCTTTGTTCGCGCTCCTTGGTAGCGACGACGGGCGCATTCGATAAACTGCGGGTTTAGATCGAGGCCAAGGTATTGAGTGTCGACAACATCGGCGAACTCCCCAATGCCGCAGCAGACGTCGAGGACGAGTTCACCAGGAACAACCTTGAGATGCTGGCGCAGCAGTCTCTTCGTCTGGTGCTGTTTGCCGACGAGCGGGAGGCGGGCGGCGTAAAATAGGGCTGGATTGTCCAGCATCCTCCATAGCAGGCGGATCGGCAGCAAGCGCTTGATAAGGTTCATGCGATGGGTCCACCGCTTGGCTAACAGCACTAACTAGGAATAGTCCCAGCGCGACTAAGTAGCCGAGGTTGCACCCCACAGCGAGTAGTCGAAGCCCCGGCCTTGCTCCCGCCGCCTGGAGCAGGTCCAGTGGCGCCTCGTTGAAGCGGTGCCATCACCGGTCCTTCGGCTGGGCATAGGCCTTGGTAAAGTGGGCCGGATCCTCGGCAAAATTTTCCCAACCATCCGACTCGGGCGGAGGTGGAATCGTCTGTCCCAGGCCACAGCGCACGCATCTCCACACCGACAAGGCTCCGGCATTGAGAAAGCGGACGAATTGGATATCGTGACAGGCTGGGCAGGGCTTTGCCGAGCCGGTACCCTCTAGGTCTATGGCTTGCTCATGGGCTTGATGAGGCTGCATTCCATACGTTCTTTCCCCGGTTGGGAATGGCTCGGATGTGAGCGTCAGCGCTTCTCCTTACAACGGTTCACGAGGCTGCGGGCAGCACGCACAACCAGGTTTGGCAAACAGACCGTTACTGAGCCAGCAATCGCCTGATCGCCAGCATGTCCGCGCTCCGTAGATATCCCAGGACCATCAGACCGCCCGAATACGCAAAGGCGCCGACCAGGATTTCTGCAATCAGGCCGTAGCCCTGAACCAACCACAAGGCCATCAGCATCGCGGCGCAGGCCACACCATATCGCCAAAGCCCCGTGCAGGCAAGGGAAACCGCAAACTCCCGACGCACAAGACGGAGCACCAGCACGAGATTCAGCCACTCACAGAGGACCGTCGCGACCGCAGCCCCTCCCGCTCCCCACCGGGGGATGAGCAGAAGGTTAACCACGATGTTCACCGCAACGCTCACACCATATACGCGAGCGAGGGGCAGGGCGAGATTGGCAGCCATCAGGGCTTGGGTCGGAATATTAATCAAGAACAAAGGGATGCTCCCCCAGATCAAAATCTGGAGGAGGCTCCCCGCCTCTACGAACTCAGGACCGAACAGCGCGAGGGTCAAGGGGTCGGCCACGAAGAAAATCCCCAGCGCAAAGGGGAGGCCGAGGGCAAGGAGGGGGCGCCAGGTGGTTTCAAGGAGCTCTCGGACACCTTGAGGATCCCGTCCGGTAAGGCTCGAGAGGCGCGGGTAGAACGGCCTTCCGATCGAGGCCGCCAGTGGGATCACGGCATCGAGGAACCGATAGGCTGCCGCATAGGTTCCCACCTCCCGGGTCGTACGGAGCCACTGCAGCATGACCATATCCACCCGATAATAGAGCGAAAAGCCCAGTAACAAGAGCCCGAATGGGAGCGCCTGGCGCACCATCGATTTCATGGCGGAGAATGGGATGTGAGGGGGGAAGGGCCTGTGTCCCACAAGAACATGCATGAGGCCCAACATGACGCCATTGGCTGTTGTTGCCGCCGCCAGGAGGGCCAGCGTGGCCCCCCCCAGAAATAACACGCTGACGATTGCCGCGGATCCCAATAAGGAGGCGGCGACTTGATACACGGACACCAGGTGGAGATCTTCGCGGGCTGTGAGGGTCACTAACAAAGGGGTCGTCATGGCTGAGAGCAGACTTGAGAATCCGGCCAAGGCAAGACAGACCAGCGTGGCGGTATCTTGTTGGATGAGGGCTGCCAATCCCATCATGGCGACCCACCCGATGCCGGCGAGGAAGAGCTGTGCGTGCTGGAGGACAGCCACCACTTCTACTTCACGAGCACGATCGCGACTAATCTCCCTGATCGCGTAGGCGGCCAACCCAAAGTCTGCAAGGGCTCCGAACGGATATGCGAAGGCCAAGATATAGGCGTAGCGACCCAGTTCCTGCGTTCCGAGATAGCGTACAACGGCGATCGAAACGGCGACATTGATCAGCTTGACGACTGCTTGGGCGAAGACGAGGGTGGTGACGTTGAAAAATAAGCTTCCTCGGCGCATTCGGCCCGTCACGGCAGGACAGCGGGATTGACAACCGAATCCGCACGATACGTCACGCGAACCCCCTCCCGGGACTGGGCGTGGATTGTCGGGGCTGACGAAGCTTCGTCTGCCTTATGCGGGACTGCTGGCCCTCTTGCTTTCCCCACGGTCAATCGCCGGCAGGGCCCGCGCCTCGATGTCCGAACTCTGAAAAGCCGGGATCATCAAAAATCCCCTCACCACCATCGCGACATAGAGCCAGAATGGCTCCATGATCCGCACAATGATAAAGGTGTTGGCCCCGATGGCATGCACCAGCAGGCCGACAAACCCGAACAGGAACCCCAGCGCCAGCCCCTTCGTGAACGGGTCTTGTGACTGCTGATAGGTGATCAGCCCGACGCGGAAGAGCATCCACAGGAGGGTCACAAAAGCCGCAAGCCCCAAGAGTCCTGTCTCGGTCAGGACTCGCGGGTATATCGCGTCCATAAACGGTCCCCCCGTGACCCCGTGACCCCAGACGGGAGACTTTTTCCACCAATCAAACGACTCCCGCCAGGAACGCAGCCGATCCGAGGTGGACGTATCCACCCTCAGGCTTCCAAGACGGATCTGGCCTGGCTCCGGTGCCTGCGTGAACGTATGCATGAGCCGCTGCTTGACCGCATGGGGGGCCCACAGCGGAGAGCCGAGCAGTCCGACCAGGATCAGCATGAAGAGCAAGGGTCGCCGATAGTTCAAGAAAAGCACCACGAACACAGTAACCACACCGGCTGCCAGAAATGAAGAACGCGAGAGCGTCGCCAGCAGGGCGAGGGTTCCGGCTCCCATCAGAATCATGAGCGGGAGCTTCCTGGGCGTCGCCCCAGGCGTGATCAAGAGCCCGGTGACGATCGCCAGCATGAAGACCAGGTATCCACCCAGTGTGTTGGGCTCTCCAGTCTCTCCCTCAAACGGAGCCGAGGCCCGTTCTCCGCTGGGGATCTGCGCGATCGCGTACAGCGACACCAGAAAACAGGTCACGAGACTGGCCACGATCAGCTTCTTGGCCTCTTCCTGGCTCCTGATCGCATTCACCACCATGAAGTACAGGAAAAAGTACTCGAAATACTTCAGGGTAAAGAAGAAGCCGGTCGTGGGTTTCACGCGGCCTTGCAACACCCCGATGAGCGTCGCCAGCAGGGAGGCCGCGACATAAAACATGATTGGCCCATTCAGCGGGGTGTGTTTGAGGGGAGGACTATCCTTATGAACCGCCATCTTGACCAGCCAGGCGAACCCGATGATGAGAAGAAGGAAGTCATCGAAGCGGAGCGTCACCCCTCTCCCAGCCGTCGCTCCACCGCCTCCCAAGGCACCAATCATCAATTCAGGGCTGAGGAGCATGGAAAACACGAGAACATACAGGCTGAGA
>Ga0184633_10000496_pt1 | contig 14408 bp, 14 predicted proteins | sample PLM31_170_b1_FD_133156 | JGI IMG/M metagenome (GOLD analysis project Ga0184633, IMG submission 133156) | Groundwater sediment microbial communities from an aquifer in East River, Colorado, USA - PLM3-1_170_b1 | ecosystem: Environmental > Terrestrial > Soil > Riparian zone | place: USA: East...
CCGGCAATTCCCAGTGGCGGCGGCGCGTGCGAACGTGGATGGCGCAGAACGCCGGACTGCGCCGGCACGTCATCACGGCGCTGCGGCGAAAAGGACCGCTCGCGTCAGATGAGTTCGAAGATCGGGCAGTTTCGTCGTGGGAGTCCACAGGGTGGACGGCGGGGCGCAACGTCAACCGGATGCTGGAGTTCCTGGGGGCCTCAGGTGTGCTCGTCGTTACAGGTCGTCGAGGTGGACAGCGCATCTGGGACCTTGCATCGCATGCGCTTCCCTCGAGAGCGATCCGCTCGACCGTCGGTGAGTCCGAAGCCGAACACCGCCGGGCGCTCAATGCGCTCGCCGCGTTGGGCATCGCCCGGACGGCGCACCTCAGAGCATTTTATGTCGGCCCGCGCACCGCCGACCTCCCCCACGTGCTTGGCGCACTCGAGCGGGAGGGAACGATCGCGCGTGTCGAGATCGCTGGAGACGGACCGCTTGGGAAGGGAACCTGGTGGGTGCGGACCAAGGACCTGCCGCTGCTTCGCTCACCGTCTGCTGGATCGTGGAAACCGCGCACGACGCTGCTGTCGCCCTTCGACAATCTGATTATCAACCGCCCCCGCACCGAAGAGCTGTTCACGTTCCATTTTCGGATGGAGATCTACGTCCCGAAAGCACAACGCCGGTTTGGCTATTTCGTCATGCCGATTCTGCACGGAGACCGCTTGATCGGGCGCGTCGATCCCTTCTTCGATCGGGGTCGGCAGCAGCTCCGAATCAACGCGATCTTCGCGGAGCCAGATGCGCCGAAGGATCGCTCAACCGGCGCGGCGATCGCCGGAGCCGTTGACAACCTCGCCGAATTCCTCGGCGCACAGGGCATTGTCTACCCGTCCAATGTTCCGTCCGGTTGGAAGGGAGGCATGCGTTCCAAACGCAGGACGGCTACGGACTGATCACCCGTCGCTGGCCATTCGCGCCCGTAAGCGTGATGCGGGTGGTCGTCGGGCGCGCAGCGGTGCCTGTCCGCCTCGCGATAATGTGAACACCGGGCTCAGTCGTTTCGTCTGCCAGCACTAACCCTGAGCCGTCCGTGCCCGCACCGAGCTTCACGCGAATGGTCCCGTTCTTATCCAAAAGTCGAAAGACAACTTCACCGTCTGACTCCGAGTTGAGCCGCGCGCGAATCTGACCGCGATCATCCACTAACTCCAGCACGCGCCCACGGAGTGTCGGGGTCACAGTCTGCGCCGTTGTGGGTGCTGACCGTGCCAGCAGCAGAAACAGGAGCACAAGATTGATCGCGGTGAGTGCCAGTGCGAATCGCTGTGTCTTCATACAATCCCCCCTTTGAGCGAATAACATACTGCGGTCATGAGCATGTTACACTGGTCGAGGCCAAATAGGAGAGCGTCCGCATGATCACGCTCGAGACCCTCACCCCACCCAAAGAAGGGCAGCGGATTGAGATCCACGATGGTCGGCTGTCGGTTCCCAACCAGCCGATCATTCCATTTATAGAGGGCGACGGGACAGGACCCGACATCTGGCGTGCCAGCCAGCGGATTTTTGATGCCGCGGTCCGCCTCGCATACGGCGGGAAGCGGCGGGTCGTCTGGTTCGAGGTCTTCGCGGGGGAGAAGGCCAACAAGTCGTTTGGCTCGTGGCTGCCAGAAGACACCCTCCGCGCATTCCAGCACTACGTCATCGGGATCAAGGGGCCGTTGACGACGCCGGTCGGCGGCGGGTTCCGCAGTCTCAACGTCGCGCTCCGACAATCGCTCGATCTCTACGCGTGTGTGCGTCCGGTGCGCTGGTTCGACGGTGTCCCGAGTCCGGTGAAGCATCCCGAGTGGGTCGACGTCGTCATCTTCCGGGAGAACTCCGAAGACATCTATGTCGGGCTCGAGCACCCCAGCCAGTCGCCGGAGGCGAAGAAACTCATCGAGTTCGTGCGGAAGGAGTTCGGCTGGAAAGTGCGCGAGGACTCCGGGGTGGGGCTCAAACCGATGAGCCCATTCGGCACGAAGCGGCTGGTACGGAAGGCGCTTCGCTATGCGATTGATCACCGCCGGAAGAGCCTGACGATAGTGCACAAAGGCAACATCATGAAGTACACCGAGGGCGCGTTCCGGGAGTGGGGCTATCAACTGGCCCGCGAGGAGTTCGGCGGTCAGACGATTACCTGGGACGATGCCCAGAAGCAGTATGGTGGTCAGGTGCCGGCCGGCAAGATCCTGATTCAGGATTACATCGCCGACGTCACGTTCCAGCACCTGCTGACGCGACCGAAGGACTTCGACGTCATCGCCACCGGCAACCTCAACGGCGACTATCTGTCGGACGCGGTCGCCGCGCAGGTCGGCGGCATCGGGATGGCGCCGGGCGGGAACCTCAGCGATTTCCACGCGGTCTTCGAGGCCACGCACGGCACGGCGCCCAAGTACGCGGGGCTCGACAAGGTGAATCCAGGGTCGCTGACCCTCTCGGGTGTGATGATGCTCGAGCACCTCGGTTGGAACGAGGCGGCGGAGACCATCGTCAAGGGATTGGAGAAGACATTCAAGCAGAAAGTGGTCACCTACGACCTCGCGCGCCTCATGGACGGCGCCAGGGAAGTGAAGACAAGCGAATTCGCCACCGCCGTCATCGACAATATGGCCTAACAAACACTAAGTCTACCCGGTCTTCCCTGTCTTCCCAATCTTCCCGGTCCACATGCCGAAAACGAAGGTAGGAGACTGGGAAGACCGGGCGGACAGGGTAGACTGGGAAGACGCGTTCTGGGGTGCACGATAATCGGCAGACCAAAGGTCACAATTGTCGGAGCAGGGATGGTCGGCCACACGACGGCCCATTGGCTGGCGGTCGATCAGGTGGCTGATCTCGTCCTGGTCGACATCGTTGACAAGATGCCGTCAGGGAAAGCGCTCGACCTCCTGCAGGCCACGCCCATCCGTGGCATCGATGTAAAGATTGTGGGAAGCAACGGGTACGAGGAAACCGGCGAGTCCGACGTCGTCGTCATCATCGCTGGCATCGCGCGAAAACCCGGCATGACCCGCGAGCAGCTCATCGATACGAACGCGGGGATCGTGAAAGGCGTTGTGGAGCAGGTCACCCGCCAGTCTCCGGACGCCTGCTTGATTGTGGTCACCAACCCGCTCGACGCCATGACCTACCTGACGTACAAAGTCTCGGGCTTTCCCAGGCACCGTGTCATCGGCGAATCCGGGGCCCTCGACAGCACGCGCTTCCGGACATTTATTGCAGCGGAGATCGGCATCTCCGTCGAGGACGTGCATGCGATGGTCATCGGCGCGCACACGGACAAGGACATGGTTCCGCTGCCGCGCTTTGCACACGTCGGAGGCGTGCCGCTCAGTCAGCTGCTCAGTGCGGAGCGCATCGAGGCCATCGTAGCCCGGACGCGTCGGGGCGGCGCCGAGATCACGGAGTTGATGGGCACGAGCGCGTTCTTCGCGCCGGGCGCAGCCATTGCTCAGATGGTGGAAGCGATTGTGCGGGACAGAAAGCGACTGATCCCGTGCAGTGTCTATCTTGAAGGGGAGTATGCCCAGAAAGACGTGTGCATCGGCGTACCCATCGTGCTCGGTGGCGGAGGCATGGAGCGCATCATTGAGGTGCCGCTGAATGAGCACGAACGGGCGGCGTTCACCGCATCGGCCGGCGCCGTGCGCGAGATGCTGGGAGCGCTGCAACTGTAACGAGGGAATGAAACTTCACGAATTCCAGGCCAAGGAACTCTTCGCGAAACACGGCATCCCCGTTCAGAAAGGCACGGTGATCGAGCGTCCGGAGCAACTCGACGGGGTTGTGCTCAACTACCCCATCGTGCTCAAGGCGCAAGTCCTCGTCGGCGGCCGCGGTAAGGCCGGCGGCATCAAGCTGGCCAATACCCTCTCCGAGGCCAGGCAGCACGCGCGGGCCATCCTGGGGATGGACATCAAGGGCGAGAAGGTAAAGCGTCTGCTGGTCGTAGAGGCTGCTCAGATCGGCGCGGAGTACTACCTCGCGTTCGTCATCGATCGGGGCGCGCAGCGTCTTGCCGCCATTGCCTCAGCCGCCGGTGGCATCGATATTGAAGACGTGGCGCGCCAGACACCCGAGAAGATCGCGAAGGTAGCGATCGACCCGTTTTTTGGATTCCAGCCGTTCCACGGGCGCACTCTGGGCAGGAACATCGGGTTGACAGGCACCCTCCTCAATGACTTCGTGAAGACTTCGACGACGCTGTACCGCCTGTGTGTGACGGAGGACGCGGAGTTATCTGAGATCAATCCTCTGGCGGTCGTGGGGGACCGGTTGCTCGCTATCGACGCGAAGGTGATCGTCGATGACAACGCCGTCTACCGGCATCCTGACCTGCCCCGGAATGAGGAGCTCACTGAGCTTGAGCAAATGGCGCGTGCGTCTGGGCTCTCGTACGTCGAGCTCGACGGCGACATCGCCATCATCGGCAACGGCGCGGGATTGGTCATGGCGACCCTCGATATCGTCGCCCACTTCGGAGGCCGGCCGGCGAACTTCCTCGACGTGGGTGGCGGGGCGACCGAAGAGAACATGCGCCGGGCGATCGATATCGTGGCGCGCAAGCCCGGTGTGCGGGCGCTCTTCGTGAATATCTTCGGCGGCATCACCCGGTGCGATGACATCGCCCGGGGGATCACGTCTTCGCCGCCACCGATGCCGATGGTCGTCCGGCTCATCGGCACCAACGAAGCGGAAGGACGCCGGATTCTACAGGCCGCGGGGATTCATGCCTACCTTGACCCCGAAGAGGCGGCCCAGCAGGTTGTCGCGCTGGTGCGGGGTCGCCACGGGTGAGTGTGCTCATACACCGAAGCACCCGGGTCCTGGTACAAGGCATCACGGGATATCAAGGCGAGTTCCACACAGCCAGGATGCTCGAGTTCGGGACCCAGGTCGTGGCGGGCGTCACCCCCGGGAAAGGTGGGCAAAAGGCTCACGGAATCCCTGTCTTCGAAACCGTGGACGAAGCCGTCCACGAAACCGGAGCGACCGCCGCCTGCATCTTCGTTCCCGCCCGCGGAGCCAAGGACGCGGCGCTCGAAGCGGTCAGCGCAAAACTCGACCCGGTCGTGATCATTACCGAAGGGGTCCCGGTGCATGACTCGCTGCAGGTCATGGAGCACGCCCGACGGAACGGCGTGCGAGTGATCGGCCCCAATTGCCCGGGGGTGACCTCGCCGGGTCAGTGCAAGATCGGGATCATGCCGAATCATCTGTTCAAGCCCGGTTCCGTGGGGGTCATCTCACGCAGCGGCACGCTGACTTATGAGATCGTGGCCGGCTTGAGCGGCAAAGGAATTGGACAGAGCACGGCGATCGGCCTGGGTGGGGATCCCGTCGTCGGCGTCTCGTTCACAGACGCGTTGAAAATGCTTCATGATGATCCGGAGACGACGGCCGTTGTGTTGATCGGAGAGATCGGCGGCAGCGCGGAGGAGGACGCCGCCCGATTTCTCGAGGGGCATCGGTCGAAGCCGGTCATCGGCTACATTGCGGGACAGACGGCGCCGCCGGGCAAACGCATGGGGCATGCCGGCGCGGTTATTTCCGGGGGTGAAGGCACGGCGGCAGCAAAAATCGAGGCGCTCCGTCGGGCGGGGGCCAGGGTTGCGACTCTGCCCGGAGAAGTAGCCGAACTCGTGCAGGAGGTGTTGAGATGAAACGGAAGTTGACCCGCTCTAAGAAGAACCGGATGCTTGCGGGCGTGTGCGCGGGTGTGGCGGAGTACACGAACATCGATCCCACCGTCGTGCGCATCGTCTGGGTGCTGACGACGGCATTTCCCCCAACGACACTGGTGGGGTTGGCCGGGTACTTCGCGGCCTGGTTGATCGTTCCGGAAACAGGCACTGCCAGTGACTAGTGACCGGTGATCAGTGACCAAGGTTGCGTACTTCGATCACAGGTCACTGATCACTGATCACGTAGTCGAGGGGTGATCGAGCGTGCAGGGATTCCTGCTTCGCTGGCTCTTTAACGCGGTCGCCATCTATCTCGCGACGCTGATCATCCGGGGCATCCAGGTTCCGGACTTCACCACGGCGCTCATCGCCGCACTCGTGCTCGGGATCGTGAACGCCTTCATCCGGCCGATCGTGCTGCTGCTCACGTTGCCGATCAATATCCTCACCCTCGGGTTGTTCACGCTGATCGTGAACACGTTGATGCTCTACATCGTCGCAGCGGTGGTGCGTTCGTTCGTGATCACCAGCTTCTGGTCGGCCCTGATCGGCGCGTTGCTCATCGCGCTGATCAGCACCGTGCTCAGTCACGTGTTCACGCGCTAGCCTTGCTACACTAGTGATCAGTGACCGGTGATCAGTGATCACGTTCCAGCGTTCGCCTTTTCCTGGTCACTGATCACTGATCACTGCTCACTGAGGTGAAGGTGTGGCGCGTCCAACGGCGGCGCGGCGCCAGCGGCGCCTCGCCCTCTCCGATATCCGGTTCCTCATTCTTACCGGCCTGTCCGGGGCCGGGAAGTCCACGGCCATGCGGGTCTTCGAGGACCTGGGGTTTTTTTGCGTGGACAACCTGCCGCCGGCGCTGCTGCCGAAGTTCGCTGAACTGTGCCTCCAGTCTGATGGGAACATCCGGCAGGCCGCCCTCGCCATCGACGTGCGGGGGGGAGAGTTTTTCGACGATCTCTTCAGCGCCCTGCGCCAGCTCGAGGACATGGGGTTCGACTATGAGATCGTGTTCCTCGATGCGTCCGATGACGTGCTGGTCCGCCGGTTCGAGGAAACACGCCGTAAGCACCCCCTGTCGCATACCGGCGGCGTGCTCGAGAGCATCAAGGAAGAGCGCCAGCGGCTGGAGGCCGTGAAAGAGCGGGCCGACAAGATCATCGACACCTCGGTATCGTCGGTCAAGGAACTCCGCACCGAGCTCCTGGATACCTACGTTCGCGGAAGGCAGGAGGGGACGATCACCGTGAGCGTGGTCTCCTTCGGTTACAAGTATGGAATTCCGCTCGACGCAGATCTCGTGTTCGACGTGCGGTTCCTTCCCAACCCACATTATCAGGAGTCGCTTCGGCCGCTGCCGGGGCACAGCGAACCGGTGCGGCGTTTCGTGCTCGAGCAGCCGGCGACGCGGGAGTTCATGGGACGGCTGACCGAGATGATGGATTATCTGCTGCCGCAGTTCGTCAATGAGGGGAAGGCGCATCTGACTGTGGCGCTCGGGTGTACGGGTGGGAAGCATCGCTCGGTTGTGCTCGCCGACGAACTCGCAGCGCACCTGCAGCGGAAGGGGTACAACGTCAGCGTACGGCACCGCGACGTAGGAAAAGAGTAGGTGGCGCCCACCAGTGTTGCCCGCGAAGCGGGCCGCCGGCGCACAGAGGCCGAGCTGCAGCGAGGCCGGAGGAATATTGCTCGTTGCGAATGTTAAGTCAGGGAAGGAGTAGCCGCTTCTCGTGACGAGACTGAGACGTTGGGCGCAGTGGCTCGTTCCCGGCATCGGGGTCAAACGCTGGGCGCTCGTGCTCGCGGCCAGCATCCTGCTGGCGAGCGCCGGCGTCGCGCTCATCGTCAACGTGAGACCGCTTGGCTGGCTGGAAGTCATTGTCTTCCAGATGGCGCTGTCGGTCATCGTCCTGACGGGCGGCACCCTGTCGCCGACTGCGCTCGGCGTGCTGCTGATCATTGTGGGACTGTTCGTCGCCTTCCTGGGGCTTCGCGGTACGATCCGATCGATCGCGGGCGCCTTCCTTCCAAGAGATGATCCGCGTCTCGTCCAGCTGCTCCATCAGCAACGGCAGCAACGCCAGCGCCAGCGCGGCCCGCGAGTCGTGGTGGTTGGGGGCGGGACGGGTCTGTCCGCCCTTCTCCGCGGGCTCAAAGCCTTTACCGAGAATCTCACCGCGGTCGTCACGGTGTTTGACGACGGCGGAAGCTCCGGCCGGCTGCGGCGGGAGCTCGGAATCCTCCCGCCCGGGGACATCCGTGATTGTCTTGTCGCGCTCGCCGAGTCCGAGCCGTTGATGACGCAGCTCTTCGAGTATCGCTTTCAGGGTGGCGCGCTCGACGGTCACGCCTTCGGCAATCTGTTCATTGCCAGCCTGGCGGGTGTCACCGGCGACCTGGAAAGCGCGGTTGAAGCCACGAGCAAAGTCCTCAACATCCGAGGCCGGGTCCTGCCGTCAGCGGCCGAGGACGTGGTGCTCGTGGCAGAGTTCACCGACGGCAGCGTCGTCGAAGGTGAATCGCAAATCCCACGTGCCCGCAAGCGAATCCGGAGGATGGCCCTCAAACCGGCCGACATCGCGTCCCTACCGGACGTGCTCCAGGCCATCGGCGAAGCCGACTTGATCATCCTGGGCCCGGGGAGCCTGTATACGAGTGTGATCCCCAACCTCCTTGTGCGGGGAGTGGCCGACGCCATTCGCAGCAGCCGGGCGCTGTGTGTCTATGTCTGCAATGTCATGACGCAACCGGGCGAGACCGACGGGTTTGCCGCCAGTGATCACGTGCGTGCCTTGATTGATCAGATTGGTCCGGGGCTCTTCACGCATGCACTGGTGAACACACAACGGGTCCGAAATCGAGCGTTGCTGGCCCGGTATGAGGCGGAGGGCGCACAGCCTGTCGAGGCGGACTTCGACGCGATCAGGGCCACGGGTGTCACCCCTGTTCCCGCGCACATTGTGAGCGAGGAGGACGTGGTGCGTCATGACTCCGACCGCCTGGGCCGCGTGCTGATGCACCTCGCTGCCGGCGCGCCCGCCGCGACTGTCGCCGCACTTTAACTCCGGGAGCAGGGATCAGGGAGCAGGGATCAGGAAATTCTTGAATCGTTCTCACGACGTAGTCTGATCCCCGATCCCTGATCCCCAATCCCGTCTTTGGCAGGGGTCCTTCGCAAGTCACTCGAATCTCGAACAATTGGTTTGTGTCCATCCCACTTCGTTTTCGTGCATCTGATCTTGAGATTCAGGCGAGGCCCTGCGCATAATGCCGAAAGTTATCGTTGACTGGCTGTACGTCGCGGTATTCGCGTTCGTCGGCACGATTATGGCGGCTCTGCCGCTTGGGATTGTGTGGTTGCTGGCGCCCCGCGCCGACTTGCCGCAGAAAACTCTGACGTACGAATCCGGCGTCATCCCCTTCGGCCAGGCGTGGGCCCAGTTCAATGTCCGCTATTATTTGTTCGCACTGATTTTCGTCGTGTTTGACGTGGAGGTCATTTATCTCTACCCCTGGGCGGTCGTGTTCCGGCAGCTCGGGGCGTTTGCGTTCTTTGAGATGGTCATCTTCCTTTCGATACTGCTTGTCGGATTAGCGTATGCGTGGCGCAAAGGAGCGCTGGAATGGGCTTGAGTGTGAACGATGGCGTGGCTGACTGAAATCCTCAAGGCAGTCCTCCTCACGCTGGTGTTGTTCACCTATCTGGCGGTTGTCACGGCCATGTTCGGCGTCTACCTCGAACGCAAAATCAGCGGTTGGATTCAGGCGCGGCTGGGCCCCAAGCACGTGGGCCCGCAGGGACTGCTCCAAACGATCGCGGACACCGTCAAGCTCCTCCAGAAAGAGCACATCACACCACGCCAGGCCGACGTCCTGATCTTCAATGCCGCGCCCATCATGGTGGCAGTCGCCGGGCTGCTGGACTGGGTGGTGATACCGTTCGGCCGGCTGGGGGACCGCGTGCTGGTCGTCCGAGACATCAATATCGGCGTCCTGTATTTTTCGGCGATGGCATCCCTGACCGTGATCGGTATTCTCGCGGGCGGCTGGGCGTCCAACAACAAATACGCGCTGCTGGGGGGCCTGCGCGCCGCGTCACAGATGGTGAGTTATGAAATTCCGCTGGCGCTGGGGATCCTGTGGGTCGCGATGGTCGCCGGAACGCTGTCCACCGTGGGCATCGTCGAGGCACAGCGAGGCCTGTGGTTCATCTTCAGTGTGCCCCCGTTCGGCGTGCTCGCGGCGGTGACGTTCCTGACGGCGGCCACGGCGGAAGTGAACCGTGTTCCGTTCGACCTGCCCGAGGCAGAATCGGAACTGGTCGCGGGTTACTTTGCCGAGTACACCGGCATGCGGTTCGCGTTGTTCCAGTTGGGTGAGTACGCTGAAGCGTTTGCCATGGCCGCGCTGGCGGCGATCATGTTTCTCGGCGGATGGCTGGAGCCCAACCTGCCCGCGTGGCTGTGGCTGACGCTGGGAATCGCCGGTGTCTTCGTGGTCGTCCTCCTCGTTGTATCGGGCGCCGCGCGTGAACTGATCCTGCAGCCGATCCTGATCCTCCTGGCGCTTAGCACAGCCCTCTGCGTGATCATGTTCTTCGGGGTGCAGGCCGGTCGCTCGCCGGTCCTGCCCTCGCCGGTGTGGTTCTTCACCAAGATGTTCGCGCTGGTCTTCTTCCTGATCTGGATGCGTTGGACGTATCCACGCTTGCGACTCGATCAACTGCTCAACCTGTCGTGGAAGGTGCTGCTGCCGGCGGGACTGCTCAATCTCTTGATCACGGGGTTCCTCATCACCGTTGCTCGATAATGGGTGAGTTAGCTGCGTTCATCATTTTGTCGTGTGTCACCCTGATCCCCGCGGTCGTGGTGGTGACCTCGGGGAACATTGTGCGCAGCGCGCTTTCCCTGGTCCCCACGTTCCTGGGCGTGACCGGCCTCTACATTCTCCTGCACGCGGAGTTTGTCGCGGGCATCCAGATCCTCATCTATGCCGGGGCCATTACCGTGTTGCTCCTCTTCGTGATCATGTTGACCGCGGGGGGCACCGGGACGCGCATTCGGCAGGTCAATGAACAGGTCCCCCTCGGCGCCATGGCGGCGGTCTGGCTCGGCTTTCTCATCCTGCTCGTCATCTTCCGCACTCCCTGGCAGTCCGCAGCCACCGCCGCGCCCCAATACAACATCGCCTCAGTGGGGACGGCGTTCTTGACGGACTACGTCCTGATCTTCGAGGTCACGAGCCTCGTGCTGTTGGTCTCACTCATCGGAGCGATCATCATCGCGAGGAGAGAGGAGTAATGCACGTCGGCCTCACACATTACCTTGCCGTCAGCACCATGCTGTTTTGCATCGGGCTGTACGGCGTCCTCACGCGACGAAACGCGGTCGCGATTCTGATGGGCATCGAACTGATGCTCAACGCGAGCAACATCAACCTCGTCGCCTTCAACCGGTATGTGGCCCCGGGCGCCGTGGGCGGACAGACGTTTGCGCTCGTGATCATCACGCTGGCCGCCTGTGAGGCCGCGGTCGGCCTCGCATTGGTGATGGCCGCCTACCGCAGCCTGGAAACGATTCATGTCGATGAGATCAACGTGATGAAATGGTGAGTTGATGCTGCCGTACGCCTGGATCATACCAGTCTTGCCATTCATCGGCTTTTGGTGGATTATCTTCGCCGGCCGGCGAGCGCCTGGGCAGGGGGCCTACGTGGCCATCGGCGCCATGATCGGAGCAGCCGTCCTTTCCGTGGCGGCATTCATCGAGGTGCTGCGGGGGGCGCGCTACGATACCAGCCTGGTCTGGGCCACCGTGTTGAACCGGCCGCTCGAGGTCGGCTTCCAGGTCGACCCGCTGACCTCGGTCATGCTCCTCATCGTCACGGTCGTCGGCTCGCTAATCTTCGTCTACTCGATCGGCTATATGCAGGGCGATCCTCGATATCCCCGGTTCTTCGCATACATGTCGCTGTTCGCGTCATCAATGCTGCTGCTCGTCCTGTCGAACAACTTTCTTTCGTTGTATGCCGGCTGGGAACTCGTGGGGCTGTGTTCCTACCTCTTAATAGGATTCTGGTTTGAGCGCCCTGCCGCTGCGCGGGCGTCGATGAAGGCGTTTGTGACCACGCGCGTCGGCGATTTCTTCATGTTCCTGGGCATCCTGCTGATCTTCGTCCAGCTTGGCACGCTGAACTTCGACGGAATCTTTGCGGGAGTCGAGACGGGGCGTTTCGCCGGCGGGCTCCTGACCCTCGCGGCCGTGCTCGTGTTCGGCGGCGCCGTTGGGAAATCGGCACAGGTCCCGCTGCACGTGTGGTTGCCGGACGCCATGGAAGGTCCCACACCTGTCTCTGCCCTCATCCACGCCGCCACGATGGTCGCGGCCGGCGTGTACCTTGTCGCGCGGACGTATCCGCTCTTTTTCGGCACGCCCGGCCACGAGGCGCTCACCGTGGTGGCCTATATCGGCGGCATTACAGCGATCATGGCCGCGACGATCGGCGTGGTCCAAGACGACATCAAGCGAGTGATGGCCTACTCAACGATCAGCCAGCTTGGTTACATGATGATGGGGTTAGGTGTCCTCGGGTTCACCGCCGGCGTGTTTCACCTCATGACGCACGCGTTCTTCAAAGCGCTGCTCTTCCTCGCTGCGGGGTCGGTGATCCACGCGATGCACACCAACGACATCAAGCAGATGGGCGGGCTCGGAAAGATCATGCCGTACACGTACGTGACGACAGTGATCGGCGGCCTCGCGCTGGCCGGGATCCCGCCGTTTGCCGGCTTCTGGAGCAAGGACGAGATCCTCCTCGAAGCCTACCATCATGACCAGGTCCTGTTCGCCCTGGGGGCTGCGGGCGCGTTCCTGACCGCCTTCTACGTCTTCCGGATGATCATCTACACGTTCACGGGTACCCTTCGCAGCCACAACGCTCACCCACACGAGTCACCGCGGGTGATGACGGTGCCACTGATGATCCTGGCGTTTTTCTCCACGGTGATTGGGCTGGTCGGTGCTCCGTGGTGGGATAACCCCTTCCATCACTTCGTGCGGTTCGAAGGTGCGGAGGGCGCGGCGTTCGACCTCGCATTCGCCCTCCGGAGCACCGGCATTGCTGCGCTCGGCGTACTGAGCGCGCTGGTCGTGTATCACTGGCGCTTGGTGTCTGCGGCCTCGCTGCGGAGCGCGTTCGGTCCGCTCTATACGGCGGTCGTGCACAAGTACTACTGGGACGAACTCTACCAGTTCGCCGTCATCCGTCCGGTCGTGTGGGCGGCGCGTCAGCTGCGAACTTTCGATGTGTACGTCATCGACGGGGTAGTGAACGCTATTGGTGCGGGGTTCGTCGGGCTCGCGCGACTGTACCGCGTGTTCGATCTGTACGTCGTGGATGGTCTGGTCAACGTGGTGGCCTGGACGGCCAAGACGACGGGCGGCGTGCTGCGCTACGTGCAGACCGGGCGGCCACAGAACTACCTGCTCGTCATCGCGCTTGGTGTGATTGCACTCGTTGTCGTGGGGGTCATCCGATGAGTGGCATTCTCAGCCTGATCATTTTCCTGCCGTTGCTCGGCGGATTGATCATTTTGTTCATCCCCAAGGCCGCCGAGCGGGCGATGAAGCAGATCGCGCTCATCGTGTCCATTGTATCGCTGGCGCTCTCGCTGGTGGTCGCGGCACGGTATGGCCGGGGCGGCGGGATGCAGTTCGAGGAGCTCTACAGCTGGATTCCCAGCATCGGTGTGAACTATCACCTCGCCGTAGACGGACTGAGCCTGCCGCTCATCGTGCTCACCGGCCTGTTGAGCGTACTGTCGGTCATCTACTCGTGGCGCATGGACGTGCGGCTGAAAGAATACCTGTTTCTCTTCCTGTTGTTGCAAACCGGGATGCTCGGCGTGTTCGCGGCGCTGGATTTCTTCCTGTTCTACGTGTTCTGGGAGATCACACTCGTGCCGATGTACTTCCTGATCGGCATCTGGGGCGGACCGCGGCGCGAGTACGCGGCCATCAAGTTCTTCCTCTTCACCCTCGTCGGCTCGCTCGCGATGCTGCTCGCGATCTTGATCATGTACTTCAACGCGGAGCCGCACACGTTCAGCATGCTGGAGCTGATCAGGCAGCAGCCGCTCGCTGACACGCCGCGGCTGGCCGCCCTCGCATTCTGGGGGTTCTTCCTCAGTTTTGCCATCAAGGTGCCGATGTGGCCGTTCCACACCTGGTTGCCTGACGCGCACGTAGAGGCGCCTACCGCCGCTTCGGTGATCCTGGCCGGCGTGCTCCTGAAGATGGGCACGTACGGTTTCTTGCGGATCAGCCTGCCGATGCTGCCGGAGACGTTCAAGGCGTACGCGTTCTTCATCGCCGTGCTGGCGCTGCTCGGGATCGTGTACGGCGCGCTCGTGGCGATGGCACAAACCGACCTGAAGAAGCTCGTGGCCTACAGTTCGGTCAACCATATGGGGTATGTCATGCTCGGCACGGCGGCGGCGGCCGGTGCGGTCGGCGATCCCTCCAAGGCGGCGGCGGCGGCGACCGCGCTCAACGGTGCCGTGTTCGAGATGATTGCGCACGGGGTCATTACGGGAGCGCTGTTCTTCGTCGTCGGCGTCCTCTACGACTACCGCGCCCACACCCGGGGTGTGGACGAATTTGGCGGGTTGGGGGCGAAGCTGCC
>Ga0184633_10000497_pt1 | contig 14401 bp, 13 predicted proteins | sample PLM31_170_b1_FD_133156 | JGI IMG/M metagenome (GOLD analysis project Ga0184633, IMG submission 133156) | Groundwater sediment microbial communities from an aquifer in East River, Colorado, USA - PLM3-1_170_b1 | ecosystem: Environmental > Terrestrial > Soil > Riparian zone | place: USA: East...
AGAAGACATGTTTTCGGCGCTGACCCCGCTCGCGGCGAGCGCTTCCTCCGCCCGATAGGAGGAGCGCACGAAGGGACCCGCGAAGACATGGCGGAAACCGAGGCTTTCTCCCGCCTCGCGGTACCGCTCGAAGACGGACGGAGGAACGTACTCTTCCACGGGGAGGTTCTCCCGCGAAGGGCGCAGGTACTGCCCGATCGTGACGATGTCCACGCCGGCGTCTTTCAGGCGCGCGAGAAGCTCCCGCACCTCCTTTTCGGTCTCTCCGAGGCCGAGCATGAAACCCGACTTCGTCGTGAGGCCCGCGTCGAGGATCTTCGCGGCCGAGAGGATCCCCAGGGAGCGATCCAGCTCCGCACCGGGGCGCACCCGCCGGTAGAGCCGCGGCACGGTCTCGACGTTGTGATTGAAGACATCGGGCCGCGCCTCGACGACGGTCCGGAGCGCGCCAAACCGTCCCCGGAAATCCGGAACAAGCACTTCAACGCCAGGCGCGGGATCGAGCTTCCGGAGAGCCTCGATCGTGGCCGCGAAGTGCGCGGCGCCGCCGTCCGGGAGGTCGTCCCGCGCCACCGACGTCACGACGACGAACTTCAGGCGCATCTCCCGGGCGGCTTCCGCGACGCGCGACGGCTCCAGAGCGTCTGGAGGTTTCGGCTTCCCGTTGGCAATGTCGCAGAAGCCGCAGGCGCGCGTGCAGGTGTCCCCGAGCAGGAGAAACGTGGCCGTGCCGCGCGAGAAGCACTCTCCGCGGTTCGGGCAGCGCGCCTCTTCGCAGACCGTGTGGAGCGCCGCCGCGCGCAAGACGCGCTTAATGGAATGCAGCTCCGAGAGGCGCAGGCGCTTGGCCCGGATCCACTCGGGTGCGCGCAGAGCGGCCGACGGGCGCGGAAAGGCGGCCCTCACCGCGCCGGCACGATCCACGTTTCCGCCTTCTCCTCCACCGAAAGGCGCTGCGCGGCGTTCGCTGCTTCCTCTCGCGTCACGAGGGGCCCGACACGGACGCGATACACGGTCCCGCGCGGGCCGGACGCCGGCGAGACGGCGGCCTTGTAGCCGCGGGCGGAGAGACGCGAGCTTCGGACCGTCGCTTCCCGCTCCGAGGACAGCGAGACGACCTGCACCCAAAAACCCGCCGCCGGCGGCCCTCCGGAAGGAGGGACGGCTTGAGGCCTCTCCCCCTCCGCACGGTCCTCGAAGAGCTGGATGCTTCCACGAGGCGCCGATTCCGAGCCCGCCGCGGCCGCGTCTCCGCGGTCCGGAGGCACGAGGACGCGCCCCGGCCCCGGGCCCTTCGGCTGGATGCCCAGCACGGGCGTGGGGAACGCCTCCACCGGCGCCTCGCTGGCGGCCGGCTCCGCCGAAGCCACGTCCTCCGGCTCGCCGCGCCCGGCCAGCCCCGTCATGACGCCCAAGAAGTACGCGATCCCGAGCGCGAGGAGCAGCCCGACGAAGAGCCCCAGCGCCTGCTTCCCGGTGAAGGAAGCCTGGTAGTGGGTGCGAGGCTCGCTCACGAGGGAAGTCTAACCCGTGGTCATCAGGGTTTCGGCCGCTGGAAGAAGACGGTCAGAAGCTCGATCGGGAGCGGAAAGATGATCGTGGAGTTCTTCTCGCTCGCGATCTCCGTCAGGGTCTGCAGGTAACGCAGTTGAAGCGTCGCGGGCTCCCGCCCGATGATCTGGGCCGCCTGCGAGAGCTTCTCGGAGGCCTGCAGCTCTCCCTCGGCGTGGATGATTTTGCCCCGCTTCTCGCGCTCCGCCTCGGCCTGCCGCGCCATCGCGCGCTGCATCTCGGGCGGGAGGTCCACCTGCTTGACCTCGACCATCGAGACCTTGATGCCCCAGGGGCTCGTGTGCTCGTCGATGACCTGCTGCAGCGCGACATTCAGCTTCTCCCGCTCCGAGAGAAGCTCGTCGAGCGTGGCCTGGCCAAGCACGCTCCGCAGCGTCGTCTGCGCGAGCTGCGATGTCGCGTAGAGATAGTTCTCGACCTGCACGACGGCCTTGTCCGGCTCGACGACGCGAAAATAGACGACCGCGTTGACCTTCACCGAGACGTTGTCCCTCGTGATGATGTCCTGCGTCGGGACGTCGTGGACGACGGTCCGCAGAGACATCCGCACCATGGTCTCGAAGGGCCAGAAGATCAGCACCAGACCCGGACCCTTGGGACGCTTCGCAAGGCGCCCCAGCCAGAAGGTCACCGCGCGCTCGTACTCCTTCAGGATGTTGATCCACTTGAAAAGAAAGATGAGGCCGATGAAGAGCGCGAACAGGCAACCGGCCTTCGAAAAGAATTCGGGCATTACTCCCTCCGTTCGACAGAAAGTCGCGTTCCGGAAACCTCAACGACGCGCACGGTCTCTCCCGGAGAAAGCCCCGCCGGACCCTGCGCGTCCCAATACTCCCCGTGCGCGAGCACCTTGCCCGCGTTGGACGGTGCGCGGAACCCGTCGACCACCCGCGCCGTCTCCCCGACCATGCCTTCCAGCCCCGTCGTCGCGGGCGCCATCCGCAGCCGCAGCGTGTTCCACGTTAGAAACCCCACGATGGCGAGCGTGAGGGCGAGCCCCGGCAGGACGATCGAGAGGTCCACCCGGTACTCGGTCTCGCCGTCGCGGCCGGAGAAGAGGAGCAGCGACCCCGCAATTAAGGCCACCGACCCTCCGATGGCGAGCAGGCCGTGGCTGACGACCTTGATCTCTGCCACGAAGAGCGCGATCGCGAAGAGGATGAGCGCGAGCCCGGCGAGGTTGACCGGCAGGACCGAGAACGCGTAGAGGGCGAGAAGGAGACAGATCCCGCCGACGATTCCCGGGAGGATGGCGCCCGGGGTGGAGAGCTCGAAGTAAAGGCCCAGGAGCCCAAGCAGGAAGAGGATGTAGGCCACGTTGGGGTGCGAAACGACGCCGATCAGCTTCTCGATCTTCCCCATCTCGCGTGTTTCGAGACGGTGGCCTTTCAGCGACAGGGTGGTCTCGCCCCGCCCTTCGCGGCGGAACTTGCGCCCATCCAGTTGCGCGACGAGGTCCGGAACATCGCGAGCCGTGAGGTCGATCAGCCCCGCCTCCCTCGCCTCCGTCTCCGTGTAGGAGACGCTCTTCTGGACCGCCGCCTCCGCCTTGTCGGCGTTTCGCCCTCGCTGGCGCGCGATCGAGCGGATGAAGGCGCGGGCGTCCTGCTCCGCCTTCTCGTTGGCGGTCTTGGGTAGGTCCTGCCCCTCTCCCCCGATCGGGTGCGCGGCGCCCGCGTTCGTGCCCGGCGCCATCGCCGCGAAATCCCCCGCGAGGAGAAGGAAGAATCCTGCCGAAGCCGCCTGAGCGCCCGACGGAGAGACGTACGTCGCGACCGGGACTTTCGAGACAAGGATGTCGGAGACCATCTGCCGCGTGGACGTCAGGAGCCCTCCGGGCGTCGAGATGCCCACGATCACGAGAGCCGCGCCTTCCTTCTCGGCGGCGGCGAGCGTCTTCTTCAGGTACGTGGCCGCCGCGGGATGGATCGGAGTCTCGACCCGCGCGAGGAAGACGACCGGCGCGTCCGCCGGCGCCCGCCCAGCGGCGTGGACGGCCAGCCCCACTAGGACAAGAGGAAGGAGCCCCCTCGCAAGGGTTTTCATCGGCGGCGAAATTCTATCCCCAGAAAGCTCGCGGGTCTCCCGTAAGCCTCTGTTTCCTGGCGGGGGACCGTGTGGTCCCCCGACCCCCTGACTCTCCCCGAGTTATAAAGGCTCGTGCGCATCCGGCCGCTCGAAGCGATCAACCTGCTCTCCCTTACGGTCCTCACGGCGCTGACGCTGGCTCTTTTCCGCCGCCTCGAGCGCCCCGGCGACAACCTCCTGCTCTACGGTGTGATGGGGCTCGGGCTCGCGCTCATGATCGGCCTCGGGCGCCGGGGGCAACACCTGAGCGGAGGACCTTGCGGTCCCCCGGGCCCCCCGGGCCTGCCTCCCGCCCTCCGCGTCCTCCTGGATTTCTACCCGGCGGCCTTCATCCCCTTCGTCTTCTCGAGCTTGGGCCCTCTGATCCCGGCGGCGCGCGGGCCGGCCCGGGACGACCTCTTAATCGCCGCCGATCGGGCACTCTTCGGCGTGGACGTCACGGTGTGGCTCGAGCGCTTCGTCCATCCGCTTGCGACCGACTTTTTCTTCGCCGCCTACGCAACCTACTACTTCCTCCCGCTTGTCCTCGGGGGTCTCCTCTGGGGGCGCGACCCGGCCGAGGGGCGGCGGTACATCTTCACTCTGACATTCTGCTTCTACGTGTCCTACGCCGGCTACTTTACGATCCCGGCGCTCGGGCCTCGCTTCGCACTCGCCGCGGAGCAATCCGTCTCCCTCGAGACGACGCCCGTCTCGGCCTCCATCGCGCGCTCGATCAACGAGCTCGAGCACACGAAGCTCGATGTCTTTCCCTCAGGCCACACGATGATCGCCGCCGCCGTCCTGATCGTCGCCTTCCGGCGGATGCGGCGAGTTTTCTGGATATTTCTGCCGATAACGGCTTCCCTCATGATCGCCACCGTGTACTGCCGGTACCACTACGTCGTGGATGTCCTGGCGGGGCTGCTCCTGGCATTCCTCACGGTGCCTTTGGGCGACCGACTGTATAGCTGGCTGACGAGAAAGGTCGATCCAGATCTCGGGCCGACGAGCCGCTCGCGCTGAGTCCCGCTTGGGGTGGCGCCTCGCGGCCGCCAGCTCCCTTCCGGCGGCCTCGAGCGGCCGCTTCAAGTGACCGGCCGATCGTAAATGCGGTAACGCTTGTAGACGCGCCCGCCGAAGAGGTCCCCGGCGCGGAGGATCAGATCGTTGTCTTCCAGGAGCCAAGAGATCTCGCAGCCCGTCAAGCCGCGGCGAAGGGCATTGCGCAGCCCCGCCTCGAACATAACCGAGTGGATCCCCCGGAGGCGGTACTCCTTCTTGATGCCGAGCGTGATGATCCGAAGGGTCCGGATCTTGCGGGCGGCGAGGAGGAACTTCAGCCAGCCCAGCGGAAGGAGCCGCCCCTTCATCTTGGCGATGGCCTGGTTGTAATCGGGCAGGCTCATCATGAACGCGATCGGCTCGCGTGTCCCATCCTCCTTCTGGGCCTCGGCCAGCCAGTGGAAGTCCTCCTCGAGGAGGGGCTTCAGACGCTTCGCCGTGAAGCCCATTTCGTCGGCCGTCATGGGAACGAACCCCCAGTTCTTTTCCCAGGCCGCGTTGTAGACCTCGCGGATTTTCGGAAGGTCCCGCTCGAGGCTTCGCTTGGTGATCGACCGGAACAGAACCTCCTTCTCGTTGCGGCGGACCCGCGCGGAGAGACGCACAAGCCGCTCGAGCGGCTCCGGTGAGATGTCGAACCACTGGGCCAGGAGGTCCTTGGCTTTTCGGAAGCCGGCGCCCTCGATCAGCTCCGGATAGTAGGGCGGGTTGTAGGTCATCATGAAGACCGGCGGCGATCCGAATCCCTCGACGAGCGTCCCGGCCTCGTCGTTGAAGGAGGGGTTGGCGGGGCCGCGCAGGAGCCGCATCTTGCGCTCACGCGCCCAAAGGGCGGCCGCCTCGAAAAGCGCGCTCGCGACGGCGGGGTCGTTCTCGGACTCGAAGAAGCCGAAGAACGCGGTCTGCTCACCGTGGTATGCGTTGTGCTCCCGGTCCAGGATGGCCGCGATTCGCCCGACGTCGGTCCCGTCGCGCCGCGCAAGGAAGAGCTGCATCTCGGCGTGGCGAAAGAAGGGGTTCTCCGAGGAGAGGACCCGGGCGAGATCGGATCGGAGCGGCGGGACCCAGTTCGCGTCCCCCTGGTAGAGCCCCTCCGCGACGTCGAAGAACCGTGCGAGCGCCCGCCTGTCGCGCCCGATTCTCTCGATGACGACCGCCGAGGTTACGGGATTCGCCGCCCTCTCGCTCTCGCCGATTTCCCAACTCTCATTCCGGCCGCGCCGAGCGGCCGCTTCAGATGACCCCCACCTGGCGCGCGGCGCTCTCGATCGCGTCCAGGGCGCGGGCGAGCTGCGGACGCGTGTGCGTGGCCATGAGCGACATGCGGATCAGGCCGCGCCCGGGAGGCGTGGCGGGCTGAAGAACGCAATTGACGAAGACGCCGTCGTCGTGCAGCAACCGCACCATCTTCAGGGTGGTGACATCCTCGCCGACCACGACCGGCACGACCGGGGTCTGCGACTCTCCCGTGTCGAGGCCGAGCGAGCGAAGCCCATCGGCGAAAAAGCGCGTGTTCTCCCAGAGCCGTTCCCGCCGCTCCGGCTCCGTCTCCATGATGCCCACCGTCGCGAGCGCGGCGGCTACTGAGGCGGGCGGGGGCGCGGCCGAGAAAATCAGCGTGCGTGCGTTGTGCTTGATGAAATCGATGACCGTTGCGTCTCCCGCGATGAAGCCCCCGACGGAGGCCATGGACTTGGAGAATGTCCCCATGATGAGGTCCACCTCGTCCTCCAGCCCGAAGTGCTCCGCGGTCCCGCGCCCTCCGGAGCCCAGGACGCCGATCCCGTGCGCGTCGTCCACCATCAGCCCGGCGTCGAAATCCCGTGCCACCGCGAGGATCTCCGGAAGCGGCGCGATGTCCCCCTCCATGGAGAACACCCCGTCCACGACGACGAAGCGCCCTTTCGCGCGGTCGTCGTTCTTCATCTGCCGGCGCAGATCTGCGGGGTCGTTGTGCCGAAACTTCTTCACGTCGCCGAAGGAAAGGCGCGCGCCGTCAATGATGCAGGCGTGGTCCTGCTTGTCGAGATAGACCGAGTCCCCCTTGCCGACGAGGCAGGAGATAGCGCCGAGGTTGACCTGGAAGCCCGTGGCGAAGATGACGGCCGCCTCCTTGCGGATGAAGGCCGCGAGCCGGTCCTCCAGCTCGACGTGCAGGTCCAGCGTGCCGTTCAACCAGCGGCTCCCGGCGCAGCCCGAACCGTACTTGCGGATCGCGGCGACGGCGGCTTCTTTGACCCGAGGGTCGTTGGTCAGCCCCAGGTAGTTGTTCGACCCCAGCATGATCATCCGCCGCCCGCCCAGAATGACCTCCGGGTCCTGGGCGGACTCAATCTCGCGGAAGAAGGTATAGAGCCCCGCTCGGCGGGCCTCCCCGGCCCGGTCGTACCGGTAACACTTGTCGAAAAACGAGGAGGCGCGAACCGTCTCCGCCAGGACCGCCGGGGCGTGCTTGCTCATCGTTCCCCCTACTTCGTTTCGCCGTTCGGACGGGCGGATCTTAGCAAATTTTACAAAAAGCAACCGTACGAAATTACACCTTCTCCCGGCGGCTGGGCCGGATCCAGCCGGCCCGGAGATACCACTCCCAGGTCGCCCGGAGCCCCTCGGCGAGCGGAATCGGAGGCGGCAGGGCGAGATCGCCCCTCATCGGGGAGGAGTCGCAGACCCAGTCTCCCGCGAGGATCTCCTTTGCCTTGTCGGCGTTGAAGGGGCGGGAACGGCGGGTAGCGGACTCGCGGACCGTCTCCAGCAATCCCGCGAGACGGACGAGCGCGGCGGGAAGCGGAACGAGGCGCGCCGCACGCCGAGGGAGGCGTGCGATCTCCGCGGCGAGCGCGCCGACCGTGATCGGGCCGGGGTCGCAGACGAATCCCGCGCGCCCCGCGAGGTCGCGCCTGCGCGCGGCGAGCGCGATCGCAAGCGCGGCCTGTTCGGCGCTCCCGATCTGGATACGCGATGCGCCGGCCGGAACCGGCAGCCAACCGGACGCGGCCATGCGGAAGTAGGCGAGGAGGCCGGGATCTCCCGGGCCGTAGAGGACCCCGGGGCGAAGCACGATCCACGGGCCCTTCCATACCCGCTCGACGGCTTTCTCCCCTTCGCGCTTCGAAATCCCGTACCAGGAGATGGGACGGGCAGGATCCCCTTCCGCGACGGGCCTCCCGTCTCGCGCGGGCCCCGCCGCGGCCTGGCTGGAGACGAAGAGGAAAAGCGCGTTGGGCGCGGTCTCCCGCGCGGCCTCGACCAGCCGTTGCGTCCCGCGCGCGTTGACGTCGCGATAGTCCTCGAGCGTCCTCGCCTTGACGAGGCCCGCGGCGTGGACGATCGCATCGCAGCCGGCAGAGGCCCGAGCGAGATCGGCCGATCTCGTCAGGTCGCCCGAAATGCGCTGGACAACGAGGTCAGAGAGGGCGTCTCTGCGGCGAGGCCTCTCTCTTGCCAGAGCCCGTAGCGTCCACCCTTCCGCGAGAAGCGCCCGAGCGACATGGCCTCCGAGAAAGCCCGTGCCGCCGGTCAGGAAGGCTGTCGGCATCCTCCGCCCGGGGCCCGGCTCACTCCTTCGCCCAGGCCGCGAGCCGCCGCATCCCCTCCGCGATTCGAGGAAGCGGCGTGGCGAAAGAGAAGCGCACGCAGGAGTCTTCGCCGAAGGCGTCGCCCGGGACCGCAGCCACGTGCGCCTCCGCAAGGAGCCGGCGGCAGAGCTCCGTGGACCCGGACACGCCCTTCTTCGCATAGAGGGCCCGAACCTGGGCGAACACATAGAACGCCCCTTCCGGCGGCGCGCAGGCCACACCCGGGACCGCCGCCAGGCCGCCCAGCATCGCCTCCCGGCGGGAGGCGTACTGCGCGAGCATCTCTCCGACCGAGGCGTCCGACTGGGCGACGTCGGCGAGCGCCGACCGGGCCGCCTCCTGCGAGATCGAAGAGGCGTTGGACGTGGAGTGGCTCTGATAGGAGGCCATTGCGGCGACGAGCTCCTTCGGCCCGACGGCCCACCCCAACCGCCAGCCCGTCATGGCGTACGTTTTCGACGCTGCGCCCGTGACGACGACGCGATCCCCGTGGCGCTCCCGGAAGCGCGCCGCCGACACATGCCGGCGCCCGTCGTAGAGGAAGCGGTCGTAGGTCTCGTCGAAGATGAGAAACGCGCCGCGCTCCTCGCACCACTCGAGGACGCGAAGGAGCTCCGCTTCCCCGATCACCGCTCCCGTGGGGTTGTTCGGGGAGTTCACGATGACTCCACGGGTATTCGGCCCGGCCCGCCGGGAAAGCTCCGCAGCCGTCGGGCGGAAGGAGGACGCGAAGTCCGTCGGGACGATCAACGGGGACGCGCCGGAGAGCCGCACGATCTCCGGAAACGACACCCAGTACGGCGCGAAGATCGCCACCTCGTCTCCCTCCTGGAAGAGAGCCTGGCAGGCGTTGAAGACCGCCTGCTTCGCGCCGGCCGTGACGAGTACGTTCTCGCGCGCGAGGGCGGCGCCCTGCTCCCGCCGGTACTTCTCAACGATGGCGTCCCGCAGGGCCGGATCGCCGCCGACGTCCGTGTAGCGGGTCCTTCCGGCCCGGATGGCCGCGATCCCGGCCTCCGCGACGAAAGCGGGTGTGTCGAAGTCGGGCTCGCCCAGTCCGAAGTCGACGAGGTCCGCACCGGAGGCGGCCAGGGCCTTTGCGGCGCGGGCCACCTCGATCGTGGAAGAGGGAGTCAGCGCCGCGGCGCGCCGGGAGAGGCGAGGCGCCGTCACCGGCGCTCCTTAAAGGACCGGGCGAATGCCGCGAAAGCCGGGATCTTCTTCTTTCCAAAGGCCACGAGGAGGAGCTCGACGCTGATCCAGGCCCCGTAGACGTAGAGCATCTCATGCCGCAGCGACGGCAAGACGAACTGGATGAGCCAGAGCGCGAAGAGGCCCACCGCCTCGTATGCCGAGAGGCTCATCGAGGCGAGGAAGAGCCATCCCAGGAAAGCCTGGAGGATCGTGAGCAGGATCTCGTGCCGCTGCACCTGGTCGAAGGGAAGCGGCGCCGTCGAGCCTGAGCTCCAACAGTAGATGACCGCGAGCATCGCCGAGAGGACCCCCCACTGGTTGATGTTGGAGGAGACCATGTTCATCAGGGCCACGGGGGCGCGTGTGACCCGCCTCGCCCAGGCGAAGGCGGAGGTCTTCTCCGGGAACTCCGAGAGAAACGGCGCGACCCACTGGATGAAGAAGAACTGGGACAACCCGAGGGTCGTCGCAAGAGCGAGCATTGAGCTCAAGAAGGGCTCGGCCACGAAGTAGATGACGGCTCCCCCCGCCGCGAAGATGCCGAAGACCGCCGCCCAGCGCTTCCAACCGGAGAAGGAGAGCGCCCACTTCGAGACGCGCGGGATCTCTTCTTCCTCCTCGATCATCTCCGACCGAGGAGGCAGCTTCAGGAGAATCCAGAGATAGACGACATAGGTGGACGTCAGCACGACGGCGTCCACGAGCGAGAGATTCCCCTTCGCCCAGACGACCACGAAGTACGCAAGCGGCGGAAGAAGCCCCAGGACCTCCACGGCGTGACCGTCCTCGAGCTTGATCTCGCCTAGTTTTCTGCCGCGCTTCTTGCGAGAGTAGAAGGCCGCGACCGCGTAGATCATGGGCCAGCCCACGCCCGTCAGGAGGCGCAGGCTCCCGGTGAAGTTCGCGATCGCGAGGTGGACCATGTCCGGGTTCTTCCCGGCCTTCCACGCGATCACCGCCTCGACGGCGAACTCCGGGAGCGTCTGGATGAGCGCCAGGACGGCCAGAGCGAGCCCCTGCGAGATCAGGAACTCCGCCGCCTCCGCTCCCCACGAGACGAGGAACGCCGCGCCGATCATGGCCGGGAAAGTCCAGAGGGCGGACCACGCGGAGCCGGTTGCGGCGCCTGCGGGAACGGCGGCCAGGAGGGCCCTTTGGCGCGGCGCCTTCATCGCGCGGGGTTATAGCATGCCGTCGATGTCGGTCATCGAGTCGCCGTCGAACCCCCTCGTCCGCGAAATCTCGCGAAGCCTCGAAGAGCGCACGCACTTTCTTCTCGAAGGAGAAAAGGCGATCTTAGACGCCGTCTCCGCGGGAGCGCTCCTCTCCCACGTCTTTCACGACGCAAGCGTCAGGCCCGGACGCCTCGCGGCGCTCGCCTCCGCCCGCCCGCAGCAGGTCTCGCGCGCTGTGCTCGAGCGTCTGGCGGACTCGCGCACGCCCCAGCACATCCTGGCCGTGGCGCGGCGCCGCGACGTTCCCGTCGCCGAGATGCTCAGCCGACCGGGGCCTGTCGTCTTTCTCTTCGGAATCCAGGAACCCGGCAACCTCGGCGCCGTGGTGCGCGTCGCGGAGGCGGCGGGATGTGCCGGAGTGGCCGGCGCGCCGGGGACCGCGGACTTCTTTCACCCGCGTGCCGTGCGCGCGAGCGCGGGCAGCGTTCTGAGGATCCCCGTTTCGGGACGCGTCTCCTTCGAGCCCTTCGCCACCGACGCCAAAGAGAGCGGGCGCGTCGTTTACGGCGCCGTCCCCGCGGGAGGCGAGGACCCGTTCGTATCGCCGCTCTCTCCGGAGTCCGTGCTCGCGATTGGCGCGGAGGGAACGGGGCTTCCGGCGGGCGCGTACCGCTACCTCGACCGGCGCCTCACGATCCCGATGCGCGCACCGGTGGATTCCTTGAACGCCGCCGTCGCGGCCGCGCTGCTGCTCTACTCTCCAATGCTCCGGGGAGGGGCAGGGCAGCAGAATGAAAGATGAGACTTCACACCTTGCCGTCGCTGCTCTTGCCCGGCCTGACGAGGCTCGAAGAAGTCTTTTGACCGCTCCCTGTCTTCGAAGGAAGGCGTAACCGCGGTTCTTTCCACACGCGCGGCGGCGCAACCCGTTTTTTCTGCCGGTTCGCGATCCCCCGCTTCGTCATTCGCCGAAGACCTCCGCCTGGAAGGCCCAGAGCAGCGCCTCCGGATCCTGCCAGGCGTTTGGAGGAAGGCCGGCCTTCTTCGAGATTTCGGCCAAGAACCTCTCCCGGTCGAACCCCCACTCGGTCGCGACCTGTGGCAGGAGGAGCCCGCGGCGTCCGCGCACCTCGAGGATGAGGCCGTCCCGGCCGACCTCGATTGCTTCGATGTCTTCGAGGCGGCGGGGCGGCGTCAAGACGGAGATCTCGATACGGCAACGGGAGAGCTCATCGGCGGTCAGCGGCGGAAACCGGGGATCCTCGAGCGCCGAGGAGAGCGCGAAATGCGGCACGGTCCGGGGGAGGTCCCCTTCCGGCGCGAGGGTTCCGATGCAGCCGCGCAGGTCCTCGCCCATCCGCAGCGTCACGAAGACGCCGCGGGGCTCGCCAAAGGTTTCGGCGCGGTCGGAGGCGAGGCGCGGCGGAGGCTCGCCTCGAAAGTGCGCGACGAGGGCCGCCCGGGCGAGACGGAGCAGAGCCCGCTTCGATTCCTCGGAAAGAGCGATCGGCACGGCGCTCAAGCCCGGCTCGCTTCGAAGTCCGCTCCGCGTGGGAAGTTCCGTCTCATGCTGTGCACAGTGATCGAACGCTATTATGGCCCCGGAGGACTCGCCGCCCCGGCGAACAGGGTCCCGGCGGCGCGGCGCGTGATCAATCCAACGACGCCCAATCGCGAAGAGCGTCAGACGGGGCGCGGACGGGGAAGGCTCGCCAGAAATCGAAAGAGCGCTTCTTCGAGTGCATCGAGCTTTCCTTCGAAGAAGTGGTCCGCGTTCGGTATCTCGACGATCTCCGCGGTCCCGCCAACGAACTCGCGCAGCTTCTCCGAGGGGCCAAAGGTGTCCCTCTCTCCGACGACGAAGAGGGCGGGCGCTCGGGGCCTGGGGGCATCTGCGCCCGACTCGGTCGCGAGAGGCAAGCCGATCCCGAGAAAGGCCACGACCCGAGGGTCCTCCGCCGCGGCCTTCAGCGCGACGGCGGAACCGAAGGAGAAGCCTCCGGCTAAGAGTGGAAGCCCCGCGACGCGCTCGGCCTCGTCGAGTGCCGCGCGGAAGTCGCCGACCTCGCCCTGTCCCCCGGCGTAGGTTCCCTCCGAGCGCCCCACCCCCCGGAAATTGAACCGCAGCGTCTCGTAGCCCGACCGCGCCAGCGTCCGCGCCGCCCGGTAGACGACCTTGTTGTGGAGCGTGCCGCCGTGAAGCGGATGCGGATGCGCGAACACCGCCGCGCCGCGCCGCGGCGGAGTGGCCTCCTTCCAGAGCCCCTCGAGCTGCCCCGCCGGGCCGGGGAACGTCGCCGACGAGAGCTTCCCCGTCATCGCTCCCTCCGCGATTGGCGAAATGCCGCTCCCATCGTATTCTTCCCCCGCGGCTCGGGACCGCGGCGCCTTCGGCCGCCATCAGGAGAAAGATCGGCCATGCACAACCGAAAGATCGTACACGTCGTCGGCACCGGCACGATCGGAGAGCCTCTGATCGGGCTCTTCGCTGACTTCAAGAAATACCTGGGCATCGACGAGATCACGTTTCACAAGCGGACCCCGATGACGACCGAGCGGGCGAAGGTGAACCACCTCCTCCAGCGCGGCGCGAAGCTGGCGGTGGACTCGGACAAGGTGGCCGACTTCGAGGCGCTCGGCCACACGGTCGCCTACGAGGCGAAGGAGGCTCTCGAAGGCGCGACGGTCGTCATCGACTGCACGCCCGCCGGCAACGAGAACAAGAAGATGTACGAAGGCGTCACGGGTCCCCTGGGTTTCATCGCGCAGGGAAGCGAGTTCGGGTTCGGTAAGCCCTACGCGATGGGGATCAATGACGAGGCGTTGAAACCGGGCGAGGACCGTTTCATCCAGGTCGTTTCCTGCAATACCCACAACATCGCGGCGCTGATCAAGACCCTCGGCGAGGAGGGGAAGGACAGCTCCGGCATCGAGCAGGGTCGCTTCGTCTGCATGCGCCGCGCGAACGACGTTTCCCAGGACTCCGGTTTCTCGCCCGCCCCTTCGGCGGGCAAGCACGACGACCCGCGGTTCGGTACACATCACGCCCGCGATGCCTCGAGCCTGCTCGAGACGATCGGCTGGAAGCCCAAGCTCTTCTCCTCGGCCATGAAGCTGAACACGCAGTACATGCACTCGCTCTGGTTCAGCCTGGAGTTCACGGAGCCCGTTACTCGGGAGAAGACCCTCGAAAAGCTTCGGGCCAACCGCCGCATTGCGATGACGGACAAGCGTTCCTCCAACCAGATCTTCTCCTTCGGCCGGGACCACGGGTACTACGGACGGATCCTTTCGCAGGCCGTGGTCGCGGCTCCCACAATCACCATCAGCGGCGACCGGGAGGTTGTGGGCTTCTGCTTCACGCCGCAGGACGGGAACTCCCTGGCCTCCTCTATCTCCGCGGCCCTGTGGTTGATGGACCCCAACTACGACCGGCAGGAGCGCCTGTCGGTGCTGGACCGCTTCTTCTTCCGGGAGATCTGACCCCGCCCTCCGTCCGCGTGGCGTTACACTCCTTGCATGGAGGCGTGGATCACCTGCCCGCGGTGCGGCTTCTCACAGATCCCCTCGGGCGAGTGCCTGCGCTGCCATACGGCGCTCGACACGCCCACCGAGCCTCCTGCATCGACAAGCGCCCCGCGCCCCGCGCGAACAGCCGCTCAAAATCCGGCCTGTCGCCGACGCGCCACAGCAGGGCCAGCCCCGAGCTGCCGGCAAACTCCTGCCAGCGCCAGATGCGCGGCTGCTCCCGCA
>Ga0184633_10000498_pt1 | contig 14394 bp, 13 predicted proteins | sample PLM31_170_b1_FD_133156 | JGI IMG/M metagenome (GOLD analysis project Ga0184633, IMG submission 133156) | Groundwater sediment microbial communities from an aquifer in East River, Colorado, USA - PLM3-1_170_b1 | ecosystem: Environmental > Terrestrial > Soil > Riparian zone | place: USA: East...
ATCCAGATCAGCAAATGCACGGCGGATTTCGTGCTGCTCGTCGAAAAGGGCACCCAGTGGAACCGTCTTTCGGAAGACAAGTTCTGGCGGCGCTATAACTGCATCCTGCTTACGGGCAACGGCCAGCCGCCGCGCGGCGTCCGGCGTCTGGCGCGACGGCTGCACGAAGACTACGATCTCCCCGTCTACGTCCTCGTCGATAACGATCCCTGGGGCTACTACATCTACTCGGTGGTCAAGCAGGGATCGATCAATCTCGCCTTCGAAAGCCAGCGCATGGCCATTCCCAAGGCCAAGTTCATCGGCTTCTCCAGCGCCGATCCCGACCGCTACGGCCTGCCGCGCACCGTCGGCATCAAGCTCAACGACAAAGACGTCAACCGGGCGAAGGAGCTGATGAAGTATAAATGGTTTCAGAAAAAAGAGTGGCAGAATGAAATCAAAGGCATGCTTTCGAGCGGTCTCAAGTTCGAGCTCGACGCGCTCGCCAACAAGGACTTTCAGTATCTGACGAAAACCTACCTGCCGAGAAAGCTCAAAGAAAAAGATTGGCTGGATTAGCCGAGCCTCGAGACGCGGCTGTAGATTGTCGGCCGACTGTGTTATTCTAATCAAGCGTTATGGAAAAAGTCGTGCGAAAATTCCATTCTTTCGATCAAGCGGACGAAGCCGACTATGAGTATTACCGCACGTTGTCCGGCAACGAAAAACTACAAATACTGCTCGACTTAATCATGCCCGAGAATCCCGATGGGTCCGTTATCGAGCGATTTGCGCGAGTTTACCCGCTTGGTGAACAGAATGAATTGGAGGATCAGGCGGATATCAAACTCTTGGAGAAAACCAGGCCGCCACGTTCGTAGGATGCAGCGAGCCGTGTCAAGTTCGAGCTCGACGCGCTCGCCAACAAGGACTTTCAGTATCTGACCAAGACCTACCTGCCGCGAAAGCTCAAAGAGAAAGATTGGCTGGATTAGAACGAAGCGGACAAAGGCGACATTCTGAGCTGCCCCTGATCCCGCTCAAGTTTGAATGGCGATTTAGAAAGATACGTGAGATTAGAAAGCACGACCCCATTTCCCCGTATGGCAAACCGCCACGCCGCTTATTAAAAGACTCGCCGGGAAAAAGAGAGGCTAACGTTTGAGAATTGCGGAATATCATAGGCCAAGATGCGACCCCAATACGACTGCGCAATCTGCCTCTTAACTTAGTGTCCGTTTTTTCCGGGCTACCTCAATTTGACCCTCAATCCTTATTTATTCCCGCTGACCTTTTGCTTTCGCCCTGAGTCGGCAATGACCGTTTGATGTTTAGGATCCCGATCGGAGGACATAAATCATGTAAAGAGATTCAACGGGGTCAATCTGTGCTAACGAACTCTTGCGTTCCACTATTTCGCTAAATTCCCTATAGAAGCCGGTGATCTTATTTGTGTCGGCCGAGATCACCTTGCGAATTTCGTCCTGAGAGAAGTTTCTCATGGTCATCATGAATTCACCAATAATCAATCGTTTCCAGTCGTTAATCTTATAGTGTGTATACCTCGTGATCTCGACGTGACAACTAGGGCACTCCTCTTCTATTGCGGTTCTGATCGCAGAAGCTGTGAATTTCTCCTCTCTTCTAGGCGGACCACCCAGCTTTTTCTCGAAACCGAACCAGTTTGGCAGCAGTTGCTCGTAAACTTCATTCAGAACATTGCGGTACATAGGCTGCTGTGTGAATCGCGCCTCATGAAATTCCGCGTCTTTCGAATCGGTATCGTCTCTAAAAAACTGTGAAGGCTCGATTATAGCAAGCACTCCGGGGGTTCCCAGCACGCTCAGCAATGGCAAGAGCAGGTGGCGCAGATGAGTTTTCCCCAAATCTAAATTGTCATTGCACCGCGTGATTTTGCCGAGGTTCTCAAAGCCAATCACTGGCCAGTGTAAAAAATTATTGCAGACGATATACTTAAAGTTTTCTGATTTTTCACCCCTTACGATTGCAAGTAGTCGCTCCGCAAGCGACCAGTAGTCGGCGAGGAAAAAATGCTTGATCTGGTCACGGTAAGGCGCAAATTGCTGCCTCTTACGTGACAAGATCTCCATAAAATACTGCCCAGCTTCCTGTCCATCTACCAACTGTGTATAGGTAGACGCGATTGCTAGCAGTTCTGGCTGAATAAAGCACCGCGCTTCAGCTTGCCACTTTTCGTCTTCAACTTCGGCCCAAAGTAGATTGGCCAGTCGTTGAAAGACGGGGCTATTATCTAGGCAGTAGATGCTCGTAAGCCGTTGCTTCGCGGCTTGAAACGCCGCTGTCCCAAACGAAGAACCTACATCGAGGCAGGGGCCCGTGTCATGATGGGTTTCTAAATATTTGGCTGCCTTTTCTGCCGCTTTCTCTGAAGGCGCGTCATACGCGCCTACTGACTCAGAGTAATCCAGGTACATCAGTGGATAAAAATTTGAGAAGATATCGGAAGTCGAGCTTATTAGGGTCTTCTCCATCTGCGTTCCAAATTGGTCCGGAGGAATCGTTGCCGTGATCACGCACTTTGAGCGTGCTGCGTCAGCTGTAAGAACGAGTTTACATGCCGACGCGTACAAAGTCGCTACGGTACTCCGGGCACATGATGCTGCATACGCTTCCGCATCTTCGTCGTTAAACGAAATAGTTGAAAACAGTCGCTTGAGGTCGTTAGGATCGTTTTTCCAGTCTTTGACGATGTTGACAATATGTTTGTCGGCTTCCATGAAGTCTATTAATTGGTCACGAGGGGCTTTCGTCACCGGCACAGCTTCTTTGGTCTGGACTGCTTCGGAAATCTTTTTGAAATCATCTGTATCGCCGATCTGCTCCGAGAACACATTGACAAAAATCTCTAAGAAAGTAACAACGCCCAACTGGAGATCGACGAGGTCGAGGCATTGGATACTCCGTCTCTCAAGCATCGCTTTTAAGACATATCCTGGTAGATAGCGCGGCGTATCAAATTTGGCTGCGCTCCGGATATCGTCGTGCGCGTTGTCGAAATCAATGATTTTGAGGAAGTTATTATGAAACATGATGTTATCTGGCTTGATGTCGCAGTGGAAAATCGGCGGCTGGCATCTATGAAGAAACTGTAGAGTATCGAGTGAATCGACAAATGCGTTACAATACTGCAACAGGATAAGACGAAGATCGAGGCGCTCCCGATACCGAGTACGGAAATGCTTTAAAATTGGCGGTGCTTCAATGAACTCAAGGAGGAGTGCGTAACCCTGACGTCCTTCGATGTTACAGTTCCCCAACTCAGGATATACCCACGGGAAGCGGTGAAAATATGGACTTTCCCCAACTTTTTTCAAGCATCTGAGCTCCCGCTCAGCTTCGATTCGCATCGGAAACCACTTAATGAAATAGTCTCTTTGGAAGCGTTGGTAATTGCATAATACATTGCGGATTTTCGTTTTTTCATCTTCATTGGTTACACGGTACACCGGCTTACTTGAAGAGAGAGCTTCGGCTTGGACGCTGAGATTATGCGATCCAAACTGCAATGCTATGTCAGTCATTTCCACAACTCCTTTGTCTCGTCAGCGATCGCTTTACCTTTCTCAAAGATGGTTGCAATTACGCGGTTCACTTTTAATAGAAAACTGGCTGGGAGAGTAAGTCCGCCGATGGTGTGGATCAAAGATGTGACGGGATCGAGAGACCCAGCCTAGGTTGCGTCGCCAATGAGCGGCCTAAATAAATAGGACAGACTTATGGGTTGTGTCAAGCGGAAAAAGTCCGAGTCGGAAGCCCTGCGTCTTAATTTTAGAGTCGTCGTCGCTTGCGGTTCAGGGAAGATTGGCAAGAATGCAATGTCAGACCCCGCAGATTTCTGACTTCGCGTGATCTGCCCGACACCCGGATTATTTCCGTGGCCACTTCTCGAAGTATCGAGTGACAAAGTCTGAGTCACTACAGATGCAATTAGGGGTTTTCTGCCGCGGCCGAGGCGCTACCTGATGTAGGCCAGTTAGGAGATCAATCCTTGCTTCGATGGAAGCAGGACGAAACGCAATCAATTGCGGCGAACTCGAAATGAGAAGTTGAGCCGCCAACATGATCCCGGCCAACGCCGACTGGTGTGCGAGCGGGACGGCCACGTCTTGTGGGATACCATCCACTCGTCCACGGATAATAGCCCCGCCACAGATGCCCTCCCGGTAAAGGTCTGAAAGTTGCTTGCCTTTCCATGCGGAGAGGCCGTCCAGGTCTAGATCGAGACTGCGTGCAATATCCTCCAAAATCGAGCAGTCAACCCATGACGAGGAATCGGCCGGGACGGGGAGATGTACCAGGCGAGGTATTTGCTCGGGGCGTAGTGGTACGTCTACCGGTAAGCTGTGCGTGAGATAAGCCAACACGCGAAGCTCGTGTTGGCGGACAGATTGCGCAATCAATTCGTGTTGGTTGGGGCGCCCGCGCGTCGGCCAGTAGAGGCAAGCGAGGCACGGTTCCTTACTGAAGTATTCGTGTCGTGACCAGCCAATATCCGCAGGCTGTGTCCATGCATTATAAATTCGCCTTGGTAGCCCGGCTTGAATGGCGATTCGCACCGATTCAGTGTCGACTGCTGTACAAACCGTCTCGACGTTTTCAGTTGTCTCCAGGTCATAGCCCCAAGCTACCTCCTGACATATAGTCTCGATCCGTGAATCCTTCAGTGCGCGAGACACCAGCGAGCACTTGGAATCTTCGACATCACTATCCAAAGCCAGGATATACCGCTGTAGATTGGAAAGACTGATCCGCTCTGGGTCTAGAACTACGAGCCTACCTGTTGCCGACACGCGAGCAAGGGCGTACACGAATGCTTGCCCGACTGCTCCGGCACCGGCAAGGTGCACATGACCGATGTCAATATCTGAGGGCAAATCGGGCAAGTGTACTCGGGAATCGTTCAAAGTCAAAAGATTCAAATTTCCTGGTAGCGGTCGGACGCCTCCGGATGGCAGGAACTCAGCGAACACCGCTCTGAATACTTCTCCTACTCCGAATGCAGCAGCTGCCAATGAGGTCAGTATGTTTGTTGATTGGATTCTCTCGGCGTCAGGAAAATCAATGAGAATGTTCCAATTGGCGGGAGAAACGAAAACTGCCGAATTGCTAGACGGACGTGTGCACCAGGCCAAGATTGCATTAGAAGTTCCTGGCTTCGTTTCAATTTCACACGATGGATTTATCTGGAGTGCGAGTGAAGCGCATTCGTCGGTTACTCGTTTAGGGCCTAAGATCTGCAAACGAGGGTAAAGCCTCGCGCATAAATTTGCCGCAAGGACGAATCCAGATAGATGCAAAGGATAGTTTTCTAAGTCATCAGGCGCTTCAAGTGAAACAACCTTTTGTGAAAGATACTCGGCGAGATCCGTAGGGGATCGTAGTAGTGGTCCGATCGCATCATTGATCCTTGAATAGAATCTTGCGAGGCTCACTTGAACACCACCTTAGTGGTCTTATTGATCGGCTTCCACTTTCCGTACTCCATTAGTCGGTACCATGCCCACATTGCTACGTCGGCTGGCGCGTTTCTGGCAAAGTCCGGTAGCACAACGCTCAATGCGCCGCCAAGTGTCACCAATGGATAATGATCATCAGTAGACGAGTGATACGCGGATGTTGGATGAGTATGAACTTGCCCGCCCAAGATTTCGTCTCGCTCATATAAAGCTTTGTTTACTTTAAAAAGCGCCTCTCCATCGACGACTACGAGAAGCCCCCTGTCTGTCCTATGTGAGTGTTGCACTGGGACAATCGCTGTCGTGAATTGAAACGTATTTGTGGCGATCAGTTTCCCGCCCCACAGCACGAAACCCTCTGCGCCGGTCCTTCCCACTTTTTTAAGAAAACGAATAGTCTCATTCAACACCGGACGTCCAATAATAAACTTGCGAACGTTCACTAAGCCCCGAACTGTCGACTGGGAATCTGTCACTTGGATTGTTCTGGTCCTGAAGCTTTCGATGCGGCAAGGGCAGAGCCATCGACCTCCCCTTGTACGATTTGAATAATAAGCTGCGCTCGAAACGGCCATACCGGCAGTGCTTGCACCGAGACGTTTAGGCCTACGACATTTTTCGTCATCAGGCGCCACATTCGCTCACAGATATTCGTGAGGCTGCCCTCTCGCGCGGGGCGGTGCAGAAGCCAATCGTCTCCGGAATGTTGCGGATGCGAGTGATACTCTCGAATACCAGGTAGACACAAAAAAGGTTGATTGGTTGTGGGGTGTCCGTCGATGAGTACGTCTCTTGGGCCTTCGGGAGTGGACACAAATGCGCGCACATGTGGTCGGCTCGGCTTTCGGCTAAAAATATCGATAAACGTAAGTGACGGCGGCCACAAGTCGTAATTGTCGTACGTAAGTCGGATCGCACAGACGACAACTGGGAGAGGGCCTGGTCCTGTACTAGTGGCTACTTTGGCGAGAAACGCGATTTCCGCAGACGGAAGCGCCTCATCCTGGCCCAGTAGCAACCAGCCGCGATCTCTATGCAGGCTATGCGCCCTCCACAGTTCTAACTCGGTTTGGAATTTCCGCCGAGTTACTTCGGGATCAACAAGAATGATACTCATGATACTGCCCACCAGCCCCAGCCCGAGGACTTAGATAGAGAGTCACCCCTTCAACTAAACCTGCTGCTTCAATCGTCAGGGTTTGTTCGATTAGCGCTCCATCCGACGTGCGGAGTTCCCAATCGGAAGACGGTTGACCTTTATTACCGGTTTCCTTGAGCGCCTCTCGCACCAAGTGATCAATCTTCTGATGTACGTTTACTTTGATGGATATCGGCTGACCGGAAACAACCACTGTCACATTAAGATTCGGATCTGATGGCATATAGCACCTCCCAATTAGGCTGCGGCCTTTATTGTATTGCTTTTTGGTGTGCGTGATCTTCCGGTAGTGTTCCTTTCTGTCTTCCAGTTGTAGATAGGAATATTCTCTGGCGTCGATGTCCAGACTGATACCGTACCTTCACGCACATCCACATTTGTTTGGTGCGAGGATCCTTTTCCGGAAGGCAATGCAGGTATGTTTTGAGAGCCTAGTCCCTTAAGTTGGTCAATGCAGACTGTGACTGCACCTTCATCAAACCGAGCAATGATGTCGAGCTTCCCACCCATAGCTTCGATATAAGCGCGTAAAGTGCTTAAGTACATGTCTGTCTGCCGTTCGACCTTTGAGATCCACGCCTGATTCACGTTGAGGTTGCTTGCTAGCTGTTGTTGTGTGAGTTCCCGAGCCCGCCGTAAATCCGTGAGCGCCATCTCCTTCAGCATCTCGTCGGCTCGGGCTTTCGCTCGATCCTGAGATTCGGGAGTCATTTTTTTCCACAATTCTGAAAAGTTTCGAGCCATTAGATTAATCCCTCCCCTTCAAGTTCAGCTAGGTGCACATCGTAAAGCTCATCGGCAATTGGGACGTGAACATCGTACCAGCGTTCGTCACCGGTTTTGTTACCGCCGAGCAAAAGGATCGCAACGCGCCGCGGATCGAAAGCGTATAGAACTCTGCACGGTTCACCCCTATATTGTATGCGAAGTTCACGCATATGACTGTGGCGCGACTGCTCGACACTCGACGAGTACGGAAAAGGAAGAGTCGGGCCTTTTACCTCAAGTAATTTAATCACCGTACCGATAGATTCCTGTTCTGCTTCGTTCAAGCCGTCCCACCACTCACCGAAGTCGTGGGTGAATTCCACATCCCATGCCACTTGTGGAATATAACCGTTATGGAATAGTATGTCAAGTGTTGATTTTACTTCACAAAAAAAATAGCTCGGAGGAAAAAAGTGGATCGCGTGCGAGGGTTAGGGTCGAATCTTGGACTATGTAATTCATCACAGTGGAAAGAAAAAGGGGCTGCGTGAACGGTGCGGGATCTTGAATCTTGGCGTTACTGTTCTTTAGCGGGCAGGGCGGCGGGATCGTAGTCGTAGGGCTGAGGGAAAGGATGAAGGACGAAAATATTTCCCGCCGTATAGGCAGCGCTCACCTTTTCAATGAAGCCGCTTTCGTCCAATTTGCGAATGAAGCGTGGCTCGATAAGCTCTTCGACTCTCACGCCGGCCACCTTGGGGTTCTGGAATTCCGGGAATTCCGGGGACACAATACTAATTTCTTTTTTGAAATACGGCTACCCTCCCGCTCGAAGTAACTTAGGTGACCCGATCCTCGAACTCCCGGAAGCGAAGCTCTAACCGGCTCTTTTGCGCAGATCGTCGAGCATCTTTTCGGGAGTTTCCTTGGTGAGGATGCGGCCGAACTGGCTTCGATAGTTGGCCACCACGCTGATGTTCTCGATGACGAAATCGTAAACCCACCACTGGTTGTTCTTGGAGATCAGGCGGAAGTTGATCGGGGTCTCGGTGGAGCCCGATAGCAGCTTGGTGTCGACTTCGACCCGGTTCTCTCCGAGCGCTCTTTCTTTCCCAAAGACGATTTCCTGGTCCTTATAGGATAGGATCTCGTCCATATAGAGTTTTTCGAGAAGGGTTTTGTAGAGCTGCGTGACGACGCTGCCGGTACCCGACTGCGGCGTGCCGCTGAGGCTCACCGTCGGCGGCGAATTGCCCGCGTAGACTTGCACGGTCACCTCATCGCTCGCCGCCAGCGCGCCGTCGGTGGCGGTCAACCGCAGCACGTAGCTCCCCGCTTGCGAGAACGTCGCGGTCGTATCCACCGCGGCGGCGGCGCCAAAGCTCACCGTGCCCGACCCGCTCACCTTACTCCAAGTGGTCGTCACCAGACCCGGTGGGTTCGGCAGCCCGTCATCGGTCACCGTGCCGTCCAAGGAAGCCGGCCCCGGCAAACTAATGGTTTGGTCCGGGCCGGCGTTGACCACCGGCGGCAAATTCCCGCCGGCAGCACTGACCCTGACGGTGACCTCGCCGCTGGCCGACAATGCGCCATCGTTAGCCGTCAGCCGTAACAGGTACGTACCGGCTTGGGAGAAGCTTGCCGTGGTATCGACCGCCGCCGCATTGCCAAACGTCACGCTGCCCGGTCCACTGACTTTACTCCAGGTGGTCGTCACCGCCGCCGGTGGATTCGGCAGGCCGTCGTCGGTCACCGTGCCATTCAGCGACGCGCTGTTGGGCAGCGTGATGGCCTGGTCCGTGCCGGCATTGACCGACGGCGGATTGTTCGCTGGCGGCGGCGGCGGCAGGCGCGGGCCTTTGGTCTTGAGCTTCACCTGGCTCAACAGGAAGGTGTTGGTGCCTTTGGTGATCGTGTTGGTCTTGGCGCTGCCGGTGACCACCAAATCAAATTGCGCGGTCAACGAGCCCAGGGTGACACTCGCCGGAAAATTATTCGAGACCGGGCCACTCGTCACTCCGAAGAACTGGTCCGCCAGAACCGGCGGCACGACTTGCGGCGTTTTGCCGGACAGTTTCAGTTTCAACGTGGTCGCCGTCCAACTGGCCGCCGTGTTCAGATCTTTGATGATTTTGCCCGTCACCGGGTCTGGATGGGTTTGTAAAAACGTGACGCGCGTCGCTCCCGCCGCGAAATTCGGATCGTCGCCCAGCGCGCCGGCAAACACGGTGTTGCTGATGGCGATTTCCAGCGGTGTGTTCGCGTTGAACTGGCTGATGTCTACACCGTCCATCGACACCGTGGCGCTGATCTTGAACGTGCCCGAAGTGACCACCGTGCAGACGCCCCCCGGGCAAGACGCCTTGTCTTTCAACGACTCGGAGTAGGTCAGCTTGCCTGTCGGCCCTGAGGGCGTGGTCGATTGCGTCAACGACGCGCCCACCAGCAGAGCGAGGGAAATGACGCCAAGCAACACGAGCGGGCGCACAGCCGCGCGTGAATTCTCATCGGCGAAGAATGGATGCATTGTTTTGGTCTTCTAGTTGTTTGGTTATGGTTTGAGGACTACATCGGTTTTCACGTCGGCGCCGAGTTGGCCGGTCAGCTTGTCTTTGTTGCCGCAACCTTTGTCCTTGAGGGGCTTGGCCGGATCGGGGTTCAGGTGCACGCAGTCGGGCAACGGACCGCGTGGACAGACATCGCAGTCGGGATGCGTGTCCGCATTGCCGTCCAAGGCCTCGTGATGGACGATCGCGGTGTACCGGTAATCCTCGTTCCCGAGTCCTTTGGCGGTGTTCGGGATGCAGTTGGTGGTGAACGGGACCTCGAAGAAGACGTTCATCTTCTGTTTGGGCTTGAGCGTCTTGGGAATGTTGGGCGGGCCGACGATCACCGTGGCGACCGGCTCCAGTCCGACGCAGGCGTTTGACAGCGAATGCAGTTCGACGGTGACCAAGCCGGTGAAGTTGGAGATCGTCTCGACGTGCGGGCTGCGGTTCTGAATCTGGACGACGACCCGGCCGGTCAGCGCCGGCGCGGCCGCCTTGAGGTTGATGTTCTTGGGGACCTTGAGCCGGATGATCGCCAGATCGTGATCGCAGGCGTCGCCGATGCCATCGCCGTCTTTGTCAACTTGATCGGGATTGAAGGTGAGAGGGCAGTTGTCCACGGCGTTGGGCACTCCGTCGCCGTCATCGTCGAGTACCGGATCCAGCACGGCGGTGACCGCTTGGGCGAAGTTGTTTGTCGGATTGGAATCGGTCTCGGAGGCGCTCACGCTGGCGACGTTGGTAATCGTGCCGGCCAGTGTGGGTGTGACCACGATGATGACGTTGGTGGCGCTGCCGCTGGCAAGATTGTTCAAATCACAGGCCACGATACCGTTGAGTTCACTGCACGCCGTGGAGGCAGATGTGAACGTAACATTGGCCGGCAACGCGTCGGTGATCGTCACGGAGGTGGCGTCGAGAGGCCCGGCATTGGTGACGGTGACGGTGTAGGTCAGGTTGCTGCCCAGCAGGACCGGGTCGGGACTGTCGGTCTGGGTGAGGCGCAAGTCGGCCGCGGGGATTGACGACGCCAGACCGAACTGAACCCGATCGCCATTCCCCGCGTTGGGTAGGGTCGTGGCGCTGAAAACGATTCGGCCGATCTCGCCGCTCGTGGGCTTGAAGAATCCCCAACGGCTGTTTTGGCTCTCCGTGCCATCCGCGAGGGCCAACGTGCCGGTCGCCGGTGTCCAGACCAGCGCGGCATCGAAGCCCGCCGCCGCCGACGCGTGCTGTTCGAACGCCAGATTGTTGAGATTGAAGGGTGTCACATTGTCCGCGCCAAACGCCGTGATTGTAAATGTGGTCAGTTTGAAGTTGGTGCCGTTGGAGTCGACGAAGAGGAACAACTGTCCGACGTTGATGGCATCGGCGCTGGTCAAGGTCGTCCCACTGAAGTCGAATTCGATGGACCAAGAGTTGCCAGTTTGTTCCGCCGCAGGATCGACGACAAGGCTGATGTAGGGAATGCTGTCGATATTGGAATAAGCGGCGGAATCCGTCGCGAAACCGCTGAACGGCGCGCCGAAGGCATTGCCCAGCATCGAAAGGGTCACGTCAACGGTTCCGCCCTTGAAAGCGACGGTGCCCGACGGGAACGTATAGCTTTCAAATGACGTCCAGACGATATCCGCCGCGCGGCAGGGACCGGTGAGCGTAGAAACCGTTACCAGTCCAATCAACAACACACAAAGCACATTCGACTTTCTGCTTCTCATAGGCTTACCCATCCTTTCTTTGGAAGTTGTGAGAATTTTGCCGATGCACGCCAGTGCTATTCGTCCGCGCACGAGTCCGTGGTTTGTCTTCATTTGTCTGTCCTCCTATGGTTTGATGAACACATCGGTTTTGACGTCGGCGCCGAGCAGGCCGGTCAGTTTGTCCTTGTTGCCGCAACCTTCGTCCTTGATGGGCTTGTTCGGATCGGGGTTCAGGTCCACGCCGTTGGGCAACGGGCCGCGCGGACACACATCGCAGTCGGGATGCGTGTCCGCCTGCCCGTCCAGGGCCTCGTGATGGACGCGCGCCGTGTACCGGTAATCCTCGTGCCCCAGCCCTTTGGCGGTGTCCGGGATGCAGTTAATGATAGGAATTTGCTTTTAAAGATTTAGCCACCGAGAACCCCAGAATTCTCCAGACAACCGCCTGCCGGCCCGCTTTGGGAACCTAAAGAGCCCGGCACAGAGGACCGACTCGCCCCCATCCCCAATTTGGAAGGGACACTATCCAATAACGACGTGTTATGTCAACCTCGGCACCGGTCCGAAGATAAGGCTAGACATCTGCCCCCAATTGGGGTACGAGGCTTTTAAATTAGCTTCCACCTAAGGCGGATCAGCCTTTGGCTGAGGCTGTAGGATGGATCGAAGGTCAGCTCTTTTACCGGAGGATCTCGTGCAGGCGGGGCCTGGGACTCCTCCCATAGACCCAAGTGCTCAAGGATTTTTTGAATGACGTCGGGCTGGTCAATGAAGCTGATGATCCGCATTTCCCCCGGACATTTGGGACAGGTAAGCGGGTCTGTTTCATAAACTTTTCGGATGAAGTAGGACCAGCGCTTTTTTAATTCCTTCGATAACGGCGGCGCGTCGATCTCTATAATCTCGGTTTTCTCTTCGGGCTTCTCTTTTTTTCTTTTCCCCCTCGATACGTTGCTGTAGTAGCCGTAGTAGCGGATCAGTTGCTCCCCCTTGTTGGGGATATGCGTGGTGAGGGTTGCAATCCAATCCAAGACGGGAAAGACGGCGAAGTTTTTCTTGAGGAAGGGGTTTATCTTAGAGCGATAGAGAACCGTTTTCGTGTGCTGCTGGTAAGTCATTTTCTCCAGAGAAAATGGCGAACGGAGGATATATTGGGCCAGGCTTTCCCGCCCCCGGCGGTCCCGGCTTTTGATTTTGACCTGATTGTGAACGCTGAAACCGGAATTTTTCCAGGAGAGGAGCTTTTCGACCAGCTCCTCGCTGATCCTTTTCTCGCTGAGCAAGAGCTTTAGAACCTTGTGCCGAAAAAGGCTTTCCAGCTTCTTTACGTCTATTTCCGGCAGAACGTAAAACCAGTCGTTGGCCATAAAGCAGCCGTCGGTGACCAGACAGTGCAGGTGGGGGTGAAAATTGACGAGGTCGCCGAAGGTTTGGATGGAGACTACCACCCCGGGCATGGCTTTTTTTCGATTAAGGGTCTTTTGGAAAAACTCTTTGAGGGACTGATAGGCGCATTGGCTGAGCTTCCCCAAAAGCTTTCTATTAAACCTGAAATAGGGGCGGAGCATCTTGGGGAGAGTAAAAACATATTGCCTGTGGGGTAGCGGGTAAAGAATATTTTCCGTGATCCATTCCCCAAACATCAACACTCTTTTCTGATGACATGAGGGGCAGAAGTAACGTCCCTTGCACGAGAAAGCTAAAAGGATTTCGTGCTTGCAGTCCTTGCATTTGATCCGGGCAAAGCCTTTTCTTAGATCCCCGCAGCCGAGATACTTGTAGACTACCTCCCGGACAACCTCTCGCAAAACCCTATATTTATTCTGATATCGCTCTTCATAGACCGACTCGAACTCGGAGAAGTGCTCAGAGATAGATTGGTACAGGGGAGAAGCCTTGGGCTTTCTTGGCTTGTAGACGACCTCGACCATCCGGTGTTTTCTCCCGGAGGATCGAGAACCCAAAAGACCCTATCAGATGGGCTCCTTCAAAAAGAACAAAGCCCGATTCCCTTTTCAGACGAACGAATCCATCTGATAGAGAATCGGGCTCCCGTCCTCAGTCCGACCTGTGCTCGGGCAGATCCTTTAGCCCATTAACGGGGCAACTTCCATATTCCCTTCTGCCCTACCTATCCGCCATGATAGACGAACGAAAATCAGTGAGAATTCAATGATCCCTTGGTTGGAGCTGTCGGTCAATAAAGCCGCTATCCACCTGACGCTGGATGAATGAATTGTCGAGCACCTCATCAATATTGATTTCTCTTCGCCTACTTTCCACGACCGTTAGGCGCGTAGATACTTACTTGGAAATGTTGAACAGAACGACTCCAGGAAAATGTATCGCGCCAAGACCCGCCTGCCTGGCGGCGGGCAGGCGCCAAGCACGCAAAGAAACACTCGTTGTCATTTCGACCGAAGGGAGAAATCTTTCTTAGAGCCCTCGCATCCGCTCGGGATGACGGGTTTCGACCCGTCACCTTGGCGTCCTATGCCTGCCCGCGCCCCGGCAGGCGGGCGTCTTTGCGCGAGACACAGTCTTATTCGGTGTTCCCTTCATTTCAAAATTTCATATATGTTTGGCTAGAATTCTTTCGGTAAGCCAGCCTGTTTAAGAATGCCGTTTGCGGTGTGGCGGGAGAGAATCTTGTTATCGACTGGGAAATAACGGTTCGTTTTGGGACTGTACCAAATCTCGTGATCGCTTTTGCCCTGGCGGTGAAAGTAACACCCATTGGCCCGCAGAATCCGCTTCACGTCGGGCGAGTAGTCGGCCATCTAGTCGCGGAGCGAGAT